>Ga0126381_100000038_pt1 | contig 158928 bp, 139 predicted proteins | sample PanSoiMetPlot_28_FD_96465 | JGI IMG/M metagenome (GOLD analysis project Ga0126381, IMG submission 96465) | Tropical forest soil microbial communities from Panama - MetaG Plot_28 | ecosystem: Environmental > Terrestrial > Soil > Tropical forest > Bulk soil | place: Panama | collected 2016-02-17
CGGCCTCGCGCTTCAATGAGCTTTTGTCGCTTCGCTCCACACCGCCGGCGATTCTCCTCCTACTCCATATTTGATCCAGCGCTTGTTGCCGCGCGCTCGGCGCGTGCTCGGCCTCGCGCTTCATTAGCTTTTGTCGCTTCGCTCCACACCGCCTGTGATTTTCCTCAAAACTCATGTTGTTCCGCGCTTGTTGCCGCGCGCTCGGCGCGTGCTCGGCCTCGCGCTTCATTAGCTTTTGTCGCTTCGCTCCACACCGCCTGTGATTTTCCTCAAAACTCATGTTGTTCCGCGCTTGTGGCAGCGCAACCTATCTCTGATGAGCGCTTGTCGCAGCCCGCTCGGTAACCCGCTGCCGTCATTGCCCCCTCGACCGAAGCAGCTGGTCGACTTCTTCATAACCACAGGGAATCTGTATTCCATCTAAAGACGCGCCGGCGCCGAGCAGCGCCGCCACAGACTCCGGCGAACGCCGATTCATCCAGTAGGAATCCACGCAGGCGCGCACGGCCAGCGCCAGCGCAGTGTGGCCGCTGCCGTCCGCGGCGTTGACCGGCGCTCCGCGATCAATCAGCAGCTTCACGACTGCGGGCCACGCTTTCCAGGCAGCAACGTGCAGCGCCGTACTGTCCTTGGGTATGCCGAAATAAGAATCCCCGTCATAGGGAGCTGCCACGCCTATGCCGAGGTCCAGCAACAGGCGCACCCCTTCCGTGTTGCCGGTCCCGGCAAATTCAGCGACCAATCTTCCACCCTCAGCCAGCAACTCCCGGACAAGGTGCGGCTCACCGGCTGTAATGGTGCGGACGCGTGCGTGATCATTGCGTGCACAGGCCGCAATCAGCCGGTCGACGCCGCTCAACTCTATTGCTATGCCGCGGCGATCGAGCGTCGCCAGCACATCGCCCCGGCCGCGGCGCGCGGCTATGACGATGGCGGATCTCTGCGCATTTGGGCCCAACCAGGGCATGAATTGGGCCTTTACCGCCGCAGCGGTTTTGATGGTTGGGTCGGCGCCGTGGTCGAGCAGCAGTTCGATGTTCTCGAGACGATTGTCGCGCCGCACCGCCTGAAGCAGCGCAGTGTATCCCCAGCGAGTGATGCGATTCGGGTCTGCGCCGTGCTCCAGCAGATACTTGATCCCTTCGTAGTCGTGCCAGTCGGCCTTGCGCAAGAGCATGCCGGCCAGGTTGTCGACGTTCATTTTGCCGCTCTCCACCAGGACTTCCAGCGCGGCATTGTTGTAGGTCTCCGGCGCGTGATAAAAGGTTTCGTTGTCATTGGGATCGGCGCCGCGTTCCAGCAACAGGCGCGTCAGCTCTGCGTGGTGAGCAACACCCGCGGCGCCGTAGAGAGCGGTTTCGAAATCCCCATGTTCGTCCTGGGCGATGAACCCGCTATTTGGGTCAGCGCCGGCGTCCAGCAGAGCGGTGGCTGCCCGCAGAAAGGCAGGAGACCGTGACGGATCAAGCCGGAGGTATTTGGAAAGGCAGAGATAGACCAGCGCATCGCCATCAAATGGCCTCTCTTTTCGGGTGGCGCTTCCCGGATCAAGGGAGATGAAGCGGCGCACGGTCGCTTCGTCCCCCAGGATGGCCGCTGCATGAATGCTGGTTTGCGCAATTTCAGGATGCGCCGCCAGGATTGCTGTGGCCGCGTCGAGCGTTCCGTGCCAGATGGCAGCCTCAATGAACGCCGCCAGCGGGTCTGACTGAGCAGCCCTCCGGCTGTTGATGACCTCAATTTGTTTGGCGAACTTCGGCCAGCTCTCAAACCCGTGCTCGCGGGCGATCACCAGCTGCGCGTCAGCCAATGCAAATTTACTGATGTCAAATTCTGGTTCGGCAAGCTTTTCAAAACGTGGATGGTTTCCTGTCACGCGGCGAATGGATCCCACGTCGGCGGACCGGTACGCTTTCAATAATTCCTTGGCTTGTTTCTTGTATTGTTCCAGACTGGGGCGGGCGGGTAGCGGTTTGGGTTCCATCACGAATCTTCCTTTCACGGTTACGCCTGTTAAGTCCGCATGAATCAGGCTGAAAGAAAGTTCGCACTTTCGATATTGTTCAAGGTGGGCACGGCCCTTTCCGCGGACTGGATGCGCCCTTTAGCGCTCGCCGTCAGCGTAAAGCAAATTTGCAAACCGTGTCAAACGCAAGGGCGCGCGAGCACCTAAAATAAAAGAACGGAGCCGGATGGCTCCGTTCAATGGAAAAATAATTGTAGGGTTACCGTGCCGGTGCTGCGCTGGCTACTGAAGTCGCGGCTGCTTCCGCCAGAATGCGGTGATGAATGGTGAAAAGCGCCAGTTCCAGCCGGTCTGAGACGCCGATCTTGTCATAGACGTTGCGCAGGTAGTTCTTGATCACCTGCTCGGTTGTGCCCAGCTGTGTGGCGATCTCCTTATTCTTATAGCCCTGCACAATCAAAGCAACGATCTTGAGCTCTTTGGCGGTCAGGCGGTCACGCACGCGCGCGCCGACCAGATCATTTTCCGCCGTCTCTTTGCTTTCCTGCGTGTCCTGTACCCAGGTTTCACCTTTGGCCACTTTGCGCACGCATTGCACCAGCGATTCGCCGCTCACGTTGCGATAGATCACGCCGTGCACGCCGTTGGTCAAATAGTGGCGGGAATCCTGTCCGGTTTCGGCAATGGCGACCAGCTTGGTTTTGAACTTGCGCGCCGTTTCTACCACGGTGGGCAGGCTGGGGTGTGTCTCCACGCCGAAGATCATGACTGTGGCATGGAATTTCTCCAGGGCCATCATCATCTTCTCAGTGTTTTCTGCCTGCGCTACGATGCGCAGATCGTCTTCAACGGCCAGTACCTTGGCCGCGCCGGTGCGGAAGATTGCCTGATTGTCAGCCAAAATGATCTTCAGCATTTACTTGGCCCCTTTGCTCTTGCGGATGAATTTGTACTGGTCAATCACGCAAGCTACGCCGCTTTTCTTTTTGCGTTTGCTGCTGGAATTGGAATTAGCGCCGGCAGCAGCGGCAGCCTCGTCCTTGCGCACGACGCGCCCGGTGCAGTGGACTTCCACATCTCCGGGCGTGCCCAGAACTTCTTTGGGCAAGGTGATGTCAAATTCAATATTGGAGCCTACGGCCAGATTGAGATCGGCCATAATATAGACGCCGGCGGCGCTCATGTTGCCGGTTGTGGCGCTGTCGTCGCCGCCCTGGCCATGGATCTTGATGGGCAACTCCAGCGGAAATCGTTTCCCTGTTCTTGCTTCTTCTGACATTAACTCTCCTCAGCGGGCCCAACCCGGGGACAGGGCCATTTTGTGCGGTGGAAGAAGATGAATCAGGTTTATATCATGAAACCGCAAAGCAGAGTAGATGATTCATCTACTTAGGCAATACACCGGAGGCGGAAAGAGGTGAAACAGCCGGGTATCGGCGAGTGAAAGCGTTTGCCGGAGCGGGATCCGGCCTATGAATTGAAGGCGAATCCGGGCTTAGTCTCTGGTAAATATGCCGGTCAATGCATACCCCAGCAGCAATCCGGCAAAAGCCAGAGCGCCTGCGGCAGGTCCCAAGTGATTCCTTACATTGCGCTTAACGTCCATTTTCTCTCGTACGGACTGCCGCAGCTCCAACACGGTACTGTGAAGGCCGCGGCGTTGGTCGGCAGCGCGCTTTTCAAGTACATCTACGGGGATTCCCTCAGTCATACAGTCCTCGCTTCATTCTGGAGCCATATCTGGTCCTGTTTGAGCACCTGCAGGGTGCGGTTTGGAGCCACGCCCACGGATTTGATTTCGCCGTAAGCAAACCAGCCGACGACAATCCCCAGTATCAGGTAGGTTCCGCCGATAATGAGCGCGGCCCAAAACCAGGCATACGGGCTGGGCAAGAATAAACCCCGAAGCAAGGCAATCAGGGCGAAGGTAAGGGTCATCCATGCGGCCAGCAGCAGAGCCGCGCATCCAGCCAGAAGGGGGATGGAATATTTGAAGGTCCTGACCTTCTCAGCGATCTCGGCTTTCAAAAGGCCCACCCGTGTAGTGACGAATTCTTTGATCTCCTGCTTGGTCTCAGCCAACAACCCGGCGAGTGATTTTTCAGTGTGCACGATTTGACCTCCAGAGGCGCAGGCTCACGCCGATGAGAAATCCCGCCACTCCGGCAGCCAGAGCCACATGCACCGGATAGTCATGCGCTACTTCATCCGCGCGCCGGCGCGTGACCGCATAGTTGGATTTTGCCTGCTGGCCCAATTTCCTGCTTTCTTCGCGCGCACGATACGTGATTTCGGCTGTCTTCTCGCGGGCGAGTTGGACCAGATGGCGGGCACGTTCCGCCGCCGTCGTCCTCAGGTGTTCCGCTCGCACACGAGCTTCCTCGGCCAGGCCACCAAGGCGATCGAGTACCGGATCCGGTAGATTCTTTGCGCCGGAGCGGGCTCGACGAACCATATACACCACCTTGCCGGCGGCGGCTCCCAGCTCGGCCGCGCGTTGTTCGAGCTGCGTGTGATGCTTTTCTCGTTCGCGCAGACGATCGATGTGCTCAACAGGCGGAGACGCCGGATAGGTATCAAAATTGGGAAGATCAGAGCTGCGGTGTGATCTCTCAGCCATGGCTTTTCCTTCGGGATGCCAGAAAATTGTTCCGCGGCACCCACTTAGTAGGATGTCGAATTCTTCCCCGGTGTTTGAACGGGGATGAGCTGAATCCAGAGCTGCCGGTGGGTTGAACCAGAGGAAAAAATGAGGCTGCGGTTAGAAGGCGCCGCCGCCGCCACCGCCAAAGCCACCGCCGGAGAATCCGCCGCCGCTGGAGAAACCTCCTCCGCTCCAGCCCGAGCCGCTGGAACTGGCGCGCGGAGCCGAAACAAAGGTTGTGCTTGCAGTCTGCGTCATGTAGCCAAGGCTGTTCACGAAGTAGAAGGTGCTGAAACTCGGGCTCGGACCGTAGCCTTGATACCAGGTCGGCGGGTTCTGAATGATGCCGTCGAAAGCCTTGGCCCAGCGGTGCTCTACCCCCAGGGCCATAGCATAAGGAAGATATTTCTCGAAGGTATCCGGGGGCATGCGCTTGAGCCGGTCGGCGTCCACGCGGTTCATAAACTCCTGGAAGCCGCGAATCTGCACCTGCGTGCGAGCGCCCTTCAGGGTGCAGGCGGTGAGCTGCTTGCCAATGATCACTACGATGGCCAGAGAGATCAGAGCAGCCCCGATCGTGATCGGAATCGAGTTCAGAAAATCGGCGAAGCCGAAAACCTGCGCGGCTACGTAAGGCAGGGCCACCATCAGCAGACCAAAGCCCCAGTAGCCCATCGCCGAGTCCGGATCAACCGCGTACATGCCCTTGGACTTCAGCGCCGTCATGATTTCGCTCTTGATCATCGGCAGGGCGGTATAAAAGTGGTTGCGCAAACTCGAGAGCAGCGTTACCTGTCCACCGGCAAAGACCTGGTCGAGCATGGCGCGCTCGTAGTCGGTAAGGTCGTTCCATTGGTTGCGATCTTTCAGCAGATGGAACTCATAATCCTTGCTGGAAGAGAGGAAGCCCTGGTGTTGGGTCTCCACGATCTTCACATAGCCACGCACCGCCATATCCACCAGGACTGAAGTGATGTCGCGCGGATCTGTGCTGCCATCGACCAGCGTACCGACTTCGGCCGGCCCCATCTTTTCCGGCGGCTCATACATGGGAGCCACCGACATGCCGGGATCCGGATCGCGGCCCTTGACCCACCATAACGAGAACATCACCGCGAATGCCCACACGGGCAAGGTCAAAACGGGATTGCTGCGCACGAAACGGAAGAAGCGCGCCACCGCGCCCGGCTGGTGGAGCACGCCTTTTTCCAGGTAGACGTCGAGCGTCAGCCCGCCACGCATCGGCATGGAGCTGGTGGTCTCAAAGCTGGCGCTGGCTCCATCCACTGAAGCCTTTGCGTGCTCCGACGATCCGTAAATACCTTCAAAGGCCTGCGCCCGCAGCTTGCCTTCCGCGTCCGGGGGGAAATAGACAATCGCCGACGCCTGGCCGATCGGCACGGGCCAGTCATTACCCGTGACGTTCCAGTAAAACTCATCATGGTCTTCAAAGAAACGGGTGGCATTGTCGATGGAGTAAGCGATGTTGACCGTTCTGGTGGCATCGATCGCTCCGGGCACATAGATTTTCAGCTTCAGATAGCCTTCGCTGGTGCTCTTTTCATACTTGAGCTTATTGCCCTGATCATCCGTGACCGAATCCAGCTTGACGAAGAGAGTGTAGTTCGAGCCCGCGGGTCCAGGATAGTCAACGGGAATATTGCGATAAATGCCCTGGTATGACCCGGAAAAGACGAAGGTGATCTGCTCCTGGACCCGGGCAGAACCGTCTTTATCGACGTGAATGGTGCTGTTGAAGTCGGAGATGCGATAGCTGCGCGCCCACGCCGATGTGGACACAACGAGCACGACAAGCACAACCGCGAGTTGCCGGCACAGGATCGTCCACGTTCGATGATGGCCAGATGCTCTCACTGGACTAGAACTTTACTTGCACGTTCTCGCGATCTGCGGGCGTTTCCATCTCGAAGAACTGGCGGGCATGGAAGCCAAACATGCCGGCGATGATGTTGGTGGGGAAAGACTGCACGCGGGTATTGAAATCGCGCACTACAGCGTTGTAATAGCGCCGCGCGTTCTGGATGTTGTCCTCAATCGAGTTGAGCGAACCCTGCAGTCCGGTGAACTGCTCTGAGGCTTTCAGCTCAGGATAGTTCTCGGCGACGGCAAACAGGCTCTTGAGTGCGCCCGTGAGCTGGCCCTCCGCCTGGGCCTTGTCTGCCGGCGTGGTGGCTTGCATCGCCTGTGAGCGGAACTTGGCGATGTTTTCAAAGGTCCCTTTCTCGTGTGCGGCATAACCTTTGACGGTCTCTACCAGATTGGGAATCAAATCATGGCGTCGTTTCAGTTGAATATCGATGTCTGACCAAGCGGAATCAGCCCGCACGCGGAGCTGTACAAGGCTGTTGTACATGCCCGCCAAGATCACTACGGCTCCAACGATCAATACCAGGACTACGATAAGCCCCGTCATCTGTTCCTCCAGCAATGCGAGTCTTGAATTTCCGCGTTGCAGCGGAAGGTATCATATTGAAAGCGCAGGGCGCAAATTCCGCACTCCACCAGCCGGCAAACTCGCATTCATTAATTTTGCGTAAAGACGCCTTAATCCTAAAGTGCATCGTCTCGCGACATGTGAGCTGCTGCTTGCGCAGCACGGATTCAAAAAAACGGAGATAAGCAGCTACTCACTATGAAACACCGTATAACCCGGGGCCCAGCAACCGAAAATCTCAGGTGAAAATATGAGTACTAGAACTAAGCGAGAGCCAAGAATCATTTGGTCCCTGAGTTGCATTACAGAGGGGAGTCCGTGGCAAGTGGACGAATAGCTTATTTTTCCATTAATTCAAAACGAACGTTAAGGAAAAACTTAGCTTAACCCGTAAGACCTAAGAGAGGATTGAATATGAGGCATTTCTTCAAATTATTGTTGTTGTGCACACTCATTTCAGTGTTTGCCTACTCGCAGTCGACGACTTCCGGTGATATCACGGGGGTGGTCACTGATCCTAGCGGTGCCGTTGTCTCAGGCGCCAAAGTCACCGCTACGAGTGAGGCCACTGGAGCAGTGGTGAACACAACGACAAACGGCGAAGGCTTTTACCGTTTCTCATTCCTAAAACCTGGCTCGTACACGGTTGCGGTGAATGCGACGGGATTCCAGGCTGCCAGCCGCAAGGTTCAGGTGGTTCTGGGCCAGGCTACCAGCGCGAACGTTGCCATGGCTATCACGGCGGCTACGACTACGGTGGAAGTCACCACGAGTCCGCTGCAGGTGGAAAACGCTGATTTGTCAACCGAGTTCAGCAATCAGCAGATAGCTCTCGTTCCCAATCCGGGAAACGATTTGAGTGCCGTTGCGCAAACCGCGCCCGGCGCCGTCATGAATACCCAGGCGGGTTTCGGAAACTTCTCCACCTTTGGTCTTCCCGGAACCTCGAACCTGTTTACATTGAACGGTCAAAACGATAACGACCCGTTCCTGAACCTGAACAACTCAGGCGCTACCAACCTTCTGTTGGGCACCAATGACGTACAGGAAGCCACGGTTACCAACAACGGTTACTCGGGTCAATACGGCCAGCTTGCGGGCTCCCAGATCAACTACATCAGCAAATCCGGCGAGAATGCATTTCACGGAAATGCGGTGTATTTCTGGAATGGACGGGTGATGAATGCAAACGATTATCTGAATAATCTTGCTATCGCCGGCAGCCCATCAACACCCAAGCCGTTTGACAACATCAACCAGTGGGCGGCGTCTTTTGGCGGACCGATCAAGAAAGACAAAACTTTCTTCTTTGTCAACTATGAAGGACTGCGCGTGGTTCTGCCGACGGCTGCCCAGGTCAGAATTCCAACCGCTGAATTCCAGGCGGCGACTCTAGCCAACCTCGCGGGCGCCGATCCCGCAGCGGTTCCTTTCTATCAGAACATGTTCGGCCTATATAACGCCGTTCATGGATCGAATGTCGGAACCGGCAACTGCAGCACTCTCTCAGTACTGACCCTGGTTGGCCCCTGTTTCAACCGGCTGCAAACCACTCAGAATAACTTCACCCATGAATATCAGGCGTCATTGCGCATTGATCAGAAGTTCAGCGACAAAGACAGCCTCTTTGGCCGTGTGCAAACCGATCAGGGCGTACAGGCGACTTTTACCGATCCGATCAATGCTGCTTTCAACACGCAGAGCACCCAGCCGGAATATCAGGGCCAGTTGAACTGGACGCATCTTCTCGGCGCGAATGCAGTGAATGAATTGAAAATTTCCGGCCAGTGGTACTCGGCCTTCTTTGACAACCCTGACCGCGCGGCTGCTTTGGCGCTGTTCCCAACCACCCTGCGTTTCAGCGGCGGATTCACCGCGCTGGGCGGCATCAACTTCAATTTCCCGCAAGGACGCAACGTCACCCAGTACCAGTTTGTAGATGACTATTCCATGACCAGGGGCAACCACACCTGGAAGGTCGGCGTAAATTATCACCGCAACGACGTTACCGACTTTGACTACGGAACTTTCACCAGCGGCCTGGCGGTTACCACGGTTGATTCTTTCGTCAATGGACAGACTGATTTCTTCCAGCAGAACTTCCCCACCCGTTCCAGCCAACCGATCGCATTGTACGGTCTCGGCTTTTACGGACAGGATGAGTGGCGAGTCAACAATCGGTTGAAGGTGACTTTAGCTCTGCGCCTCGACCATAATTCCAACCCCGTCTGCCAGACCAACTGCTTCTCAGGGTTCGCCGTGCCGTTTACCTCGCTGAACCATGATCCGAGCATTCCTTATAACCAGGTGATCCAGACGGGAATCCACCAGGCTTATCCCTCCACCGATGGTGTGGTATGGCAACCCCGCTTTGGCTTTACGTTTAGCCCGTTCTCCAACAATAAAACCGTCCTGCGCGGTGGAATCGGCATCTTTGGCGATTCATTCCCTGCGGTCCTGGTGGATAACTTCTCCTCCAACCCGCCGAACCTGAATTCGTTCATCGTCAATGGTGGGCTCTCGCCCGCGAGCGCTGGTAATGTGTTCCAGCTGGCGTCGGGATCGAACACTGCATTCATCAACGGATTTAACAGTGGCGGCACGCTGGCTTCAATTCAGGCTGCGGCGCCCTTCTTCACGCCACCAACCATCTCCACCTCTGATCCAGTGATCCGGCAGCCTCGCTACCAGGAATGGAACTTGCAGGTTCAGCAGGATGTGGGATGGAATTCTGTGGTCAGCGTGAACTACGTTGGCAACCACGGCATCTTTGAAGCAGTTCAGAACAACGGCGTGAACGCATTCGGCTTCGGTGGTCTGCCTGCTGCCGCTCCGGACGCACGGTTCAGCACGGTGAACCAGATCCAGAGCATCGCTGTTTCCAACTACAACGGACTGGTTACCAGCTTCAGACACGCTTTCGCTCATGGCTTCACCTTCCAGGCGAACTACACCTGGAGCCACGCCCTGGACGAGGTCTCCAACGGCGGTCTGCTGCCCTTCAACTTCAATACCAACACGAGTCTTCTCAACCCGGTGAACCCGTTCGATATTCGCCAGAACTATGGCAGCTCCGACTACGATGTTCGCCACTATTTCAGCGCAAATTATGTCTGGAGTGACGCTGTCCGCAGCTTCTTCAAGGGTGGCCCAAGTGCGATCCTTGGCGGATGGACGTTCTCCGGAACCATATTTGCCCGCAGCGGTCTGCCCTTCAGCGTGATCGACAGCAACACCAGCGCTACCCTGAACGGACAGAACTACGGTGGCACGATCCTGGCGCAGGTGGTTGGTCCAACAACATCGGGTTCCTGCGGCAGGGCGAATGCTACTCCTGATGCAGCTACCGGCAACCCGCCGCCTCCATGCCTGAACTTTGCCGGCTTCGCATCGCCGACCAGCGTAGCCTTGAACCAGGGCCGCAATGCATTCCGCGGACCTCAATACTTCAATACCGACCTGACCGTGATGAAGTACACCAAGCTGGGTGAGAAAGCGACACTCGGCGCGGGCGTTCAGTTCTTCAACCTATTGAATCACCCGAATTTCGATCAGCCGGTGGCCGACATTGCCGCGGGCAGCGCCGATCCGATCAATCAGGGATCGTTCGGCACGATCGTTTCCACGGTCAATACTCCAACCAGCATTCTGGGATCGTTCCTCGGCGGCAACGCCTCACCGCGGTTGATCCAGATCAAAGCTGAATTGAAGTTCTAACCACTGCTAACTCTCGCTTCAGAGCAGCCCGAAAGGGCTGCTCTTTTTTTTCAAAAGCCTCTTCCCTCCGCTTGTAGCTGCGGCGCATCTTGCCAGGAAAAGCTTCCAGTTCAGCCCTTCTTACATGGTAGGGCCACAATAACCTCGCTGCTGCATCTCTCAAACGCCGCTTGATCCCTGAGCAGATCAGACCATGAACATCGGTCAGGAGTTCTTGTTCAGGGAACACGGTGCCCGAAGCGCCATCGCAGAGTTCAAGCGCGCCTGAGATTCGCACGCAAGGCGCAGTATCCGCTGATCTGCTCAGAGTCGTCGAGTGACAACACCGAATAAATTACTGTGACGAGCCGCACTATTTCAGCAACATTGGATTTCAAAAATCGGAGTGGGAGTTCTACTCGCGGTGGGATTTCGTAGCCATTGGTCACAAACAGCAGGAGAGTTGTTGACGACATGACGGTGGTTCGGGATGGAGTGACTCAGTTCCTGTCTGGTACGCCATTTGCAGAGAAACAATTGAATCCGCGTGTTAAGTGGATGAGTGCTAGTTGTATGTTCTTGATTCATTGGGACGAGAAGCAAGTCACCTTATCCCAGAACTAAGAACGTTTCTTAGAAAGGAGTGAATATACATGATGAGGTTTCTCTTCAGATTATTGTTGTTTGTCCTGATCTCAATATTCGCCTTATCGCAATCCGTTACTTCTGGAGACTTAACGGGTGTCGTGAGTGATCCTAGCGGGGCCATTATCCCCAATGCGAAGGTTACCGCCACCAGTGACGCTACAGGACAGGTGTTTAATACCACGACGAATGGCGAGGGCTTTTATCGATTTTCATTCCTGAAACCGGGCACCTACACAATAGCTGCCTCGGCGCCAGGATTTCAGGCAAACAGCCGCAAGGTCCAGGTTGGTCTTGGCCAGAGCACGGCGGCAAACATTGCCATGGTCGTAAGCACCACCACAACCACCGTCGAAGTCACCACCAGCCCTTTGCAGGTGGATAACGCCGACAACTCAACTCTTTTTAGTACGCAACAGATTGCCGCAGTACCTAACCCGGGAAATGATTTGAGCGCTGTCGCGCAGACCGCTCCCGGAATCGTCATGAATACCGGCATGGGACAAGGCAATTTTGCTTCCAACGGGATCTCGGCAACATCCAATCTGTTCACACTCAATGGACAGAATGACAACGATCCGTTTTTGAATCTTAACAACTCTGGTGCAACCAACCTGCTGCTGGGAACCAATGAAGTCCAGGAAGCAACGGTTGTGCAGAATGGCTACTCTGGGCAATATGGGCAGCTTGCCGGGGCTCAGGTCAATTATTTAACCAAATCCGGCACCAATCAGTACCACGGCAACGCGGTTTATTACTGGAATGGGCGCACCATGAACGCCAACAATTTCTTTAATAACTCCACGTCGCCGGCAACACCGCGTCCGTTTGACAACGTGAACCAGTGGGCTGCTTCTTTCGGCGGCCCGATTGTGAAGGACAAAACGTTCTTCTTCGTCGACTATGAAGGATTGCGCGTAGTTCTTCCCACGAGTCAACCGGCGTTTATTCCCAGTCCACAGTTCCAGGCGGCTACGCTGGCTAACTTGTCAGGAACGGGTTTGGGAGCGTCAGTACCGTTCTATCAAACGATTTTCAACCTTTACAATGCCGCACCTGGTGCCGCCGGCGCAGCCCTTTCCAGCACTTGCGGACAAGCGGGCGTCACGTCATTGGCAGCGGGTACGCCGTGCGTATTGAAGTTCCAGTCCACTGCTGGCAATTTCACGCACGAATATCTGGCAGCCGTAAGAATCGACCACAAATTCAGCGAGAAGGACTCGATTTTTGGTCGTGTACAAACGGACCATGGTCTGCAGGCCACTGTTACAGATCCAATCAGTTCGGTTTTCAACGTACAAAGCGACCAGCCGGAATATCAGGGACAGATGGGTTGGACGCGGATCATATCAGCCAATTCCGTAAACGAGTTCAAGGCTTCGGGGCAATGGTATAGCGCGATTTTCACTAACCCTGACCGTGCCGCCACCCTCGCTGCATTTCCTACCACACTGCAACTGGGCGACGGATCACTCAGTAACGTGGGCGGCGCTATCGGCGAATTATTCCCTCAGGGCAGAAACGTCACTCAATACCAGATTGTCGATGACTATGCTCTCACCAGAGGCAACCATACGCTGAAGTTCGGCGTAAATTACCACCGCAATGACGTCACTGATTTTGGGCCTCAAGTACTCACAGCCGGCCTCCTGCAGCCCAATAGCCTTCAGGATTTCTTCAACGGCGGCGTCACGGGAAGTTCGTTAACGCAAAACTTCCCCCAACGTCTGTCGCAGCCTATCGCCCTGTATGGGCTTGGCTTCTATGGACAGGATGAGTGGCGTGTCACTCCGAAGTTGAAACTGAACGTGGCTTTGCGTCTGGATCACAACTCCAACCCTGTGTGCCAGACGAATTGTTTCGCGCGCCTGACATCGCCTTTCACGTCGCTGGATCACACGAACTCAGCGAACATTCCTTACAATCAAACCATCATGACCGGCCTGCATCAGGCGTATCCGTCGACAGACGGCGTCATTTGGCAGCCGCGTCTGGGTTTCACGTTCAGTCCGTTCACCAACAACAAGACGGTGGTTCGCGGAGGAATTGGAATCTTCGCCGATGCATTCCCGGCCGCGATCGCGGACTCGCTGTTGGGCAATCCGCCGGTTTTGGCCTCTTTCACTGTAGCCGGCCTTGGCGGCGCTCCTGGCGCTCCCATTTCACCGGCCCAGCCCGGCAACCTCTTCCAGATTGCGGGGAGTGCGAACACGGCGTTTCAAACCGGCTTTGCCAATGGCGGAACTGTAAGCAGCCTCGGCTTGCTCGGCGCAGCGCCTAGTTTTGTAAGCACGGACGCAAATGTCCGGCAGCCGCGTTATCAGGAATGGAACCTGGAAGTGCAGCAGGATCTGGGCTGGAACACCGTGTTGAGCTTGAACTACGTTGGCAACCACGGAATCTTTGAACCCGTCCAGAACAATGGCGTGAACGCGTTTGGGTTCCCGGGATTGCCGGCAGGCCAGGTTATCTCGGGCGTTCCCGTTGGGACAGATGCCCGGTTCGGAACAGTGAACCAGATCCAGAGCATCGCTGTCTCGAACTACAACGGATTCACCACCAGCGTACGCCATCAGTTCACTCACGGCTTGACTTTCCAGGGCAACTACACCTGGAGCCATGCCCTGGATGAAATTTCCAATGGCGGCATTCTCAGCTTTAACCTTGGGACCTCGCCAAGCCTGGTGTTCCCCATCAACCCATTCAATATTCGCGCGAACTACGGCAACGCCGACTATGATGTCCGGCACTATGCCAGCGTTAATTACGTCTGGGATGACAGCTTGCGTCATTTGTTCCACTGGGGACCCAACGCCGTGTTCAGCGGTTGGACCATCTCCGGAACGGTCTTTGCCCGTTCCGGCTTACCGTTCAGCGTGGTTGACAACAGCACCAGCGTGGGTTTGCGTGGACAGAACTATGGTGGCACGCTGTTGACTGACATTGTCGGCCCGACAACGATCGGCAGTTGCAACACATCCAACGCCGCCAATGGCACCCCCTGCCTGAACAGCGCTGGGTTCACAGCAGCGGCACAATCCGTCGCCAGCAACCAGGCGCGTAACCAATTCCGCGGCCCAAGCTATTTCAATACTGACATGTCAGTGATGAAGTACTTCAAGATCACGGAAAGAACGAACCTTGGCGCCGGCGTTCAGTTCTTCAACCTTTTCAACCATCCGAACTTTGATTTGCCTGTGAATGATATTTCCAATACGGCACAATTCGGTCAGGTCATTCGCACGGTCAACACACCAACCAGCATTCTGGGATCGTTCCTCGGTGGCGATGCTTCACCGCGGTTGATCCAGGTCAAAGCTGAGCTGAAGTTCTAACCACTGCTAACGTTCGCTTGGGAGCAGCCCTGATGGGCTGCTCTTTTTTTGTACCCATTGGCCGGTTTTCTGATCGCGTGGGCTTGAACAGGCCATTCGCGCACAGGAGAGCGCGGCTGGAAAACCGTCCTTCCCCGGCTTAAAATCATAGCGATGCGTAACCTGGGTCTGATTTTCTGTGCGTTTGCTGTGGCGATCTCAGGGTGTGTGCTGTCATTGCCGTCCCTGGGCCAGGAGAGCTCGAGCCAAGCGACACATGCAGCTCAATCCACCGAACCTGCCAAACCGTCTCCGGAAAGCCGGAAGCGGCGCTCCATCCCTGAAGTGGACGAGGCCATCAACAAAGGCCAGGAACTTCTGTTTAAAAAGCATGACGCCAAGAGCAGTGTGGAAGAGTTCAAGCGCGCGATCAAGCTCGATCCCTTTTACGGGCAGGCCTATCTGCTGCTTGGCCTGGCCCAAATGCAGCTTGGCCAGTGGGGTGACGCGCAATGGGCCTTCGAAGAAGCCGCAAAGGTAGAGCCGGGAAACGCCAGAGCCTATCTTGGCGCAGGCTCAGCGCTCAATGAACAGAAAGACTATGCCGGAGCGCAAAAAGCGTTGCAAGAGAGTCTGGAGCTGCGACCTGATTCAGCAGAAGCGCACTATGAGATGGCGCGGAGTTTGTGGGGCCAGAACAAGTGGCAGGCAGCCGAGCCGCACGTGCGGCAGGCCATTGAACTGAACCAAGACTACGCCGGCCCCCATGCTCTGATGGGGAACATCTACCTCCAGCGTGAAGATCCCGAGGCCGCGCTGAAAGAATTCGAGCAGTATCTGCAGCTGGATCCACAGGGAAGCCTTGCACCGTCAGTCAGACAGATGGTCGCCCAGCTCAAGCAAGCGCTTGGTTCGAGCAAACGCTAGGCCGATTTTGCGTCACGACTCCTTACTTCGCCGAGGTTAGCAGCAGCGGCTGCGAATCTCCGGTAGCCACAGCGGAATAAAACTTGCGCAGATCCGGATAATCCTTCTGCTGGAAACCTAGCGCCGCCATGCCAAAGTCACGGCTGAAGACTATGGTGTTTCCACTGGCAGTGTGCCGGACCGTATACAGCGAGAATCCTGTCTGCACCGGCTGTGTATCGGGAATGCTCTCCACATGGAAGCCTTCGGGGTAGGTAATGTGGGTTTCGTCCGCGGCATAGAAAGGATAGTTGAAATAAACTGGGTTCTTTCGCTCCCCCTGGGAGAACGGCTGCCGCGTGCGAGTGCGGAAGAGATCCGGTGGAACCAGCAGACGCTTGCCCGCGCTGCTGGCGTAGGAAGGAATCTCCACGGTGAAGTTGGCGGTCAATTGGGCTTCGCTGTCGTCCCAGCCGCTGGCGGTATCAAGGTGCACCGAGCTGCCGTTGGGAAGCAATGCCGTAAGTTCGTCTTCCAGGTCCTTCTTGCGCCCCGCAGCATCTGTCTTCAGACCGCTGATACGGCGCACCAGAGCTTCTTCACCCGCCCATGCGACTCCAATTTTCCCCTTGGCGCTGCCGTCTTCGCTCAGCGTGAGCCAGCCAACGTGCTTGCTGAGAGCGTCCTTATAGCTTGCGCCGGGAGTAGGAGCCAAAGCTGTTCCGCCCTCAGGAGTCTGGCGTATGCCCTGGGTGGCATTGTGCTGCCAGGAGAGCAATCCAAACGGGCAGAGCGGGGTGCCGGGATCGAGGAAAACATCCTTGCCGTCGATGGTAACGATTGCGATTTCCGAAGTGAGTTGCCCGCGATTTGGTATGCCGGGCCGGAAGAAAACTTCATCCCGGTCGGCAACATGCATGAGATATGCAGGAAGATTCGCGGTACGCGCCATCGCCAGAAAAAGACGAGCGATTTCGTAGCGATAACCTTCATGGTTGCTCAGGACCGTGTCGGCGTTGCGTTTCTCCTTGCTCTCGTGAGTGAGCATCTCTTCCAGCCCGCCCTCCCGGTTGACGTAGTTCAGATTCTTGATCTTCTGCACGAAGGCATAAATCTTGCGGGCCTTCTGTTCGGGAGTATCGGAAGGACTGATGACATCGTTCACCGCGGCGGTCACTGCAGGGGAGTGGACCGCAAATTTATCAACCTCTTTGGTCCAGTACTTGCCTTCATTCTTCCAGTATTTCTCAGGCTGGGCCATCTTATCGTCGCCATAGTAAAAATTCACGCGCCATTTCAGCACCGCCGACGGAGGAGCAAAGTCTTCTTCCTGAAAAGCGGGGATGTCTTTCAGTTCGAGCTCCATGTGGAGATTCGGGGTTTCTTTGATGGACGTGTTCTCAGGGAGCCCGATCAGCATGTAGAAGACGCGATCCAGGATCTCCCCGCGTTCATCGTGAATGCTATACCCCGGCTTGAGGAAGGGGACGAAGGCAAACTTGGCCCGCTTCTGCACCAAATCTTCCTGTACTACCCAATGCGGAGCGTGTAGAAGCTCATCAGCCCAGTATTCCGTGTACTTCCACTCTATGATGCTGCCTACCTGCACATTGGATAGAGTGAAGGTCTTGGCCTGGTACTTTACGCCATGCGCTTTGACGATGGTGCTGTTGAAGGCTTTGCCGGTAAAAGGCGTGATGGTTCCGTCAGGAGCGATGGTCCTGGCTTTAATATCGGTGATGCCCCCCTCTGTAGCGTCATACGGAATTTCGACGTTGGCCCGGTCCTTGCCCTTTTCGGTAAGGATCTTCAATCGCAGATACACGAGCCGATGGTTTGCCAGATCATCCGCAGTTTCCTCGTGATAAAGAATGATCGCGTCGCCGGGATGCGCGGCGTCGGCCGTCATCTTCAATTCTTCTGGATTAATGGGCTGCCAATCATCGAAGGCCAGGAGCCGAGCCGTTCCCGAAAGGAACGCAAGTGCCAGAAAGAGAGAAGAAAGTTTGGTGCGAGACATCACAGTACCCTCACAAAACACAAAAGTATGGGGAAAATGCCAGCAGGTTATACAACATTCAACAGGTGGCTGCAAGACGCATCAGAGAGTGTACCTATCGTGACGAGGTGCGTCATTAGGTAATTCGCCTAAGTTAATAGCAATGGATGGCAGGCCATGAAGACAGCCAGGCTGCTAAGGTTTACAGCAGCCTGAAAGAACGACACCCGCATTTTTCAATACACCAGTGTTAATACACCAGCGTTGCGAACCGATTATTGAACCAGGCCAGAGGTCTCCTGGGGGGCCTTGTCCTTGATGCGGGCAAAAACCGCTTTAACCACGCGATCGCAGCGCACAGCATGGAACTGGTAGAGATCGGCGGCGCGTCCACGAGCGCGAGCGTAGAGGTCCTTGCGCATCATGGCATGCGCGCGATGCAGCCGCGTTTTTACCACGGCGTCCGTGACGCCCAGGCTTTCTGCAGCTTCCGCCACACTCATCTCTTCCACTTCGCGCAGCACCACTACCGTGCGATAGTTTTCCGGCAGCCGGTCAATAGCGTCTTCCAGCAGTTGGCGCGCTTCGGCCTGGGCCGTGCCGGCCTCAGGGCTTGGCGCTGAAGATTTGAGAATGGGCATGGTATCTCCGTTCGTGGTAAGCGCGTCCAGTTCTTCCATCCGGCCGCGGCGGCGTTTCCGGGCCAGGGCTTCATGGATGGCAATGCGGGTTAACCAGGTGGAAAACGCTGCCTTTCCCGCAAACTGGTTCAGGTGTTCATAAGCGCGCACATAGGCGTCCTGCATGACGTCTTCCGCCTCGCCATCGTCCCGTAAAATCACGCGGGAAACGCGATAGAGGCGCTGATTGTAGCGGCGCATCAGGATTTCAAACAAAGCGGTTTCGCCGGCAAGAACACGCCTCACCACTTCTTCGTCTTGAAGTTCGCTTTGCGCCGTCAGAGGAGCTGGCAAAGTACTCACCTGATTTCCCTCCACATGTAAATAGAGAAGTTCCCACACTAAAGGTTACAATTTTAGATTCTTTTGGGGAGCATGAGCATGCACAGGTTTATAGGTGTTTTTGCCTTTATTTCCTTTGCTTTATCTCTGTCCTGGGCACAGTGGCGACAGCAGACCAGCGGGACTGACGTTCAGCTTCGCGGCATCAGCGCCGTATCAGACAAAGTGGCCTGGGCCAGCGGAGCCAAAGGGACCGTGCTGCGAACCATCGACGGCGGCGAGACCTGGACCAAAGTTAACGTGCCGGATGCCGAAAAGCTCGACTTCCGCGATATCCAGGCTTTTGACCTGAACACGGCGTTTGTGCTGAGCATTGGGCCGGGTGAGCAGTCGCGCATTTACAAGACTTCCGACGGAGGCAAGACCTGGCAACTCCAGTTCACCAACAAAGATCCCAAAGCTTTCTATGACTGCTTTGCCTTCTGGGACAACAAACACGGGATTGCCCTGAGCGACTCAGTCGACGGCAAGTTTCCTCTGATTGCGACCAGGGACGGCGTTAGCTGGAAGCCGGTCGCAGTCAAAAAGATGCCGGCAGCTCTGCCGAACGAAGGCGCTTTCGCCGCCAGCGGCACCTGTATTGCAACCTTCGGCAAGAAAGATATCTGGTTCGGAACCGGCGGACCCGCAGCCCGGGTCTTTCATTCCCATGATCGCGGAGCCAATTGGACCGTGGCTGAGACACCGATTGTTCATGGCGAGGCTAGCCAGGGAATTTTTTCTGTGCTGTTCTGGAGTGAAAAGGATGGCGTGGTCGTGGGCGGCGACTACAAAGAGCCGGCTCGAGGCGAAAAGACGGCAGCTCTCACTCACGACGGCGGCAAATCCTGGAAGCTGGATTCCAAGCCGCCTTCGGGCTATCGCTCGGCAGTGGCAATAGCATTCGATCCGCGATCGGTTATTCTAGTCGCCGTTGGGACTACCGGCGCGGATGAAGGCCCAATGTGGAGCGAAATTGACCGGCGCAATTACAACGCTGTGAGCTTCGCCGGCCTTGAAGCCGGATGGGCAGTTGGTCCGAACGGCCTGATCGTACGCTTGCCCGCTTTTGTGATCGACTGATGCTGGGCGGTTGGACCTAAAGATCGTATCGCGTCTTTCAGGTCGAACATCCGTTAAGCTAAGAACTGATCCCAGATGGCAAACCGCAGGTCTTCATCCCTTCCTCCGCTGCTGTTGTTGCTGATCATCGCAGCGTTTCTGCTATTTCGATATCTGAACCGCCCAAGCCCTCCGCCTGCATTCACTTGCGGCATACATTGCGGTACCGAACGCTGGCGGATCAAGACCACCTTCGATAGCGGCGCTGCCCGTATCGACTTCTCTCCCCGTAGATCCACGGTGGCCGAGCTGGTATCCCTGCCTGCACCGGTCAGGCTGGAGGAAGAAGAGCGGGCAGACGCGGAAAACCGCGTCTACTCGGTAGAAGCTGTCCTGCTCGGCTGGAAAGCCGAAGACGGCCCCAAGGGAGATCACGATTTTCACCTTGTGCTGGCCGACCCGAATGATCTCAGCCGCACCATGATTGCCGAGGTGCCCTCAGGCGAGTGCCAGGGTGCCTGCAGTTCTCTGCGGGCCGAGAAATTCGCTGCGGTCCGCCAGGCGTTGACCGCCCGCCTGGCTGCGCCTGAGGCGCATTTCCGCCGCTTCACGCCCGCGTGGGTCGTGCGTGTGGAAGGCGTTGGTTTCTTTGACGTGTTTCACGGTCAGATTGGCGTAGCCGAGAATTGCATCGAGCTGCATCCCCTGTTGAAAGTGGAATTTGTACGCCAGGTTGGACCGGAGGTCCTCTTGCCTCGACGCATCGAACCGCCGGCTGAACACCACTGCGGTCACGTCGAAGGACGAGGTCGCGATTCCGAAGAGTAACTCCCGCCCTACCTGATCCGCCGTTTGACCGGGCTGCTCACGATTATTAGAATTCTGCCCTCACCATGGAGGTAGTTATGTTCGTCTTCCCAGCTACCAGGCGTTTCTTTCCCTCAATTGTTTTTTCGATTCTATTGATAGCGGCTTGTTTCATTGTGAGCCCAACTTCTGCGTCAGCTCAGCCCATTCCGTCGCCGGGATTGGTGATCGGCTCCGGCAACACGGCAACCGCGGATCCTCCGGTTCCGCGGCCCAACACCACGCCATGCGTCGTTACGCTGTTCAACAACATTGCTTTTGCTGATTTCTCACCCAAGCCTTTTTCATTTGCTCCGCCCGCCGCATGTCCGGGACCGTGGGCCAAAGTCGTTCTAAATGCAGATTTCTCTATTCAGGCGGGAAGACAGTTTGATCGCACCGCCGAAATCTGGATCGGCGGCGTCAACGTCTATTTCGGTACAACATCAGAACCTTCAGGCAAAGTAGCCCGCGCCTGGCACATTGAGCGCGACCTTACCGACTACACAGCGCTGCTCGCGGCGCCGCAGAACGGACGCGTGGACCTGGGCAACCTGGTGAACTCCACCTTTACCAGCACGTTATTTGGTACAGCCACACTGCAGTTCTACCCGCTGGCCCGTCACCAGGAGGTTGCGCGCACAGCCGACCTGGTCTTGCCCCTGGCTTCTGACCCAACGGGCGGGACAGCGTTCCTTTCAACCTCAAACAGTGCACTGGCAAAGACATTCACTCTTCCGCGCAACGTAGAGCAGGCATTTCTTGATGTTGTCGCCCAGAGCCAGGCGGGCGATGAGTTCTGGTACACGTGCGTACCCGACGATGTTGCCAACGAACTGCAAAGTTGCGGAGGCACGGCTTTTCGTGAGAGCCAGGTTGCGATCGATGGGGTCGCGGCCGGTGTGGCCCCTGTTTATCCGTGGATTTACACCGGAGGAATTGATCCGCTTCTCTGGCGGCCGATTCCCGGCGTGCAAACACTCAACTTTGAGCCTTACCGCGTTGACCTGACCCCGTTTGCCGGCGTGCTCAGCGATGGCCAGCCGCACCAGGTTTCCGTCAACGTTTTCAATGCCAACAATGGCTTTTCCACGACAGCTACGTTGCTGGTGTTTCAGGACCACGGCTCGCAACAGGTTACCGGCGAAGTCACGCGCAACACCATTGGCTCACCCAATCCAAATGTGGTGGAAAACCTGACGACCGCCGCCGACGGCAGCATTACGGGGTCGGTAACGATAACTTCCTCGCGCAGCTTCCGTGTGGAGGGCTTCGTACAGACGTCACACGGACGCGTGGAAACCAGCGTTCAACAGAACATTCATTTCTCCAGCCGGCAGGACTTCAACATCACCAACACGCTGTTCGACCAGAACATCAAGCAGCGTACCTCGATATCTTCCGAGACCAGCAGCAACGGCCACGACGGGGGCTTCGCCTCCCAGCGTTTCGAATGGCCGCTGAATCTCGACTTTACCTTCGCGGTAAATCCTGACGGCACAGGATCGCAAACCACCACAATCCGCCAGCAATTCCTGAGCGCTGCCACGCACCAGGGCCATGGACCTGACAGCTTCAGCGTGGTTTCCAACACCGTCACGCCCAGTGACACGCTGTTGTTTGACGCCAACTTCAACATCACCGGCAGTACAGGGCAGCAGAACACACAGGATTTCTTCTCCGATGATTCCGCCAACGGCTGCTTCAACCGCAAGATCACAGCTTCCGCGGGCCTGTTGACGAGCGTGACCGACGGCGCTCTATGCCAGGACAGAGACAACCAAAACTGACGGATCCATCCTGGGCGCGAATGCAATTTCGCGCCCTTTTTGCGTCGATTGCCGGCCTTGTTTGGAACCGCACTGCAGTCGCGATATGATTTCTTTCGGGGCGATCGTATGAACAACACACCCAACCAAACCGCGATCGTAGACGTTACCAATTTCGAACTGAAGCAGGCGCCCTGGCACTGTGATCAGCTGGAACGTGGCAAGGTGCTCTTCTTCAGCCGTGTGCCCTTTGAATTCCCGGACGCTGACCGTGAATTCCTGCTCTCGCAGAAACAGACGGGGTCGCGCTTCCACAAAAACATTTCCTACCGGCCGGCCAGGGATTTGTTGAAGGGCGTGGACGAGAACTCCCCGGATCGCGAACGCATGAATGCCATCATGCGCAACTTTTCGCGCTCTGTGACCGCGTTCATAGCGGAGTTCCTGGCTCCCTACGCGAAGAAGATGACGCTCGATTTCGCCAGTTTCCGCCCGCTGGAGGAGAAGGGCCGTGATCTCTCTCTGCACAAGCGCAATGATCTGTTGCACGTGGACGCGTTCCCCTCGCGGCCGACGCGTGGGGCGCGCATTCTCCGCGTTTTTGCCAACATCAATCCATCGGCCGGGCGCGTGTGGAACGTAGGCGAGCCGTTTCACGAATTCCTGCCGAAGCTCAAGCAGGTAAAACGAATCAGCGGATCGGGCGGGTTGAGCCGTACGTTTTCGCACTTGGCCAGGAAGATCGGCCTGGCGCCGAATCGCTCACCCTATGACGAATACATGCTCTATCTGCATGACTGGCTCAAGGAGAACTCCGACTTCCAGAAAAACTCTCCTAAGCAGGAGTTGGTTTTCCCTCCGGGCAGTTCGTGGATGGTTTATACCGACGGCGTTCCGCACGCTGCCATGTCAGGCCAGTACGCGCTGGAGCAGACGTTCATCATTCCGCGCGAAGCGTTGGTGACGCCGCAGGTGGCGCCCTGCCAGGTGCTGGAAGACGGCAACTATGTTCCGCGAGTTGCGGTTTAGAAGGCTACCTGGAGCAGGCATTTGTGCAGGGGTTAAAAGCAGCGTGTTTGAACCCTGCTAACAATCCGTCCGATTAGCTATGGTGCCGCGATCGCGCCATCTTGCCCAGGTTCATGCGCACGTTGAAAGCCACGCTGTTGAGATCGAAGGTGGCGCTGCGCGTAAACCCAAGCTCCACGCGCCACAAAGGCGTAGGATCGAAAGCGATCCAGGTGTTGAATCCGTTTTCCCGCGTAAGCCCTGAGCCGCTGGCTTCCGCCGACTGATCAAACGTGTTCTTGCCCTTGCCGCTCCCGCTCTGACCCTTGCCTATAATCTTGCTAAAGATTTTCTGATTGCCGAAAGGAACAATCTCATATCCCGAGCCGCCGACGGAGAAGTGCTTGATCACCTCAAATTCGCCGCCTTCTTCCAGGTGCGTGATCAGGCCCAGCGAGGTAAACGGCCGTGTAAAGAGCGTGGAATCAGGCACGGAATTGGCCAGCCCGCCTTCGAAAAATGGCGTAAGCCGGTTGAAGGAATGTTCAAAACGATTGGTCCAGTCGGCATTGGCGCGGCCGCTGCTGAAGCCCTTTGACGTGCTGCCGGTTGGAGCGGCCATCGTGATCGTGGAACTGTAGTCCAGGGTCTGGTTCGGCGCCCTCAGAGCCAGGCCAAAATAAGCGTTTCCTAATCCGTTATTGGTAACGTCCTGGACGGTCGTCGTGGTGGTGCCGTTGACCTGCGTTGTGACAGTTTGCGTATTAGCAAAATAGAAGGGCATGCCAGCGAAAATGCCGAAATGACTGTTGAAGTCGTAACCAGCGTTGGTATCGAACTTGAAAATCTTGCTGTCATTGTTCAGCGAACCCTGAAAAGCCTCAGAGCCGGTAAAGCCCTTTTGAAATTCCGGAGTAGACGATGTCTGCCCCAATGCCGTGAGCGATGCCAGCAGCAGAATGCCTGCACTGACAGGTTTGAACCAATTGGATTTCATCCGCGCACCCCCAGTTTCCCACCGTCATTCTGGCCTGACACATCGAGCCCGGCAATTGACCGAGGTGCAATGTCCAACCGGATCAAGGTCAACGTACCGCCGTTCTTGCCGGAGCCCCTATCAGGTGTTGCCCTGAGCACTCGCGCGATCGCACGCCCTTTCTTGAGCGAGTTCGATACAATGCTCCGTTCCCTGGGAGCTTTCCATGAAACGGATCAGAGTCATCCTCTTCCTGCTTTTCACGATTACCCTTGCCGCCGGGCAGCCAACAACCGTAGTGATCCGCGCAGGAACCATGCTCGATGGCCGCGGCCACGTGCTGCACAACGTGCTGATCGTCATCCAGGACGGCAAGATCGTGCGCGCCGAACCAAACGCCAAGGACCAGCGCAGCACCGATTCTGTTTTTTATGACCTGAGCCGGATGACTGTGCTGCCGGGATGGATCGACGTACACGACCACATTACCTGGCACTTCGGACCGAACGGACGGATCGAAGACAAGACCGAAACGGCGGAACAGGCAACACTGGCCGCAGCGGGAAACGCTTACTCCACGCTGATGGCCGGTTTTACAACCATTCAGAGCCTGGGCTCGGCCGAAGACAAAGATCTGCGCGCGGCGATTGCCAATGAAAGCATTCCCGGACCGCGGCTGCTCACGGCGCTCAATCCCATCGAAGACGCCCGGCTCACGCCGGAGCAGATTCGTGAGGCGGTGCGAAAACTCAAGGCCGATGGCGCTGATGTGGTGAAGATCTTCGCGTCACGCAGCATCCGGCAGGGCGGCGGCCAGACGTTGACCGATGAACAACTGCAAGCTGCCTGTTCTGAAGCCAAGGCGCAAGGGCTGCGCAGCGTTGTCCATGCGTATCGTTCAGCCGTCCGCGCGTCAGCCAATGCCGGCTGCACCGAAGTCGAGCACGGGACGTACGCCACGCAGGAAGATCTGGACGCAATGGCCGCGCACGGGACATTCTTCGATCCTCAGGTTGGATTGGTGATCCACAACTATCTGGACAACAAGGCGAAATTCATCGGCGTAGGCACTTACACCGAAGAAGGCTTTGCCAAGATGCAGGAGGTCCTGCCGGTGATTGCGGAGATGTTCAAGCACGCTCTGGCTACCAAAAACCTGAAGATCGTCTTCGGCACCGATGCAGTAGCTGGAGCGCATGGCCGCAACGCGGAGGAATTCATCGATCGCGTGCATGCGGGACAGGATCCGATGGATGCGATGGTGGCCGCCAACTCACGCGCGGCGGAATCGCTGAACATGCAAAACGAGATTGGCGCCATTGCGCCCGGGATGCAGGCCGATATCATTGCGCTGGACGGCGATCCGCTCAAAGACATTACTGCCGTGCGGCGAGTCGTGTTCGTGATGAAGAGCGGAAGGGTGTATAAGAACCAGCCGGCGAGCCATTGATGTTTTGGCCGGCTCTAGGTGTCTCCTTGGTCAACGACCGGGTCGTCATCGATCCCATCAGCCGTACACGACGTCGGTGCTCTCTCCGACCTCGATTATGTATCCGTCAGGATCGCGGATGTAGCAGCGGGTCTCGCCGTACTTGGGTATCGGCTCCGTGATGAACTCCGCCCCTCGACTTTTCCACAAGTCATAGCACGCTTGAATATCCGCAACCCGGAAATTCATAAAGCTGTTGATGTGATTCGGGTCGGGGACGCTGAGCGTTACGGTCGGCTTATCCGGGGTCGGTCCGCCTCCAACGTTCAAAATCATCCAGATATTCGCAAGCTGAAGGTACCCAGGCGCGTTGCCGTCACCCAGGCTCAGTATGCGAGCGCCGAAGACCTTTTCGTAGTAGCGAGCCGATCGCTCGATGTCGGCGACGGTGAGAAAATGCGCGATGCTCATCCCCTCTCGCGGAGGCATCTCATAGCTCTTCTGCTCGATTTGTACGCTGCTCATTGACGACTCCAATTCCGATAAACAATGCTCAACAGCTGATTCTAGTCTTCCGTATTCATGCACGAGGGAAACATTCGCGGGGTTTGGAGTTGCTAGTGGGTGCACGCGTGCCATGCATCCGAGGCGGAGCCAGCAGTAAACAAGGTTATTCAAATGCGGCATTTCCCGCGGCTACACGGCAAAAAGAACTCCTTCATTTTCGATCCTGCGCCGGGCAGCGACGCTGCCTGCACGCAGAGACGCTCACAATTTCAGTTGCACGTCAGTCATCGGGAGCTTCTTAGTTTTAGGCCCATTCAAATGAGCGGCATTAGAGCAGGATTGTGGAATATCGCACTTCAACCCAGCTCGAAAGCGCCCTTTCGTCCGGCGATGCGAGCGCCGAGAAACGGTTTTTTGCCCGGCTTGGCCTCAAGATTGAGTCCGAGTTTGGCGGCGATACTGCGCACCTCTTTCACCGCCGGGGACTCGACGAAGAAATTCTGCAGCGTGCAGCCCGCAGGGGCGTCCTGTGACGGATGTACGGAGCCGGCGCTCCATTCGATGAAGAAGGGCAGCACGCCGGCGTAGTCTTCCTTCAGGCTGAAAGATTTCCAGTGCAGCGTCTTGCCGTCAGGGCGCGTGCGCGAGCCGTCGCGTGGGTTTTCAATGGCGATGCCGGCAGCAGCAGCTTTTTGCATGACGCCGCCAAGATCATTGGTGTGCGCGGCCCAGCCAATCAGGCGGGGTTCCTGGATCTTGCGCAGGAGGTCCACCATTTCATTGCTCACGCTGGACTGCTGCGGATCGGGGGCAATGACTTCCAGATAGCGGCGCGGGCCCAGCGAGAGCAGAGCATTGAGAGTGCCACGTCCTGGATGCACGCCGCCAAACATGGCGCGCACACCGCTGCGCTCTTCCAGCCAGGAAATGCCATGATCAACGTTGCTGATGCCAAGCAGGATGTGATCAAGGTCGGCAGGCACAGCAGATATCTTATCTCCCGCAGCAAGGGTCGGACGGGAGACAAGCGTCGCGGCCGCAAAGGCTAGAAATGAACGACGGGAAATTTCAGGCGGCATGTTTGTTCTCGTGCGATTGTAGCAGTGAGAGCAATCGGGAATTGCTTTTCAAACCTCTACCAATGAGATGTGCGAAAACGAACAGCGCCGCAGAGAGGCTTTGTCAAGATGTACTACTTCGCGCTGGACTCGAGGAACGATGAGCGCTAGGATGCAGCATCCCATGTTACCTAAATAGTAACAATGCAACCTATGTCGAGTGCAGGCGAGGGGGATAGCAACCGGGAAGAGCTTGGGATAAGTCTACGCCAAAATGGGATGGGCTGGGAGGAACCGGGAGGGGCAGGGGAAGCAAGGATTTACTAATAAGTACATTTTTCTTGTTGTTGCCTGAATGAACGGCAAGCCGTGGCGGATCTCCGAAATCGCCAAGGATTGGTGGCTGAAGATCCGGGAGATCTTTGAAAACTGAATAGTTACCGCTGCGCCGCGGTCGCGCGAGACGGATCGAGTGGGCTGGATGCAATCCTCTAGTGCCCGTTCTTCACATATTGCGTACGGACCGCAACCAGCTTTTCCAGTTCACGACTGTCAAGCGAACGGGCCGAGCCGAGCTGCCGCACGGCGAGGACGATCTTGGCGTAGTGCTCAACCGCCTCCATCCTCATATAGGCGCGGCGCAGATCCTCACCGTAGGCAACCACTCCGTGGTTAGCCATGAGGATAGCGTCATGGAAGGGAATGTACGGACGGAGCGAGTCGCTGAGTTCCATGCTTCCGGTGGTGGCGTAGGGGGCAAGCGGGACCGATCCCAGGGTGATGACAACTTCTGAGCACAGTGGCTCGTCCAGCGCGATGCCGGCAGAGGCAAATGCGGTCGCGGTGCAGGGATGAGCGTGCACGATGCCGCCCACGTCAGGGCGCATGCGGTAGATAGTCAGATGCATGGCAATCTCGCTGGAAGGGTTATAAAAGCCGCTGAGCTTCTTGCCATGAAGGTCGACGATGACCATGTCTTCGGGATGCATCATGCCCTTGCTGAAGCAGGTGGGCGTGACCAGGATGCGGTGCTGGTCAAGCCGGACGGAGAGGTTGCCGTCCGTGGCGGCCACAAAGCCCTGGTCGTGCAGCATTTTGCCGAAACGCACCAGGTCCTGGCGCAAAGCGCGTTCCCTGCCGGCGACCTTGCCCAAAAAAGGCACAGCTGCGGTCGTCCCCCTGATCAATTCTTTCAAGTAATTCATGACTTATACCTCATTTGCTTCTAAGCGGCTCGCTTCCACTTTCTGAACGTATTGCTCACTGACGTTGATGCGCGATAAACCTTTCCCGCGGTAACGCCCAGGCCCAGCTCGTAATTGCCAACAGCGGCCAACCCCATAGAGGCCATGCAACCGCACTGGGAGCAGTCGGGATTTCCGCCAAACTGGCACGGCGTGACCACGCTCTTGAGATCGGCTGAAATGGTATGCGTGGTTTGGGCGAATATGCACTCGTGCGGCGAAGCAGGCGGATGCAGGAATTCCCGGATCACTCTTTCGGGCATATCGAGCTTGGGATAGATGGCACGCAGGCGCATCAGCTCTTCCACAGCTTGCACTCGCTCTTTGCGGCTGAGGATCTCAGGATCAGTAGCGCCGATTTGGGGCGTGAACATGCTCATCCATATTTTTTTGGTCTCCGGCCGGGCGTTCCAAAACTTGACGAAGTCCTCAAGGTAGCCAGACCGCTTCATCATCTGGCTGGTAATCGTGCAATGGATGGTCACATAACGGTCACGAATGCTTTCCAGTATCCGGGCGTAAGTTGCGGGTTTACGGCGCGTATCGTGCTCCGGCTGCAAGCCATCAATGGAGACCACAACGTTAAGCCGCTCAAACCGGGTCCATTCCTCCGGTATGGGACGAAAAGCACTGGTGACGATCTGGACGTGAACGCCTCGGGCATTGAGTTGCGGGAGCAATTGCGTGACCTCGCGGTAGCGGACCAAAGGGTCGCCGCCGACGATCGAGAGGTGCAGCGGACGGTATTCATCCACCAGGGCGAGCACGCCTTGCACCAGTTCCTCGCCTCGCTTGTCATGAAGCTGCCGCAGGTTCATACCGCTTACATGTCCTTCTTCGTAGGCGTAACATCCGGGACAGCGCAACGGACACTCCCGCGTGATTTCAATGGCGAGAGACGGCCGTCTGCCGCTCAGGATGCTTTTCCAGGCCTGAATGACTTCGCTGGTCCTCATATTTCTTTCCGGCTGGTTGTCAACGCGAGTTCCACGCCATGCCGGTTTTAAGAGCTGAATCAATCAATCTGTGATTGGGTTGCCAGCAAGGCGCGAAGATGAGTTGCAACAGTCAAAAAGAAACTAACAAAGCCGCACACAGATCAAATCGAGCACGTTGGTGTGAAAAGTAACGGCATTGTCGGTCGGACGGAAACGCATCAAAAACGTGAAAAAAAACAGACCTAAAAAAGCGTAAATGACGAGGACAAAGAAGCTTAGAGCGGATTTACCTGAGAAAGCTGCGTCCATCTCCGGCAGCGGTGAAATCAGCACGTAGAGGATGCCGAATACCACTGCGAATGAGATAACGTACTTGAGGGTCGTGGACACGGGAGCCATATTATCCGATTTCCAGCACTGTTTAAAGCATTTATCGAGGGCTGTTGGCCGTAAAGGGTGATCAAAAACGAGTGATTTTGGATCCAGCTGAGGTTTCAACGCAAAGAACTGTTAAGGGCATTCTTCAGGAAGCTCTCGTCACAGCACAGCCGCAATTGAAAACGAGCTCTATGGAGTCTTCCTGGTGTCAAATGCAAAAGTCAGCACGGCTTCCATCTGTGACAAGCCGGCGTTCTGGTAAGGCTTGTACCGCCAGCGCAGCACCTGTTTGCGCGCCGCTTCACTCAGTTCCGGATTGTCAGAACCTAGAGGCCAGGCCTCGCGCACCTGTCCGTTCCGATCGGTCGAGATGTACAGGCTCAACACGCCGGATGTTTTTCCATCTCGCACTCCAGGCCAGATTACCTCGGGTGTGCTCAATGCAAGCACGCGTGCTGAGTCCTCGCCGACCTGGCTGCTCCTGATCTGTTCCGACGCGGGTGTAACCCTTTCGATGGCAAACTGTCTTTCATCCGGTTTTGCCAGTTCGGCAACTTCAATGACGCTGGCCGAAATCGTAAGCCCGGGCGCAAATGCCGCGGAGATGGTCCGCGCCACCAGCTTGTCTTTGAATGGCTGATAGTCGGCAAACTGTGCGCGATATCCGGGCGTAACCACGGCCTGGAGCAACCCCAGCTTGCCTCCGAAGCAAAATGTATATGCCACCGTGTTGTGCACCGGCGCAATGCCGACCTTGGATTCCATATTCAGGCAAGAGTTTGACTTGGTGGAATCCTCGGGAATTTCCAGTTGTCCGCCCATGCGCTTGAGTTGTTCGGCCATAGGCAGAGGGTCAAAAAGCGCGGTCACCATATCATGCAGCCAGAGGGGATAGTAGTCTCCGCTCACGGTTTCGGAGACCTGGTCACCGTTCGCCACTAAAGTTTGGGAAAAGGCCCTGGACTTGATCGTGCGCCGCCACTTTTCTGGCGCGACCCAATACTCTTCTATCTCCGCCGAATACTCTGGATGGGAGGCGCCGGCCGAAACATGAGCTTTGAGGTGGAACGGTGTCCCGCCGGTTACGGTAAGCTTGCTCTGCTGCAGGGCATGCGCCACTGCCTCGCTCATGGAAACCTGCCTGCCCTCCTCCTGGGCGGAGACAGCGAGAAACGATACCGCCAAGAGGCAAACAAGTGGCGTTCTGAGAAAGACTTTGGTTGGGCGTAATCGAAATTTATTGACGAGATACATTTGAGCGGTGATTTCGTTCAGTCTATTGAGTTTGTTGGACCATTTCAGTTCCAGCCGAACGCCCAACTACCGTCGCGGAGAATGCCGGGGCCTCTATCAATGATTTGACCGCGAACTCAAAGTCGGAGGTGACGGCTTGCAGTCTCCCCTGCTTCAACACCAGCACCAGATCACAGTTTCTGACAGTGCTGAGCCGGTGGGCAATAATAAAAGTTGTGCGGCCCCGCACCAGCCCTTCTGTCGCCTCGAGGATTTCCTGTTCGGTTTGAACATCCACCGCACTGGTGGGTTCGTCAAAGATCAGCACCGGCGCATCCTTCAGAAACGCGCGCGCAATCGCCAGTCTCTGGCGCTGGCCGCCGGAGAGGCGGCATCCACCTTCGCCGATCGGCGTGTCATAGCCGTGGGGAAGCGCCAGAATGAAATCATGCGCCATGGCTGCGCGGGCCGCGGCAATGATCTCTTCGCGGCTGGCCTCAGGACGCGCATACGCGATGTTCTCCGCGACGGTCGCGGAAAAGACGACGGCTTCTTGAAGAAAAATGGAGAATTGCCGGCGCAGATCTTTCAGGCGATAAGAACGCAGGTCGCGTCCATCGAGCAGAATTTGCCCGTTTGCGGGATCGTAGAAGCGGGTCAGGAGATTGACCAGGGTACTTTTGCCTGAGCCACTTGCGCCGATAATCCCCACGCGCGTTCCAGCGGCAATTTCAAATGAAACCTGATCCAGCGCGCGACCCGAAGAAGGGTATTCGAAGGTGACTTCGCGAAAGCTCACGTGCCCCTGGGCGTGTTCCAGTGCAACCGCATGGCTGTCTTCAATCAGCTCCGGCGCTTCTTCCACCAGCGCCAGCGCCCGCTGCACGCTCACAATCCATGACTGCAACTCGGGCAGTTTTCCGCTGATGATCCTCAGCGGTTCATACAGCTGTCCCATGTAGGCCATGATCAGCAGAAGTTCGCCCAGAGTTAGAACGCCCGTAGAGACGTGATGCACGCCCACCCACATGGCCGCGGCCGTTCCCACGGCAATGGTGCTGGCGATCAACACGTGGAAGGTGGCTTGCGTTGACGCAACCTTCACTTGTTCCGCCATGCGCTGGCGTGAGCGCATCCTGAAGCGTTCATCTTCGAACTGCTCTTGTCCAAATGCTTTCACCACGCGGATGGATGAAAGCGCCTCATACAGGACCAGCATCGCCGAACTATCCAGCTTTTTGATTCCATCCCAGCCGGCGCGCGCCCGGCGTCCGGATTTGCGCGCCAGAAAAAAGAGAAGAGGAGAAACAGCTAGTGCGATGACCGCCATGACCCAATCCATCCGCATGGTGACATAAAGCAGGGCGATGAAGCTGAGGGCTGCGCTGAGCAGAGGGACCATACCTTGCAGAAAGATGTACTGGATGGCCGGGGCGTCATGCTGAATACGATAGGAAACCTCATTGGTACCCCGGCGATCATGAAACATCAGATCCATTCGCTGGACGTGCCAGAAGAGCAGAGTGCGAAAATCCAGAACCAGCTTTTCCCCCGTGTAGGTCTGCAGCAGCCATGACGCAAATGCCTGCAGATTCATGAGCAAGCTCAGTCCTAACAGGAGCCCCACGGCCAGCAACAACTCGGCTCCTTTGGTCATCGAAAGCGAAGCCGGCAGGAAAGAGCGGAGAATGTTCGGGAGCGGCTGGCTGCCGATTACGTTATCCACCACGATCTTGAGTGGAAACGCCAACAGAAGGGTAATAGGTGCGGCAATCACGCCCAGCAGGATGATCCCTGCCAGATGCGGCCAGTACGGGCGGGCCAGTTGCAGCAACGGACGATACAGCTTTTTCGCCTTCTCAGAACGCACTTCTACACCCGACTCTACGTACCTCTGTGTACCAAACAGATTGGAAAGATTTGGAGGTTGGTCAAAGGGATTCTAGCAGTGCTTCAGGAGGCGTGAGTTCCTCATTTTCACCTTAAAATGCGCCCGGAGGATAACCTAAGTGCCGGTCCTTTCATTCATAAGCGCGTTCCCTTGCAGCTGCTTGAGTTTGCCGAGAAATTCTCTGGCTTCGCGGCCGTTGTAGGTCTGGTTATAGATAAGAGAATCAGGTTGCTGCATGCGGCCGCCTTCGCGCAGCGATCCGGTATCCACGGCCGTGAAGCCGATTTCCTCAATCAATCGTGAAACTACCTGCTTGGCTTCCGCGTCGTCTCCCGCGACATAGATCGCGTGGCGCTCATCCATCGGAAGGTCAGCCCGGCCACGCTCCGCGAGATGGACGTAGTAAATGGTGTTGAAGGCCTTGACCACCCGCGCCCCGGGTATTCGCTTCAGAACTTCTTCAGAAGAGGTGGAGCCGCCAAGATCGTAGAAACCGCCGTCAGGACGGTAAGGGTTCATGGCGTCAATGACAATTTTGCCGCGCAGAAGATTGGCACCCGGCAAAGCTTCCGGAGCGCGCCATGGCACGGCCAGCAGCACTACATCGCCAAAGCGCGCTGCATCATCGATGGTCATCGCGTGCGCGTGATCACCCAGTTCCCGCGCCAGGGCTTGCAGCGATCCCGGTCCGCGCGAATTGCTCACCGCAACCTCATGTCCAGCGGCGATAAACAGGCGCGCCGCTGCTGCGCCAATGTTGCCCGCTCCCAGAATCCCTATCTTCATGAGTGCTTTTTATCGAGTGATTTGCTCACAGAAGCGAGCTTGGCTGCTGCTGCAACGCTCCTCCCAGAGTGTTAAGCGGCATATTCGCATTATAGGATGGAAGCTGAGCAGCTCTCAATTTCAGCGTCTCTACCCTTTGTAACTAACTGACATAAAGATACTTAGACCGCTGATGGCAGAGGACTCAGATTCTGCTGCTCGCATTCCTGACACAGCTGCAAATGCATTTCTGTTGAAACGGATATCAGTTTCCTATCACTAAAGCTATCAGTGTGGAATTCCATCTCGGGACTGACTTGGTATGCAATGAAGCAATATGATCCAAAGTTGTGGCCTGCGGCGAGGAATGGTCTTCGTGCGTGCAGGCTATCCCTAGTCGCCGCTGAAGGTGAGTCAGACAATATGTCGCCGGCAGATCTTCGTGCCAGTGCAAGAGTGCGGCCATGATAATCGATAAACGAGCCGGGTTAGCCGGATCCGCGGTTGGCAGTCTGCTGTTGGCGCTGCTGGTGATTCGGGGCATCACGCCGACTCCTGCGGCGCCTGGCCAAAATAGAACCAGGCCGGCAACCCGTACGGCGGGAGCGGCAGCTTCGACCTCGTCGTCGAACGCCCTGGGGAAGCAATGGCCGGATGAAGGACCGTGGAAAGCTTCGCGTCAGCATTTCGCCGGCATTCAACCTGAAAAAGATTGCCCTTCACTTACATCCGAGCCTGCGGACAAGAGCGCGGTTTCGCCTCAGAGCACGGCCGAAAAGGAAATCAGCAACACACGCGGCCGGATTTGGTGCATTCCGGATGACGTGAAGGTAAGCGCGATGATTGCTATCGCGCCTGATCCCGTCCATAGCCACCTGTCGCTGATTTTTGACCGTACGATTGAAGCGCTCCAGCTATCGGCGGAGACCATGAACTATGAAATGGACCGCTACTGGCTTCCATGGCAGCCGGAAGTGGCGGCCGGCTCGGCCCTATCGACATCCGCTGAAGCAAAAGGAAAAGAAAGCGAGCCCGGTCTTCTGCTCTTTCGCTGGAACGGACCGGCGAGCGCATCGAACTCGAAAGCCCTTTACATCTTCCTGGTCGCGGATACTTCCACCGCCGGCATCAACGGCAGCCAGTTCAGAAATGCCGTCCAGTATGTTCAACAAGTATGCGGCGAGGATGCAAAACCCGCGCAAGGGTGCGGGAAGGACAACCGCATCTACATCATGGGACCTTCATTCTCGGGATCGCTGGCCTCACTCCGTAATTTAAGCGACGCAGCAACCAAGTCTGTTCCGGGGAAACCTGCGTTCACCGCTTACAGCGGCACGGTTTCCAGCAGGTGCGCGGCCGAGAACCAAAACCTGCCCGATTCGAGTTTTCCTGCAGACAAGGTTCCCTCAGCATGTGCCCAACAAGACACGTCTGGTCCTCCGGCGCCTCGTCCGGCGCCGCCCCCCACCTCCTCTCCGAGTCCTACGCCCACGCCGAATTTGATATTTTCGTCTCTGGTCGGCGACTCGGAAAGCATGATCAACCAATTCATCGACCAGCTTAGAGATAAGGGAAATATTCAATGCAAGGGTGGGGTGGAAATCGCCATCCTTTCTGAAGCGGCCACCACGTATGGCGGGGCCGCCGCTGCCCCGAAGGTCGAGGACGCAGATAAGAAATGCACCTACACCAGCTTCCGCTATCCGCGGGAAATCTCGAGCCTGCGTAATGCTTCTGCTTCCAGCAGCGCCCAGCCGGCCGCAGCTCCGGCGCAGCCTGGTGTGGTTGAGACGCCGGATTATCTGCCCTTTACTTTGGCTGATCAGCAACCCAATTCAGGCGACGAAGCTCCAGATTTTTCCCGTGCACAAGGCCCTCTTTCCAAAGAAGCTGTGTTGATGAAGTATGCGGCGGAGTTACGCCGTGAACATTACAAGTATGTCGGCATTATCGGCACCAATGTTGTCGACGTTCTTTATATCGCCAAATTTCTGCGCAGCGCCTGTCCTGACGTGCGCTTGTTCGTTTTGAATTCGGATTTGCTGTTTGAGCGCGACCTGGACAATGCGCCCTACATCGGCACCCTGTCGCTGAGCACTTATCCTCTGCTGGGCCACGATCCGGAGTGGAAGGATTCTGCGGGCCAGCTGTCCCGGCTTCCGTTTTCTGATCAATACGAGCAGGGACAGTACAACGCCTCATTGCTGGCAATGGCAAACGTGCTTCAAGCCGGAACAACGCCGCCGCTTCGCGACGTGAGTGAGGCATTTCTGGGAACAGATGCCAAAGATCCGCAAACGCGAGTGCTGCCAATCTGGCTCACTGCGGTAGGCACCGGCGGCTATTGGCCGGTCCAGCTTATCCCTCCGGCTCCCGACGCTAAAGTTCCACCGGCTGCTATGGATAGCGATGACTTCTCGCCGGCGTGGCGGCTGATTTCAGTCCTGCTTGCCGCTTTTGCGCTCCTGCAAAGCTGGATTCTCTGGACCGTGCGGCCCGTGGGAACTCGACTCCACGACTTTGCGTTGATCAATGAGGCTCCGGCGCAACGATTTTTCTTTATCAACCTGGCTTCAGCATCCCTTGCCTGCACTCTGGCCATGTTCATGGCGCCGGCATTGCGATTCGGCATGTCCGCTGACCACACTGTGCCGGCCATTGTAGTCGTGATGATCCTTGCAATCCTGGCGCTGGCGGCTTGCAGCGTGTCGCTCTGGAGGCTGTTAGAGCGGATGAGACCAAAAGACCAGCCCGAAGAGGTCCGCTACTATCGTCAGGGCATATGGTTTTCCGTTATCGCCTGGGCCGGGGCAGCTGCCGGCGCGATCCTCTGGGGGTGGCTATACGCTGACGACTCGTCCCGCTACGGCTTCTTTTTTGGCTATCGCTCCGTCAACCTGGCCAGCGGCGTCTCGCCTCTTACCCCAATCCTCCTGCTTATGTGTGCCGTCTATGTGTGGAGCCTGTTTGAGATTCTTCGCCTGCGCTTTGACGATGGAATTCGCCCCAGGCTCAACTTGACGGACTTTTTTCCCGGCGCCACCACTGAGACTGATATTGCCCGGTCCATCAATGAGTATTTGCTTTTTCCCAATTACCGGGTCGTTTTCTTTCTTGTTCTCGCCGCCTGGCTCTTTTTCCTTGAACCTGTGCATCCGTTTGAACTGTTTGAAAAGCCCATGTTCGGCGCCATTTTTGAGGTGCTTTTCTGCGTGGTGGTGGCGCTGATGCTCAGTAGCGGATTGCGTCTTGCCCAAACGTGGACCCAACTCAATAATCTCCTGCGCCAATTGGAAAGGTCGCCGGTGCGCGGCTCATTTTGCCGGCTTAAGGGAGCCAGCTGGTCTCCGATCTGGGGATCTGGAGGTCAGCAGGCTGAGTGGACCAACCTGGGCCGTTCTTTCGAAGCGTTGCAGACCATACAGACCTGCTTGAACAAAAAGGACGAGGACCTTACCAACGAGATTACTGCAGCGTTCAAGAAGCGCGACGACATTCTCAAGCAGATACGATCAAAACCGCTGGCAGACCTGACCGGACTCCGTACGCTGAAAAGGGAATATGCCAGGTTTAAGAAATTCATCAACTCCGTGTTCAGCAAAACCGGCAAGGGAACACCGTCGAAATCAGCAAACGGGGACATATCCGAGTTTCAAAATTTGGAAAAGCTTTTTGGTGAACTTCAGGGTTCGCTCGCCACTGTCCTCACCCGCATCATGAAGATGCTGCAGACGCGTTGGACCACAGAATGCTATGAGCCCGATGACAGTGTTGAAGGAAGCAAAGAAGACCAGACCATAGTCGTGAACTGCTGTAAAGAGGAGCCGAACAAGGACGCGCAAGACTCGGCCCGCCTGGAAGAATATGTAGCGCTGCGCTATGTGGCATTCATTCGCGGAGTGCTGGCAAGCATCCGGCTGTGGCTCATCTTGCAAGCGATAGTTTTCAGCCTGGTGCTCAGTTCGCTGAATGTCTATTCCTTTGAGCCTCACCGCTCCCTGGTCTGGTCATTCACTGCCCTCTTTGTCCTGATTGGCGCAGTGGCGCTTCAAGTGCTCATGCAAGTGCACCGTGACCCTGTGATCAGCCGTATTACCGGCACCAAGCCCAACAAACTGGATATTCATTTCTTTATTCGCATAGCTACCTTGGGCGTCGTGCCGCTGTTTACATTGCTGGCAACACACTTTCCTTCGATAGGTCACTACCTGCTGTCATTCTTCCAGCCTGGTCTGGAGGCGCTTAAGTAACGGTGCGGTCTGGCGGCTGTCCCGTCTGCCGGCTGTCCCCAGGCGCCGGATTACGCCGCCTGCCCGGCACAATATCCCGATGCCCAGGCCCACTGAAAGTTGAATCCTCCGAGATGGCCGGTCACGTCCACTACTTCACCGATGAAATAAAGGCCCGGTATTTTTCTGCTCTCCATGGTTTTGGCCGAGAGCTCGTTTGTATCCACACCCCCGGCCGTGACCTCAGCCTTCGCATAACCCTCGGTCCCTTCGGGAGTAATCTGCCAATGGTGTGCGCAGTGCTCAAGCTCATCCAGGGCGTGGTTGCTCCAACCCTGAGGGGGATGAAGATCAAGCCAGCGATCGGCCAGGCGATGCGGCAGCGCTGCGCGAAACGCGTTCCTGGCAGCAGCCAGATCTCGCCGGGCCTTGGGCTCGCGCAATGCAACTGTGAGGTTCTGCTCCGGCGCCAGATCCAATGTGATGGGCTGATGCGGCTTCCAGTAAGAAGAGATCTGCAGGATAGCCGGACCACTCAGCCCACGATGCGTCATCAGCATCTTCTCGCGAAACTGTTGTACGCCGATCGACGCGATCACCTCAGCCGATACCCCGGCAAGATCGCAATAGTGGTCATGGTCGTTACTATTCCAAGTGAGCGGAACCAGCGCCGGCCGGGTCTCTACGATCTTCAATCCAAATTGCTGCGCCAGATCATAGCCAAAAGGCGTTGCACCCATCTTGGGAATCGACAATCCGCCTGTAGCAACCACCAGGGAACTCGATCGGAAATTCTCTGCGCCGGCGCGAACCGTGAAACTTTCTTCGCGCAAGACCTCCGCGATTTTGACAGTAGTAAAGATCTGTACACCGACCCGGCGACACTCCTCCTCCAGCAAGGAAACAACTTGCTGCGCCGAGCCGTCACAAAATAACTGGCCCAGCGTCTTCTCATGGTAAGGAATGCGATGTCTTTCCACTAGCGCAGTGAAGTCCGCGGGCGTGTAACGCGCCAGTGCCGATTTGGCGAAATGCGGATTGGCGGAGATAAAGTTCTCCGGACGGCAATACAGGTTGGTGAAGTTGCAGCGCCCGCCGCCGGAAATCAGGATCTTCTTGCCGATGCGCTCGGCGCGTTCCAGGACCGCTACGCGTCGCCCCCGCTTGCCGGCTTCAATCGCGCACATCAGACCTGCCGCACCGGCGCCCAGAACAATCACGTCGAAGTTTCGCATATGGCAAGCCGAGTCAGCGGGCAAGTTAGTGACGCAAGGCGAACACCAGAACCAGCACCAGGCCCAGCGTCAGCACGGCATTCCAGACAATCAGTGCGAGCAGCCACTTGCGCAGCCTTTCTTCGCGGGCTGCGATTGCAGCATTCAGCGCTTCAACATCTGATCGCAGTTGCGCTGCGTACGCTTTCACCTGATCGAGATCAGAGGCCAGTTGTTGCAGGCTGTCTGAAGCGCTTTGCCCGGTTGTCTGCGACGCTCGTGATTTAAGCGAGTCGCGCAGCACCTGGCCGCCATGCTCCACGGCAATCGGCGCCAGAACGCGCAATATTGAAGATAACCATCCCATGTTCTTGTAGAGAATCTGACCCTTGGCGAGTGGTTCGTTCCTGATGCGGCTCGGCCGAAATCGGCCGTGATCGTCGCATCAATCGCTAACTTGAAGACTGCATGTTTGCGGCTCGCCAAGCTTATTAAACCACACATCAAGGGGCGGCCGGCCTTCGTGCCGGGCATTCCGATGTGCTAACCTGTTGGTGGCCTTCCTTCAAGCCGGGATGGCGGAACTGGCAGACGCAGCGGACTCAAAATCCGCCGAGGTTCACCCCTCGTGGGGGTTCAACTCCCCCTCCCGGCACCAACAAGATCAAGATTTCAGAGCTGATGAGGTTGCATAACCCTTGTTCTTCACATCATCATCATCACAGGCATTCGTCTTGACTTTCAACCCCATACGCATTGTAATGAGCGAAGCAAGCAAGTACGGTGAAGGAGTTCACCGTTAACCGCCAGCCCTACCTTAATCAGGGCAGCTGATGACTCCTAGAACAGGAGGCATCAGAATGTCCGATAAACGACCCCAGATAGCTCAAAAGCAAACGCAACTGATTTTCTGTTGGACTGCGTTGCCGGCGTTGTGCGGTACATCGAGCCGGTCTCGCAAAGCGCGTTGCGAGACTCGCAGGCCCCATTTTCCACTTTCAAGGTTTGTAAAACAGCATTTGGGACTGCAACCAAGCTGGTCTGGCTGTGTCTTTGCCCGTCCAGGGTGCGGAGGATAGCCATGCAAAACGTTTGGGTATTGGCAGCAGTTTGGGTTGGCTTAGCTCTCATTGCAACCCTCATCGCGATTTGGTTCAAGATTTCGACGGCCTTGAGCGAGATCGTAGTAGGAACAGTTGCGCAACTCGTGATTGGCGCATTTCTTGCCAAGGTGAATCTCGGAGCACGTACGGAATGGATTTCCTTCCTGGCCGGCACTGGTGCAATCGTGCTGACTTTCCTGGCTGGCGCGGAGCTCGATCCCACGATCTTTCGCGCCAAGTGGAAAGAAGCAACATTGGTCGGGCTGGTGGGATTCTTCGGCCCCTTTTTGGGCTGTACCGCTATCGCGCATTTCGTATTGCACTGGGGAATGCGGCAGAGTTGGCTGGCTGGAGTCGCACTCTCGACTACGTCAGTCGCGGTGGTTTATGCCGTGATGCTCGAACTCGGCTTTAATGTCACCGACTTCGGCAAGGCGATTCTGGCCGCTTGTTTCATTAATGATCTAGGGACAGTCATAGCATTGGGCCTGATCTTCTCGCCCTTTACGGTACGTACTGTCATCTTCGTTGTTGTGAGCGTGGTGGTATTTGCAGTACTGCCATTCTTGACGCCACGTTTTTTCAAGAAATACGGTGGTCGCGTCTCAGAGCTTGAGGCCAAATATATCCTGCTTCTGCTTTTTGCGATGGGAGGATTAGCGGCCTGGGCAGGCAGCGAGGCTGTGCTGCCAGCTTACATTATCGGAATGGTATTGGCCGGCACCGTTGGCAAGGATCACATTCTCATTCGCCGGCTGCGGACGCTCACGTTCGGATTGCTGACGCCGTTTTACTTCATCCGGGCTGGGTCGTTTGTGTCTGTGCCGGCTTTGGCGGCAGCGCCTCTGATCTTTGTCGTCTTGTTTTTCGCCAAAATGATATCCAAGGTGGTTGGCCTTCTTCCAACCGTGTATGCCTTCAAATACCAGCGGAATGAGACACTCTACTACACACTGATGATGTCAACGGGACTGACGTTTGGTACGATTTCCGCGCTGTTTGGGCTGAATCACCAGATCATTTCTGAAGCTCAATATTCTTTCCTGGTGGCGACGGTCATCGGCTCGGCAGTCGTGCCGACCATGATCGCGAATGCGTTCTTCATGCCCAGGCATTTGCTTCACAAAGAGGTTCAGTCTAAGGAACCGAACCCGCAGTTGGCGACTTCGCCTAATTGAGGAGGTTCTATGGTGGGAAGGCGGCACTCGGTTTTCAAACAGATTTTGGTCGGATTTGATGGCTCAGAACAATCGCGGAAAGCCGCGAACACGGCCATCAGCTTGGCGCACTGTTTGGACGCGAAGGTCCTCGTACTTGCTGTTGCCCGCCCCCCGGAACCCGCCACATCCGTTGAACTTGAAGCTGTCTTGGATAATGCGAAAGAGCATTTTGAAGCGGCTTTTGTGCCGCTCAGGGAGTCGGCCAAGAACGCGGAAGTCGAGATGGAGACGGATATTGCGGTTGGTCATCCAGCGGAACAAATCATTCATCGTGCGGAACAGAGCAAGATGGACCTGATCGTTCTGGGGTGTCGAGGAACGTCAACATTTCATAGATGGATCTTGGGATCGGTGTCAGAGAAAGTGCTGCGCTATGCCCATTGTCCGGTCATGGTATTGAGGTAATCAAGAGGCACGGTTGTGGAGTTTTTCATGGACGGCTCAAACGCACAGGACAGACTGTTCAATGAATTTCAGCAAAACAGGCTGTCTGTTACTTGTAATTACATTGACGCGTTGTTGAAGGACATCGAAGAAGTACTAAACTCAACAGCATCGAAGAGTCCGTTTCCGAAGTACGTCTCCGATATCAGTCCTGCGCAACGGGCGGCAATCGAGGACTACATTGCCAGTTTTCGAGCCCGGCTGGTGAGAGTGTTGGAAACTGTGCGTGTCCCATTACCCGGGGGGAGGATCAGTGCCGTGCATTCTGTTCGTACAACTCTGAGCTGTATTGACATCGCGGTCGAGGAACTCAGGCCGCGATATATGCGCGGATACGGTGAGCTGCCAGAAGCAGCGCAGGAGGCTCTGAACGGAATAGTCGCTGACCTGAGCGATGTTGTGCGGCAATTCAATGGTTATCTTTTGTCCATTGCTCCTTAGCCGTTCGCAGCATTCGGACTGAGACACTTTTTGAAGAGAGGACATCAACTGAGTTGGAAAAATACGTGATGATCGGCATCGGCGGGTTTCTTGGGTCGATTGCGAGGTTTTGGATAGGCGGAGTGGTGTATGAAAAGACGGGCGCGAAATTCCCCTATGGAACGTTCGTCATCAACATCTCAGGATCGTTTCTGATCGGCTTCATTGTGACTATCCTGACCGAGCGGACATACCTGAGTCCCAATTGGAGATATCTCATTCCCATCGGGTTCATCGGCGCTTACACCACATTCTCGACATTTGAATGGGAAACTTTGAGCGCAATCAGAGATGGTCAGCTCTTGATCGCGGGATTAAACGTGGTGCTCAGCGTTGTCGTAGGATTCGTGGCAGTGTGGCTGGGCGTAGTTTCCGGGAGGTATGTCGCATGAGGTTTTGGTATCCCAGCGGGGCTTATAGCTCTTGGAGGCATGGTGCTTAAACAAGGTCCTGCAAAAAAGGTCTGCATATACGTAAGTGAGGACCGCCAGTACCACGGCCATGCGGTCTATGCGGCCATTCTTGACTTTCTGTTTTACCGGGGTGTTTCCGGCGCAACGGTGATTCGCGGCATGGCGGGGTTTGGCGCTGACCATCACCTCCACACGACTCGCATCCTCCGGCTGACTGAAGATCTTCCGATCAAAATTGAATTCATCGAAGCAGCGGAAAAGGTCGAAGCCCTTCTGCCCAAACTGTTTGAAATGGTGGGAACCGGGCTGATTGATGTTCAGGACACCGAGATCATCAAACCTACTGGTCCGAGCAAAGTCCAGCCGCAACCACAGCCTGATCGCCCGCTCAAGATTGAGGGCAAAGCCAAGCTCATGCGGATTTACATCGGTGAGCAGGACCGTTGGAAGGACAAACCGCTGCATCGGGCTTTGATTGAAAGCCTACGTGCCAACGATATAGCAGGGGTAACCATTTACGAGGGCATAGCCGGATACGGCGCAAACCGGCGGCTCCGCAAAGAAAAAGCCCTCGGTTTCTCCAAGGACCGGCCAATCATGCTTTCCGTTGTGGATTCCGAAGAAAAGATCCGCGCTTATCTTCCGATCTTGGACGACATGATCGGCGCTGGATTGGTAGTGCTCTCAGATGTGGACATCATCAAGTACACGCATGACTACAAAAAAGTTGAGCGGCGAAAGGAGCCGCGTTGATGAAACTGGAGGGCAAAGCAAAACTCATAAGAATTCACTTCGGTGAGGATGACAAGTTCCAGGGCAAGCCTCTATACGAGGCCATAGTGCAAAAGTGCCAGGAACTCGATATGGCGGGAGCTACCGTGTACCGGGGCTTTGAGGGCTATGGTGCCAGCACTCGCATCCATCGTGGGCGCGGGTTTCATTTTTCGTCGGACGCTCCGATTGTGGTCACTATCGTGGACTCTGAAGAAAAGATTCGGAGGCTAATCCCTCATCTCGACGCGATGCTGGGCGAAGGATTGATTGCGGTATCGGATGTCGAGGTGATCCGTTATCAAAAGGAAAACCGAACGTGACCAGCCGATACGTTACCCGTGCTTGGCCATGCGCGTCTGCACGGCCTTCCCTTCCAATCTCGGAGCCGTGAGTAGCAATTGCTTTTCTGCCCGTTTACGTTGGAAAGAATTGAACCACTGAAGTGAAAGAAGCATAGCTGCAACTGCGCGACGAGGTCGTGGCAGAGCTTTTTTGCGACCAGAGCATGCCCGGGATCATCTAGTGACGGTTGCGGACTCTGTCTTGAAATAACAGGATGTCGAAGACGCTTAGACCAAATCGGTATTCTGCTTTGTCGCTGCAGGACGTTATCTGTCTTTGCGCAGGCCCTCGCGATGATGAGGCCTGGGAGGAGTTCGTTGCCCGGGTCGGAAGGCCCATCAGCCTTACCGTCATGCGCACTGCGTCCTTGTGGGGCGAGCCCTCTCGGTCACTGGTGGAGGATCTGACCCAGCTGACGTACCTCAAGCTCTGGCAAGACGGTCGTTTCCTTCTGCGGGACTTTGCTATCCAGCATCCGGAAGCTATTCTGGGCTACATAAAGAAAACTGCTGCCAATGCCACTCACGATTATTTCAAGCACAATTACAGTCAATCGTCGGGCGGTGACAAACCTCATGTATCGACGAGTGATGTCGATCTTGAAGCAGGAAAAGACGTTTATGGCAGCGAGGAAACGATCGCTTTCGGAGTCTTTTTGAATGAGATTGACGATCACTTGAAGCGTAGTTTGGCCGGGCCCGACCAGGAACGCGACCGCATGATTTTCTGGCTCTATTTCCGCCAGGGAATGAGCACCAAAGAAATCGGCTCTATGCCAGCCATCGGACTGAGTACAAAGGGAGTTGGAAGCGTGATTGAACGGCTGAAACATTGTATTCGAGAACAAATCATTGCGCTCACTCCCGACACCGACGGGGACGCGGATAGTGCGAAAAGCAAATTCCCTGGGGAACTCGTACCTAGGTTATAGGGGGCTTCAGAGCGTGGGACGTCCATTCGATAAGCATATCGATACCCAAGAGCTCAGTGCTCTCGTGGCCCTCTCTGCAGAGAGCGGGCCAGAGCAGCATGGGCCTGCTCCCGACGCCGTTCGCGAGGCCGAGCGTCACGTGAGGTCCTGCCCTGATTGCAGCGGGAAGGTATCGAAGTACCGGCAACTGGTAAACAGGTCATCGAATGTAGTGGTCTCGAAAGTCGCACCGCCGGGACCTGACTGTCCCAAAGATAATGATGTCGACTGGCATGAAGTGGCCGCCGGATTGTGGCCGGAGTCGAAGGCTAAGCAACTGATCATGCATGCTGCGCTCTGTGACCACTGTGGACCGCTGCTGCGCGCGGCAACCTCCGTGGATGACGACCCGACTCCTGAAGAAGAAAAACTGTTGGCAGAACTGAAACGGCCGTCGAGACCTGCCTTCGTCCCTCAACCTATGCCGGTGCCTCCATCACATCGGAGGTTCATGAGGTGGCTGGTTCCAGCGCTGGCGTTGATGGTGATTGCCTTTTTCGTCGTAAGTACGCGCCCGCGTTCATCACCGTCTTCATTCTCTGGGCAGGAGTTTGCCGAGTTCGCCGTGAAAGCCCACAGGCAGCATACCCAGGGGAATCTTGCGCTCGATGTTCACTTCGATTCGCAGCAGGCACTGAACCAATGGTTGAAAGCGAAGTCGCCATTTTACGTTGCTTTGCCGGAATCCCCGGCCGTCCCTGGCGAGGAGCGGCCCTACCGTCTCCAAGGGGCGCGGCTAGTGCCGGCTGGCGGCAAAACCGCTGTTTACGTCGCTTATCAGATGCAGTCGGGTCCGGTAAGTTTGATGGTGGCGCCCGAATCAGTGGCCGTCGCTTCTGGAGGCATCGAGGCAGATTTCAAAAAGGTGACTTTTCACTACCGCACGGTCGAAGGCCTCAAAGTGGTCACCTGGTCGCTGCACGGGAACACCTACGCCCTGGTTTCAGAGGAAGGAAATAGCACGCAGCGATCCTGCATGGTTTGCCATTCTGCTATGAGAGACCGCGACTTAAGCCAAACGCCGACTCCTTTACGCAATGAATCCGTGTTGCAATGATCGCTCTTGAACGCGAACTGAGAGCATAGCTAAAACCTTCGACAACCTACGAGTCCTTTGACACACGCTTCGTGAAAAGCATCGCTGCAGTCCGCGAATAGTGCGACTTCGACGAAAAGCAAATTCCCACAAGACATCGTCTCTTCTAGTGAGGGCAATTACGGCTTTCTGGCAATTGTTCGGGAGGCAGACACTACAACGCGTCACAGGTGAGGCGGTTGTGATGTCAGCGATGCGGTGACTTGTCTTTGAGCTCGTTTTTGTCTCTCTAAGAACCTCGATCGCCGTGCCACTTCAAAATAACAGACAGAACTGGAGAATAAATGCGTAACAACCTCAATCAGCAAGTAAGCAATCATCGCCGGAATAGCAGAGCGGCCGTTGCCGCGATCCGTGGACTCGTGTTAGCGCTCGTCGCACTCGCTGTCACCGGGATCGCCTCCGCTCAAGACAATGTGGACGTGAAATTCAAGAGCGGCATCGGGGTCATTCCTGTGACCGGCGTTGCCGCGAATGGGACAGTCAACCTCAACATCGTACGCGGCGTTAATCCCGCGGGACCCTGGCGGATCGCCGATCTCGACGCAGTTGTGGAGTCCAACGGGCATATCAGCGTCAGGGGACGCGGTCTGCTTCTGGCCGCTGGGAATGGCATTGGAACCAACGCAGGAGCGAGCGTTCACGCCACGCTTTTCTGTGGGCCTGCAGCCACGGCCACCGCTTTCGATGAAGCCGGGGTACCGTTGGCGTCGGACGGGGATTTCGTGATCGACGATTTCCTCACCGGGAATGGGTCTCTGCCAACCCCTTGCGAGAATCCGGTGCTGCTGATCCGGAGCGGGGCGCTGCCTGGGCAGGGCGTTTGGTTCGCCGCCGGCATTCAGAAGCTCGAAGATGAACACTCACAGAAGTAAAGCGGGGAAATCTCACTACGTAACACTTGAAATAACACAGAACGGAGAAACAAATGAGCAACAACTCTTGCCAACCAGCAAGAAACATTACGCGAGTTCGGCGTCTGTTCGCAGCCGCTCTCATGCTTGGATGTGCATTAGGCACAGCTACTAACGCGGCAGCGCAGAAGGTCACGCCGCCAGCAACTCCTACCGGGATTACACCACAAGCGGGAAACACCGCATTCCTGGAGGGCCATGCTTTCGGCACGCAAGGCTATACCTGCCTGCCAACAAGCAATGGTGGCACCGCGTGGAGTCCCAACGCCCGCCCCGAAGCCACCCTATTTACGGATTTCTTCGGCCGGCCGGTCCAGATCATTACTCATTTCACCAGCATTGATGCTAATCCGAACACACCTAACCCGGTGTCCCTCTCAGGCAACGCGACGTGGCAGAGCTCTTTCGATTCCAGCAGGGTGTGGGCACAGAAGACGGGATCGATTGACGCCGGCACGGACCCCGCCAGCTGCCCGAATACGGGATCGATTCCTTGCCTGCTCCTGCAGTCGATCGGAAATCAGGAGGGACCCGAGGGCGGTACGCTCCTCGCCAACGTCACCTTTGTCCAACGCCTAAACACGAAAGGCGGAGCCGCTCCCACCACCGCCTGCTCGGTGGGTCAAACTCAACTTCAGCCGTACGAGGCGGATTACTACTTCTTCCACGCGGACGAATAAACCAACTCCTGGCCGGAGGGCCGGGATGTGCACGCGGAGCCGCAACAGCATTGGTGCGCTTCGCGTGCTCGCCCTCTGTGCCAGATCAAATTTTCGAAGTTTAAAACTACAACCCGTTAACAGGACCAGGCCACTTAGGAAGCGCAAAGGGGGCCGCGCGGCGTGTTTTCTAGACTGCTTCGCGCTGGGCGCCTTGTCCGGAATCAAGCGGCACACGAACGTGGATGCTCGTACCGCCCAACGGCTTCGAATCTATCGCGATCGTTCCGTTCACCAACCGAACACGCTCACGCATACTGGTGAGTCCCAGGCCTTTTCCTTGCAGTGCTGCTTCAATTTCAAATCCTCTGCCTGAATCACTGACGATCAGGTGAATCTCGCCGGAGTCTTCCCCCAGGTACACTTCAACACGTCTTACCCCGCTATGCTTGCTGGCGTTGTGGAGGGCTTCCTGTAATATCCGGAGCAGGGAGCGTCCGATTTCGAGTGGCAGAACACCGGGTACGGCGCTCTTAAAGTCGACTTGCATTTTCTGCCGCTCGGAAAATTCTCTGCACCAGCTTCTAATACCCGCGACAGCTCCCAGATACTCCAATTTTGAAGAATCCAGATCGTGCGACAGGGCTTGCACATCGTTTGAAATATCGCCCACCGTCCTTTGCAGTTCCTGCACACGGGCTTCGATCTCAGAAGGATTCTCTTTTAATTGTTCCAATTCCATTGGCAACAATGCGAGCCGTTGGTTGATGTCGTCGTGAAGCTCTCTGCCGATACGGGCGCGTTCCTGTTCCTGGGCTTCAATCAGCTTTCGGGTCATGCGCGAGAGCGCTTCTTCTGATCGTTTGAGATCGGTTATATCCGCTATCATGCCGATGACCCGCAGCATTCTGCCATTGCCGTCAAAGTAGGCACGCCCGCTGCTCCTCAGCCAAACAATAGCGCAGTCGGAAAGCATTACCCGGTAGGTAACGGCCGCCGTCGGCTTCTCCGGGGTCAGTCCGGCAACGGTGGCCCAGAATTTTGGGCGGTCGTCGGGATGGATTTTCTCCACGAACTGCTGATGGCTAAATCCCAGGGGCTCTGTGACACCGAGGACCTGGAGATGTTCTGAGGATCGCACCACCGCGCCCGTCGTGACATTCCACTCAAAGGAATACATCCTGCCGGCCTCAGTCGCCAGATGAAATCGCTGCTCGCTGTCGCGAAGCGCTTGTTCGGCCTGCTTACTCTGGGTGATATCAATATTGACGCCGATCACCCGCAACGGCTCTCTGGAGCGGTTCGCGAATATTTGCCACCGCCCGGCAATCCAGTGAACGCTTCCGTCAGGCCAGATGACGCGCCATTCTCCATGCGTCGGTTGTTCGGTCTTCAGTGACTCGCTGACCAGCTCGTTCACGGGTACCCGGTCATCGGGATGCACCAGGTTCTCAAAGGCGGCGTATGTTCCCCCAAATCCGCCCGGCGGCAATCCGTACATTGCTTCCAGTTCCCCGGTCCAGGTGTTCTCGCCCGTCTGAAGATTCCAATCAAAAGTTCCGATGTGGCCGGCCTGCTGTGCCAGACGCAGCCTCTCCTCGCTGCAACGCAGTGCTTCCTCAGACCGCTTGCGCTCAGTGATGTCACGGGAGATGCCGGAAAATCCCACAACTGCCCCGCTTGAATCCTTAATAGGAGAAATACTGAGGGATACGTCGATTCTTTTTCCGGCTTTGGTAAGACGAACCGTCTCAAGTTGCTTGATATAGCTGCCGGCCCTCAGCGTTTCAAGAATCGTGCTCTCCTGATCGGGCAGGTCAGGCGGCACGAGCATGGTAACCGGCTTTCCTACCGCTTCCGCCTCGGTGTATCCGAACATGCGCTGTGCGCCTGCGTTCCAACTGGCGATCACACCATCCAAAGTCACGGAAGCAATCGCATCCTCAGACGATTCCACAATTGCGGCGTGCCGGAACCGGGCTTCTTCTAACTTTTTCTGTTCCGTGATGTTCTCCACCATCGCGAGGACCAGTGGAGATGAACCGCGGTTCAACAGTGAGACGCTTAAACGTCCCCACACTAGCGAACCGTCTCGCCGGAAATACCGCTTTTCCAGTTGGTAATGCCCTATCGAGCCGGCTCGCAATTGTTGAAAGAGTTCCCAGTCCTTTTCCGCGTCTTCAGGAGGAGAAAAATCGACGCAATGCTTGCTACGCAATTCCTCTTCGCTGAAACCCAGCATCGAGCAAAATGCGGGATTCAGGAATAGAGGCTGTCCCTCCAGGGTCTCTACGGCAATCCCGATGGGACTCGCGTTGAAAACATCTCTGAAAAGCTGGGTGTCGGCCGTGTGAAGCGCAATGCCTTCTCCCATAGAAGACGTGTATAGCACGGTTGATGCCTCTAGGCAACGCGGCGGGTGACTCGCTTGATCGCATTTCAGTCTCTTACGATCGTCCGTAGTAAAATGCGCTCCCACCCTTAGCTCGGCCTAAGCAAAACTCACGGCCGCTCGGTTACGGGCTTTCCTCCACCGCCGGGCAGCGGCGCTTTCTTCGCGCCTGAGGTTTCAGCCTGCAACAGCGCATGAATATCTGAATAGGCGTAGATGGTCGGCGCGTGGTTCTGCATCAGGCCTCCAGTGTCGGCGGTAGGACCATAGTTGCTGTGCAGATCACGACCCAGCATGCGCAGCATGGCCATCTGCTGTCCGCGGTGGTGCGAGGTGTGGGCGATGCGCCTCACTATCACCCAGGCCCGCGAACGCTTCACGTTAAAGAACGAGGTTTCGCCTTCGAACCACGCTTCATCTTTATTCTGCAGCTCTGCCAGGCGTTTGCCGCTGTCTTCCGCGTAGCGCTGCATGAAGCCCAGCCGTGTCTCCGGCGACGGCAGCGGAGGAGCGGCAACGTCAATGCCGAGCATGTTCTTGAACCAGAGATTTTCGCTCACGCACTGGTGAATCATCTGTTCAAGAACGCTCCGTCCACGCGGATCTTTCGCGTTCGGACGGGAGGACAGATCTTCGTCGCGGAACTCGCTCCAGACGCTCACCACCTTGATTCGTTCGGTCGCGTAAGTTTCAACCAGAAAGTCGTATCGCATTGCGCCACCTGGGATTGCGGCCGGCAGCCTGCTTACGGTGCCTGCTCGCAAAGTTAGCCGGATCATGCGTCCGGACTGAAAGACACGGAGATTCTACGCCGGTCGCAGGTATTTGATGCGTAAAGCCACCTCTCCGCAGGAGACGGGATAGGAATTTTCGATTGCAGGCAGAGGTTCTGGTTCTCAATTTGGGAGTAGAATCTTTACCGCCTTATGTCGCCGGCCCGCATAGTCCGTCGCGGTGTAAAAGCACTTTTGCGCCGCGTGGTTGCAATTGCAGTTTGCATAACAGCTTGGGGCGCCACCTTTACCCTGAATGGCTGGACCGCCGTTTCTTCCGGCGCCAACCCGTCGGACCAGATCAAGGCGTCTGCAAGCGCGCTGGCTGACGCATCTCGACTCTATTCCGAAGCACAGGAGCTGTATCGCAAGGGGACGTATGAGAAGGCGCAGGCATTGGGTGAACGAGCTTTACAACTCCGCGAACAGGCATTGGGCGCCGAAAATCCGGAAGTAGCGTCTGCGCTAACCCTGTTAGGCAGGATTGCTGACGGCAAGAACGATTACGCTCATGGTGCGGCCTTGTTTCACAGGGCTCTCGCGATCAACGAAAAGTCGCTGGGCAAAGACGACCTGGCAGTCGCAGAAGTGCTGGATGGCCAAGCCAGGAATTTAACCGCAACAGCCCAATTTTCTGAGGCTGAAGAAGCAGGCAAACGTTCTTTGCAGATTCGCGAAGCCAAGGCGGGGCCAAATGATTTCCTGGTTACGCAAGCTCTGGAAACACTCTCGAACCTGTATGTAGAGCGCGCCGAATTCGGCAAGGCTGAAAGCGTAGCCAACCGGGCGCTTGAAATTACCACACATCTCTACGGCGCTGACGACGTACGCACCGCCGATGCCGAAAGCATGCTGGGGCGAATTGCGGTGAGGCAATACAACTTTGCGCGCGGAGAGGAGTTACTGACGCATGCTTCGAAAATCAAGCTGGCGGCCGGTGGTGAAGACAGCCTGATGTATGCCGAATGTGTAGCAGATTTGAGCCTGCTTTACCTGTTGAAACGTGACAACGTACGGGCGGAGCAGTTGGCCGCGCAGGCCCAGTCCATGGAGGAGAAGCTTCTCGGCCCCAATCACCTGAAAGTCGCAGCGATTTTGCACGTCCGCGGCCTTATTGCTTACCGGCGCAGGGACTTCACCACGGCGGAGAACTTTTACCAGCGATCGCTGGCCATCAAAGAGAAAGCATTAGGGCCGGTCCATCCGTGGCTGGCCGTCACGCTCAACAACCTGGGTCTGCTCTATTGGCGTCAGGAGCACAATTATAAAAAAGCAGCCGGCTACTTTCAGCGGGCTGAGGTCATCTTTGAAAAATTCGACGGGCCGGAGAGCGTACCGGTGGCTGAGTCGCTAACCAATCTGGGAATCATGGCCAAGAACATGAGCGATTACAAGAGCGCGGAAGAAGATTACAAACACGCTCTGGCCATCATCGAAAAGCGCTCTGCACCAAACAGCAATTCGCTCGAAGTCGTGGTGGAGAGTTTGGGCATTCTGTATCGCGACCAGCACGATTTCGCGAAAGCTGAACCCTGGTTTCTGCGCGCACTCCAGATTACGCAGGATTCCCTGGGCCCCGAACACCCGGAAGCCGGCAGGATCCTGCGGAACCTTGCCCACTTGTATTCGGCCGCCGGAAACCCGGCCCGGGCGCGTGAATGCTGGCAACAAGCCATCGCCATTGAAGAAAAGGACCTGCCCCTGAACCTGGCGCTGGGTTCAGAACGGCAGAAGCTGGCTTACTTTGATCCATACATTGAGACGCTGGATACGGTCATCTCCTTCCAGCTGCTTCAGGATCCCGAGAACGCCGATTCGCGCGAATTGGCCGCCACCATGCTGTTGCAACGCAAGGGCCGGATTCTTGATGCGATGGCCGGCAACATGGAAGGTTTGCGCAATCGCTCCAATGTGGAAGACCGTGCACTGCTGGATCGGTTGAAGGAGGTAACTTCAAAACTTGCCAACCTTGTCCTCAATGGGCCGGGAAAAAGTTCGCTCGCTGACCACCTGCAGCAAATCAAAACTCTCACCGAACAGCGAGACGCTCTGGAAAACGAGATCGGCAAACGCAGCTCCGGGTACTATCAATCGTCAACCCCGGTGAGCCTTGCGGCGGTGAAGGGCGTTCTGCCGGCTGATGCCGCCCTGGTCGAGTTTGCCGTCTACCAGCCTTATGACCCGATGCAACCTCTCGAAAGCGACACTGAGTATGGCGATCCCCGGTACGTCGCTTATGTCATTACGGGAGCGGGAGTTCAATCCCGAGATCTGGGCGACGCTAAGACCATCGATGCCGCCGTGGCAACTCTGCGCAAGTCGCTGCGCGATCCCGAATCGCGCAATATCAAAGAGGCGGCGCGCGCCGTGGATGAGAAGATTATGCGCCCGATCCGCGCGATGGCCCGAGATGGCCGGCATTTTCTCATCGCACCCGATGGGCAGCTCGACCTTATTCCCTTCGACGCACTGGTGGACGAAACCGGGCACTACCTGGTCGAACGCTATCTGTTCACCTACCTGAGCACGGGCCGTGATCTGCTGCGCCTGCAGGCACCGCGCGCCAGCAAGACCTCGGTTATGGTGTTTGCTGATCCTGACTTTGGCGAGCCCCGGTCTCCCGAACGCGGAGCTGCGACCAATCAAGTGCAGCCGGTAAGCCGAAGCATCAGCCAGGGCAAGGACTCGGACATATATTTTGCTCCGCTCGACGGGACGAAACGGGAGGCGCAAGCCATCCAGTCTCTTTTCCCGAAAGCTCAGCTGCTCACGGGAGCGCAGGCGATCAAGGCCGCACTATTGAAGCTTGAAGCGCCCAGTATTCTGCACATTGCCACTCACGGATTTTTTCTTCCGGATCGCCACGCCGACCCCGCAGGATCTTCCGGCGCGGCGGCAACTTCGGACGATTTGCGCGGAGGATCCACCGACGAGGACACCGACAATCCGTTGCTCCGCTCGGGGCTGGCGCTTACCGGCGCAAACCTGAATCGACGCGGGGGCGACAGTGGCATCCTGACCGCGCTGGAGGCAGCCAACCTTAATCTGTGGGGCACCAAACTTGTGACGCTTTCCGCTTGTGATACCGGCATCGGCGAAGTTCACGAGCGTGAAGGCGTCTATGGGTTGCGGCGCGCTTTTGTTCTCTCAGGCGCGGAAAGCCTGGTGATGAGCTTGTGGCCGGTGAGCGATTACGTGACCCGCGAGATGATTACCACGTACTATACGGGCTTGAAGAACGGCCGGGGCCGGGGTGAAGCGTTGCGTCAGGCAGAGCTTGCTGTGCTCAAGCGCAAGGGTTATGAGCACCCTTTCTATTGGGCCAGCTTCATTGAGTCCGGCGAATGGGCTAATCTGAGCGGCCGGCGCTGATCCTTACCACTATCTTGAGATAATCTTCCCGCCCAATATAGAGTTGTTTGGAAAAAATTGCGTGCAACTGCCGCCGGATGCCGGCAGAGCTTGCGGATTTGAGGAAAACTTGTCGTTGTGGATTCGAATTGCCGCCCTTGTTTTTTGCTGGTCGATCTCTGCCGGCGGGTTTGGCGCCCAACTCAGCGGCATAGTCACGAATGGGACCACAGGCAAGCCTTCCGCCGGAACTGAGGTAGTGCTGCTCTCGCTCGAGGGCGGCATGAATGAAGTTGCCAGAGCGACAAGCGATCTGCAGGGGCATTTCACCATCGATTTGCCGGATACCGCCGCGCCCCACCTGCTGCGCGTGACCTACCAGGGCGTAGGCTACTTCAGCAGCGTAGCGCCAGGGTCCGGCGTCGCCGATATCACTATTTATAACTCGGCCAGGCAGGTGGCAGGTATTTTTGAAGACGCACGCGTCTTCCGCATGCAGGCAGAGCACGGACAACTGGAAGTCTCGGTGGCCTACACGTTGCGTAATGAATCGCAGCCGCCACGAACAAAAATGGATACCGAGACTTTTACCGTCAACCTGCCCCAGGGCGCGCAATTACTTGAGGCTACCGCAACCGCCCCTGGCGGGATGCCTGTCTCCGCTTCGCCCACGCCTACAGGCAAAGACAACGGCTATGCATTGACGTTTCCGATCCGGCCCGGACAAACGCTTTTCCGGGTGGTCTATCAGATGCCGTACAGCGGCTCATACGAGTTCAATTTCGCGCCGGATTCGCAACTCTCCGAACTGGGCGTGCTGCTGCCGAAAAGCATGCAATTCACCGGGCTCAGCCGGCAGTTCTCACAAGATTCGGACGAATCCGGGCTGGCGGTGTTCTTCGTCAAGAATGTTGCGGCACATGAGCAAGTAAGATTTTCAGTCGTGGGCGAAGGCGTAGCTCCGCGAGAAGCCGGAGAACCGGCTCCGGCTCCAGCTCCATCAGCGAGCACTTCGCCGGAGGAGACCGGTAATGCCCGGAGCAGTGCTTTCTGGTACGTCCTGGGTGGCATGATCATCGTTGCAGCCGGAGGTGCGTTCTGGTTGTGGCGCCGTTCGGCTGGATCATCACAAGAAGAAGGCCGCGGCGCGAGACGGCAAGGCAAGGCAAAGCGATCCGCTGATGTCCCGCCTGCAGGCGATTCACAGGAGAGCATGCTGGATGCGCTGAAGGATGAGTTGTTTCAGCTGGAAAGAGACCGGCTTGACGGCAAGGTTTCCGCGGAGGAGTATCAGAAATCCAAAGCCGGACTGGACGCCCTGATTCGACGGCAGATCAAAAAAAGAGGCGCGTAAGACATCTCGATTTCGCCAATAAAAACGGCCTCCCGAAACTCTATCGGGAGGCCGAATGGTTTTGGTTTACTGGACGGACTCCGCCCGCATAGCGCCTCGGGAACAGATCCTTCGGCTACGCTCGGGATTTCGGCCGCGGACTCTCGCCCCATCGCGCGAAAAACCGCGCGCGCCGGGGACCCCGTCTCCCACTCGGCTACGCCTCGTTCACGCCCGCATAGCGCCTCAACTTAACAAAACTTTTTGCTTTCTTTTTACACAAACTGGCTGTCTTTTTGAGATGATTGTGCATTCCATCCCCCATAATAGGTGCAAGCCTAGGGAACGACGTCGCTGCACGAGAGGGCCTGGCAGAATCAGAGTCTGATCTCGGCGGCCTTCAAGGTAACAAATCTTTTGCAAAACTATTGCACGGGAGAGTTGTGATTGTCCGCTAGTTACAAGACATATGCAGTGAAGTGTCCAAGGTGGTTTGCCGTCTGGATTCTGGCTGTCGCCGTGCTGGTTGCACCCGCTCAGGCCCAGTCGCAACCACAGCAAAATCAGCCGGGCAATGCGGCAACCGCTCGTAATGTTGGGACGGTAAAGTCAATCAACGGCCAGACGCTCGTGCTCAAGTCGGACACTGGGCCGGAAGTAAACGTTTCCCTTTCTGATACCACTCGCATCCTGCGCCTTGCGCCCGGACAAACTGACCTGAAGAGCGCTTCTCCTATGACGGCGAGTGAAATCCAGGTGGGCGACCGCATGCTGGTCCGTGGGAGAGCCGAGGACAACAACGCGCTGGCAGCGACGACGATTGTGGTAATGAAGCAGGCCGATGTTGCCCAGAAGCAACAGCACGATCGTGAAGATTGGCAGAAGCGGGGAGCGGGCGGAATTGTCAGCGCGATTGATCCGGCGAGCGGAACCCTGACTGTATCGGTAACGCCCACAGTCAAAATTGACGTGAAGACGTCAAAAGATACCGGCTTCCTGCGTTACGCATCCAATTCGATCAAATTCTCTGATGCGCAAAAAGGCACGTTTGACCAGATCAAAACCGGCGACCAGTTACGCGCGCGCGGCAATCGCAGCACCGACGGGAAAGAGATAACGGCGGAAGAGGTGATCTCCGGTTCGTTCCGCAACATTGCCGGCACCATCACTTCTGTTGATGCAGCCGACAACGCCATCACTGTGAAAGACATCCTGGCGAAAAAATCGGTTGTAGTGAAGTTCAACGCAGATTCGCAGTTGCGCAAGCTTGCGCCACAAATGGCCCAGCGCCTGGCTTTCTTTCTTAAAGCAAGCGCACAGCCGGGCCAGGGTGGACCGCCAGGCGCGGCTCAGCCACCGGGAGGCGGAGCAGCGGCAGGCGCAGGAATGCGGCCGGCGGGCGGCCCGGATTTCCAACAGATGTTAAGTCGCATACCGAGCGTAAAGATCGAGGAACTACAGAAAGAAGACGCGGTAATGATCGTGGCCATGCCGGGCGCGTCCGGCAATGAAGCCACAGCAGTCACCCTGCTGGGCGGCGTTGAACCCATTCTTACCGCTTCGCCGGATGGAATGAGCGCCGCTGCGTTGTTTTCCGGGTGGAACCTTGGCGCGCCTGCCGGCGATACCGGTCCATAGCGAGATTTATGAACATGGGTGAGGAGAGTTCGATGAGAGTCTGGCTGTTGGGTTTACGAGTATGGGTTCTTTCTATTTTTTGCCTGGCCTTTTTTACAGCCTCAGCGCTGGCCCAGGCTCCTGCTGGACGGCTGCGTGGCACCGTCGTTGATGCCACGGGCGCGGTGATTCCAGAGGCGGACATCACGCTGAAAAATTCCAGCGGTGCGGAAGTCAAGGGCAAATCGGGCGGCGCGGGCGAATATGACTTTCGCAATCTGGCTCCCGGCACCTACACGGTCTCAGTAACCGCTAAAGGGTTTGCGCCGGCAAGCCAGCAGGTGGAAATCGTTGCCGGGCAAGAGAAGAAGGCTGACATCCCCCTGCAGATCATGGTTAAGGAAGAAGATATTCAGGTCCAGAGCAATGCGGCCACCGTCAGCACCAGCCCGGATAATAATGCCAGCAGCGTGGTCATCAGTGGAAAAGACCTGGAGGCTCTGTCAGACGATCCCGATGAATTGCAGTCGGAGTTACAGGCCCTTGCCGGCCCATCGGCCGGACCAAACGGCGGACAGATTTACATTGATGGCTTCACCGGGGGACAACTCCCGCCCAAGTCTTCCATCCGCGAAATTCGCATCAACCAGAATCCATTCTCCGCACAATATGACCGGATGGGCTTTGGACGGATTGAGATTCTTACCAAGCCCGGAACCGACAAGCTTCATGGCCAGGTCTTTTTCAACGACAACCACTCGTTCATGGATGCCCTGAACCCTTTTGCCGCCACAGAACCTGATTTTGACACTCAGATGATAAGCGGAAACGTGGGCGGTCCTTTGGGCAAGAAGGCGTCCTATCAGTTCAATGCTGAGCGGCGCAATATCAATGAAGCGGCGGTGGTGCTGCCGCAAGCGTTTACTGCGGCGAATGTGCCGGTGGTCGGCGTGCTCAACCCGCGCGTGCGCACCAACGTGAGTTCGCGCCTGGATTATCAGGTTTCCGCTTCCAATACGCTGATGGTTCGCTACCAGTTCACGCACAATCGTGAAGAGAATGACGGCATCCAGCAGCTGTCATTGCCCTCGCAGGGTTTTAACCAGACGCTGAACGAGAACACAATCCAGATCGCCGACACGCAGGTGCTGAGCCCCCGGGCGATCAATGAAACCCGATTTGAATGGCAGCGCGGCAACACCGATCAGAATTCGCTGTTCTTCACGCCAACGGTCAACGTGCTCGGCCAGTTCGTCGACGGCGGCAACCCGCTGGGCATCAGCAACATTCTTACCACGCACTACGAGCTGCAGAACTATACCTCGATCAACAAGGGCAATCATTTTATGCGGCTGGGCGGGCGCCTCCGTTCGACGGCTAACTCAACCAATTCCACGCAGGGCTTCAATGGCTCATTTACGTTTGATTCGCTGGCCGCGTTCAACGCCGGAACACCACGCCAGCTCAGCATTGTTACCGGAAATCCTCTGATCCAGAATACGTTCATTGACGCTGGTCTCTACGCGGAGGATGACTGGAAGTTACGGCCCAATATGACGCTCAGTTACGGTCTCCGCTTCGAAACGCAGAACGGTATCAACGATCACGGCGATTGGGCGCCCCGCGTGGGCTTTGCCTGGGGCTTGGGAGGCAAGAAAAACACACAGCCAAAGACCGTGATCCGTACCGGTTTCGGCATTTTCTACGACCGATTTTCACAGGATCTGATCATGGAGACCGAGCGCCTCAACGGCGTGAATCAGCAGCAATTCATACTTTCGGCCAACACGGTTGCGAACCAGGCGCTTCTGGTGTCCGCATTTGCCAAATATCCGAGCATGCCGCCGGTGAGCGGCGGTACAGTCGCGAGCACTACTTATACGGTCGATCCTAATCTGAGGGCGCCATACACCATTCAGTTTGCCGGGTCGGTGGAGCGGCAGCTGCCCAAGTCGGCCACGCTTACCGCCACGTATGTTCATTCCCGGGGAGTGCATCAGCTCTTCTCCACGGTGGTCTCGACCACGCCTGTGCCGCAGTACCAGTTTGAATCCGGCGGCGTGTTCAACCAGAATCAGATGATCATCAACTTCAACCAGCGCATCGGCACCAAGCTGACCATTTTCAGCTTTTATATGTTCAGCCATGCCAACAGCGATACGTTCGGAGCAACCAGCTTCGCCTCCAACCCGGCGGAGGGTATCGGTTTTGATTACGGGCGCTCCAGCTTCGATATTCACCATCGCGTTTTTTTCGGCGGAAGTATCGCGCTGCCGCATGGCTTCCGCGTAAGCCCGTTCATGGTGGCGAATTCCGGAGCGCCGTTTAACATCACCATTGGACGCGACCTGAACGGCGATTCAATCTTCAATGACCGGCCGGCATTCGCAACCGATCTTTCGCGCGCCAGCGTGGTCCAAACCGAGTTCGGCGCGTTCGATACCGATCCGCTTCCCGGCCAGACAATTATTCCAGCCAACTTCGGCCAAGCCGAGGCCCAGTTCACGATGAACATGCGCGTGAGCAAGACTTTTGGCCTTGGTCCCAAGCTTGAAGCCAGCAATCCGACCCCGCAGCAGCAAGGAGGGGGCCCGAGAGGACCAGGAGGTCCGGGTGGCGGGCGTCCGGGAGGAGAACGGGGAGGACCCGGTGGCGGATTTGGCGGTCCGCGCGGCCCAGGTGGCCCAGGAGGTCCTTTTGGCGGGGATAGATCCAGCCAGCGCTATAGCCTGACCTTCAGCGCCAATGCCCGCAACATCTTCAACAACGTGAACCCGGCTCCGCCGATCGGCAACCTGAGTTCCGCGCTGTTTGGACAATCCACGGCGCTGGCAGGAGGCGTGTTTAACACGCAGTCGGCAAACCGCCGCATCGATTTGCAAGTAATGTTTTCGTTCTAGCCGACACTATTAAGCGGGCAACAGATCAAAACGATTGGTTGTCCCGCGACAGCGCTTCCAATCTACGATGCAGATCGCAGACCTTAGTCATGTACTTTCGTGCCTTGGTTGCTCCACTGCACACCACAGGAAGCTCCCAAACTCCGAGTTAGAATTGTGTGCCAATTAGCGCGGGGTGCACTTGAAGAACTGGACGCCTACCCAGGACGCATTTCGGCAATTTCTCGATTGGCTGGACGAAGGTGGGGGTTCCGGCGGCGAGAGATATCTTGAGCTGCGTCGCAGGCTGGTGCTCTATTTCGATCGCCGAAACTGTCTTACCGCTGACGAACTGGCGGATGAAACGCTCAGCCGTGTAGCCCAGAAATTTCAGGAGCAGGGAGAGATCACCAATATTTCTCCGGCGCACTATTGTTTCGTTACCGCCAAGTTTGTCTTTCTCGAATACACCCGGCGCGCAGAACACAGCCATAAAAGCCTTGGGGACCTTCCGGCTTCGGGCGGCCCTGGCGAAATAGCGGCAGCGGCCGCAGACCGGGAAAGCGAGCTTAAAGAACGCACGCTCGACTGCCTGGAGCGGTGCCTCAAAAAACTGGAGCGGGATGAAAGCGCGCTGATACTTGAATATTATCAGGGGGAGCACCGGGAAAAGATTCAGAGTCGAAGGCTAATTGCGAAAAGGCTTGGCCTTTCCGGCAATGCCGTCACTATTCGTGCTTGCCGGATCCGCAATAAACTGGAGATATGCGTGCGTACATGCAGTGAGAAGGAATGAAGCGTTTCGAGTAATCTGGTCTTATAGTAGCGAGGATTGATGTCATCTCCTGACAAACACGTTTACAGCGACGAAGTCCTCACCCGCTATCTGCTGGGAGAGCTGCCTTCGGAACAGGCGGACAAGCTGGACGAGTTGAGTGTCGCCGATGACGAGTTTGCCTGGCGATTGAACGCCGTGGAGAACGATCTGGTGGATGGCTTTGTTCGCGGCGAATTGCCGCATGAGAGCAGGAAGAGATTTGAATCATTCTATCTCTCGTCGGCGAAGCGGCGTCAGAAGGTTGAATTCGCGTCAGGCCTGCTGGAACTGGAAAAGCGATCCGCCGTCCAGTTCAAGAACACGGCATCTGCGGCTCGACGCCCGGCATGGTGGCATGGAGCAAACCTTTTCCTCCAGTGGGGTTTCGCAGCTGCAGCCCTGGCGCTTCTTCTGCTGGCAGGATACCTGTTCGTTGACAACACCCGCTTGCACCGGCAGATGGATGAGGCCGGCAAACGCGGGCAGGAGCAGGAGCTCGCTCGCCAGCACGAGGCGGCAGAGAATCAGAACGGTGATCACGCGCGCGACACCAGCTCGGTTCCGGCTCAACTCAATACCGTCGCGCTTCTACTGCCTTCACCCACCCGCGGCATAGGCCGGGTAGAAGTGGTTTCCGTTCACCCGGGTACAGATCTCGTCGTGTTGGTGCTAACCCTGGAGCCCAATGATTTCCCTCATTATCGAGTCAGCCTGAAAGATACTGCGACCCGGCAGGAAGTCTGGCATAGCTCCGATCTGGCATCGTCCGCAACGGGGGGACGCAAGACCGTGGTTGTGAGCGTGCCGTCCAAGCTGCTGCTGCAGCAGCGCTACCTGGCCCAGCTCATGGGTGTCCAACCCGATGGAGCCGCGGTACCCATGGGCGACTATCCTTTTGGCGTTGTATTGAAATAAGCCAGACATTTTGGTGGTGGGTCGGCTTGTTGACCGAAGTTCATCGCTACTCCACCCCAGCACGCGCAACACCGGCCCGGGCCGGGGACCCCGGTACTACGCCCCAGCACGCGCAAACACCGGCGCGCGCCGGGGGACCCGGTACGCGACGACGTCTGCCGACATTCCCTCCGCAATCCAGTCCTCCCTAGTCCCCATATTCTTTCTCGCGAAAAAGATTTTTGATTGCGAACCGCGAAATGTTTTCCCGCATTCTGTCTTAACCATACGAAGCGCGGTTGCCGTTCTCGATTGCTCAAGGATGGATTCGGTATCTCCGGGCTGCGCCGGTGAGATCATGCCGGCTGGCCGGCGGCCGCCGCTGTCAACGAAGGAGAACACGTATGTTTCAACTCACCCACTTCCGGTCTCCGAGTTTGCTGGCATTGTCACTTTTCCTCGGCCTGCAGGCCATGGCTCAGTTTGAGGTCTCGCCCGATCATTTCGATTCCCCACCGGCAAAACAGACGGCGCATCGCAGGGCGGCAACTGAAACCCGGGCCAAAACGCCGCCAGCCACCAAAACGGCGGCAGCAGCGGCAGAGCACAAGAGCTCTGGGCGGAAGAATGAGAGCGCGGCCACATCGCGCGCAGCCAGGCACCAAACCACAGCGGGGCTGGGCCCCAGATAAAGCGCGATCCCAAAAATCCATGAAACGTTTTGAAGTCAGCTTCACAACATAGTGGGAACAGGAGTTGTGGTTATGCGTTTACACGGTTTGAAATTAAATGGAGTCATTGGGCTGGTTTTGGCGGTTGCGCCCATTGCAGGCGCCCAGCTCGTTGATAACAATCTTGCTACGAACACGGCCAAAGCGGGAATCAACAAATCTTTCACTGACGAGATAGGGGCCGGACGCGGCGATCTCATGACGCCGAACTCGTCAATATTCATCATCAATCGCGATCCATACCGTTCTATTCGGCGTGGCCGGCAAATCTTTCAGCGTAAGTTTACGCGCGAACAGGGCCAGGGTCCGAACAATAGTGATGGAACGGGCAATCTCAACATCAATGGCGGAATCGGCGCCGGACTTTCCGATAGCTGCGCCGGCTGTCATGGCCGTCCGCGTGGCGCCGCCGGCTCCGGGGGCGATGTTGCAACGCGTCCGGACAGCCGCGATGCTCCACACCTCTTCGGTCTTGGCTTGAAAGAGATGCTGGCCGACGAGATGACCAGCGATATGCGGGCCATCCAGGCCCAGGCTATCGTCGACGCCAAGAAGAAGGGCAAACGGGTTACGCGCATCCTTTTGACCAAGGGCGTCTCTTTTGGGTCGATCACCGCCAACCCTGACGGCAGCGTGGACACCTCGCTCGTCGAAGGTGTGAACCCCGATCTGCGCGTGCGTCCGTTCTTCGCCCAAGGCGACACCATATCGATCCGTGAATTTCTGGTGGGCGCTTTCCGCAATGAAATGGGGTTGGAGGCCGCCGATCCAGATCTGCTCAAGGCCAGCGCCGGCGGCCGAGTGGTAACGCCTTCCGGTATGGTGCTTGACGGCTCACTGGATAAGATTGAGGCTCCTCCGGTTTCCGACCCGGGCGCGGATCCTGATGGTGACGGCGTGACCAATGAATTGCCTACCAGCATCATTGATCACGAGGAGTTCTATCTCCTTCACTATTTCAAGCCTGCTCTTTACCAACAGACGGAGTCCACCCGCAAGGGAAGAAGGCTGTTTGACAAGATCGGGTGCGGCACCTGCCATGTTGCCGACATGATGATCGAGCACGATCGACGTGTCGCCGACATCGAGACGGTCTTCGATCCGGTGCGGGGCAACTTGAACCACATGTTTGCCGTGGCTACCCCATCCCTGCACCTGGTGAATGACGGCTCCGGCTTCCCTGCTATTAAAGTGCCGAACGGCGGACCCTTCCTGGTAAAAGACATCTATACCGATTTCAAGCGCCACGACCTGGGTCCGAACTTCTACGAGCGTAATTATGACGGGACATTGCAGAAAGAATTTCTTACCCGCGCGCTCTGGGGAGTAGGCTCGACCTCGCCATACGGGCATGACGGCCGCAGTATCAATCTGAACGAAGTGATTCTGCGTCATGGCGGCGAGGCACAGGCATCACGGAACGCCTTTGCCAGGCTGGAGGGTGAGGATCGCGAGGCGATTTTTGCCTTCCTCAATTCGCTGATTCTGTTTCCTCCGGATGACACAGCTTCAAATCTCGATCCCGGTGATCGCACCACGCCGAATTACCCGCAATTCGGCCATGGCAGCATCAAGCTGACGGTGTTGTTCAACGATCCATCGGATCCGGAATAGACGACGGAAAGACGGGTGAGGATTAGCGGCTGTGGCCTCAGCCGCTAATGAAAGTGGGCCGTCATTGAATTGGCGGTCCACTTTTCATTTGTGCTACCACGCTTTCAACGTGACCTGGTCAAGCCATACGTTGTACGGGTGCTGCGCGATGTCGCCATCCAACTGAAAAGCAACATTGATGTCGGTCCCGGCGAAATTTTGTTCGGGATTTTTATAGATATCGACCGGCGTAGTTTTTCCATCGACAGTAAGACTGACGTAGTGGACCTGATTGTTGGCGCGTTCCAATTCCCAGGTAATGTGGTGCCACGTATTGGCGGAAAATACCGGGCAGGGCACTGATGTGGGTATCCATTGGAAGTTTTTGGGATCCCAGATGTCCCAATGATGTGAAGCCTTGAAATTACATTCAGTGCCCCAAACAAAGCGGACTTTGTCGAAGGACTGATTCACGTCGAATTCGAGGGCCTCAGAGACCTGGGGCTGATCAATATAGAAGAAGACGTCATACAGGAAGTGCGAAGCGTTGAGTCCGCCGGTTACAGATTTCCACCAGAGAGCATTGGAGTAGCCGGTCCTTCCGCCCAGCGTGAACTTTGAAGACGTCCCGTCAAGCGAGGGATTGGACTGGTCATCGGTTTTCGACGACGTTGCATTTCCCGCGCCGCTGGCGCACGCCTTGTTATCAAGCTTGCGGGTACACCAGTCCCATGCGGGCATTTGTTCAATCTTGGGGAAGACTGTGGCATCCGCCGGCGCTGAAGGACCTGAAGATGAACCCGGATTCGAGTTTGTTGTTGGTGTAGGGGACTGCGTGCCGTGCGATCTTCCGCCACAACCTGTTACAGCGCACACGAATGCACAGCACACAACGATGAGAGAAAAAGATTTTTGCTTGTGCAACAAAGACTCCAGGGGAAGTTTTCCTACGACTATGCACGGTGAACTACTCTGGCTCAAGCTGATTTGATCAGTAGCCTGACGGGACTAGATGACAAAGCGTAGCTCTCTAAGCGAGAGCGTTCGGTTGGGAGGTTGGGGCGAGCGAGTGAGCTTTGTTTCCGCCTTCAGAGCGTGCTGCTTCCAGCGCGTTCTCCACGCGATTGATCACCTCGGTGACCATGTCCACAGCGTCATAGCGCTCCTGCAAGACGGCTTCTGCGATGCCGACGCTGATCGGCGGAGTACGCTCCGAACCGGGGACTTTGATGGGCGCCAACACCTTTCTCATTTTGTCGACTACCAGGAACGCATTCTTCTCGGTCGTATCGGAGAGGACCAGGGCTATGGTGGTGAGGTCATACCGGATCGCGACATCGTTCTGGCGGATGTGCGAGGCGAGGGCCTGGCCGACCTGCTGCATCATGCTGTCAACGTGGGCCTCGCCAATCTCCTTCACCAGGGTTGAGGCCTTACCAAAGTGAAGCAGCATGAGCGTCATGGGTGCTTTTTGCTGCAATGACCGGCGCACTTCGGAGAGCAGAACGTCGAGGTAAGAAGAGCGCTTCAGCAAGCCGGATTTTTCGTCTGTAACCGCCAGCGTCTTCATCAGGGTGCGCAGACGCACGTTGCTGACCGCCAGCACCATTTGCTCAGCGATGGTTTTGAGCACGACGATGTCGGTTTGGCGCCATTGCCGGGCCGAGGTTTGCTGCAGGATCAGGATGCCCGACTGCTCGCCGGAATCCACCAGGGGTACCGCAATCAGCGACTCGATATTCAACGCATGAACATGTTCCGCTGCCGGCGCCAGCTCGCGCGAGGCTTTGGCATTGGCGATGGTTACAGGCCCGTTCACAGCGAGCTGCTGGGTGAGCCCAATCAGCTTCACGATCGCCATCACGTCCGACTGTTTGACACCAGGAGCGCAGTACTCCAGCGCCGCCGACGGAGGCTTACCGATGGTGCAGAGGCCGGCCACACAGCGACTGGCATTGAAGTGGCGGCCAATGTCATTCACGGCGGTGAAGAGTACGCTCTTCACATTGGCCTGGCGATAAATGTTACGGGTTATTTCCGTGACGCGGGCAAAATTATCGACAGCATTCTCTTCGTAGTGAGACGCAGCAGCTGACGCCTGTTGCGACGGCGGAGCCGCGGGAGCTTTTGCTGCAGGAGCAGGCGGGTTCGCGGCGCGACCCGCGGCAGCAGCAACCTCATAAGCGGGGGTGAAGCCGGCAGAGATATAAAGATGGCGAAGCTTTTCGTTCTTTTGTTCTTCGCGTGGAAAGAGCTTGCTCAAGCGCTCCAGCCGTTCAAGCGCCTTCGAACGCATTCCGTATTGCAAGTAGATTTCTGCCTGCAGGATGAAGTCCTCAAGCACGGTCGGCTCGGATTCGGCGCGTGACGGAGCAGGCGCTTCCACTTCCGCCTCCGGCTCCGGCGCTGCGGGCTTCTGCGCCTTGTTGTCCACCCGGTGAAAACGATTGGCAATGCGGTTGAACTGATGTTCATCAATACGGCCCCGCAGCATCTCCAATCGTTTGCTGTGGCCAGGCTCGTAGGGATCAAGTTCAGCAGCGCGATCCAGCGTTTCACCCGCCTGTCCGTACTTGCCGGCGGAGTAGTAAAGTTGAAAAAGCTTCAGCAGCGTACGGCTGTACTCGTGCTCGCGGTTGGATGTGTCAAAGAGCTTGACCAGATACTCGATAAAACCGAGTGAAGGCATTCGGCGGTCAGACATCTCAAACATGCTGGTGATGAACTCGCGCCGCCGCCCGGCGGAAGTCTCATGTTCTTCCAGACGACGGGCCAAATCCAGAGCACCGCGCGTGTCGTTGATGTCGAGGTAAACACCCACGATGGAAGCCATTTCTTCCAACTGCTGTGGATCGCGCTGATACAGCTCCCATGCATAAGGCTCTGCTTCGGCCGGACGCTTGGCTGCCATCAGCGCATGTGCGTACAGCTCACGCAGTTCGGGCAAACCTTTCACGCGGGTAACCACGGTTTCCAGCACGGCCAGACATTCCTTGACCGCGTTGCGCGAAAAAAGTCCACGGCCATACAGGAAGATGGCCTGAAAATTCAGGGGATCGAAGTTGTACGCCCGCTCATACGACTGAAAACCCGACCCAGGAGCCTCCTGGTCCTGCAACAGACCAAGCTGGATAAAATTTGCGGCGGCTGCTTTGCCTTCGCCGAGGGCGGCAGCCTTTTCCGCGGTAAGCTGCAGGTTTTCGATGGTCGGCGAGAGCTCAACGATTCGCTTGCACGCCGCCAGGGCCTGCTTTTCATTCTTTTGCCGTTCAAAGCCGCGCAGCGCAGCCGCGTAAGCTTCCAGCGCTTCATTCCGATCGCGCTTTTCGATGAGCTGGGCGTAGCGGAAGGTCTGGATCGCCGTGGGAGTGGTGAGCTTGGCAAGCTTCTTATACGTGATGGAGCCCTTGCTGGTCTCGCCCGTCTCAAATTCCTGTTCAAAGAGCGTACTGAACAGGTCAGCTGCTTCGGAGCGGCGGTCAAGAGCGAGGCAAAGATCGGCAGCCGTCTGGCGGACCTGATCGTTCTTCGGGTCCTCGTCAAGGATGCCGAGATACTCCTCCAGAGCAGCTTCGGGCTTGCTTCTCTGCAGATACTTTTCCGCTTTGTCGAGTCGCTTGGAGATATCCGCCATGGATCAAAGATCAACTTCCTCAGGCTCCCGGGACAGGCAAGGCCGGGACGAACCGAGGCTTGGGCTCTCCTCATTCTATTCGGAATTGCCTGGACGCTCAATCCTTCCTCAATTGGCCGGAAATACAACAAAGAAAAAGCAGAGTTGGCAAACTTCCGAAACAATCGTTATAACTTTGCTCCATGAGCCAAGACGAGCAGGGTCTTAAGAAAGAGCTTAGCGCACGCCAGATGGCCATGGTGGCCGTGGGCGGTTCCATCGGCACCGGACTGCTGCTGGGCTCAGGAGCAGCGATACAGATTGCCGGTCCGGCCGTGATTTTGAGTTACGTGTTCAGCGCCTTGATTGCCTGGACTGTGGCCATGGCATTGGGAGAGATGTCCAGCGTGCACCCGGCGGCAGGGTCGTTTGGCGTCTATGGCGACCTTTACCTCAATCGCTGGGCGGGATTCCTGGCCCGTTACGGGTATTGGTTTTCCGTGGTGATGGCCGTTGGCTCTGAAGTGGTGGCGGCAGGAACTTACATGCAGCTTTGGTTTCCGAGGATCCCGATTGTGCTTTGGATGATCGTTTTCGGGATCTTCCTGGTGGCGATCAACCTTTTCTCTGTCGCTGACTACGGCACGTTTGAATACTGGTTCGCCATGATCAAGGTGGTCACCATTTTTGCGTTTGTTCTGATCGGCGCAGTGTTGCTCTTTGGCGGTAAAGTGCAGCCGCAATACGTGAGCCATGGCGGCTTTGCTCCCAGAGGCTGGGTCGCTTCGCTGCTGGCGATTTCTTTTGGACTCTACAGTTTCCTTGGCATTGAGATGGTCGCGGTTTCATCCGGCGAAGCACGTTCTGCCAAAGAGGTATCGCGCGCGACCAATCTTGCATTTGTTGTCCTGGCTTTTGTTTATGTGGGGGCCATGGCCGTGCTGGTAGGCGTGATGCCCTGGCAGCACGCCGGAGTTTCTGAAAGCCCATTCGTTACCGTTTTTTCCGTGGCCGGCATTCGTTCGGCGGGGTTCATCATGAACCTGGTGGTGCTCACTGCTGCTCTTTCCGGCGCGAACGCAAGTCTTTATGTGACCTCGCGCATGCTGTTTTCCCTGGCACGGTCCGGATATGCTCCCAAACGTATGGGCGTGCTCAACCAGCATGGGGTGCCTATGGGCGCCCTGCTGGTGTCAATGCTCGGGATTGTAGGGGCCATTCTGCTGCAGATGCGCACCAGGGACGCTTACCTTTTCATCATCAACGCGGCATTGATGGGCGGCCTTATAGCATGGCTGGTGTCATTGCTGGCGCACGTACGTTTCCGCCGTACGATAAGTAAAGAGCAGCTCGCAGCGGCAGGCCTGCGTTCTCCTTTGGGTGCAGCCGGATCTATTTTTGGATTCGTAGCCATCATCGCGGCCATTGCCTGCACCTGGTGGGTGTCGCAGTCCAGCGTGGCAGCGAAGAGCGCCGGGGTTTACCTGGCGGTGCTGACGATCGCTTATTGGCTGGTCCGCAGAGTGGAATACCGGCGGAAGGGCACAGATCTCGCGAGCGAATCGCTCGATGGCAATACTCACTCGTTCCATCGCTGAACCCGGTGCGCATTCCGCAAGTACAATGCTTGATCGATGGCAACCCTGCTCTATTACATTACCGACCGCACGCAGTTCCCGGGAAACAGGCAAGAACAGGAAAGCTTGCTGCTCGAGAAGATAACCGAATGTGCGGCCGCCGGAGTGGAATACATCCAATTGCGGGAAAAAGATCTGAACGCCCGCGCGCTGGGAGAGCTGGCGGGCAAGGCAATGAGGGCGCTGCGCGGCTCAGCGACGAAACTTCTCATCAATTCGCGGACGGATGTCGCGCTGGCCTGCGGCGCTCACGGAGTTCACTTGCCCGCAGGTGATCTCCCTGCCAGCGAGATCAGGGCCATTTTTGCGCGGGCAAATGTGGTGGCGCCGGTGATTGGTGTTTCCACGCATTCACAGGCGGAGATCGTAAGCGCGGAGGCCCACGGCGGGGACTTTGCCGTTTTCGGTCCGGTATTTGAGAAAGCCGGCAACGCTAATCCTGAAGGGCTGGAGCAGCTGCGGGAGGTTTCGACCTTTACCAAATCCCGGGCTGTGGCCTTGCCGGTAGTCGCCCTGGGTGGCATTACACTGGCCAATGCTCTTTTGTGCCTGCAGGCCGGAGCCGCCGGAATCGCGGGCATCAGGCTGTTTCAGGAAAATAGGGCAAGCGACGTCGTCAAAAAGTTGCGGGGCGAATGAAGATCTATCGGCTTTCGTCGCGACGCGTGTCCTTGATCAGCCAATGCAGGAATGAGGTAATGAGGCTGAGCAGGATTGCGCCGATGATCGCCGCCGTCCAGGTGGTAACTTCAAAACCGGGCGTAACCGAGGCCGCCATCTTGAGCATCACGGCATTGATGACGATAAGAAACAACCCAAAGGTGAGGATCGTGAAAGGGAAGGTCAGGATTTTCAGAAGCAGGCCGAGAGTCGAATTGACAAAGCCGAAGACCAGCGCAGCAATCAGGGCATCGATAAAGCCGCGCACATGAAAATCAGGAACGATTTTTGATACCAGGATCAACGCCAGCGCATTGATCAACCATCGGACCAGTAATTTCACGTTCGATCACCTCGTCAGTCAACAGGAGCATTGTAAAGAAAAAGGCCGCGCGATGTTGCAATAACATGCGCGACCTCAAAATTTCCGTTGATTGGCAGGGTTTGGTGATGCCTTAGCTGCTCAGCTGGCTAAAGCCTTTGAAAAGTCCGATAAGGAAGAACACGTGCACGACCAGGCCACCAACGTGTGCGGCGGCATTTGGTGAGAGCAGCAGCAGAGCCAAGTCACTGCCCCACAGCAGCATGCCAATCACAAATGCCGCTTTACTGCCTTGGCGGGCAAAAATACCGAGCAGAACGAAAACGCCGATTACCAGCACATTGACCACGATGATTCCGGTCATCTGGCCCGGTGCGGCAACTTTGCTTGTAGTCAAGCCACCACCCAGTACGATCGGCGAGCCTGACGCGACCAGCACGGAGTTGATGGCTGAATAAACGGCGATCGCAAAGAAAATGCCTGCGCCTTTGGCTGCACCCGGATGCACAGCGGATTTGTCCAGGCCCGCCGGTCGCGGTGTCCTATAGACGGTTGAACCAGGCGCCAGGCTGCCCTGCGCCGGGCCGCCATAAACTGTTCCGCCTGCATTTGGGGTTAACGCCGGACCGTTATAAACGGTGCCGCCAGACATGGCGGGTGAAGGTCCGTTATAAACCGTGCCTTGTGTTTGTGGGGCGGGGCCGCTGTACACCGTTTCTTTTTTTGCAGGCAAACCAGTAGTTGGACCTGCGGTGACATTTGCCATAGGTCGAGCTCCGTAAGGTCAACGATGAATTAGTGGCGGGGGATGCAGTGCATGATACCTCTGCTTTCGCCAAATCACGGGCGTTACTGAAGTCTCGGCGGCAGAAAATCGGGACTAGTCCGGCTGGTCTTTGGGACTGGTTCCTGGGTCAGATCTTTGCGACAGGCGTATTACGTCTTCCTCACTTCATTGGTCACATCCGCAAGAAAGCGCCCGACGGCTCCAGGATCGCGGAGGATATGGAGCTTTGCCTTGGGGGCATAACGCGCGATCGCATCCATCAGGATGGGCCGGCTTTCGCGTCTATAGGCCAGAAGCCAGCGCCAGAAGTCAGAGCCTTCCCGTGCTCGATGGATTGCACGCCAGGCACAGCGCAGCAATGCGAAGTCGAGAAAGACGATTGTATCGGCTGCGCGTAACCGCACCTCAACAGCATCATAGGGACCCAAATCGCCATCCATGATCCAGCGCTCTTCCCGGATGAGGCTCTCTTGCGCTGTAATCCACTCATCGCGAGGCGTTGGAGCCAAGCCAGGCTGCCAGAAGAGCTTGTCCAACTCTATGACCGGGAGTTTTGTGAGTTCGCCCAGGCGCCGCGCCAGAGTCGACTTCCCCGCTCCTCCGCGACCTAAGATGACCACGCGCTTCATCAGTTATCCAGGCGCAAGCGTGTGGTCCACGATGGTGTGCTCTTCCGAGACAAAATAGGCAACCTTGCTGAGGTCCATAAAATTTGCTTCGTCGTCAGTTGAGGCCTTCCATTCGGGCGATTGGCGCGCCCGAAGGAGCGATTCCAAGTCGTCAAACCACAGCTCTGCCATGCCGTCGTAGTCAGGCTGGTATTTGTCTCCGGGAACAGCCAGCCGCCAGCTCTGGACCAACTTGCGCAATCCTGGAATCCTGGCGCCGATGATGCCGTGCACATCTTTCCAGTAGGAAAAGAAGGCCTGATCTGTCAGCCCCGGCTTCTTCGTGATGCAGTAGACGAGCTTGATCATAGGCTGGACTCATTCCGGTTTAGCGTCTTCACACGCCAAAAACCAAAGAACAAATCTCACCACGGATGAACACTGACAACGCGGATTCAGTGACCTGGTTGGTCTCAGGCCCCATTTGCTTTTGATCTATCCGTAAGAATCCCTATCATCTCTGTTTATCAGTGGTGAGGTTTTTACTTAGCTACTTCACGAAGATCGATTTCGGCATCATCACGTGAACACCCTTGTTGCCGTCCACGAGTTCGGTGATGTCCACATCGCCGGCGACGCTGGTCAGCATATAAGCGTCTTCGCGGCTTAAATGTTTTTCCGCGACCAGAAAATCAATCATCTCGCGCACGGCGATACGCGTGGCTTCATACAGTTCGGGATGAAAGCCCATGCTGATGTAGTGCGTGGGTGTTTCCGCGCGCGGATATTTCTGATTCGTACCTTTATGAACGACAAACTGTAGCGTGCCGATCAGTGAAGTCTCCAAAGCAGTGATATCGACTTCGCCGTTGCCCTGACCCGCGTGCCCGTCGCCGATCTCAAACAGAGCTCCCTTCGCGTGCACGGGCAGAAACAGAGTTGTACCGGCCACCAGTTCCTTGTTGTCCATGTTGCCGGCATGGACACCGGGAGGCGCACTGTCAACCTTGCCATATGACTCGGGCGGCGCAACACCCATGCTGCCAAAGAAAGGATGCAGCGGGATTTCAATCCCGGGAGCGAACCTGGCCACCATGCGGTCTTTATCGAGAGGGATGATCTTCATCTTGCGGAACGGAAAATCTTCCGGCAGGAATCCGCGCGTGGGACCGAAGGCGTTATAGGCATAAGGAATGGCCAACTCGATCTTCTGAATATGAATTTCCAGCGTGTCGCCGGGCTCAGCCTCCTCGACGAACACCGGCCCATTCAGGATGTGCCCCCCGGGGCCTCTGTTCGTGACTTCCTTGTAAATGTCGCGGAGGCTCTGCTGAACCTGGTCAGGCGCAACGCCGGCGCGCTCCAGGCCGGTAGGGCTGTTGGTGATCAGCGTATCGAACACCACGGTGTCGCCGGAGTGAATGTGGAGCACGGGCGTGGCGGCAGCGTCATAGTATCCCCAGGCAACGGTTTTGGGTGACGCGGGAAGATGATGGGTTTGCGCGGTGGCGACAGGCGCTTGCGCGGCAGAGAAAGTCGAGAGCGCGAAGAGGATGAAGAACGGAAAAATGAGTTTACGCATGGGCCTCCGAGGGGTAGCGGGACATGGTGGCACAGGCAAGCGGAAAGGGCAAGAAGGTTTAGTTTGCGCGCGCTTGACTCGGTCGCAGCAGGCGTCTAACCTGAGAATCGGGATGAGCATTGCTAGACGAATTCCGGTGCTTGTGTTCGCCCTGGCTCTCGCGGCGTATGGCTTTGACTGCCCGCAAGCGTCAACCCCCGATGAAGCAATGCAATGCTGCGATACCATGGGCTGCGCGTCCCAGGGGCACGACGGCAGTCAAGACTGCTGCAAGACGATGCAAGCCATTCATGCTCCGTTTGTGAAGCAATCGTCTTCTCAGGCCTCGCATCTTTCGCCTCGTCTCTGCGCTGGTATGCCGCCTGTCAGCGGTTCTCAAAGTATTGAGCTCGCGGCAGAGACGTTACTTAGCCCCCATTCACACGCGCCGCCGATTTCGCCACCAACCTTTCTTTCCCCTCTTCGTATCTAGCCTTCCCGGTTATTTCGCTTTGCTGGGCTGTAGCGTGCCCGTCCAGGCCAAATTCAACTAGAAGGAAACATCATGCGATCTCTTATCTGCCGAGGTCTTACCAGACCCCGCTGGCTCGTTGTTGTTCTTGTTTCTTTGGCTTTGCCAATATGGGCGCAAGGCCCTGCTCCGGAAACCGCGCCTCCGTTGTTTCCCGGAGGAGGGCTGATCTCTTACAGTTCGAATTTCACGACTCGGGGGTTGATGGCCGTGCCCAATCCGTTGACAGTCCGTCCAACGTTGTCGCATGAAGGTGACTTCAATTTCACGTGGGGGTTTCATCCGAACCTTGATGTGACCGTAATTGTCCCGGTGATAACGAACCATTTCGATGCACCGCGTGTATCGGCTGGTGGAACGGGGTTGGGTGACGTGCTGGCTTTGGTGAAGTATCGATTCTATCGGCGGGACTCTGAACGAGGTACAACGCAAGCATCCTTCACGCTCGGGCCTAAGCTGCCGACGGGTCGAACAGATTTGAGGAACATAAGCGGCGGAATCGTGCCTGCAGGCCTTCAACCGGGATCAGGATCTACTGATTTCTTTTTGGCAGCAAATTGGACCTACACAGGCTTGTTTAACATCCGGCGGCTGGTTGCCGACGGAGACTTTCATTCCTTGCTACGGTCTACCGGAACGCAATCAACCAAACTCGGGAACGATGTGGCATCGCGCTTCTGGCTCTCGTATCGTCCATACGAAGCCAAAGACGGTTCGCGGGAATGGTTCATCGGACCCGATCTCACTTGGCTTTACTCACAAAATGACACGATTTCGGGCATAACTCAGAGCGGCAGTGGGAGCAACGCTCTGCTCACGGGAGCAACCAGCTACGTTGGAGTTCGTCCAGGAATGCACGTGTGGTTCGGCATGGACTGGACCGTGGTTCACTCGGCTGGGCCAATGTCTCAGCCGATTCGCCGACATATCAGCTTTGGCATTACACAGCAGTTTCGTTTACATCTCTAAGTCCGAAAAGGAGGAAGCATGAATATAAAACGACTTCTCTTGCTGCTTTGGTTGAGTTGTGCGTTGGTCCCCGCGTTGCAAGCACAGATTGAGCACGTCGATATGCGTGTTGAAGGCATGACGTGAAACTTTTGAGCCTACGGGGTGAAACAACACCTGGGACGCCAGTCTGGCGTTCAATCAGTTGAAGTCAGCTTGATCGATGGAAAGGTTCAAATCACGCCCAAAGAGGATGGACAAATCAACCCTGTTCAGCTTCTGAAGGCTACATACGACAGCGGTGTGAGCGTAGCCGAAATGAACATCAATGCACGTGGCAAAATCGTGAAGGACTCTTCCGGCAACCTGGCCTTGCAGATCGCGCCGAATCAGTCGTTCGCTCTTGCGCCCAATCAGTTATCGCAAGGTCTCGCGCCGCTGATCGACTCTCAAACCAAGGTGACTGTTCGTGGCCAGCTATACAAGAAAAACCCGGGCAAGAAGAAACCAGACTTCTCGGCTCCGCTCCGCCTGGAGATTCTTGAGGTGCAAAAGAAGGAATAGATGCTAAGACGATACTTGGTATGTCTGGGTCTCGGCCTGCTTGGACTCGCCGGGTGCAATCAACCCTCGGCGAGTCCGGCCAGGCCGGTGCAAACGTCAATCGCGGCGGGAGAAATTGGGTCAAAGCTCCCCAAGTTCAAAGTGAAGGATCTGCGAGGACATGAGATTTCGTCGGCAAACCTTCAAGGCAAAGTCGTGCTCATTGATTTCTGGGCCACATGGTGTCAACCCTGCAGGAAGGAGATGCCGGGCTATCAAAAGCTCTTGGAACGCTACGGCCCAAACGGTTTTGTTGTTGTCGGGTTCAAATTTGACACCATGAAGGACACCGAGGACCCGATTGTTTTCGCGAAGGCAATCGGAGCGCGGTATCCGCTTGCGGTTGCCACTGATGAAATCAGGCGAGAGTTTGGCGGCATCGAGGGTTTGCCGACGACGCTGCTCTATGATCGCCAGGGCGCACTGCGACAGAAGATCATCGGATTTGAGTACACTCACGTTGTTGAAGGAGACATAAAGTCGCTTCTTTAGCCATCGCCGGGGTCGCACGCAATCGCCGGAATCGCCGGAATCGGAAAACCAAAAGATTGGTTTTGGTGGACCTCCAGACCAGAGGGGCCGATCCCTCACCTCGCGCGAAGGGTTTGCAAGGTCTTGGCGGCATGATGTGCTCAGATTCGGGATGACACGTTAAAAGGGGAAGAGCTTTTTCGCGGTTTATATGGAGCAAATGCTTCACCGTGCGAAAATGAACAGCGCCACGGGCAGCTCTTGTCAAGATGGCCTATTTCGCAATTGATTCGCTTCAAGGGTTGCGCTATTCTCTGCCAGCCCTCAGGGGTAAAAGCAAGAAGATCTTTGAAAATCGGCAAATAGCAATTGGCAACAAGCAATTAGCCAAACCGGGAAGAACGGTTGCGACCCACTGCTGATCATTTGGGATCGGCGGGATTCGAAAACTAGCCTTCAGCCGAGCCGGAGGGAGTGCTTTTGGTTCATCGCTGCGCGACGACGTCTGCCTAAAGGCCCGCGATTTCGCAAGCGAATCGCTAGACGCTGATACCCAGAGTTGGCCCGTTTTTAAGTGGGCCAACTCCGCGCCAAATTGGGATGACCTGGGATGAATGGCGGGGGTAGGGGGATCCATCGCCGAATTCGCCGCTATCGCGCGGAATCGCGCGTGATCGGAAACGCAACACCTAACCTTCACCGCCGAGGGCGTCGGTGCCCACATGAACCATCACAAGAGCACGATCGTCCCCGGGGATGAATTCCGTAAGTCCTTATTTTTCGGGATTGAACGGGGAGGTGGGATCGAGGGTGACTGAGCACAAAAATCAGCGCCGCAGCAGCGTCTCTTCCGGATCCAGCAGGATCTCTTTGGTTCCGGCCGGGGCAGTCAGCTTGAACTCGGTTTTGACGTCATCAGCGAAGACGAAGGCCAGGAAGCTTGATTTGCCTTCGGCATCGACAGCATACAGAGGAACGGCGGTGACCATGTCCTTGGCCGCGTGTTCTTCAGCCACGGTGCCGCTCACCCGGACCTTGCCTGCGGCATGGGCGAGATGGACGCTTTGCAGAGAAAACTGCGGGATGGAGTTGCCGTTGACCCAGCTGTCAAAGAACCAGTCGAGCGATTTCTTGTTTTCATAGCTGAGACTGGCGGGCATGACCTGCTCAAAGGCGCGCTCGAGGTCAAGCGTGGAAATCTTGTGGTTGGGCGCAGCGGCGAGCAGGCCTTTTAATGCGGTGAAGAAGAGCGCGTCATTTTTCTCATGGCCGGCTTCGCGCAGCATGGTGTGAAGCATATGAATCAGCCAGGTGCCGCGGCCGTAAAGCACGCGCTCATAGGCATCAGGAAAACGCGAGGAGGTGAGGCGGCGGCCCAGAGTAACCGGACCGGCGTCAGCGATGATGCCGTTCTTGGTTTCGCGCAAGAGGGCGTTACGGTAGTAGTCGAGCGCAACCTTCATATCGCCGGGGTATTTTTTATCGAGCATGAGCAGCGCGCAGTAGTTGGCCAAGGCTTCAACGATCCACTCATCGCGATAGCTGACGGCATCCACGGCGTCGCCCCACCACTGGTGCGCGGTTTCATGCGACAGCATGAGCCGGCTTAGCAGCAACTCGACGTAGGGATCGTGCACGCCGAGCGCGCGCCGATCATCGGGTGAGAGGAAGGTAACGCTCGAGAGATAGATCAGCCCGGGCCATGATTGGCTGAGCAGTCCGGGAAGCTGTGCGATTTCCAGATTGGAATAAGGAAAGGGATCGAGTTCAGCGGAGAGAAAGTCCACGGTGGTAGCGGCCTGGTCGGCGATCTGCTGAGCTTCTTTTGCCGGATCCGGCGTTCTGCCGACACGAGCCTCGACGCCGGCCAGCGATTGCTCAACATTCCGGCCGCCATAGGCACGTATGGCGACGTGTCCGGCGGTAGCCGAGGCGGCCGCGAACTTACCCAGGTTGAAACCGGCGCGGCTGATGGGTTTATCGGTAACAAAGCGGCTGGTGCGCAGGCCATTGGTCACGGTGCTTGAAACCTCGCGGCCGGTGGCGGCAATGGACCAGTCTTCAGGATATTCGAACGTAAGATCGAAGGTGCTGAATTCAGGTCCAATGTTGGGATACCAGGTGCCTCGGGCGCCAACGTAAATCAGGCCTCCGCCGGCATCAAACATGACCGGACCGGAATACTTGAATGACAACTTCACCGGGCGGTCTTTGACCAGTGGAGTGGGAAGGATTACGCCGACCAGATCGTCGCCACGCCGGGAGAGATCGCTGCCGCTGATGGATTCATTCTGAATGAACTCGATCGGCGTCCCGTTCATTCGCGCCTCACTCAGTTTGAGATAGCGCGAAAGCTCCAGAATCACCGTACGCTGGCCGGACTGCCGCGGCGTCAGCGTGAATTCGGCTTCGGCGCTCACGTCGGTTGGCGGTTGAATATGGACACGCAAGTGACAATCGGACATATCCAGGCTCACGTGCGTAGCCGGGTCTTCTTCACCGGCGGCCTGGCGGACGGAACGCATGGGAAAAGAAGTCCAGGTATCGAAGTAAGCCACGTCGTTGAGGACGGTGGCCTGGGCGACGCTGATCTGCTCGGCGGCGTTGGTATCAAAAAATATGTCGACGATGCCGGCAGTTGTCTCGCCGATTCGAAGATGAAGGAACCGGGGAGCTGCTTGCGGCGTGCTGGTCATTCCCAGCAAAATGGGCAACGCATCAGCGTGAGCCAACAAACGCGTTGTTTCCTGCCAACGGTCAATGAATTCCTGAGGATTTTCCGCGGGACTGCGAAAGCCGGAACGGAGCTCCTGGGCCAACTGGTCATCGGAAAAACGGAAGTAGGCTGACTGAAAGTGCTGTTCCAGGACTGCCGAGCCCGTAAACATCGCCAGGGAGGTGCGTTCGGCGCGGTTGGGCGGCACCAGCAGAACTTCGCCCTCGCCATCAAACACGGCTCCGGTTGCATGGCCGTTGACGTCACGCATGAGAGCGATGGTGCCATCGCTGATGGAGATGTGAAGATCCTCGCGCAGAATCGAGACTTCGCGGATGGTATAGACGTCTTTAGGATCGAACGATGGATTGAGCAATTCGCGGTAGAGTGCGACCGCGCTACCCGGCTGCACTGCACTGCCCGGCTCGGCGGCCGTTTGTCCAACCGCCGGCATGCTCGCCAGAACCAGAAGCGGGATTAGCACCTTGGTTACTTCTCGGATAAAGACCTGCTTCATAGATATGCCGTAATGGCTTAGACTTTTTTTACTTGAAATCGATTATTACATTTTGCGCGATTTTTATGCTCTGGGTTGCGGCGCGGGCAGACACCATTGTGCTCAAAAACGGCGACCGCATCTATGCCGACTCCACACAGGAACGCAACGGACGCGTGGAATACAGTATCGGCGACAACACGCTGACGATTCCCAGGGCGATTGTCGCCCGCATTGACAAAGGGCCAGCGCCTTCCATGGCGGTTGCGTCGGCGGTCCCGTTTGAACCTCCTCCTATGCACGAGGAGATGGTTATTTCAGGCGATGTGGCAGCGCGGGTGGTTCATAACGGCGCGGTTGACGTCGCGGCGCTCAAAGCGATCGAAAACGAGAATAACGCGGAGCAGTCGGCGGCTGCAGACGCCCTTGCCGCAACCTTCGAACAGAAGCGCAATAACTATGCCGAAGCGGCGCGCTACCTGCAAGCGGCATTGGTCCACCAGCCCAACCAACCCGCCCTGCTTGAAAATTATGCGGCGGTGCTGCTGCGACTGGGCCGGAATGAAGAGGCCCTGGAACGCGCCCGTGAAGCCACGCGCTTAAGCCCGGAATCAGCCGAGGCGTTCCTGCTGCTGGGATATTCCTACTACAGAAACGATCACAATCGCGAAGCGGTTGCCGCGCTCCGGAAATCAGTGCAGCTGCGTCCGGATGAGCGGACCCAGGCGCTCCTGGAACGGGTGGAGCGGGAATCGAAAACTGAAGCTGATTTCCACCAGGAGGAAAGCAGCCATTTCACCCTGCGTTATGAAGGCAGCCATGCGCCGGATGCATTGCGCCTGCAGATTCTGGAATCGCTGGAACAGAATTACCGGGATCTATCCAATGACCTGGGCGCAGCGCCAAAAAATGTGTACGTTTCGCTGTACACCGACCAGGCTTTTTTTGACGTGACGCACGCCGCTTCATGGACGGCCGCGCTCAACGACGGCAAGATCCGCATTCCAACTTCCGGTATAACGGCCATGAACGCGGAGTTAGCCCATGTGTTACGCCATGAGCTGACGCATTCATTCGTGCAGGAAATCACACATGGCCGCGCTCCCACGTGGCTGAATGAAGGAATCGCACAGCTGGAGGAAGGCCGGACAACCGCGGATATCGGGCAGCGGCTGGCATCACTCTACATTTCCGGGCATCAAGTTCCACTCAACCAGCTGGAAGGCGCATTTCAGGGTTACAGTTCGGCGGAAGCCTACGTGGCTTACGCTGAGAGCCTGGCAGCAGCGGAATACCTCCGCAACGCCTACGGCGTGAGTGACCTGGCTCATCTCCTCAAGAGGTTGGGTGAAGGACAGACAGTGGAGTCTGCGCTGCGCTCTACCATCCACGGCGGTTACGCGGAATTGGAAGCCGAGATCACCGGCTACCTGAAAAAGACCTACGGCGACTGAAGCCGGGTAATCACTTGCCCTTGTTGTTGACACGCACTTCCAGGCGCGTCCGGCCTTCCAGTCTTACCGTCTGCTTGAACGAAACGATCACCTTGCCAGACCCATTGCGTGAAGAGTCCAGGCTGAGTCCATTCAACTCGTCCAGCTGCACTTTTGCCGGACTATCGGTGGAAGCACCCACGTCCTGTCTCAGTGTATTCAGTCTCGATGACGCCCTCCTCGTTGAATAGGGCCAGTCCGACTGATTGGAGGCCGCTGGGCCGAGGGTGCGATGACCTTGCATTGGAGGCGCATCGGTCTGGATTTCCGGCGGCGGCTGCATCGCCAGAATCTCGGCGTGCAGAGTGATCTCCACCCCATGCTTCATACGTACGGTATCGAAAACAATTCCCAGGCGCGATACCGGATTCTCCCTGGTGCGTGCCTGCGCCTCGGTTACATGACCGATGAGCTTGGAGTTTCTGTGGATGGCGATCTTTCCATGGGATACAACATCGGCAAGCAATTGCGCCGTGACTTGATCGCCGATTTTAGCCTTCTTGGCGTCGACGGTTTTTGACAGCTCAAGATAGAGGATGGCGCCATCTTCGAGTTGCGGAGATGAGAGATCTTTGTCTGCGCTTGTCGGTTGGTTGTTTTGCAGAGTCTTTGCGATTCCAGGGGCGAGCAATCCTAGAACAATGGCCAATACCAGAAAACGTTTCATAACCCGGGCCCCACCCCGAAGTCTTACAACGTTGCCCGGTATGCTGGCGCAAAATTGCCCCAATGTCAATAGAATAGGTGCCGTTTTCTGATAGCATTTCCGCATGAAACGTTTGCTGGTTATCTCCGGGATTGTGGTGGCGGTCCTGCTGCTGATTGTGGTTTTGGTGCCGCTGTTCGTTAATGTCGACAGTTTCCGTCCTGAGCTCGAAGAAAAGCTTTCCGCCGCCCTGAACCGCAAGGTGCAGATCGGGAAGCTTGAGGCCTCGATCTTGAGCGGTGGAGCGTCGGCCAGCAACATCTCCATTGCTGACGACCCTGCTTTCAACAAAGGGCCGTTTCTGAGTGCGTCTTCGGTGAAGGTTGGCGTCGAGTTGATGCCGCTGATCTTTTCCCGGCAGCTCAAGGTGACTTCCATCACCGTGCAAAAGCCTGAAATTACCCTGCTGGAGAATGCGGCGGGCAAATGGAATTACTCCACGCTGGGCGCAACCCAACAGAGTAAGCCTGCCGAAAGCGGCAACAAGTCGGCGCCGGAAATTTCGGTTGAAAAGTTTGAGATCGCAGGCGGCACGATTCGTCTCGGCCACAGCAGCGGGCACACGGCTGGAAAGGAGAGCGTTTACCAGAACGTAGACCTGGTAGCTCGTAATATTTCCGCCACGACGGCCATGCCGTTTACGCTTTCCGCCACTCTACCCGGTGGAGGCAAATTAGCCCTGGAAGGCCAGGCTGGCCCGCTCACCCCGGCCGATTCCGCCAAGAGCCCGCTTGATGCGAAGATCACTCTCAATCACGTTGATCTGGCGGCTACCGGATTTGTGGATCCGAGCTCGGGTCTGGGGGGCACGCTCGATTTTGATGGCCAGGTGAAGTCCAATGGCAAGAGTGCGCACTCGGAAGGCAAAGCCACCGTCACCGGCCTGAAGGCCGTAAAGGGCGGCCAGCCGGCAAAAGAGCCCGTAGTACTGGATTACAAATCTGACTATGCCCTTGCGTCGGAGACAGGAACCATCAACGCGAACCTGCATACGGGAAAGAGCCTGACCAACGCGTCCGGCACGCTTGCTGCCAAGGGCGAGGAGACACTGGCCAATCTGAAGATCCAGGGGAAAGACATGCCGGTAGATGATGTTGCCGCACTGCTGCCTGCATTTGGAGTGATACTGCCTTCGGGCGCGTCGCTGCAGGGTGGGAACATAAACATGGATTTGACCGCGGAAGGTCCGCTCGACCGGCTGGTCATCAATGGACCGCTCAACATTTCCGGCACTCACCTTTCGGGATACAACCTGACTTCCAAACTCGGAGCGATCGCGGCTTTTACCGGCAACAAATCCGGGAGTATGGATACCCTGATTCAGACGCTCAGCTCCAGTTTGCGAGTGGCGCCGGATGGCATCCGCGCAGAGAATATTGTGCTGGACGTCCCCTCCCTGGGCAATCTCACCGGCAACGGTGTCATCGCCAGCAACAACGCGCTCGACTTCAAGATGCTGCTCAAACTTTCCGGCGGCGCCAGCAACCTGCTGGGAAGTCTGACCGGAATATCAGCTTCAACCCAAAGCCGGGGATTGCCCTTCCTGATTGAGGGCACCACTTCCAACCCGGTTTTCCGTCCCGCGCTGGGAGATGCAGTCAAAGGCGACCTGCAGAACGCGGTGCTTCAATCTCTACAAGGGAATAACGGGAACAATCAGCAGGGCCAGAAGCCGGACCTGAAGGGCGTTCTGGGCGGCTTGCTGAATAATAAGAAAAAACCGCAACAATAATGCAGGCTTTCGTTCTAAGACTACGGCCCACGCTGCTAAAATAGTGGTTATAAGCCCCAAGTCATCGAAGGTCCTAATATGTTCAAAAAACTGTCTTTCATTGCGTCGGCTCTGGTCCTGGCGACGGTCGCGTTGCACGCTGACAACATCGTGGACGAGATCATCGCCCGGGTAAACGACCAGATCATTACCCGTTCCGACATGGAAAAGGCCAAGCAGTCGAATCTGGAAGAGCTCAAACAGCGCTTCCCTTCGGATTGGCAGACCAAATGGACCACGGCGCAAAACGATATTCTCCGCGACCTGATTGACCAACAGCTTCTCCTGGAGAAGGGCAAAGAGCTGGGCATTACCGGTGAGACCGATGTCGTAAAGCGGTTGAATCAGCTGCGTCAGCAGATGGGCCTTGCCAGCATCGACGATCTGGAGAAAGAAGCGCAGAAGCAGGGCGTCTCTTACGAGGACTTCAAGGAACAAATCAGGATCGCCGCAGTCACTCAACAGGTGATTGGCCAGGAAGTGGGATCCAAAATCCATATAACCGAAGAGGAAGTGCAGGACTGGTATAACAAACACCAGGCGGAGCTGACGGGACCGGAGCAAGTCGCGCTGAGTGAAATCATGGTCTCCACGCAGCTGACAAACGCCGAAAACAAGGACAAAGACGCAGCGCAGCAGCAGGACAAGCCTCTTCCTGAGGATCCGGCAAAAGTCGCGGAAGCCGAAACCAAGGCCAACCAGGTTCTGGACCAGCTGCACAAAGGCGCCAAATTCGAAGACCTGGCAAAAAAATACTCTGACGGACCTACCGCGGCTCAGGGCGGAGTGCTGGGCGATTTCAAACGCGGAGAACTTGCCAAGGATTTAGAGGACAAAACTTTTTCCCTCAAAGCAGGAGAAACTACCGGCGTCATTCGCACGCGTCAGGGATTCATTATTCTGGAAGTGACCGCCCACCGCGCAGCGGGAGTTCCTCTGTTGAAGGACATCGCGGACAGGATTCGCGAAGCTATCTATTCCGAGCGGCTCGAACCGGCAGCGCGAGCGTACCTCACCAAGCTGCGGGAAGAAGCCTATATCGACATTAAGCCGGGCTTCACCGATACCGGGGCGAGCCCGAACCAGAGCAACAAGCCGGTCATCCTGGCAGCTAGCAATAATGGCGCTCCGCCGGCGCCCGGCAAACCGCCGAAGAAGAAGAAGAAGCTCGGAATATTCTAAGGCCGGGTTTTTCTTTTTCCATCCGGTCACAACCTGAGTCTGCTCTGGTTGCGTCATACCCATTGTTATGGATGTAAAAGACTGGATCGCCATTGTTGCCAATTTCGTTGTAATTGCCGGGCTTATCTCATACGGGTTCAAGCTTTTCGCTGAATATCATGCGACCGGTCGCTGGGCTAAGAATGTAACCGGCCTGCTGGCCGGCCTGGGTATGCTGGCGCTGGCAGCTTCCATGCTGCTCACTCCGCGCAATGCCCTCGTGATCCTTCAGGTAGCCCAGACCGGAGCTGCACGCGTTTTTCTAATTATCAGCAGCCTGTTGTTGATGGCAGCCATTGCTGCTTTCGGGATTATCAACTACTCCCGCCCGCTTCGTTTGTGGCATGAACGGCGCATTGAAAGGGATTTGCGACGTGAGCTCCCCAAGATCCCATGAAGAACCTGGTGTAGCTACCGCGGTTGACGCCGTCCGCTGGCCCACTACGGCGCACAAACGCGTTCCGGAAGATTCCCGCCTTTACCGGCAGGCTCTGTGGAAGATCGGGGCTGCTGTCGCAGAGATAAACCCTGCCCTGGTTCTTACCGCCGCGATCGCCGGATCTGTCTATCGTTATTCGCTTCTCTGGTGCGTGCTGCTTGCCGTACCCATCGTGCTTTCGGTCATCGCTGTCTCCAGGCGCATCAGCACTGAAAGAGGGCTGGGCCTGGTAGAACTGCTCCGTCGTGACTACGGTAGTGCTGTCGCGATTGGCTGTGCCGGAATCATACTGGCAGTCAACATCGTCCTGGTTGTGGCCGATTTAATGGCCGTGACCGAGGGCTTTTCCATCATCCTCCAGATGCCGCGGATGTTCTTTGTGGCTGCATGCGCATTTGCCGTCTGGTATGTGCTTATCTTCCGCAATTACCGGCGCATTACGCGATTGGTGGCCGTGCTCGCCCTGCCCTTGCTGATCTACTTCGCCAGTGTGTTCTTGGCCCACGCCGGCTGGTCCAGCGTGGTGTATCACTCATTTGTTCCGGGCATTCCGCCTGGTTCGGGCTATCCGGCGGCCTTTATCGCCATCCTGGGAAGCCTGCTCATGCCCCATGCTTTGGGATGGCAGAGCCGCGGACCCCAGGCCGGACAAAGCTCTGGCACAGGAAAGTCACAACTCCGCAATGCTCCCTTTCTTAGCGTCGGATTCTGCTATGCCATCATCGTCTGTTCGGGCGCCTTGCTTCACGCTGTCGACCCTGGCGCTCTTACCATGAGGATGGCTTCGCAGGCGCTTGCGCCGGCGGTTGGTCCGGGGCTGGCGACGGTCCTTTTCGCGCTCGCCATCATCGGAGCAGGTATGGCGGCTCTGCCTGCAATGATTTCTGCCATGTCCCACAGCGCATCGGAGGCTATGGGTTGGCGCAGCGGGCTGCATGAAACTCCCTGGGAAGCCAAGCGGTTTTATGTGCTCATCTCCAGCACGATCCTCGTCGCCGGTTCGATCAGCTTTGCCCGCATCAATCCTGTGAGCGTGCTCTACTGGTCACAAATCGTCGCCGGTGTTCTCATGCTGCCTGTTCTCGGCCTGATTCTCGTGGTATCGAACAATCGCCGATCGATTCGCACCGCCAACAGCTGGTGGCAAAACTTCTGGATCGGAGCAGCCGGGGGCTCGATTCTCTGCGCCGCTTTGCTTGCCTTGTGGTGGCAGTTCCTGGGCTGAACCTTTCCAGTTGCATTCTGGATGCCGACGTCTAGAATGTCTTTCCTATGCGAAAACTCTCAACTCTCCTTTTGCTGTTTGTGCTGCCTCTACTGGCCCAGCAAGCGCAAGCTCCGGTGGAGATCACCTCCGAACCTCACCACCATCTGGTGCTCGATAACCTGTTCGTACGCGTTTTTGCTTTTTCGATTGCGCCGGGCGAATCCACTCTCATGCACCATCATGGACACGACTACCTGTCGGTTTTCATCGGCGACTCTCAAGGCATGAACATCAAAGACGGCGCCCAACCGGCGCCGGTCGCTTTCAAGGACGGTGACACGCGATTTGCTGCAGCGGGCCTGAATCACATCGTAACCAACACCGGCAAAACGCCTCTACGCAACTTGACTATCGAACTGCTCGGACCGACGACTAACCAGAAGACATGCACGGAGTCCTGTGCCATTGCTATCCCGTGCGACTCGGCCGACAAAGCTGCCTGTGTTTCCGTAACCAAGCTGATCACCGCGGACCAGTGGTCGACTACGCTGGTGACTTTGCCTCCCGGAGCCAAGTACGCGCGACATACGCACCTGGCCAACTTCCTGGTGGTTCCGCTCACGGATTCTGAGGTCACCATGCAAAACCAGGACCAGCCTGCGACCCCTGTGCATGAAAAAACCGGCGAAGTCGCCTGGAACAATCCGGTGGTGCACACGATCACGAACACGGGCAAAAATACGGTACGAACAGTTGTATTGGAATTCCGTGGCCGCCCGTCGGGCGAAGGATCAGAGTCCGCCGGTCCCAAAGAAGCGCCGAAACCGCACGATCACAATTGAAATTCAGTTGAGAACAGCAGCGAGCCCGATTCGCGGCGAGCTGCTCGCTACAGGCGCATAAAAAAGCATTGCTCCAGGCGAGCCTTGGAGCGGTTTGAGAGCGAAGCGACAAGACATTTACACATCGGGAACAGCAGCGAGCCCGATCACGCGGCGAGCTGCTCGCTACAGGAGCATAAAAAAGCATTGCTCCAGGCGAGCCTTGGAGCGGTTTGAGAGCGAAGCGACAAGACATTTGCACATCGGGAACAGCAGCGAGCCCGATCACGCGGCGAGCTGCTTGCTACAGGAGCATAAAAAAGCATTGCTCCAGGCGAGCCTTGGAGCGGTTTGGGAGCGAAGCGACAAGATATCCGCTAGGTCATAAGCCTTTGGAATCTGAGTTTTCAGGCATTTAACGGCTTGCGGGCAGCAACGGATGTTTTTACAATCTTTATCTATGAGAAAGTCCCGTGCCGTGGGACTGGTGTTCCTGGCCACTGCCACCCTGGCCCAGCAACCGCAGTCCGTCGAGATTACCTCCGAACCCAGCCACCATCTGGTCCTTCAAAACGAATATGTACGTGTGTTCGACGTCACGGTTGCGCCCAAAGCTTCAACCCTCGTCCATCGCCATAACCATGATTACCTTTTCGTAACCCTGGGCGATTCTGACGTGGTTAGTGTTCGCCCCGGCGAAAAACCGGTCTCCCTGCATCTCAAAGACGGCGAGGTCCGCTTCACAGCCGGAAACTTTGCGCACGCCGCGATCAACGAAAGTGATCGCCCGTTTCATAACACCACGATCGAGTTGCTGCAGCCTTCAACCAACGTCAAGACCTGCAGGGAATCGTGCGAGATGCCCGCTCCCTGCTCATCGGAGAAGGCTTGCCCGAGCATCTTTCCATTGATCTCATCCGATCAATGGACAGTTTTATTGATTAAGTTCCTTCCCGGATCGCGCCTGGAGAGCCACTCGCGTTTCGCTCCGCACCTCCTCGTGCCGGTCTCCGATCTCGACCTCATTCAGGAGCTTGAGTCAGGCAACAGGATGGTCAAACGAGCTTCCGGCCAGGTGGCTTGGGTGCCTGGCGGCGGTGTGGCGCATACGCTCGTGAACAACAGCCCGCGTCCAATGCAGCTCGTTACCCTTGAATTCAAAACGGAGAAGCAGGCGCGATGACCATTACTGAGTCCAACCTCCACTCCGATAGCGCTGAAGCGCGTGAATATAATCGCGCCAAGCGCTGGCTGGAGATTGGGGATCTGGTGCTGAGCTTTGGCTTCCTCATCGCGCTACTGGTTACCGGCTGGACCAACACGCTCAGCGCTCTGGCGAGGCGGCTCGGTGGCGACCACTATGCACTGAATCTTTTTCTCTATGTTTTGTTCCTGAGCGTGCTGAGCAAAGCGCTGGGGTTCACGCTGGATGTTTATGGCTTCCGCCTGGAACATCGCTTTAATCTCTCCAATCAGCGCCTGGGCTCGTGGATCAAAGACGAAATCAAGGGCTGGGTGCTGGGACTAGCGCTGGGAACGTTTCTGGCCGAGATCGTTTATGCCCTGATTCGCACCTCGCCGCAGTATTGGTGGCTGATTGCCTGGGTGATTTTTATTGGGTTGTTCATCTTCTTTGCCCAGCTCGCACCTGTGGTGCTCTTTCCGTTGTTCTATAAGTTTGTTCCGCTACAGAATGAAGAACTCAAAGCGCGCCTGGTGCGGCTGGGCGAGCGCTCTGGAACCCGCGTACGTGGTGTCTACGAGTGGAAGCTTTCGGAGAAGAGCAAGAAGGCCAACGCCGCTCTGACCGGCCTGGGGAATACGCGGCGCATCATCCTGGCCGATACGCTGCTGCAAAACTACAGCAACGATGAGATTGAAGCGGTGCTGGCACACGAACTCGGACACCATGTTCATGGCCACATGCTCAAGATGATCGTGGTACAGGCGCTGGTGACGCTCGCCGGCTTTTGGGCTGCCAATGAGGTGCTTCGCTACGCCATCGACGAGTTGAAGATGTTCCAGCACCTCTCTGACTTTGCCAACCTGCCGCTGCTGGCGCTGGTGGCCAGCGGCCTCTCATTGCTGCTGATGCCGGCCTTGAACGCTTACTCGCGCTTCACCGAACGCCAGGCTGATCTCTACTGCTGGAAGTCGGTCGCTAATGTGGCGCCGTACATCACCGCCATGGAAAAGCTGGGCAAACAAAACCTGAGTGAGAGCCATCCTTCACGCCTGGTCGAGCTTCTCTTCCATTCGCATCCGCCGATCTCCAAACGGATCGCGGCGGCAGAGGCATGGGCCAGGAGCCACAGGCCCAGCCTGGCTACAGAGACGCTCTGAAGATTTCTTCTACCCGTTTCAAATCTTCTTCCGTATCGACCTCGACCGTATTGAACGGCGTCTCTTCCACATAGATGTCGATCCCGTTCTCCAGCAGACGTAATTGCTCCAACCGCTCCGCGGCCTCAAGCTTCGATTCCGGCAGGCGGCAAAACTGGTCCAGCGCCGAACGACGATAGGCATACAGCCCGAGGTGCTTGAAGTATTCAATCGCACCGCCCTTGTCGCGATCATATGGGATGGTAGATCGCGAAAAATACAGTGCGCGGCCATTTTTATCGGTCACCACTTTCACCGCGTTGGGATTGCCGATCTCCTCCGGCTTGCACCGGGTCTTCACCGTGGAGACCACAACCTCCGGCTTCTGCATGGGCCGGAGCAGCGCGTCGATATGCTCCGGCTTCACCATCGGCAGGTCGCCCTGGATATTGACGTAGACATCGGCCGGCACCCGCTGCGCCACTTCATACATGCGGTCGGTGCCGCTGCGATGCTGGCTCGAAGTCATCTGCGCGTTCCAGCCGCGCGCGTTGGCCAATTGTATGACCTCGTCAGAATCCGTGGCGATGATGACTTCGCGCAGCAGGGAACACTTCTTGGCCGACTCATACACGTGCCCGACCATCGGCTTGCCTGCAATTTCGCGCAAAACCTTCCTGGTCAACCGCGTGGAGCCGAGCCGCGCCGGAATAATTGCAATCGCGGTAAAAGAAGCGCTCACCCGCGCTTCCTCAGCTGCTGCAGCTTCTGCGACTTCTCTTCTACGCTCTTCACCAGCTTGCCCTTCATCTCTTTCATCTTTCCGGCGACGGTGGCATTGCTCAGGCCGAGGATCTGGGCAGCCAGGATGCCCGCATTGGTCGCGCCTGCCTTGCCGATCGCCGTCGTCGCCACGGGGATTCCAGCCGGCATCTGCACGATAGCCAGCAGCGAATCCATGCCGTTCAGCGGCGTGGATGGAATCGGCACGCCGATGACAGGGATTGTCGTTTCGGCGGCAATCACACCCGCAAGATGAGCGGCGCCGCCTGCGCCCGCGATGATCACCTTGATCCCACGGCCGGCGGCATTGCGCGCGTATTCTGACGTGCGGGCGGGCGAGCGATGCGCCGAGGTAACGTCAATCTCATAGGCAATGCCAAAGTCGTCGAGCGCCTTGGCTGCTTCATTCATGATCTCCAGGTCTGAATCCGACCCCATTACGATTGAAACAAGTGGGCTTTCTGCCATGTTGTCCTTTTTTTCCTTGGGAATTATTTTGGCGCCCGCAGAGCGCGCGCCCCGATATCCTTGCGGTAATACATCTCTTCAAAGCTGATCAGCTGTATGGCTTCGTAGGCCCGGCTGATGGCCTCGTCGAGCCGTGGCGCCCGCGCGGTGACGCCCAGCACACGGCCTCCGTTGGTATAGAAGACGCCATCGCGCTTGCTGGTGCCCGCGTGAAAGACCTTTACGCTTGTGAGTTGACCCGCCCGATCAAGCCCGGAAATCTGCTTGCCGCTCAAGAAACTTCCGGGATATCCGCCTGAAGCCACCACCACGCAGCACGAAGCGTCGTTCGACCACTTGAAATCGCCGGAGCTGACGCGCCCGTCAACGGAAGCTTCGATCGCGTCGAGCAAATCGCTGTCCAGCCGCATCAGCACCGCCTGGGTTTCCGGATCGCCAAAGCGGCAGTTGAACTCGAGCACCATCGGCCCGCGGGCGGTCATCATGAGCCCGCAATAAAGAATACCGCGATACTCCGCGCCCTCTGACTTCATGCCCGCCACCACCGGCCGCGCGATGTGGTTTACCAGCCAATCCGCCATGCCTGCTTCCAGCAGAGAATCGGTGGAGTATGCGCCCATGCCGCCGGTATTGGCGCCCTGGTCGCCTTCGCCTATCCGCTTATGGTCTTGCGACGGCACCAGCGGAGCCACACGCTCGCCATCACTCAACACCAGGAAGGAAACTTCTTCGCCCTCGAGAAACTCTTCCAGCACTACATGAGTCACAGGCGACCCCAGCAGCTTGCCGCTAAACATCTCCAGCGCGGCTGTCGCAGCTTCTTCCTTGGTGGCAGCAATCACGACCCCTTTGCCGGCTGCCAGATTGTCCGCTTTCACCACCACCGGAGGCGAGAACAATCCCAGCGACTTCCGCAGCTCCTCCTCCGACGAACATACGGCATAGTGCGCCGTGGGAATCTGGTGCCGCTGCATGAATTCCTTGGCGAAACTCTTGCTTGTCTCCAGCTGTGCGGCCTTCTGCGTGGGGCCAAAAATCCTCAGGCCGCGCCGGGTGAACTCGTCCACGACGCCGAGGGAAAGCGGCACTTCCGGTCCCACTACGGTGACGTCAGGATGGATCTGGTGTGCCGCAGCCAGCAAACTGGCCAGGCTCTTGGGATCGCCGGGCAGACAGGTCGCCTCGTCGCAGACGCCGCCGTTCCCCGGGAGGCAGTAAACCTGCTCCACGCGAGGCGACTGTCGGAGCTTCCACACCAGCGCGTGCTCCCTGCCTCCTCCGCCAATGACCAGTACCTTCATAAACAATTAAGAGTGAAATTAGTGCGACTTGTGAGGATATAGCATTCAGGGCTTTGACGTCAGCAGGACGCACTTGGGCGTTGCTGTGCCGCAACTACGGTCTTCTTATCTGACCGCGACCGTCTCTGGTTTTGGCTTGCTGGCCAGAAGCTGCCGCAACACATACTGCAGAATGCCGCCGTGCTCGTAATATTGGATCTCCTGCGGCGTATCGATCCTGACCACCGCGTGAAATTCGGCGGTGACGCCGCTGGCGTTGGTGGCGCGAACAATAACTTCCCTGCCGTTTGAGAATTTCGCCGCCAGCAGCGCCGGAAGTCCGACGATCTCATAGACTTCATCGCCTGACAGCGCCAGCGTATCTGCGTTTTCTTCCGCCAGGAATTGCAGCGGTAGAATTCCCATGCCCACGAGATTGGAGCGGTGAATGCGCTCATAGCTTTCGGCAATCACGGCGCGAATACCCAGCAACAGCGGTCCTTTTGCCGCCCAGTCGCGCGACGATCCTGAGCCATATTCCTTTCCCGCCAGCACAATCAGCGGTACCCCGTCTGCCTGGTACTTTACTGACGCATCGAAGATTGACATGGTCTGCCCGTCAGGAAAATGCCGCGTCACGCCGCCTTCGGAACCCGGCGCAAGCTGGTTGCGCAGGCGGACGTTGGCAAAAGTTCCGCGCACCATCACCTCATGATTGCCTCTGCGCGACCCATAGGAATTGAAATCTTTCACTTCCACGCCATGTTCCTGCAGATATTTTCCGGCAGGGCTGTTGGCCTTGATGGAGCCTGCGGGTGAAATGTGATCGGTGGTTACGCTGTTGCCCAGCTTGGCCAGGACACGCGCGCCCTTGATCTCATTGACCGCTGCAGGCCGCGCCGGCATATCGTCGAAATAAGGGGCCCGCTTGATATAGGTGGAATCCGCATCCCAGGCGTAGGTCTCGCCTTCGGGCACATGAAGCTGTTTCCACTCCTGACCGCCATCGAAGATCGTCTCGTAATTCTTGCTGAACATACCGGAATTGATGGCCTGGCTTACCGCGTCCTGCACTTCCTGTTGCGTGGGCCAGATGTCACGCAGGTAAACCGGTTTGCCGTCCTTGTCCTTGCCCAGCGGGTCGTTGGTGATGTCGAGATCGATGCGCCCCGCGAGCGCATACGCCACCACCAGCGGCGGCGACATCAGATAGTTCGCTCGCACCTCAGAGTTGATTCGACCTTCAAAGTTGCGGTTCCCGGAAAGAACCGAGACGGCGACGAGCTGCTTTTCCGTGATCGCATAGGAAACATCCTGCGGCAGGGGTCCGGAGTTGCCGATACACGTGGTACAGCCATAACCCACTGTGTGAAACCCGAGCTCTTCCAGGTACGGAACCAGACCGGCTTTCTTGTAATACTCCGTCACAACGCGTGAGCCCGGAGCCAGCGAGGTTTTAACCCAGGGTTTGCGTTTCAGCCCTTTTTCCACTGCTTTCTTTGCCAAAATGCCGGCCGCCATCATCACCGATGGATTCGACGTGTTGGTGCAGCTGGTGATAGCTGCAATCACTACAGAACCATCGTGCAGCTGCTCGAATACGTCTTCATCCAGCTCTTTGGTGCCTGCAGGAAGCGTGGGATCTTCGGCAATGCCGATCGGCGTACCGCCTTCACCTTCAAACCGCTCAACCTGCAGCGGCGCAACCTTTCTCGCCGGAGTCGCCGGACGCGGGCCGATCAGCGTGGGAAGAGCCTGCTCGAATGATTCTTTCGCTTTCGAGAGCAATGCGCGGTCCTGCGGACGCCGTGGTCCGGCCACGCTCGGTTCCACTGTGCTCAAATCCAGCTCGACCACCTGGGAGTACTCGGCATCGTCGGTTTGCGCGGTGTGGAAGAGCCCTTGCTCTTTGCAGTAAGCCTCAACCAGCGCGATCTGCTCCGGCTTGCGGCCCGTAGTCCGCAGGTAGTTCAAGGTCGTCTCATCGACGGGAAAGATACCGCAGGTAGCGCCGTATTCGGGAGCCATGTTGGCGATGGTCGCGCGATCGGCCAGCGGCAGTGACGCCAGCCCCGGTCCGAAGAACTCAACAAACTTTCCCACCACACCGGTCTTGCGCAGAATCTCGGTCACGGTCAGAACCAGATCCGTGGCGGTCGAGCCTTCCCGCAGCTTGCCTTTCAGCTTGAATCCCACCACCTGCGGGATCAGCATGGAAACCGGCTGTCCCAGCATGGCCGCCTCGGCTTCAATTCCACCCACGCCCCAGCCCAGAACGCCCAGGCCGTTGATCATCGTGGTATGCGAATCGGTTCCAACCAGCGTGTCGGGGTAAGCGAGAGTCACGCCATCGCGCTTTTCAGGAAACACGACGCGCGCCAGATACTCCAGGTTCACCTGGTGAACGATGCCCATGTCCGGCGGCACGACCTTGAAATTCGTGAAAGCCGATTGCCCCCAGCGCAGAAAAGCATAGCGCTCTTTGTTGCGCTCAAATTCGAGCTGCGCGTTGATGGCAAAGGCTCCAAGAGTGGCGAACTCATCCACCTGCACGGAATGGTCGATCACCAATTCGGCAGGCTGCAGAGGGTTGATCAGCGCGGGATCGCCGCCCATCTTTTTCATGGCATCGCGCATGGCGCCCAGATCCACCACGGCCGGCACACCGGTAAAATCCTGCATGAGGACACGAGCCGGCGTAAATGCGATCTCTTTGTCGGGAACCGCCTGCGGTTTCCAATCGGCCAGAAAGCGAACGTCGTCCGCGGTTACGCTGCGCCCGTTTTCGGTACGCAGGAGATTTTCGAGAAGGATTTTCAGCGAAAAAGGAAGGCGATGCGGCGGGCAATTGTGCTTGTCCAGTGCGTCCAGCCGGTAGATCTCATATTCCCGATCGCCGGCGCGCAACTTTGAGCGGCTGCCAAACGTGTTCATGATTCACCCTCCCTCTCATTGGATTCACATTCCCTCAGGCAGGTTCCACAAACCGCAGCGGTTCCGGCGCTCTCTTAGAACTCACCGCCAACCATGCGATAGAGCAGCAGAAGGTTCAGGCCGACGATCACGGCCGTGACCACGTACGCCATATAGTTTGTCCGCTGGTGATTTACCAGCCCGGACATCACGGCTTGCGAGCGGGTCAGCACAACCAGGGGAACCAGAGCAAATGGAATCGCGAAGCTCAGCACCACTTGTGATAGTAACAAAATTTTCAAGGGATCGAGTCTGAGCGCAATCACCACCAGCGCGGGAACGATGGTGATCAGGCGGCGCAGAAAGACGCTGAACTTGATATCCAGGAACCCTTCAATGATCACCTGGCCGGCCATGGTCCCGACAGTGGAGGACGAAAGGCCTGAAAACAGAAGCGCCAGAGCGAATGCCGTGCCGGAGACGGCGGGCAGAAGCGGCGCCAGTGTGAGGTGGGCCTCACCGAAGTTGAACTGAACGTGATTCTTGTAGAAGACTGCGGCGGCCATCACGATCATGGCGGAGTTGATGAGCCATGCGCCGTTCATCGCCGCCAGCACGTCAAACAGCTCGTAGCGCAGATGGCGCATGGTGAGGTGAAACTTTTCCGGGTGATCGCTGGCAGCATGCTCCTTGACCCGGTGTTGTACCAGCGCCGAGTGCAGATAAATCACGTGGGGCATCACGGTGGCGCCCAGCATGCTCACCGCCACATAGATGCTCTCTGAATTGATCTTCGGAACCAAAACGCCTTTGGCCACCTGGCCCCAATCCGGCTTTACGATAAACATCTCAAACGCATAGCATGCAGCGATGGCGAAAACAAAAGCCATGATCAGCTGCTCCAAACGCCGGAAACCATACAGCTCGACCGCAAGCATCAGAAATACGATTACGGCCGTAATAAGTGCTGCCGGAAAGAGTGGCATGCCAAAGAGCAGATGGAAGCCCAGCGCGGCTCCAAGAAACTCCGCCAGATCGGTCGCCAAGGCAGCCAGTTCTGCCGCCACCCATAGCCCAAAATTGACATGGCGGGAGAAGTGGGCGCGGCAGTTCTGCGGCAGCGTTTTGCCCGTAGCGATTCCCAGCTTGGCGGAAAGATATTGGATCAGGATCGCCATCGCGTTCGACCACAGCAGCACCCAGAGAAGCGTGTAGCCGAACCTGGCACCGCCTTCAAAATTGCTGGCGAAATTTCCCGGGTCGATATAAGCCACGCTGGCCACAAAGGCTGGGCCGAAGTACCGCCACATCTCTCCGCGTTTGAGAGTGGGCAGCAACTTGAAACGGAATTTTTGCTGGTTTGCCGGGGCAGCGGGCGACGACATAAAGCCCTTTAGTATAAGGGATTACGTCAACTCCCATAAGCAACACGAAATCAGGCCCGGGAATCAGGGGCCGGACTAGCGAAACACTGGCTGGATAGCGGGTTTAGCCCCCGCAACAGACACAGTTCCAGCAGTGAGCCATCGACGCGAAGAGTCAGAAGCTACTCTTCCACTTCCACCATCTCGCCTCTCTCAGCTTTCGCCTGGGTGATGACCTTTTCCTGCAGCATCGCAGGAACGTAATCATAGTGCGACATTTCCATGTTGAAGCTGCCGCGGCCCTGCGTCATCGAGGTAAGATCGGCGCCGTAGGTGAGCATCTCCGCCATGGGGACCTCGGCTTTCACGATGGTCTTGCCGGCTTTGTTGTCCATGCCCTGAATGCGCCCGCGACGCGAGTTGAGATCGCCCATGATGCTGCCGGCAAATTCGTCGGGAATGGTGATCTCGACCTTCATGATCGGCTCCAGCAGCGTTGGCTTGGCCTGCTCCATGGCTTTCTTGAAGGCGATACGGCCGGCAGTCTTGAATGAAAGTTCGTTGGAATCCACGTCGTGATAGCTGCCGTCATAGAGGATCACGCGGAAATCGACCACCGGATACCCGGCAAGATAGCCGCGCGCGGCCGCCTCTACAATCCCCTTTTCGACGGCCGGAATGTAGTTCTTGGGAATCGCGCCGCCAAAGATGTCATTCACAAATTCAAAGTTCTTGCCGCGCTCCAGCGGTTCCATCTTGATCTTGCAATCGCCGTACTGGCCGTGTCCGCCGCTCTGCTTTTTGTGGCGTCCCTGCACGTCGGCCTTGCCGCGAATGGTCTCGCGATACGGGACTTTAGGCGCCTTCAACACAACCTCAGTGTGATAGCGCTTCTTCAGTTTTGACACCATGACTTCAATATGCTGCTGGCCGGTGCCGGCGATCAGGAATTCCTTGGTCTGCTCATCGCGGAAGAAGCGCACCATGGGATCTTCTTCCATCAGCTTGTGCAGGCCGTTGGACAGCTTGTCTTCGTCGTTGCGCGATTTCGGCTCGATGGCAAAGGTGATGGCCGGCTCCGGCAGCACGACGCCGGGGAATTCGATGGGATTGGCCTTGTCGCCGAGGGTATCGCCGGTAAGCGTGTCACGCAGCTTGGCTACCGCGCCGATATCGCCGGCGTGCAACTCCGGCACAGCCACCAGGTTCTTGCCCTGCGGAATCGAGAGGTGCGAGAGCTTCTCCGAGGTGCTGCGCGTGAAGTTCTGCAGCGTAGCGTCATTCTTAACCACGCCGGAAAAGACTTTGAAGTAGGTGATGCGTCCGGCAAACGGATCATTGGCGGTTTTGAAGACGTAGGCTGAAGCCGGCTCGGAATCGCTGACCTTGCGCTCGGCGCCGTTACCGTTGCCGGAGGCGCTTGGCGCTGCGTGGACAGCAGCATGCTCCGCGGCTGTGGGAAAGTAATCCACCACGAAATCGAGCAGGTGATCGGTTCCAATATTCCCCAGACCGGAGGCGAAGAGCACCGGAAAGATCTTGTCTTCTTTGATGGCTTCGTGCAACGCCGGAATCAGATGCTCTTCAGAAATTGTCCCTTTATCGAAGAACTCTTCCATCAGCTCGTCTTTGCCTTCGGCGACAATCTCGACCAGCTTTTCATGCGCTGCTTTGGCGGCGGCCTCCAGATCGCCCGGAATCGGGCCTTCCTTGCCTTTGCCGTTTCCGCCGATCTCATAGGTGTAGGCCTTCATGGTGACCAGATCAATCACACCCTTCAGGCTCTTTTCACTTCCGATGGGCAGTTGCACGGGCACTACCTGACGGCCAAAGGCGCTCACCAGGCTTTCCAGAGCTGTTTCGTGATTGGCGCGTTCGCGGTCCATTCGGCTCACGCAGATCACGCGCGGCAGGTTGATCTCCTCCGCGTATTGCCAGACTTTTTCCGTGACTACTTCAACGCCGGAAACGCCGTCCACCACCACCAGCGCTGCTTCCGCGGCCGACATCGCCACCTTGGCTTCATGCGCAAACATGGTGAAGCCGGGCGTATCGAGCAGGTTGATCTTCGAGTTGTGCCACTCCACGGAGGCAATCGAGGCCGAGATGGTCATCTGGCGGGAGATTTCTTCGTCGTCGTAGTCGGTAACCGTCGACCCGTCGTCCACGCGGCCCAGTTTGGGCGTGGCGCCGCCGGTATACAGCATGGCCGAAACCAGAGAGGTCTTGCCGGAGTGAGAGTGCCCGATCACCACCAGATTGCGGATGTCTTTGCCTTCGTAAACCTTCAAAGTGCCTCCTTCAACAAGGGCCTGGACGGGATTAGCAGGCGATTTCGAATCGGAAGAGTTCTACTTGGACTGCTAGCTGTTGGTCAAGAGGGTCCGAGGCTCCAGCGGGACAAGATACGTACCGTTTAAACAGATATTATCCCGCCGGGCGCATGTTTTGGGAAGAGGGGTGCAATTCTCCTCTTCTTGGCAAGACTTAACCTGCAAAGCACGATCCACGCGCTCGTGTTGCATCCTGGAATCGTGGCTGGCCGCTCCCCTGACGCCCGAATTACCGATGTAACGATTACCGCGGTGCTGGAAAAATCCGATCACTTTCCCTGACCGCCGTGCATTCGTCAGCGATTGAAGCAGATGGAAGCTCCTGAGAAGACTGCGTTCGGAAGACATTGCGGACCGGGATGATTTCCCTCGTCCAGCCATGACCTACGTAATCTTTTCTCTGTCCAGGTGTATGTAACACTTGAGCCAAACGGCCCTGAGGGACTGCTTCGCGGCAATCAGACTAGGATTTCCCAGGTGTAGTCGGTGGAGAAGCTACTGTGAACATACTGTTGGTGGAAGACTCGCGAATCGATACGCATCAGATTTCCAGCTATCTGGATGAGTGGGGATTCGAATTTCGGGCAGTGGCAGACGGCCTCAAAGCATGGAACCTGCTTCAGGAGGCGGGCGCTCCGCAGTTGATTCTCCTTGACTGGATGCTTCCCGGCATCGACGGTGTTGAGCTCTGCCGCCGCATTCGCACGCTGAGCACCGGGGGCACGTACTTCTATACAGTCATGCTCACGGCCAAAGACAAGAAGCAGGATTTGTTGACCGCCATGGCTGCGGGAGCGGACGACTATCTGGCAAAACCTGTCGACCCGTCAGAACTGAAGGCCCGCGTACTGGTAGGGAGGAGAATCCTGGAACTGCAGCAGTCTCTCCGGTTCGCGGCAACCCATGATTTTTTGACCAGGCTCCTGAACCGGGCAGAGATTCTCGCCGGGCTGAAGCGCGAGCTTGCCCGCAGCGAACGGACCGGGCATCCGGTTGCGGTCATCATGGGCGATCTCGACCATTTCAAGCAGATCAACGATTCGCATGGGCATCCTGCAGGCGACGAGGTCCTGAAGGATGTCGCGTTGCGGCTTCGGACTGACTTAAGGCCGTATGACCTCGCCGGGCGTTATGGCGGGGAAGAGTTCCTGCTCATTCTGCCGACGTGCAATTTGGCAATCGCGACGCGCAGGGCAGAACAGCTTCGCTTATCCATTGCGCAAAATCCCATCCAGACGCCCTTTGGAGCCTTGCCGGTCACATTGAGCATGGGCGTCACCGTGAGCAGTCCCGAGGCTGAGTTCAGCGTCGAGGAGCTTCTGCAGCAGGCCGATCACGCTCTCTATCAAGCTAAGGAGAAGGGACGTAACTGCGTTCAGACATTCGCTGCGGAGCGTCCGGCCTTGCCGGGTTTTTCCGCGAAACCCAGCCTAAGGAGACGCAGTTCGCCGCCGGCGCTGGCGGCGTTGATCGAGCCAGATGCCGCACAAGGGAAAAGCGAAGACGCCAGACAAGAAGCAGCATACGATCGGAATAAGAGCAGCGAAAAGGACGAGCATCGTAGCCGATAAACCTTCACCCGGCAGGGGAACTATCCGTAGCAACTGATAGACGAGCATTAGCAGCCCGATGAGCAGACCTGCCGCGGCCGCCACGATCGCGACTCTCCCGCCGCGATAAGAATATCCAGTGCCAACCGCATGCGGCTATTCTGCCCGAGTCCCCATTGCTATAGCAAAGTGTGAATTCATCGCAATTGGCGACGGGCTCTACCGACATTTCAGCCTGCCGGTTCGGTCTCTTTGCGTCCTTTGCGTCCTTTGCGGTTAAATATTTGACCATGTGCCGCAATATAAAAACGCTCTTCAACTTCGACCCGCCCGTCACGCCCGATGAAATTCAAGCTGCGTCGCTGCAGTTCGTCAGAAAGATTACGGGTTTCAATAAGCCTTCCAAGGCCAATGAGCCTGCGTTTGATGCCGCGATTGCCGAGATCGCCGGCATCTGCGCACGGCTGATGAGTTCGCTTGAGACTTCTGCGCCACCTAAGAATCGCGAAGAGGAGGCAGCCAAGGCGAAGGCGCGCGCAGTAGAGAGGTTCGGCACGTAAGAATGGCCTGGCCCCTTTCATCCTTGCGCGAGCCGGAGCTTCAGCTGGCCGGCGGTGTTGGTCGGGGGACGGCCGGCGCTCGCGCGCCAAACCCGGCGCTGCTAACATGACCGTGCGGGAAGAAATTCATCCACGATTCGGAGGGGATTCATATGGCAGCAGAAACAACAGCCGTCGCACCATCGAACAAGCTCCGGTGGACCGGGCGCATTATCAGTGGCCTTATAGTGCTTTTTTTGCTCTCCACCAGCATCTACGGAATCACCAATGCTGCGAAACTTGCACCGCAAGCCGCCAAGTATGGCTATCCGGAAGGCGCGATGCTCAAAATCCAAATCACCTGCATCATCTGCGCCTTGCTCTACGCATTTCCTCGCACGGCAATTCTTGGAGCGATCCTGCTGACAGGCTACCTTGGCGGTGCGACCTCCACGCACGTTCGCGCGAGCGAACCATTCTTCTTTCCCATTCTGGTGGCGGTGCTGGCCTGGGGAGCAATCTTTCTACGCGACGAGCGGCTCCGCGCTCTGCTACCACTGCGGCGTTAGTCAAACGCCGCAGCGGTTGTGTATTAAGCCGACTTTCGATCAGGTGCCGGCGTGAACATGATGACCTTGCCTCGTAATTCCGGCGGGGTCCAGCGCGTCTTGGGCGCATGGAAATTTGCCGGAATATGAAATGGAATCAACTTCGCCATAACCGCCCTCCTTGTCTGAGCAAGTGCTGCCGCGCTGTCAAGAATTAAAACCGTCTTTCTCAACCAGCACTTATTCATGTTGCTTCTCTTATCCCTCTTAAACACCGCTGTTGTGAGCAAGTTTTGCTTGCCCTACAAGCGTATAAAAACAAAGCAGCTACACTGCTGGCCTTTCTATCTATCTCTCTCTCAGAATTTGCGTTAACGCGGCTGGGTAGTCATACGTCTCAAAAAGACAGCGGCGTTGGGAACTTCCCGGGCGGTCGTGCGTACTGTAACTGAGCGTAGAGAGAGGCGCCGGAACGCTGGCTTAAGCCTTTTGCGGCCATGGTTGTCTGAGACTCCTTATTACTAGACAGCAATGGCTGCGCGCATTGACAATTCTGAATACCAGGTTCGAGAGATGGTGCTTCTCCCTTTGAGAAAGGATTTTTCCGATGAAAAAGCTGTTTGCGGGCGTGTTGTGCCTGGCTTTGCTGGTGGGTTCGCTGGGCGCTCAGGACAAGGACAAGAAAGCCTCGGCGGCGGGCGATCCCAAAACTGTGGTCCTGGCCAAAAATGTCGACGCCAATTCTGTTGGCCTGCCCAAGCCGGCCATGGATCTGAAAGCAGGCGAGTATAAATACAAGGCCATGATCGAGATCAGCGGCCAGCAGATCCCACTCAACGTCTTAACTTCGATTAAGGAAGACGGCGGAGCCTGGATGGCGACCGATACTCTCGACACACCGAACGGAACCGTCGTCCAAAGCGCGTCCCTGGAAAAGGGGACGCTGATCATGCGCAAATTGACTGTGAAGCAGGGGCAAGGGCCTGTTGCCATCGAGCTCAGCTTCACTGATAGCAAGGCTTCCGGCAATATAACCATGGGCGGCCAGGATCGTCCAGTTGCGGTTGATCTGGGCGGACCGATATTTGCGGACGGACCTGCGGCCAAGCAGTCCATTTCATGCCTGCCGCTGGCGGAAGGCTACACCACCACCTATCGCAACTTTGACGTGCAGAAGCAAAAGGCCCAGCTGTTGCAGTTGAAGGTCACTGGAAAGGAAAAAGTGACGGTCCCGGCGGGCACGTTTGACACGTACAAAGTCGAAATCACTTCGGCTGATGGCGGCGCCGACAAGGAAACCCTGTGGATCACTCCCGATACCCATCAACCCGTGAAGGAGTCCGCAGTGATCGCATCGATGGGCGGTGCAGTGCTTACGCAGGAACTGATGCCGTAAGGAAGCAATTAGCAATTAGTAGTTAGCAATTAGCAAACCCAAAGAACGGCCCGTCGAAATTGGCGGGCCTTTTTTTCATAAAAGCAATTGGCAATTGGCGGAAGGTCACCCAGGATGTCCCTGGCTGGTGCTAATTGCTAATTGCCAATTGCTATTTGCTGAAATCGCGCAACCCGCAGCACTTTGTCGTGTTTGAATATGATTTGAACCCGATGACGAGTGACGGCACAGGAAGCATTTTTGCCGGGTGGGCCATCTGCTGGCTGCTCAACATTGCGCAGCTTGGAATTGGCTGGCTGGTGTTCGCCGCCGACGAGCGGTTGCTGCCGGCAGGCTACGTCCTCGTCGGCGCCATAGGACTGGTGCAGATAGGATACGTTGCGCCGATCTGGCGACTGCTGCGGCGTAATGGCAAGCTTCGCACCGCGCGCGGGCTTATTTTTGCTGCCGGCATAACCGTCGCGCTGAATCTCGCGCTGGTAGCGATGGTTCTCAAGCCTTGAGCTGCTTGTGATTCACTTTTGTTCCGGCAAAGTGCGACGGCGCCAGGCTACCGCGCGGCGACGAGATCCAGCTTTTTCTTCTTCTCGGCTTCCATGGCGGCAAGGTTGGGCTCAAAGCATCGGCGGCAACGCGCTTCATACATTCCCGCAGCGCCTACAACAATCAGATCCTCGCTGGCAATCAGCCGCTGCGTGTGCTTGGCGGGGTTGCCGCACTGCATGCAGATGGCAAGGGTCTTGGTGATCTCGTCGGCTACTGCAAGCAGCTCAGGCATGGGGTGGAAGGGACGGCCCAGGTAGTCAGTATCGAGCCCGGCAATTACGACCCGTTTGCCCATATCAGCCAGGCGCACGACAAAATCGACCATGGCATCACCCAGGAACTGGGCTTCGTCGATGCCGATCACCTCTGTGCGCAAATCGAGCTTGGATTCAACCTCAGTCGCGTTGTTGACGGCTACGGCGTGAATGCGGCCATCGTCGTGGGAGACAATCTGGTCGCTGGCGTAACGCTGGTCAATAATGGGCTTGAAGATCTGCACGCGCTGGCGGGCGATCTCGGCGCGACGCAAACGCCGGATCAGCTCTTCACTCTTGCCGCTGAACATCGGACCGCAGACCACTTCAATCCAGCCCAGGCTGCCCCGCATTGCATTCATCTTGAGTCCCCTTTTTCCGGCTCGTCCTTAACTCGCCGTGATCATAACAGGCGTTGGAACGTTCACTGCCTGTGGATTTCTTGTCAATGTTGCGGCACGGCCTCAGCACATCGATCCAAGTCCGCTGAAGCCTCGACCTGACAGCCCAACTATTCCGGTCGTGGAGCGTACGACATCATTCTTGAACTCCAATCACCGCCTTGGCGGCCGATTTGGCGTGAAGAAATTCGTGGAATTCCTCGAATGAGATAAAGACTTCGGTAGCACAACCCAGCAGCCAACCGCTCATCTGCTCGATGGGTATTCCGCAAACCAGGTACACGGGGATTCCCAGGCGGTGGGCAAACGTAAGCTCGCCCTGGGTACCGGCGCCGCGTCCAGCATATTGGTCCCAGTAGCAGACAATCGCATCACATCGATGTTCGATCAGGTCGAGATCATAAGCAATGATCTTCTGGATCGTCCGGCGGAAGCGCGGGAGATCGTTCTTCTTCCAGGCCCGAAATTCACGGACTTCAGCCTCGGTCAGATTTTTCAGCTCATCTTCGGCAGGATCATAGACGTCATGCCCAAGAGTTTTCAGCACAGGGGTGATCTCTGCGCGCCAGCCTTTACCCAGATCGGGCGAGTACTCGATGGAGCCTGCGAGATAGAAGAGCATGTGACAGGCGATTGTCAGGGATTCGGCGCGCCTGGGTCAACGCAGATTTGAGCAGGTTTCGTACGCGTTTTCCAGAGAGGATGCACAGGATTTCCGCAATTCAGTCCCGAGCGATAAACCTTTATTCGTATTTCAACGCACTTAACGGCTCGACCTTCATCGCGCGCCGCGCAGGGATGAACGATGCTGCGAGGCCTACGGCTGCCAGCAGCAATGTAACCGCCAGGAACGTAAGCGGATCGGAAGGCGACACTCCCACCAGCAAGGAACCGATGCCGCGGCTGGCAATGAAGGTCAGCACCAACCCCACGATCAAGCCGGTGCCGACGAGCACAAAGCCCTGGCGCAGGACCATTTTGAGGATGTCACCCCGGGCGGCCCCCAGCGCCATGCGCACGCCGATTTCATGGGTTCTCTGCGCAGCGGCATAGGAGATCACGCTGTAGACACCAACCAGTGACAGCAACAACCCCAGCATTCCAAGAACGACGGTAAAGCGGCTGCCCATGCGATAGAGAAAAAATCCATTCACTCCGCCCAGCTCTTCTTCCATGGTTTGCACGTCAACCAGGGGAATCCCCGGAGCCAGAGAGTGAATCTGCCGCTCCACGTCCTGAATCAATGTCTCAGGCGCCACGGAGGTGCGCAGTTGCAAGGTTGCAAATGTGGTTGGATTCTGTGTGTACGGCTGGTAGTAAAAGAGTGTTGTATCGTCCACGGGGTCGTTGTAACGGCCCTGCTTTGCGATTCCTACCACCTCGATGGGCGAGCTGGTCGGGTCCTGAGCGCGGAAGCGCTTCCCGATCGGGTCCTGGTTCGGCCAGAACTTTTTGGCCATCGCCTCATTGATTACAGCTACTTTCGGTGTTTTGTCAGTATCCTGTTCGGTTAGTGCTCTGCCGCGCAGCAAAGGTATCCGCATGGTGGCGAAGTAAGCCGGATCAACAACGTTATACAGTGCGTGTGGCGCTTCCTCTTTGCCGGATACGGCCGTGCCTTCGACGTAGATGTTTGCGCCTTCAAAGGAGTAGCCCATGGGCACCACGGACGCAATGCTCGCCGACTGCACACCCGGCAATACGCGGACACGTTCCTGCAGATCGCGGTAGAACTGGAGCGTTCGCGGCATATCAAATCCGACAGTGCGTGTTTCCATGGTCAGGTTGAGCACGTTGTGCGGATCAAACCCGAGGTAGCTATGCTCTGCATTCTGCGTGCTTCGCACGAACAGGCCGGCCACCACCAGCAGCATGAGCGAGACCGCGACCTGGGCTACGACCAAAACGCTGCGCAAGCGTGATCTTCCCGACCCCAGGATGCCGCGGCTGCCTTCATGCAACACCTTGTTGAAATCGGCCCGGGCTGCGCGCCATGCCGGCGCCATGCCCACCACCAAACCGGTGATCGCTGCGATGGCAAGGCTGAACGCGAAGACACGCCAGTCAAAGCTGAAGTCGAATTGCAGGGGGATATCGGCGACTTCGAGGTGAATAGCGGTGATCAAGCGCATAGCCCAAACGCCTGCAAGAACGCCCAGCCCGCCGCCAATCAACGCCATTAAGCCGCTCTCCGTCAGCAACTGTCGCACAATGCGGGACCGCGCCGCTCCCAGGGCCGACCTCACGGCCAACTCGCGTTCGCGCGAGGTTGCACGCACCAGCACAATGTTGGCGACATTGGAACAGGCAAGCATCAGCACCAAGCCTGCCAGCACCATAAACAACACGCCAACGATCACCAGACCATTGGAAGGATCCGGTTCAGGGCGCGCGAACCGTTCCGGGTAGAGGTGATAGCTCACGCCTTTGTGCGAATCGGGATATTGCTGATTCAACCGCTGCGCCACCACGTTCGCGGAGACTTCCGCCTGCTTGCGCGAAACACCGGGCTTGAGGACGCCAAGAAGTTTTATGTCCCCAGCGTCGCGCTTTACAAAATAGTCATTTTTGTCGACGCGTTTCTGGTCCCACAGCATCCTCATGCCCAGCGGCACATAAGCCTGCATGTCCACCAGGGTATAGGTTCCATGAAAGCCTTGCGGCGCAACGCCAACAACAGTCACGGCGTGGCTATTCATCTTTACCTGCTTGCCGATGATTGAGGCGTCGCCGTTAAAACGCTTCTTCCAGTATTCGTAGCCCAGCACCGCAACAGGCTCGGTGCCGTTTTTCTCGGTTTCATTGCCGTAGATCAACTGGCCGGCCGCGGGCTTGAGGCCCAACGCTGAAAAATAATTGCCACTCACATAGCTGAAAATCACAGGCTCAACTTTGCCGTCAGATTCCATGCCGGCCAGGTTCAGCACGTAGCCAAGAACATCAGAAAAGCCGTCTGCCTGGCTGCGAATGTCCTGGAAATCAGGGTAGGAGAATTGGGTGAACAGGTCGCCGCCGTGCGGTTGTCCGGAGAACACAACCAGCCGGTCGGCGTTGGCAACCGGCAGAGGACGCAGCATGAGTCCATTGACCGCGCTAAAGATTGCGGTATTGGCGCCGATGCCGAGAGCCAGCGTAAGCGTGGCTACCACGGTCATGGCAGGATTCTTCCGCAGCATGCGGATTCCATAGCGGATATCCTGCAATAGTGTCCCCATAGGGCGCCTCCGGTGTGACAAGATGGAGCGAAATTAAGAGAAGTGGCAATTGAACGGCCAACGGCCTGGTTTCGCCAACCGATTGAATGCCAAGCAGATATACGCATCCAGGCCGCCCAACGTTTTTCGACTTGTTGTTCGATTTCGAACACTGCGATGTCAGCAGCGAACACCTGGAATTAAGGTGCAGGATCACTTGCGGCAGGTGAACGCTTCACCTGGACGTGAACTTTTGCTTCCGTTGCCGTCTATATAATGGCTTTCACTTTCTGAGCCGGTTGGAAGAGACCCATTGGTCCCGCGGAGGAACAGGTTGAAAAAGTTTTTTAGCGTTGTATTCATTCTTTGTTTAGGCAGTCTTTTTTTAAGCAGTCTTGGTGTCGCCCAGCGCAATCTTCAACAGCCTGCTTCCTACTCGCCGCAGCTTACCGCCGAGCTCAAACACCTGCAGGATGCGGCGCTCAAAAGCGACTACGCCTGGGACCAGCTCGCTCATTTGACCAACAACATCGGACCGCGTCCCGCGGGTTCCGCACAGGCCAACTTTGCCGCGCAATATGTGGCGGGCGAGCTGCGCAAACTGGGGCTCGACGTGAGGCTTGAAAAAGTTGTGGTACCGCACTGGGTGCGCGGAGAGGAGACAGGCACTCTCGTTGAATTTCCCGGTATGGCTCCCAGGACGACACAAAAGGTGGTCCTCACGGCGCTGGGCGGCAGCGTGGCTACACCGGCGCAGGGCGTGACCGCGGAAGTGCTTGTCGTGAACAACTTTGACGAGTTGGCAGCGCTCAGCCATGACAAAGTCGCGGGCAAGATCGTGCTCTTCAATAACAAATTTGACAAGCAGCTTGCGGCCACAGGCCACGGCGGACCAGCTTACGGCGAGGCTGTGATCTACCGTGCGATCGGCGCAAGCGCGGCCGCGCGACAGGGCGCGGTGGCAGCGCTGGTACGCAGCGTGGGCGGAGCAGATTATCGAATCCCGCACACGGGCGCAATGTTCTATCAGCCGGATGCTCCGCAGATTCCTGCGGCCGCCGTGACAGCGGAAGACGCAGACACGCTGGCATATCTCGCCAAGCAAGGCAGTGTGCGCATGCACCTGGTGCTTACGCCACAAAAGCTGGCGGACGTGGATTCATACAACGTTGTTGCCGACCTGAAAGGCAGCGAGCAGCCGGACCAGGTGGTGATCGTCTCGGGCCATCTTGATTCCTGGGATCTCGGCACCGGCGCTATCGACGATGGCGCCGGCGTCGTCGTCGCCATGCAGACGGCCCAACTTATAAAACAGCTTGGCCTGCATCCCCGGCGCACCATTCGCGTGATCGCGTGGATGAATGAGGAGTTTGGCAACTCTGGCGGACGCGCCTATGCTGCAGCTCACAAGGAAGAAGCCGGCAAGCACTTTGCCGCAATCGAGAGCGACCTGGGCGCGGGACACCCGACAGGCTTCCGCATGGCCGCTCCGGCAACCAACATGCCGCTGTTGCAGCCGGCATCGCAGGTGCTCCAGGGGAGCGGAGCAGGAATGATCCAGCCGGCTGAGGACACCGAAACCGATATCGGTCCGCTGGCAGCCCTCGGCGTTCCCTGCTTTGGCCCGATTCAGGACGATCGCTTTTACTTCAACTACCACCACACCGCGGCCGACACGCTCGACAAGGTAGTGCCGCGCGAACTGCAGGAAAATGCAGCCGTCATCGCAGTGCTGGCCTACACGCTGGCCAACCTGCCGAACGATCTGACCAGGCCGGAGCCTAAGACAGCGACAGGATTCTGATGCCTGTACGAAAATAGACTCATGACCGGCGTACGCATTGATAAATGGCTTTGGGCAGCACGTTTCTTCAAAACACGCGCCCTGGCTGGCAAAGCGTGTGAGCTCGGCAGGATTGAATCTCACAACCAGTTTGCCAAACCAGCGCGCGAGGTGAGAGTCGGCGACATGCTGCGGATCAAGACTGAAGGCGGAGACTTTCGGGTGGAAGTTTTGCAGCTCAGTGAGATTCGCGGGCCCGCTGCGGTGGCGCAGACGCTCTATCGCGAAACCGAGGCCAGTCGAGAGGCGCGCCAGAAGATCAGGGAAGAACGGAAACTCTTGAACGCATACTCTCCTGCGCCAGCAGGAAGGCCCTCGAAGCGCGACCGGCGCAGGATCATTCAGTTCAGGTCGGAAAGGAACGATAAGTTCTGAGAGAGAGGGCGGCGCACTTGCACCGCCCTTGGCCTGGGCAACGATTATTCGTTGCTGGTGACTTTTTCGACGTGATCGATCACGAGCACTTCTCCCAGCGTGGTAGTTGGCGTTAATTGCAGCCCTAGCTGTTCCGATAATGCCTGCGTGAGGGCCGACAGGCCTTCAGACGACATTGGCCCAGTGCCCATAGGCGTAAGACTGGAAACATCCAGCTTAAAGTCATATAACCCGTTGAGGCCTGTTTTGTCGACGATAGTCTGGCCAGTTCTCACTTCCAAGAAGTCCGCCAGAGTCGTGATTTTGGCAGCGTTGGCTTCCAGTTGGCCCACAGGGTGAACCTCCATCTTAGGTTTCTTTTCTTCGGCAGCAGCTACCTCGGTCAGTTTTGAACCGTTTCTGCCTACTGAGAGCTCCAGCGCCGGGAGCTGTTTCATTTCACGATGGGCAGCGAGTTTGAAACGATCGGCAAGAATTTTCTGCACGGCCAGCCTGTATTGCGGGCCATTGCTGTGAGGCTTCATGCTGACGTGGAGGTCAAAAAACTCAGAAGTCATCCATGCCGGTCCACCGGAGACTCTCGAGTCAGTAATCTGATAGGCATAGGTGATCAGGTTTTTCAGCGAGATGTTCACGATGTCAATCTGGCCATTGTTTACCAGGAACCGTTGGGGAAAAGGACCTGTCGGCACGCTTTTGGGCTTGAGGGAAACGCTTTCAAATTCAAAGACAGCCGGGGCAGCCTGCGCCTGGGCAGCACTTGCTGCCGGATGGAGCAGGCCTGCCGTAACTGGAATCGCCACAGCGGAAAATGCTGCAAACGCCAGGACAAGCTTCTTTCCAAAATGCAGTTTGGTTGCAATGCGATGGATCATAATTGCCTCAATTCTTCTTTTGAGATTTGAGCCGGTGACTCCGGCTACACAGACCAGAGGGGACTCCAGGTAGAATTCGCAAACCTTGAGTATGCTCTGGGCATAAACCTGCGGTTCGCTTCCTAGACGCAAAACTTCTTCGTCGCAGGCGCGTTCGCGCTCGTGGACCAGGCGCGCTCCCATCCACCAGACCAGGGGATGAAACCAGAAGACAGCTTCGACGAACATGTGGATGGCCGCGGTCAGATTGTCGCGTCGGCGGGCATGGCAGAGTTCGTGGGTGATGATTGCTTCCAATTGCGCGTCGGAAAGCCGCTCAGCAACTCCCGCGGGTAGAAGAAGGATGGGACGAAGAACGCCCAAAAGTCCTGGCTCCATTGCCGACTGCGAAAGAACCAGCCGGACGTTGCCCGGCATGCCTGCAGTTTGCTCGAGATGACGCAGCATGGCGTGCTCGCGTCCTGAGCAGGCGACTGCCTCTCCACGCGTTGCTTTGCTTATGCGCCGCCAGCGTATCCACCAGAAGCACAGAACGGCCAGGCATCCGCACACCCAAGCGGCGAGCAGAAACGCGGGCAGCAAATGGCTCATGGCTGACTCAGTTGAATGCTGCGTGTGCGCCGGAGCAAACGGCTGGCCAATCTGCTGGATGATTAGAACGACATCCGGCGCCGACGACGCAGGTTTTGATGATCGCAGGTGGCTTCCGAGCCAGGCGAGCAGTGAGAACGGGACAAGGAATTGGATCGATGCTGCGAACCATAGCCAATATCGAACCCGGGCGGAGTTCTTCTTGAGCGTCAGCGTGAGCAGACCGGCGACCGCGGCAAAAAACGTTGCCTGCCACAGATGATTGGCGAGTGGCGTCTGAATCGCGGTCCAGAAAGACGACAGGCTGGTGGTAAAGGCAGAGATATTCATTCTGACCCCTTTTTCGACAAGCGCCGCAACGTTTTTTCCGCTTCGCGGACGTCTTCGAGGGTGAGTTTTCCGGATTCAATCAGGTGCGCCATCACCGGCTGCGTTCTCCCGCCGAACATGGCCAAAAGATCGTCAATCAGCCGGCCTTGTGCGGCGTTGCGCGAGAGCACGGCTTCAAAAATGTGGGCGTTGCTGATTTTCTTGAGGCGTCGCAACACCTTCTTGCGCTCCATGCGATACACCATGGTCTGGACCGTGGTGTAGGCGGGGCGGTCGCGCTCAGGAAATGTTTCCTGAATCTCGCGAATGGAAGACGCGCCGCGAATCCACAGGGCTTCCATGATCTGCATTTCCAGCCTGGTCAGTTTGGGCAATATCATTTGCGTCTCGCTGTTACTACTAGCGTATGTAAATCTACTACAGTTGTTTGTTTTGTCAAGAAAAAAATCCTGCGTGTGGATGCCATTTGCGTCTCAGGCGGCCAGCAGCTAGGCTAAACAGTCTTCATTTTCAAGGGAGGAGCCATGCTTTCACTGAAAGTCTGGAGAATGGCCAGTGTGGTGGTGCTGGCGGGGTCTACGGCGATAGCGCAAACATCGGCGCCAGCCAAGCCTTCGAAATCAGGGAGCACGCCAGCGGCCGCTCACGCCGCGGGGAGGCCAACCGTCGCCGAAGCTGAAGCGTTCATGAAGAAAGCCGAAGCTCAGCTTGAGGATCTGGGCATCCGCGCGAGCCGGGCGGGATGGGTGCAGGAAAACTTCATCACCGACGATACGGAAACCTTGTCAGCCCAGGCCAACGAACAACTCACCGCCGTGGTCACCAGGCTGGCGCTCGACGCGCGTCGCTTTGACGGCATGAAGATGCCTGCGGAGCTGGAACGCAAATTCAAATTGCTCAAGCTTTCGCTGGTGGCGCCGGCTCCGAACAATGACGCTGAGCGCAAGGAGCTGACCGAACTGGCCAGCAAGCTGGACGGCATGTATGGCAAAGGCAAGTACTGTAAACAGGAGGAGGGAAAGGAAAAATGTCTTTCTCTGAACGATCTGGAGCGCATTATGGCTCACAGTACCAATCCTGACGAGCTGCTGGATGCCTGGGTCGGCTGGCATAAAATCTCCGTGCCCATGAAAGACAAGTACGCGCGTTTCGTGCAGCTCTCCAACAAAGGCGCGCAGGAGCTCGGCTTCAAAGATACCGGAGTGATGTGGCGCGCCAACTATGACATGACTCCGGAGCAGTTCAGCGCAGAGATGGAACGGCTGTGGCGGCAGGTGGAACCGCTTTATGTGTCGCTGCACACCTACGTGCGCAAGCAGCTGATCAAGAAGTATGGCAAGATCGCGGATCGCCCCGATGGGCTGATCCCCTCGCAATTGCTGGGCAACATGTGGGCACAGGAGTGGGGCAACATCTATCCGCTGGTGGCCCAGGAGAATGGCGGCCAGGGATACGATCTGACGAAGCAGCTGGAGAAAAAGGGTCTGGGTTCAGGTCCGGCAACCCCCGAGAACGCGAAGAAGATGGTGCAATACGGCGAGAATTTCTTTAAATCGCTGGGCTTTGCGCCGCTGCCGGAGACGTTCTGGGAGCGTTCGCTGTTTGTGAAGCCGCAGGACCGCGACGTGGTCTGCCACGCCAGCGCATGGGACATCGACTTTAAAGATGATGTGCGACTGAAAGTGTGCCTTGAGATCACCGATGTGGATTTTGTGACCATCCATCATGAGCTGGGCCACAATTTCTATCAGCGGGCTTACAAGGATCAGCCGCCATTGTTCCAGGACAGCGCCAATGACGGCTTCCATGAGGCTGTGGGCGATACCATCGCACTCTCCGTCACGCCGGAGTATCTGAAGCAGGTGGGGCTTCTGGACACGGTTCCGCCCGAGAGCGCCGACATCGGCTACCTGCTCAAGCAGGCGATGGACAAGATTGCGTTCCTGCCGTTTGGATTGCTGATCGACAAGTGGCGCTGGGAAGTGTTTTCCGGCCAAGTCACGCCGGAGCAATACAACAAAGCCTGGTGGGACCTGAAGGCCAAGTACCAGGGAGTCGCGCCGCCGGTGGAGCGCAGCGAAGCCGACTTTGATCCGGGTGCGAAGTACCATATCGCGTCCAATACACCGTACGCGCGGTACTTCCTGGCGCGCATTTTGCAATTCCAGTTCCACCGCGCGTTGTGTGAGGCAGCAGGGCAGAAAGGGCCGTTGCATCGCTGCTCCATATACCAGAACAAAGCCGCCGGCGACCGGCTGAACAAGATGCTCAGTATGGGCAAGAGCAAGCCCTGGCCGGATGCATTGGAGGCGATCAGCGGCCAGCGCCAGATGGATGCCACAGCGATATTGGACTACTTCGCGCCGCTCAAGAAGTGGCTCGACGAGCAGAACCAGGGCGAGAAGGCCGGCTGGCAAGGCATGGACGCCGGGGCAGGAACTTCGTCCGGGCAGACCGGCCGATAATTCGAGCGAGCCGCGACAGAATCGATGGAACGGCCTGTTTGTTAGGTCGGTTTCATCGCTTCGCGGTGACGTCTGTAGGCCTCCCACGGCGCCCAGAGCGGCGCGTCGGGGCCCACGCAGCTAGCGCCCCGGCTTGCCGGAACGCTAGACTCTGATAACTGCTAGTGGCTCATTTCCCTCGAACTGAGCCACTACCCGTTTTCTTGGCTGATTCATCCCTGACCGTCAGCGGGAAAAACTGCCACAGGATGTGAGAAACTAGCCGGAATGGCCAAGTGGAAACAATACGAGCTCTGGGTCCAGACGAACGAGAACAAATGGGAGATTATTGGAATCTTTCCCAGCACTGAGCTGGCTACAGCCGTGGCCAACACTCGTTCATCCCGTGCGCGCCTGATTGAGGTGCTGTACGACGGCAGCAAGATGCTTGGCCAGGAGATCATCGCCGAGCTGGGCAACACGCGCAAAGAATAGCCGGGATTGAGCTTCTCCGCTGCAAAAGACGTCCACCATTACTCCCTCATGCACCAAGCCCGGGACAAGCTGCGTTGCTGGTTTACCTCTCTCCGATGGACTGGCCACACAGGGCAAGCGTCAGCGCATCTGAGTAGCCGGCAAATGTGCTCAGCGTTTCCGGAATCTGCATATTTTTGGTCCGCGATCTTGCAAAAGGGGTAACATTGGGGGATGGATTGGTAGTTCCGTTCCGTGGTTACCATACCACCAAGGAGAGTGCGATGACCTTTGGCACCTCTCGCTTTAACAGCTGTATCTGGATACTGATAGGCTTGGGCGTGTTTACGGCGGCTGCAGCCGCGCAACGCGTCGGCGGAGTTCCCGGCAGCACACCTCGAAATATCCCTCCTGCCAACCGGACTCCCGGTGTCCCCGACGCTGCGTCGCAGCCTATTTTCATCTCCGGCAAAGTCATGCTTGAAGGAGGAGGGACTCTCCCGGAGCCGGTAGCCATAGAGCGTGTTTGTAACACGACTCGCCGCCGCGAAGGTTACACGGACAATAAAGGGCAATTTGAATTTCAGTTGGGCTTGAACACCTCATTCCAGGATGCCAGCGAGAGCGACGGGCGTAGCACTGCCATTACCCAGCCTCGGCCGGGAAACAGCCAGGTACGGCGGCCCCTGAATGACTTGAGCAATTGTGAGTTCAGAGCCATACTGCCCGGCTACCAATCGAGTGTTGCGATCATTCGCAGCGTCGGCGATACCTGGCAATATGACATCGGCACAATTTTTCTCAAGCGCATTGGCGATGCGCCGGGAACCACGATCAGCTTAACCAGCATGGCAGCACCGAAAGACGCGATGCACGCCTACGAAAAGGCGCAGAAACTGCAGCAGGAAAGCAAACAGGAGGACGCGGAAAAACATCTGGAGAAAGCCGTACAGATTTATCCGCAGTTCGCGGCGGCATGGACCATGCTAGGGGACCTGCATCGCAAGAACAGTCAATTCGAGCAGGCCCGTACCGCATACAACCGCGCCATGATGGCCGATCCTCAATTTGTGAATCCGGTATTCAGCCTGGCAGTGATTGCCATGCAGGAAAAGAAGTGGGATGAAGTCGTACAGTTGAGCAACCAGGTATTGAAGATGAATGCTATGGCATTCCCGCTGGCCTATTTTTTCAATGCCGCAGCCAACTACAACCAGCATAACTTTGACATCGCGGAGCAGAGCGCCAGGAAATACAAAGCGCTGGACAGCCAGCATGAGCATCCAGATATTTCTCTGTTGCTGAGTTACATTTTGTCGCGCAAGCAGGACTATGCCGGAGCAGCGCGCGAGCTTCGCGACTATCTTGCGGCTGTGCCTAACGCTCCCGATGCCGAGGCAGTCCAAGCTCAAGCCAAGCGATTTGAAGAGCTGAGCGTATCCGCGCAGCGCCATAACTAAAGTTCTGTCGCTCCGCCCCGAACCGCTGAAGAGCCTGGGGGACCTTTGAGAGTTTCGTGCCCCTGATGCGACGCCGCTCGGCGCGCGGTCGGCGTCTCACCCCGTCACGCGAAAGGCGCGCGAGTCGGGGGCCCGGCCTCGCGTCGTTACCGGTTGGCTGCAGCTTCATTTCTCAGCGCCGGATTTTAATGCCGGGAAGCGCAGCAGTACGGGCGGAGTAAATGCCGCGCCATCCTTCAGCTTGCCCGTATCGTCGTCAACCTTGTTCCAGCCAACATTGGCGGAGACGTAAAACCAGCCATCCACCGGAACAGCATGGGTGGGATCGCCCATGCGCTCGCTGGCCTGCTCAATCACTTCGGCTCCGGTGATTTCGGTCTGAGAATGGTTCAGGTTCAGCCGTATGATCCGCACAGGCTCTGTGCCGTTCTGAATTCCGATCAGGGAATCGCCGTCAAGGTAGAGGCCGTCAAGTGCCACCACCGCGACATCCTCCGGGTGAGGCAGATAAGTCACCTTGGCCGTTGTGCCTGCCGCGGGCAGATCGATCACGGCGACTCCTATGGTGTAGTCGGCGACAAAGAGGCGCTTACCATCACGCGCCAGCACCGGCGTCTGCGGGGAAAAGAGACCGCCGGCGATCTTTTCCAGTCTGGCGGTTTCAAGATCGCCGTGCAGGCGATAGACTCCGCCGCCAATGCTGTCCGTCACGTAGACCGTGCCGTCATTGGTAACGCTCATGTCACCCAGCACGGCAGGGCCATTTGTGTCGGGAGCAAAGCGGTGAAGAACCTTGCCGCTATTCAAATCCACTTCGAGCAATTGCGCTTTGCCGGAGTCTTCTTTGGGGAAACCGCTGAAGCCGGGCATGGCGGAAGCGGTGACCCAGAGCGCTTTGCGCACAGGATCGAAGGAAACAGCGAGGGTTGGCCAGCGTTTGGCATCGTCGGGCAGGGGAAGCTCCTGCAGGGCGCATACCTTGCTCCCTGCCTTGGGCAACGTAACGCGATACAAGCTGTGGTGCTGGATGCTGGAGACCACGAAGCTGCGTGACGATTTCACATAAGCAATGTCCTCCGGCATAATGTCGGCCTGGGGCAGCGAGCAGACCAGGTCTGTCCGGGAGATTGGCTTACTGTTCTCCTTCATCTGCCCGGCGAGCTTTCGCCCAGCATCCTCTTCCAAAAGCGGCTTCAGGTCGTCATCTTCAGAGATATCCACGCTCAAACCGGTAGCCGCGAAGCGTTGCAGCCACTTGAGTGATTCCGCTTTGTGGCCCAGGTGCGCCTCCACTGATGCCACGATCAGGAGATAGCGCGGGGTGGGCGCAGGAAGTTCGCGACCGATTTCGGTAAGGACATTGCGTGCACCCTGCCAGTCTTTTGCACGAGCGCGTTCCCCGAGCTGCTTGATCAGCTGGGCATAGTGGTCGCGATCAATCGTGTAGGCAGACTGAAATAGAAAGAAGATGATTGCGAGGCATGGAATTGTTTTCCTGAGCGCCATTCCTGTTGGACGAAGGAACGGCAATTTGGCACCGTCGCCATCTCTTCTGGCATTTTTGTGCGGTTCGCTTTACTATCGCCAGAGTGTCCGCTGCCGAACACAAACCGATCGACAAAGACCGCTTAGTATCCGCCGTGCAGGCGGAGGACGATGCGTCATTTGAGCTGAAGCTGCGTCCGCGCTATCTGCGGGAGTTCATCGGTCAGAAGAAGGTCAAAGAGAATCTTTCGGTTGCGGTGGAAGCGGCCAAGTCGCGTGGCGAGCCGCTGGACCATGTCCTGCTTTACGGCCCGCCGGGTCTGGGCAAGACGACGCTGGCTACGATCATCGCCAACGAGATGGGCGTGGCCTATCAGCAAAGCGCCGGGCCGGCAATCCAGATCAAGGGCGATCTGACGGCGATCCTGACCAACCTGCGCGACCGTCAGGTGCTATTTCTGGATGAAGTGCACCGCCTGCAGCCGGCATTGGAAGAGATTCTCTACTCGGCCTTGGAGGACTACAAGCTCGACATCATTATTGGGCAGGGGCCTTCAGCGCGTACCCACACCATCGACGTGAGGCCGTTCACCTTTGTCGCTGCGACCACGCGGGCTGGGCTGCTTTCGGCGCCGCTGCGGTCGCGCTTTGGCATCCTGCTGCGCCTGGAGTTTTACACGACGGAAGAACTGAAGTTCATCATCGAGCGCTCAGCGGAAATTCTGGGTGTAGCCATTGATGACGAAGGCGCTGCCGAACTCGCTGGACGCGCTCGGGGTACGCCGCGTATTGCCAACCGGCTGCTGCGCCGTGTGCGCGATTTCGCCCAGGTGCGCAGCCAGGGACGAATCGACAAGGCGACCGCGCAGGCTGCGCTGGAGATGCTGGAAGTAGACAAGCACGGCTTTGATGAGATCGACCGGCGCCTGCTGTTGACCATTATTCAGAAATACAACGGAGGGCCGGTGGGCTTGAGCACTCTTGCAGCTGCGCTGGCAGAGGAACAGGACGCGCTGGAAGAGATTTATGAGCCGTTTCTCATACAGATCGGCTTTCTTGATCGCACGCCGCGCGGACGGGTGGCAACGCGGCTGGCCTATGAACACTTTGGGATTAAGTACGGCCGCCAACCCGGTTTGTTCTAAGGGAAAGACACGTTAAGCTTTCGTTAAAACACTGCCAATCGAGCGCATCCTGCCGCTGTTATTCAATACCAGCTATTCTGTATTCAAGGAGTTAACTTTTCTTTGCAATTTGAGTCTAAACGTCGGAACTTTGCGGGCTGCTGCAGGTAATTACTCTCGTGACAGTACGTAAATACTTACGCGATCTTGGCCAGGCAGCAGCCATGATCGTCGCTTTAGCAGCGCTTCTGCCGGCGCAGTCCGGTCCCAAGCTGGCGGCGCCTAACCTGGCGGCCACGACCAACAGCGTCAGTATCCCTCGTTTGCGCGCCGCGCCAAAACTTTCCGACTTCGAAGGCATGGAGCCGGCGACCGATCTGGCCCGGCACATGGTAAAGATCGGTCAATTCACGCAGAAAGAGCCGCACGATGGCGCAGCGGTGAGCCAGCCGACGGAAGCCTACCTTGGTTATACCGACAAGAATTTCTATGCTGTCTTTCTGGCGTTTGATAAGGAACCTAAAAAACTGCGCGCGCGCATGCTGCGCCGGGAATTGATCGATGACGACGACCAGGTTGGCCTGTGGCTGGACACATTCCATGATCATCGCCACGCCTACATGTTCTACAGCAATCCTTATGGGATCCAGCAGGATGGGTTGTTCGCAGAAAACCAGGGCTTTGACAACAGCTTTGATACCGTCTGGCACACCTACGGCAGGATCAACGGCAACGGTTACATGGTGATGTTCGAGATCCCGTTCAAGTCCCTGCGCTTCAAACCGCAGGCGCCCAACGATTGGGGCTTCATTCTGATTCGGGTGATTCCGCGGAATTCTGAGCATTCGTTTTTTCCGGTCAATACGAACCGGGTGCAAGGGATGCTGACGCAGGAAGGGACACTGAACGGCTTCGAGGGCATCTCGCCGGGAAGAAATATGCAGTTCATCCCTTATACGTCGGTGGGCGCATTCCGGTCGCTGGATGAACGCGATCCCGCAGGCGATCGTTTTACCGGCAAACACGTTGATCCCAAGGCGGGGCTCGATTCCAAAATCGTGATCAAGGACAGCCTGGTGCTGGATACGACGATCAATCCTGATTTCGGACAGATTGAATCGGACGATCCGCAGGTGACGGTGAATCAGCGCTTCGCTGTCTTCTTTCCGGAAAAGCGGCCGTTCTTCCAGGAGAATTCAAATTACTTTCAGACCCCGCTGAACCTGGTATTTACACGGAATATCAGCGATCCGCTCTTTGGCGTCCGGCTGACCGGCAAGACCGGACCGTGGGCGATTGGCAGCATGTTCGCGAATGACCGCCTGCCCGGCGTCAGCGTGATCGATACCGATCCGCTTTCCGGCCAGAACGCCTACTTCGGCGTGGTGCGGGTCAACCGCGAACTGGGCAGGAACAACAGCATCGGGATGATCTATACCGATCGCGAGTTGCACACCAGCCCCAACTCGTTCTGCACCCTGGGAGCGTGTGATACCGGATTCAATCGCGTAGGCGGAATCGACGGGCAAGTGAGGTTCGGACGGAACTGGCAGATGAACGCACAAGCCGTGACCAGCGAAACCAAATTCAGTGACGGAACGCATGAGTCGGGTCCTGCCTACCAGGTTTATGCCGAGCGCAGCTCACGCCGGCTGGAATTCAACACGATGTACCAGGACATCTCGCCCGGCTTCAATACTGATACGGGATTCGTGAATCGCACGGACTACCGGCGGTTCAGCAACTTTGTTGCCTGGACTTTTCATCCTGAAGGGAAACACCTGGTTGCGCATGGGCCGCATCTCTTTGAGCTGAGCCTTTGGGACCACAGCGGGACGCGGCTGAACTACCAACTCAACCCAAGCTACGTATGGAATTTTCCCCGCAACAGTTTTTTCAGCATCTTCAATGTCGTGGAGCACGAGCGCCTGCGTCCGGTGGATTTTTCCACCCTCACGGCGAACCAGGACTATGCGCATGTGATCGGCGGGGCCGAGGTGGGAACCCAATATTTCAAATGGGTGAATCTTGATGTGGAGATGGATTGGGGAACAGCGACCAATTTTGTTCCGCGCACAGGACCGCCTGTTCTGGCTTTTCAGAATACAGCCACCATGCGCGCCACGGTCCGTCCGACCAAAGGGTTAACGGTTGAAAACACGTATCTGATGACGCGGCTCCTGGACCAGAATACCGGCCTCAACATCTTCAACAACCACATCATGCGCTCCAAGTGGAACTACCAGTTCACGAAAGAGTTTTCTTTGCGCTTGATTGGCCAGTACACCACCACGATCTCGAACCCCGGTTTGACCACGCTGCAGAATACGAAGCAGTTCAACGGCGACGTGCTGTTTACCTATCTTTTGAATCCGGGTACGGCGATCTACGTCGGCTACAACAGCGACCTGCAAAACATCGATCCTCTTCTGGTGCGGACCTGTGGCGGACTCGCCTGCGCGCCCGGCGAGAGCTTTGACGGACTGCTGCGCACGCGCAACAGCTTCATCAACGATGGACGGCAGATTTTTATCAAGCTGTCATATCTGTTCAGATACTAGCTATCAGCCATCAGCCATCAGCATTCAGCCAAAGCGAGAGCCCGATCTACCGCGACGGTCGCGAAGGACGCAAAGACTTGCTTGGCGGTTGGTCTTCCTTTGCGTACTTTGCGTCCTTTGCGGTGAGTTTCTTTTCTGCTGGGGTGAGACTTTTCAGCCAATTCCAGAAAAATCGGTAAAGAAACATTAATATCCAGCAAAGAATTGTCTGGAAGCTGCTCATAACACACAACTTCTTCAGCTACTCTGGGTTCGTTTAGATAGGTAAGCGGTGACAGACGGCGCTCAGAAAATCACAGATTCCGAAGATTGTTTAAGGCACGAATCGTGGCGGCGCCGTCTTCCTTGAGGAGGTTTCGAGTGCGTTATCTAAAGTATGTGATATTGCTGGCAGCGGTTTTGGCTTTGCCTACAGTGCATTCCCAGGCGCAGGTCGCAATCGGAGTACAGATAGGTCCGACGTACGGGATCTATAATGCGCCGCCGGTATGCGAGTGGGGCTTTTATCCCACATATCCTTTTGGCTGCGCGCCTTACGGTTACTACGGGCCGGAATGGTTCGTGGACGGCGTATTTATTGGAGCGGGGCCGTGGGCCAACTTTTACTACGCGCGTCCGGCATATTACCGGCCGTATTACTTCCGCAGCGTCTGGTACGTTAATCGTTTCCATGATCGCGACCGGTTCATCGTCCGTGACCGGGGATTCAGAACGTTTCGAGAGCATGAATTCCGCGAGCACGATTTTGATCGGGGACGCAGATTCGATGAATCGCGGGAATTCCGCGGACGCGGATTTGATCACGACCGCGGATTTGATCACGACCGCGGATTTGATCGAGGACGCGGTTTTGATCGCGGGCGAGGCTTTGATCGCGGACGAGAGTTCCATGGAGGCGACCGTGGCTTTAGAGGCGGCGAGTCGCATGGCGGCGGGCGCGGCGGGCGCCGGTAAAACAAGCAATTGGCAACTAGCCAAAGCAATCACTGATCGATGAACAAGAATTGGGGCTGGCAGCGAAGAGCTGCCGGCCTTTTTGTTTTCTTGGCGCTCCGCTGGCGCTGCGCGCGGGCCGACGGCAGTAAGGAAGGATTCTTTTCTTGCTTACCCAGCCCTTATCCCTCAGCGCGCTACGCGCGCCTCGGAAACGGACTGGGCTAACTTATGTCGCGTCTTCGGCGCTCAATTCTGAAAGTCACTGTCTGCTACTCTTCGCCCAACCGCTCTGTCCGCTACGCATCCGTCTAATTGCAGGTGAGTTGGGCCAGTAGCCTTTTTCAGAAAAGAACCATGTTCTCGGTTATCATCTAGTTAACCATGGCCACCTCGGTTCGGTCCTTTGCCAAAATCAATATCGGATTAAAAATCGGGCCTTTGCGCCAGGACGAATTTCATGAGCTGCGCACGATTTACCAGACGCTGGCGCTGTCTGATGTTGTGCGGGTGGATGTAAGCAAGGGCCTGGGGATCGATATCGCCTGCAAGGACAGGCGCGTTCCATGCGATGAGAGCAACACCTGCTGGCGCGTGGCGGAACGGGTATTGAAGTCGCTCAAGCTGCGGGGCAAGGTCAGAATTACCATCGAGAAGAACCTGCCGGTGCAGGGCGGCCTGGGAGCGGCGTCATCCAACGCGGTGGCCACGATGGTGGCCCTGGAGAGGGAGCTGAAGCAGCAGCTGCCGGCTGAAGAGCGGCTCAGAATCGCCGCCGACGTGGGATCTGATCTCCCATTGTTTCTCATTGGCGGCACAGTGCTGGGAACAGGGCGGGGAGAGCAGGTTTTCCCCCTGCAGGATCTGCCGAGCTGGCATTGCGTGGTGGCAACGCCGGAGATCGGGGTTTCAACCCCCGCGGCTTTTGCCGACTGGGACAAGCAGCCGCCGGACAAATTGACGCCCCGAAACGGCTCAGATAAAATGGATGTGTTCAGCCGGAATGTGTATGAATGGCTGAGCGCCAGTAGTTTTTCCCCAACCGGTGTCCCAGGCAATGGCCGGGACCGGGCCGAGGCACTGCTTCTCGACCTTGTCCGTACCGGGATTGAAAACGATTTCGAAAGTGTCGTTTTCCCTAAATATCCCGCCATACGTGAGGTTAAGCGTGCGCTCGAACGGTCCGGAGCGAAGTACGTGTCGCTTTCGGGTTCGGGATCTGGCGTTTACGGGCTTTTTGCCGATCAGGAAGCTGCTGAGAAGGCAGCCGCAAAGTTGAGCGATAATGATGTTCCGGCACAGGCTACGGTAACGTTGCCCCGAGAGCGATACTGGAAAGAGCTGATGGCATCGGGAGATCGGGTCACCGGGTCATTGGACCAGCGGAAAATTTAATTGCAAGGATCGGAAACGCAAGGTCCCTCCGGCCTACTCGCCCGCTGAAGACTGCGCGGGCTCGCTAAACGGCCGTCGGGATGACGATGTTTTAGGGTGTTGGGCCGTCGACTAATGGTAGGTCAAGTGCCGTTCCACCCCTGCAAGCCAAAAACGGGCTTGCCGGGGACCCCGGCTCAAGAGTTTTGTTTGACGTGACGGAGTTTAACTGGGCCGTCGACTAATGGTAGGTCAAGTGCCTTTGGAGCACTTTGTCTAGGTTCGAATCCTAGCGGCCCAGCCAGAGTTAGAAATTGGCGGTATCGGCGTGGGGGGCGATGGAGGGGTCCTTCGCTTCGCTCAGGATTTCGCCTGGCGGCTCGTACGCCGCGAGAACGGCTCAAGTTCGAATCCTAGCGGCCCAGCCAGAGAATCGCCGTGATCGCCGACATCGCGCGTGATCGCGCGGAATCGGGAAACGGGTGAGCCGAATGGTGAGCGCTGACGGCGCGAACCTGAGGCGAGTCACCCCAACACGCGAAAAGCGCGCGTGCTGGGGACCCCGAGTGAGGGCAAAGTCGCTTGCGACGGAGCCTTTGAATGAAAGAATTTTTCGGGTATGGTTGCAAGTTCCAATGGGTGAGCCGAATGGTGAGCGTTGAACCGCGCGAACCTGAGGCGAGGGCGAAGTCGCTTGCGACGGAGCCCTTGGAAAAAAGCAATCCGATGTAGCAAACCAGCTCATACGGAGAGATTAACCATGGCGACGATAGCACCAGCAACGGAAAAATCGGAGAAGAAGCAGCAGCAGATGCAGCCGAAGAGCGAGCCTAAACCTCAGCGGTCGCGCGCGGACGATAAGTTCAAGATCTTCTGCGGGACGGCGAACGAGGCTTTGACCGACGAGATCTGCGCCTTTCTGGGCATGGAGCGCGGCAAGGCCACGGTCACGCGCTTCTCGGATGGCGAAGTCTACATCCAGGTAATGGAAAACGTGCGCGGGGCAGACGTTTTTGTTGTTCAACCCACGTGCTTCCCGGTCGATGAGCATTTAATGGAGCTGCTGTTGCTGGTAGACGCGCTGAAGCGCGCGTCGGCACGCCGCATTACGACGGTGATTCCGTACTACGGCTATGCGCGCCAGGACCGCAAGGACAAGCCGCGCGTGCCGGTGTCATCGAAGTTGATCGCCGATCTGCTGACCACGGCGGGCGCGCACCGCGCACTGGTGGTGGACCTGCATGCACCGCAGATCCAGGGGTTTTTCAATATTCCGGTGGACCACCTGTTTGCCTCGCCGGTGCTGGTGGACTACTTCAAGAAGATGCAGTTGCCCAACCTGACGGTGGTTTCACCCGACGCCGGCGGCGTGGAGCGCGCGCGATTCTTCGCCAAGAAGGTCGATGCAGCGCTGGCTATTGTGGACAAGCGGCGCACGGACATGAACGTGGCCGAGGTGATGCACGTGATCGGCGACGTAAAAGGGCGCACTTGCCTGATCATTGACGACATTATCGACACGGCGGGCACGCTGGTGAAAACCGCCGATGCGCTGATCAGCGCAGGCGCAGCCAAGGTTTACGCTTGCGCATCGCATCCGGTGCTGAGCGGTCCGGCGATCGAGCGGATCTCCAAGTCGAAACTGGAGCAGGTGGTGGTAACGAACACCATACCGCTTACGGGCGCCGGCAAAGACGAACCGAAGATCAAAGTTCTGTCGATCGCGGGGCTTCTGGGCCGCGCGATCCAATCTATCCATGAAGAGACTTCCGTCAGCTCGCTGTTCACCTAGAACAGAAGCCCGGAAGCAGAAGAAGGAAAACTGAAATGAGTGCACAGGCAGAAGTTGTAGAAGCACAAGCCAGACCGGACAGCTCTCGCGGCAAGAATGAAGCGCGGCGTTTGCGCGCCAGCGGGCGCGTGCCGGCCGTGGTGTATGGCGCCAAGAAGAACACGCTCGTCGTGAGCGTCGATCCCAAGCAGATTACGCGGATTCTGAGCTCGGAGTCCGGCCACAACACGATCTTCGATCTCCAGGCGGGGGGCGAGAAGACCAAAGCCATGATCGTAGACTGGCAGTTTGATCCGTTGAAGGGCAAGCTACTGCATATCGATCTGAAGCGCATCGCCATGGACGAGAAGATCCGCGTCATGGTGCCGATCCACCTGGTGGGCGAGGCCGCCGGCGTGAAACAGCAGGGCGGCATTCTGGACCAGGTGCTGCGCGAGGTAGAGATCGAATGCCTGCCTGGCGACATTCCAAGCCACATTGATGTGGACGTCTCTGAGCTGGTGTTTGGCGCTGTTACACGTGTGAAAGACCTGCCGCACGGCGGCAAGCTGGAGTTCATCACCGATGAAGACCAGGCGGTCGCGCACATCACCTCAGTGAAGGAGGAAGTCGCGCCCACGCCGGAAGCGGCTGCCGAAGCTGCAGCTGCGGCGCCGGCTGAACCGGAAGTCATCAAGAAGGGCAAGCAGGAAGCTGAAGAAGAGGGCGCTGAGCCTGCTGCCGCGAAAGAGAAAGAGAAGAAGTAGCCGCGGTGAAGCTGATCGTTGGGTTGGGCAATCCTGGGATCGAGTACCAGTTTACGCCCCACAATATCGGCTTTCTCGCGGTGGACCGTATTGCCGAGCAGTGCGGCGTGATGGTGGATAACCGGCACTGTAAGGCGCTGACGGCCAGGACAAGAATCGGGAACGAAGAGATTCTGCTGGCCAAACCGGAAACTTATATGAACCTGAGCGGCATGTCAGTGCTGGAGCTGGCCAGGAAATATGAAGTCGATCCGGAGCGGGATGTGCTGGTGATTTACGACGAGCTGGACCTGCCGCTGGGAATGATTCGCGTGCGGGCGCGGGGCTCGTCGGCCGGGCACAACGGAATGCAGTCGATTATCAACGCGCTGCAGTCCCAGGAGATTGCCCGGATTCGGATCGGTGTGCAGCCTGACGACCCGCGCAAAGGCGGAGCGAAGTACATCCTGGGCCAGTTTCGCAAGTCGCAACTGGCGGGTCTGGATGAAGTCCTCGACCTGACCGCGCAGGCGGTGAACGTGGTGGTCAATGAAGGCATCGCCGTGGCGATGAACAGGTTTAATCGGAAGAACAGCGAGAACAGTACTGAGTAGTTAGTACTTAGCTCGGGAGAAATTGATTTTGGTTTCCTAAAATACCAAGTACTAAATACTAAGTACTTGGCTGGAGAAAAGGTACATGCAACGATCTTACGAAGTGATGTTTATAGTACGGCCTGATTTGCTGGAAGAGGATGTGGACAAGCTGATTGCCACGCTGCAAGGGCATGCCACCAATGCGGGCGCCACGGTTGAAAAAGCGGAGAAGATGGGCAAGCGGCGCCTCGCCTATGACGTCAAGAAGTTTTCTGACGGCCAATACGTGCTGTTCGTAATGAAGGCTGACGGCAAGGCCATCCACGAACTGGAGCGGCGTATGCGCGTTTCAGAGCCGGTGATCAAATTCATTACCGTTCGCACGGATGAAGAACATCAGCGGCTGGGCAAGATCCGAAAGATCCGCGAATCGCGGGTAAAGCGTCCGCCGGCAGGCACCGCACCGGCCGAGGCAGAGAGCCCTGCGGTCAACGCGTAAAGCAGAAACAATTCGCAACTAGCAAATAGCAATTGGCTAGTCCGTGCTTAGGAAATATTTTTGGGCGGATGCCCGGAACGGCAAGAAATTGAGGAGAGTTATGCCTGACGAAACAACCCAGGAAACATCAACACCAACACCAGCGCCACGGCCGCAAGGCGGCAGAGAAGGCGGAAGGCCGGATGGTCCGCGCGGAGAGCGCGGCCCCGGCGGACGTGACGGCGGGCGCAAGTTTTTCCGCCGCAAGAAGGTTTGCAAATTCTGCGTCGAGAAGATTGACGATATCAACTACAAGGACGTGCGTCTGCTCGGGCAGTTTGTAGCCGAACGGGGCAAGATCGTTCCGCGCCGGTTGACCGGAGTATGCACGCCGCACCAGCGGCGCCTGACCACGGCGATCAAACGGGCACGCAACATCGCCCTGCTGCCGTTTGCGGCCCGGTAAAGGCTAAACACCAACCACGGAGGCACGGAGATAGGAACTCTGTTCATCATGCCCCGACAACGGTCCGTGGTTAGAAGAGATTTGTTGACTGGAGATTTGAGATGGAAGTCATCCTTAAAGAAGATGTTCCCAAGCTGGGCCATCGCGGCGAGGTAGTGAAGGTCGCGGAAGGCTACGGCCGCAATTATCTATTGCCGAAGAAGCTGGCCATTGAAGCCACGGCGGCGAACCGCGCCGTGATCGAACAGATGAAGCAGTCGGCGATCCGCAAGTCGGCAGTGGAAAAGGCCGACGCTGAAGGCCTGGCCAAACAATTGGACGGCACCGCGCTCACCTTCCAGCGCAAAGCCGGCGAGAAAGATCACCTGTTCGGCTCGGTCACATCGTCAGACATCGCGGAAGCGCTGGAGCGGAAGGGCTTCAATATCGACCGGCGCAAGATCCAGCTGAATGAATCACTCAAGAGCCTGGGCGAGTTTGAGGTGCCGGTCCGCCTGCATCGCGAGGTGACGAGCAAGGTGAAGGTCACGGTGGAGAAGGAAGCAGAAGCGTAGACAATCGCCGAGATCGCGCGTGATCCCACCCCAACAAGCCAAAACCGGGCTTGCCGGGGCCCCGGTGATCGGGTGATCGCCGGGATCGGAAAATCCAAAAGCTTAACCGCGGATCAACGCGGATTCACGCAGATTGCGTCAATCCGAGCGGATCCGCGGTTCTTGGTCTCTTAATGACCTACTTCCTCATCAACAGTTCTCTCCGCTGATCAGACCTGCCAAAATCCAGAGCGGGAACAAGGCGACGATCTCCAAAGGCAGGAGAATCCTGGCCCAAACCGGGTGCTCGTCGGAAAAACTTTCAGGCTTGGATTCCTTGACCTTAAGAGGTATTTCAAACGCGAGAGTCTCATTAGACATGGTGCCTTGGCTGTCCACCACTTTATAGTGGATTTCGCCCGGAATTTTGTACTCTCCTAACTCAAGGCCGGAGACCGCCGTCACGTTGAAGGTTCCGGAGAGCTCCTGGGCGCGGAAGGTTTTCGCTCCGTCGGACGATTGATCGAGTCGCGAGGCATCGAGGCCATGCGTGGATTCAATCACCATTCCCGGAACGTTCTTGAAATCGATGAAAGGCCATTCATTCGGCCGGCCGAGAGAGCCCCTGAAGACATAGCAGTGCTGGCCAACGAAGGTAAGGTGAAGCTGCGTTGTATCGGTCTGGTGCAGTACGTGGTTATCAACCTTGACTTTGGTGAGCTTCAGGCACGGCGTAGACTGCTGGGCGTGGACGGCCGTGGCTACAACAATTGTTGCGAGAATTAGGGCTTTCATAAGTTTCTCCTGTGCAATCTGCACATGCCGAATATCGCGCGTAGGCGGACAGGCGGCAATGCACTGGCAATCAATCGCAGATCAACAGGAGGTAAAGCGTGGTTGATATGGAATTTACGGAGAGGTTGGGTCTGCCCGGGACGAATCAGAAGAGCCAGGGGACAAACCTGCGGGTCTGCTGCATATAGTCGCGGTAGGGCTCACCCAGCGTCTGGATCAAAGCGCGTTCCTCAATGCGCACGCGATAGAAATACACCAGCACAGCCGCAGCCAGAACCAGGGCCACACTGAGCCAGTTGGCGAGCGCCAGCATGGTCCCGGAAAAGAGAATCATGCCGGCGGTGTAAGAGGGATGCCGTACCCAACGGTAGGCGCCGCGCTGGATGATCTGTTGATCCGGTCTCACGACCACCACCGCAGTGAACGATTCGCCCAGCATTTTGAGGCAATGTCGCCGCAACAGCCGGCCGGAAATCATGACTGCCAGTCCCAATGCAAAGTAAAATCGCGGATATGCAAGCGCAGCGAAGTGACTATTAAAGGCGATTGCGAATCCAGCCCCGATGGCTGCTCCCTGGACGACCATGATGAAGCGAAAGGAGCCGGCATCCTGCGAGCCGGTCAATGATCGCGAACGCGAGTTCAGGATGAACTCAGGAACATAAGCCCACAGGAAGACAGACCAGTAGACGAGAGCATAAGGCCAGGATTGAATCAGCAGCGTGGTCATGTTGTGTTCCTGTGCGAGCAGCCGATCAGAGGTCGTCGGGCTATTTGGCTGGACAATCCTTCCGCCCTGTATCGGCGACGCTGGCGATCAGCCATTTTCCATCGGTGTGAACAAGATTGAATAAATCGGTTCCACAGTGGTCGACTTTGCCATCGACGAGAAAGTCGAACGGAGCCCAGACGACAGCGAGGTCGTTGTCGATGCGCACGAGAGGATCGTGAATGCGCTCCTCGATCGGCGCTTTGCTGGGTTTGGCAATGATGTCGGCAAAGGCATCAAAGGTGAGCTGGGTGGGCTTGCCGTTGCGCATGAGAACCATGGTGCCGCCAGGCAGCAGTGGCTGCTTAAACGCTGCGGCGTCGTGCTTTGACATGGCGTCGAACATGGCGTGGATGGGAGCCAGGACCGACTGTTCGTCTTCGGTTGTGCCAGGCAGGGCTGTGGCGTGCAACGAAGGTAGGCAGGCGCCCGCGACGGTCGCAACCGCAAGGATCAGAGCCAAGGAAGATCGAGTGAAGGTATGCATGGCACCAGATTGTACCCGAGTTATGAACCACTGGACAGACAGACGAGGAGGTCAGCTGCGCCGTCTCTGTCCGGCCCGATAAATCAGGACTCCGGCAAGGTTGCTGACCACCACGACGGCGCAGATCTTGGCGGCGTACTCGCCGCGGCTGGTTACATCCACGATTGGGTAGACGGTGAGTACCAGGGAGACGGCACTGGAGATAAGTCCACTCAGGGCCACCACTTTCACCCAGGCAGGCAGCGCGCTGCGCAACTCGCGGCTACCCAGAAGCGGCAGCGCAAAGAGCGCGACATAGGTGATGGCATAGAGCGCAATGGAGGCTGCGGCCAGAAGCTGGCTGGCTTCCTGCTCGCGTACCCCCATCATGCTGAGCAGGATAAGCGCCATGACCAGCGCGGTGACGAAGAGAATGGAGTTCACCGGCGTCTGGCGGCGCGGATGCAGACGGGCGAACCAGCGCGGCACCAGATTGTCCCATCCGGCGGTCATGGGCAGACGCGTGAGCCCGGTAAAAATCAGGCTGGCGCTGGCCACGGCGCGCAGCATCAGCAGGAAGATCGCTACCGGGGCTACCCAGCTGGCAGCGCCAAAGGCGAGACGCATGGTTTGCGGAATGGGGCCGATCACATTGATGGGCTGGCTGCCGACAAACGTCAGCACGGAACTGGTTCCCAGAATGAACATCAGGGCAATGATGGGAGCCGAGATCGCAACGGAGCGTCCGATGGTCCGGGCCGGATTGCGGCACTCTCCAGCCAGAATGCCGACGTATTCGAAGCCGCTCAGCGCTCCGACCGTCATCTGTCCGAAGATGGCCAGGCCGAACCAGGAAGGCCGCGGCGGTTGCCAGGGGATCGGCTCATAGTGAGCGATGGAGTGGCGCAGCAAGGCCCACAGCGGCAACGCCAGCAGAATCACGTAGGCAGCCATGATTCCGATGCTGCCTACGTTATGCAGCCATTTGCCTAGGTCGAGGCCGCGGATGGCTACGAGGGTAATCCCGGCCATCACGCCGCCGGTCAGCGCCAGAGTCGCAAGCTTGCTGGCGGGCAGCCAGGCTCCCGCAGGTCCTAGTATGTATGAGAGATCCGTTGGAACAACAAAGATGATCGCGCCGGTCACAATCACCGCGTAGACCCACAGGTTCCACGCGGTGAGAAAGCCGAAGAACTCGCCGAAGCCGCTTTTGGCCCACTGGTAAAGGCCGCCTTCAAGCGGCATCATCCGGTTGAGGTAGATGACGACAACCGCGAGCGGAACGTAGAAAAGCAGCATTGACCCGAGCCAGAAGGCGACGTGAGCACGGCCCAGCTTGGCTGCGATTCCGACCCAGGTAGAACCGACCACGCACAGCACCTGCGCCATGACCAGATCGCGAAGCGCGAGCTCTTTGCGCAGGCCGGGCTGCTCGGTGGTTGGGGCAGCGGGCTTTGAGGCGGTCGACACGGGGTCACAATGATGCCACAGGTTGGCAATAGGCGAAATGAGACGCTGCGGGGCAGGGAGAATTGGTCTACGATGGATAAGCATTGTCAGGGGGAGACCGAATGAAGGTTGAAATACGTTCCTGTCCGACTTGAGAGAACAATCACGCCAAGGTCGCGAGTCTCGCAGACCTCATTAAGAAGCGGCTGGGCATCGATGCGGTGGTTACGCCGGGAAAGACGGGACAGTTTTCTGTTCTCGCCGATGGCGAGATTGTGGCCGAACGCGGCGGAAACTTCATCACGCGGAGCTTCGGCGCCGGATATCCGAACCTGGAGAGTGTGGTGGAGAAGCTGGAGAAGCAGGCGAAGTAGACCTGCAGGGCAGGCCGCCCCAATTGTCCCAAGTTGGGCCCCGTTTGCACCTGTGTTTGAGCAATTCTCGTCCCCCGGAACGGCTCATCCCGGCTTTCGGTCGGCGTTTCCCAAGCCTCTGGAAATGCTGTAATCTCAGCTTACGTATTGCCGCCTGAGGCGTCCAAGTAATTGCAAGCAGAGAGGATTGCTGAGGGACAGAATCGATGCCGGCCGGAGCAGCATTCTTTGGGACTACGGTTGGCGCGAGCGGCGATAAACGAAGCTCCCATTCTTCCGGAGAGATGGTGAGTCAAGCCCTAAGTCGCATCAACGACAGTGAGCTGATTCGCGCCGCTCAGCGCGGTGATCGTACAGCTTTCGAGACACTCGTGCGCCAGTACGATCAGGCGGTGCTGCGGCTGGCCCTGCATCTAACGGGTTCGGATGCCGACGCGCACGATATCTACCAGGAGGCCTTTTTAAAGGCCTACCGGCATATCGGCAACTTCCGCTTTGAGTGCTCGTTTTACACCTGGATTTATCGCATCGTAACAAATCTTTGTCTGGATCATCTAAGGAAACGGCAGACGCGCAAGGAAGATCCGCAGATGGTGACGGATTCGAGCGGCCAGCAGGTGGACGTACTGGAGCGCGTTTCGGATGATCGCTCAGGTGCGAACCCGGAGCGGGACCTGATGCGGCGCGAGCTGGGCGCCAAGATCAGCCAGGCGCTCACGAAGTTGACGCCGCGCGAACGCATGGTATTTGAGCTGAAACATTATCAAGGGTTGAGACTCAGAACCATTGGCGAGATGTTGAACACCACGGAAGAGACGGCAAAGAATACGCTCTTCCGGGCGACGCAGAAGCTGCGGAGCGCTCTATCGCCGATGCGGTAGCAGTTAGGCAAGTAGCAGTTAGCAATTTAGCTATTGTCTTTTGTTTGAAAGATGCAAACGACAAAGCTAAAGCGCTGGAGCTGGCAAAGCAGAAAGCACAGGCAAGAGTGCCTGTGCCACAAAAGGCAAGAGAGCGCAGGCGAGGGCGCCTGCGGTCCAGGAAGTCTGGTAAGTACGCGAGAAGTGAGTTCGGCTAAGTACCAAATACCAAGTACTAAAAGCTGAGAGTTTCCTATGAACTGCGATTGGACTAAAGAAAACGTTGTTTTATACATCTACGGCGAACTGGCGGACGATGCCAAGTTCGAATTTGAGCAGCATGTGCGCCACTGCCTGGGCTGCCGGCGCGAGCTGGATACGGCGCTCGAATTCAAGGACTCAATGGCCGCTCTGCCGGTGAAAGATGTCTCGCCGAGCTTTCTGGCCGCCAATCGGATGGAACTGCAGGAGCACCTGGAACACGCGGGGCAGTCGCGCAATATCTTCAGCTCATTTATCTTCGACCTGACTGGCTGGATGCACCAGATCAAGCTGGCTCCGGCGTTGACAGCGGCGTTGTTGATGATCGGCTTTGCCGGCGGCGTGGGAACGACGTACAAGATGATGGATCACCCGATTCCATCCGATGGTGGCGATCACGGTAGGCCAGCGATAGTTGACACCGCAAATGTTGCCGACATCCAATCCGTCACCCCCGACGCAAATTCCAACCAGGTTCAAATCAAGTACAACACGCTGCAGCCCCAAACCTTGAGTGGTTCAATGGACGATCCGCGAGTGCGGCAGTTGCTGCTGCTGGCGGCGCGCGACAATCGGAACTCCGGGCTGGTGCTGGACTCACTCGGCGTGCTGGCGCGGACTCCGGAAGACGATGCGGTGCGTGAAGCCCTGGTGTATGCGCTGCGGTATGACAAGAATCCGGGCGTGCGCCTGAAATCGCTGGACGGGCTGAAAGGTTACGTGAAGGACGATGTACACGTCCGCGATGCGGTGATCGAAGCACTGCTGCACGATACGAATGCGGGCGTGCGCCAGGAGGCGATCGCACTGCTGGATGCAGTGAAGGCCGACAGCAGCGTGCGCGCAGCGTTGACGGTTCTGGCGGAGCGGGATTCGAACAAGTTTATCCGGGAAGAATCGAAGCGATATCTGGCCAGCACGCCACATCTTGACTGAGGATTGAACAGCAGATGAAGAGGCAATTACAATTCGCGACTTTGTTTTTCGCGGCCGGAGTGATGGCATTCGCGCAAAGTCCCAACCCGCAGCTCTATCGCTCGGGCGGTGAGTGGATACAGGAAGTTGCGGGTGCGTTTTCCGCGGGCAAGGTCGTCAAAGTCAGGTCCAGCGCCGGGTCAATACGCATACAGGGCGCGCAACAGAACAACATCACCTATACCATCCGCGAGCATGTGCGCGCGGCAACGGAAGATGGCGCACGGCGCGAACTGGGCAGGATGAAATTTACGACCTACAGTTCGGGCGAGACGGTAATTCTTCGCGCCGATTGTGAGGGCTCAAACCACGGTTCGATCGATTTCGATATTCAGGTACCCGCGCAGACGCTGCTGGTGAAGCTGGAAACGGACGGCGGATCGGTGATGGCAAAGAACCTGGGCGGCCGGGTGGAAGCCAATACCGGTGCAGGCGGGATTCAACTGGACCAGATTTCCGGAGTAATTGCGGTTTCGAGCGGGGGCGGAAACATTGAGATCGGCAAAGTCGGCAGCGATGTCGTGGCATCGACAGGGGGCGGGAGTATCCGGCTGGTTTCGGCCGCGGGGCATGTGACGGCGAAATCGGGCGGAGGCAATCTCAATATCGGCTGGGCCAAGCTGATGACGCTGCAAACCGAAGGCGGCTCGATCCACGTGAATAAATGCGATGGCCAGGTCAAAGCGGAAACCGGCGGCGGGAACATTGAGCTCAATGAAATCGCCGGCGCGGCACAGATCGAAACCGGCGGCGGCAGCATACATTTTGGACCGATTAAAGGCGGCGTGCACGCGATCACGGCGGCAGGAGCAATCTTTGCGCGCCTGGCGCCGGGTGGATCGTTTACTGACTCGCGGCTGGAGACCTCGGTGGGAGACATCGTCGTGTATGTGCCTGAAGGCCTGGGGATGAATGTGCGTGCGGCGGTGGAGGTGGCTCGCGGCTACGGCATCAAGAGCGATTTTGGCGAGCTGAAGATCACCAATTCGTCACAGAGTCTCGGCCCGCGAGAGACCTATGCGGAAGGCAGTTTGAACGGCGGCGGGCCTGTTCTGCATGTGCACACCACGACCGGGAATATCGAGTTCAGACGCGAAGTAGACGAAGCCAGGAAATAAGACAGTCCAGATTACGTTGGAGTGTTTCTATGACTCGAATGATGACAACTGCGTTACTGCTGGCGGGACTCACCCTGCCGGCTTTCTCGGCCGACGAGATGCAGCCCGATACGCTCTCCAAGCATGTTTCGGGCTTTTTTTATGCCGCCGGACGCTCTTATTTAGGGGTCGACATCAAAGATGTAACGGCGGATCGCGTAAGGGCGCTCAAGCTGAAAGACGAGCGTGGAGTGGAAATCACGATGGTCGACGCCGATGCTCCCGCGGGCAAAGCCGGGCTGCGCGAGCACGATGTAATCCTGGAATTCAATGGCACCGCCGTCGAAAGCGAAGAGCAGCTGCGCCGCTTGATTCGCGAAACTCCTCCCGGACGCACCGTGGCTCTCGGCATCAGCCGTGATGGCGCACCGATGAAGGTCAACGTGCAGCTCGCCGACCACAGCGCGGTCGTGGCACAGAGCTGGCCGCACGTTGCAATACCATCTCTGCCGCCAATGGGCGATTTGCACAATGGCATGGATATTCCCTCGATTCAGATCCAGACTTATTCGTCAGTCCTGGGAGCGCAGACCGAAAACCTGACGCGTCAACTGGGAGAATATTTCGGCGTGAAGGATGGAGAAGGCATCCTGATACGGTCGGTGGAGAAGGGCAGCGCGGCGGAAAAAGGCGGCCTGAAAGCCGGTGACGTAATCATCAAGGCCGACAACGAAAAGCTCAACGACCGCAGCGATCTCACCCACATTCTCCGTAGTCATCGCAAGGGCGGAAAACTGAACCTCGTCGTGATGCGCGACAAAAAAGAGCAGACGATCGTGGTTACCCTGCCCGACCGCAGCTCGCGCGATTCATCCTGGCTGGTGCTCGATCCGGAAGAATGGCAAGCCGCGTTCAATAGCTCTGCTGCCTACCTCGACAACTTGCGCATCAACGACGAGGTGTTCGCGCTCAAATCAAAGCTGAAAGCCATGCAGCCACAGACGGAGAAAGCCATGCGCGATGCCGCACGAGAGCTGGAACGATCAAAGAGATTATTGCAAGACCTGGTCAGGAACTCAGACTTCATCTAGCTGTCCTTCGTTCACTTCTATTTCAACCGAGCGTGGCCGCACAGGTCACGCTCTTTGTTGTTCCGCTTACTTTTCCGGGAGATGTAATTCCAGAAGGGCGGCAGGATTGAGATACTCACCTCGCCAGCGCACGGCGAAGTGCAGATGTGGCCCCGTGGAGCGGCCCGTTCCGCCGCTGAGCGCGATCAGCTGGCCTGCGGTGACTTTCTCCCCTTCCTTCACCTTGAACTCGGAGAGATGCATGTAAATGGTCACCAATCCCTGCCCATGGTCCAGCATCACGCAATTCCCTTCGAAATATAACGGCCGCGCAAGAATCACAGTCGCGGCGTTGGTGGCGTGAACCGGAGTGCCGGTGCCCACGCGAAAGTCGAGCCCCAGGTGCTGGCTCTTTTTGACCCCGTTATATACGCGCGAACTGCCGAAAACGCCGGAAGTCTCAGCGTCAGCAGGAGGCAAAAACCGCCCTGACCACAGTGGTTCTGGATCGCTGGCGGAGAATGCTTGCTTCTTCGCTGCATCCGCTGCCTGAATGAGCGGCTGCACCTCTTTCGGCGGTTCTACGAATGCCGGAGCCACTTTGATGGTGCTGGAAGGATAATGCGCGGCGGCCACTGTGACGGAGTAACTCTGGGACGTCTCTGCCGACGAGTCTTTGCCGGTAACCTGCAGAGTGTATCTGCCGGGCTTCGTGTTCAGCCCTACGCCTGCAAGGGCATACCAGCAGTGGCAGCCGGCGCTGAAGCGGAAGGCCAGCTTCTGCCCCAGAAAATCTCCCGTCACTTCCTTGAGCCCGGAAGGAGCAGTCACACGGAACAACACGGGCGACCCATTCACAATGCGCACTGGCTCCCACTGCGCAGCCCATCGGCCGCGAGTGGAAGCATCTGCCAGGGGAGTGAGGACAAGAACTGCGCAACAAAGAACAGGAAACAGACAGCGGGGTAGCTTCATAGCGTTTTTAAATCGAATGCCAGCTTCTGGCAGCGCCAGGCCAGCGACGCCCCTGAATCCGTTGTACTAGTGTAAAACAGCGGTGAGCTCAATCCGTCCAGCGTTTGAAAATGAGCGACCCATTCGTTCCGCCGAAGCCAAAGGAGTTAGAGAGCGCAACGTTGATCGGCGCTTTCCGCGCCTGGTTGGGAACGTAGTCCAGGTCGCATTCTGGATCAGGCTGCTCCATGTTGATGGTCGGAGGCAGAATCTGGTCGCGCAGAGACAGAATCGTGATGCCCGCTTCCAGACCGCCTGCGCCGCCCAGCAAATGTCCGGTCATGGACTTGGTGGAGCTGACGGCGATCTTCGTATTTTCGCCGAACGTCCGCTTAATGGCCTTGGTCTCCAGCACGTCCCCCAGAGGCGTCGACGTCCCGTGAGCATTCACGTAGTCGATGTCGGGGGGTGAGAGCTTGGCGTCGTTAATGGCGTTGGTCATCACCCGCCAGCCGCCTTCGCCTTCTTCGGCGGGCTGGGTTATGTGGTAGGCATCAGCGCTCATGCCGTAGCCAATGATCTCAGCCAGGATGGGCGCACCGCGCTGGCGCGCGTGTTCCAGATCTTCAAGAACAACAATGCCGGCTCCTTCGCCGATGACGAAGCCATCCCGGCCTGCGTCCCAGGGACGGCTGGCTTTCTCCGGCGCATCATTGCGGGTGGAAAGCGCGCGCATAGCGGCAAAACCGCCCACGCCCATCGGAGTGATGGCGGCTTCCGATCCCCCGGCAATCATCACGTCGGCATCGCAGCGCTGGATAATCTTGTAAGCATCGCCGATAGCGTGCGCGCTGGTAGTGCAGGCCGTGGCCGTAGCTTCATTGGGTCCCTTGGCGCCATAGCGAATGCTCACGTGACCTGCGGCAAGGTTCACAATGGCTGCGGGAATGAAAAAGGGCGAGATCTTGCGCGGACCGCCCTTGATCAGCTCGGCATGCTCGCGCTCGATCACGTCAAACCCACCTACGCCCGACCCAATATGCACCCCGACGCGCGTGGCGTTCTCCGGCGTGATCTTGAGACCGCACATCTTCATGGCTTCATCCGTCGCCGCCAGGGCAAAATGGATGAAGCGCCCCATCTTTTTTACTTCCTTTTTCTCGATGAAGTTCAGAGGATCAAAGCCCTTGACCTCTGCTGCAATCTGGCAGGCAAAATTACTCACATCAAAGCTGGTAATTCTGGTCACGCCGCCTTTTCCGGCGACGATGTTCTGCCAAACCTCAGTGCTGGTGTGGCCGACACCGCAAATCAGTCCCAGGCCCGTTACAACAACTCGCCTTGCCAATCACTTGCCGCCTTTCGAGTGCTTGTCAATGTAATCAATGGCATCTTTCACGGTGCGAATCTTCTCCGCATCCTCGTCCGGAATCTCGATATCGAAGGCCTCTTCGAAGGCCATCACGAGTTCCACCGTATCCAGCGAATCGGCGCCCAGATCGTCCACGAAGGAGGCATTGGGCGTCACTTCGCCTTCATCCACTCCAAGCTGTTCCACAATGATTTGTTTTACTTTATCTTCAACGGCTGCTGCCATAGGGTTACTCTCTCCTTCTGGTTGTCCTGCTGAATTTTTTCGTGGTTCAGGGCCGCTACTGCTTTACTGATTTTGCATTCTTCTGAATGTAATCAACAGCATCCTGGACGGTCGAGATCTTCTCAGCGTCCTCGTCCGGGATTTCTACGCCAAAAGTCTCTTCCAGCGCCATGATCAGCTCCACGCGGTCGAGCGAGTCCGCCCCGAGATCGTCGACGAAAGAAGCTGCTGGCGTTACATCCGACGCCTCAACTCCAAGCTGGTCCACGATGATCTGTTTTACCTTTTCCTCGACTGCCGGCATTCAATCTCCTGATATGTCAAACCGTTAAGTGTAATTGCTCCAAAAATGTTGTGTAAAGGGCTCCTCAGGAACTCTTTCTGGCCACCAATAATGACTGCGGCATGGGTTCCAATGGAACCAGCCGCGGCGCTTCCAGCCCGGAGTTGCGGAACATGGGCCCGTACTCACCCAGCGTGTAGGCATCGCCATGAGGAGTGCTGCCCAGCATGGTCAGGCTGAATAGTGCCGGAACCGGTGGTGATACCCGGTCTTCATTCGGCACAAACTCCAGGACGATCACCTGCCCGCCGGGCCTTAGCGCTGCGCCCGACTTCCTCAGCAGTGCTTCGTTTTCCGCCGGGGTAAAGTGGTGCAGAAGGTTGGTAATCAGAACGGCATCAAAACCGGTGCCATAATCCACGTCGAAAGCGCTGCCGGGCAGGAGGTGATAGCGATCGCCTATTCCCTGGCGTTGCGCGTTGTCCCGGGCCACCTCCAGCACATTGGCCCAGTCCAGCGCATAAATGTGGGCCCTGGGCAGCTTCTGCGCCACGGTGAGCCCAAACAATCCATGGCTGGCTGCGATGTCCAGGATCTTGGCCGTGGGCTTTGCTGCCAACTCAGCTTCCAATAGCCCGGCCATGGCATGGGCAGCCGGCATCATCAGCGGCGCCATGCCGCGCGCGAATTCAACCCAGATGGGATCTTCCGGAGCCAGCGTGCCTTCGTCGTCAGATGCGCCTCCGCGACGCGCCGCCTCCGGCAGATGCTCAAACTTGGTCAGCTGCGTCGGATGCATCAGGAACTTCAGAGCATGGCCCAGGTACGCGGGGGATTCACGATCCAGAAAGAATGCCGTGTCTGGGGTAAGCGAGTAGCGACCGTTCGTCTTAGCCAGAAACCCCATCACGCCCATGGCGTCACACAGAATGCGTACACCACGCTCAGAGGCCTGGGAGGCCTTGGCGATCTCGGCTGCCGTATGGCTTCCCCGGGCAATCGCTGTAAACACGTCAAGCTCGATGGCTGCTTTCAAAGCAAAGGCGCGCTGGTATCCCTGAATCGTGTCAAAGATCCGCACGGGATCGGGCTTTGGCAGTGGCATTCCCTGAGCTGACATAAAAACTCCTGTTTTCCATTCTATCTGCCCGCCGCGCCTTCCGGAGTTCTGCAACGGGCTTTACAATAAATTCTTGTCTGCGCCTAAGTTCTTCCTGAGATACCTAGCTTGGCTCTCCGCTCTCAAGACCCTGGGAGCGTGGGGGGTTTTCATCATTTCCATTCTCGATGCCTCCGCCTTCGGGGTTCCCATGGATCCGCTGGTTGCCGGCTATGTCTTCGCCAACCCGCATAAAGCGTGGCTTTACTGCCTGGCGGGCGCTTTGGGGTCGGCGCTGGGCAGCCTCGTCCCCTTTGCCCTGGGACGAGCTGGAGGCGAGCTTTTCCTGCTGAAGCGCATCGACGAGGCCCGGCTCAAGCGTATTCGCGATCGCTTTGAGAAGCAGGAGTTCGTGGCGCTGCTGGTCCCAGCCATGCTGCCGCCGCCGACGCCGTTTAAGCTGTTCGTCTTCTCTGCCGGCGTCTTTGAAATGAAGATCCCGGCGTTCCTACTGGCAATCATCATCGGACGCCTGGTGCGGTTTGGCGTCCTCTCTGTGCTGACAATCTTGTTTGGCGAACGGATCGTGGAAAAGGTAAGGCTGCTGCTGCACGCGCATCCGGCAGTTCTGGTGCTGATTGGGATTGCTCTGATCTTGATTGGATATTTGATCTTCCGTTTGTTACGAGCGCCGGCCAAAGAGATTGCAGATGAGATCAAGGCTGATGATGCAGCGCAGATGGAATAGACGCGCACTGGAAAAGAATATTTGCTGGACGCCGCCCAGTTTGGAACAGCGTTTGACCGGCACGAATCTGCGGCGAAGGGTTGTACTACGCTTCCGCGCCCTTGCCCTCAATGACTTGTTGCGTCTGCGGCACCAGCGCTCCTATGCCGAAGAATACTGCTGCAAACAGCACGTCAGAGATGATTCCATTCCTGAAGAAGGGCAGCGCTTTCGTATAGCTCTCAATCAAGCCGGAGAGATTGTGGGCATAGCTGATGTTGCCGACAGCCCAAACAGCAAAGTTGCTAAACAGATAAAAACCAACGCCGGTGCCCAAACCCGCGCCCAGCACGCCCAGCGGCTTCGCCCGGTCGCGCAACAGAACGCCGATGAGGCAGGGCACGAAATACCAGGCCCAGATCAGATACTGCTCCGTGGTAAGCGGCATCTGGTAGACACGAAGGTTCAGATAGATATCCGATCCGATCAGCAGCGCCACGGGGATCCAGAAATTCTTGCGCGGAATGCGCGCGCCGAAGAACAGCAGGGAGGCGCCGACCATACTGAAACCTTTGGTAGCAAAAGTGCCGGTTCCTGCCGCAATGCGCAACAGCACAGCCATCAACACAAACAGATAAGGCAAAATCCCCGACAGATTGGTCAGCATAAGCACCTCAGAATGGTTATTGTGACGGTTTGAAAGTCTTGCGTCAAGAATGAGCTCTGCACCGAAACGGAATGCTTCGCGTCCTCAAATTCGCTATTTGGTCCCGGCATTACGCGGCGGCCTGCCCACATACATCTCTTCGATCTGCAACTGTGGACCCACGATAACGTAGGCTCCCAGGGGCGGCCGGCGACGCTGCGACGCGCCCTCCGCGGTCTCAAAGCGCAGATCTTCAAATTGAACCAGGTGGCGGCCGCCCTCCAGGGCCTCGGTCGTAACGAACGGGTGTTTGGCCCAGTCAAGATAGACCCGCCCCAGGTACGATCGTTTGGCTGCCAGCGTGACCGGAGTCTCTTCCGGCTTGAAAAGCACTACCTGAAGGTTTTCCGGATCCACTTCACCCGCGCGGGAATCGACCGGGAGAAGATGAAAGGCGTCGCGCGTTTCTACAACCCCGTTCCAGGAGAAGAAATTGATCGGCTGAGGGAAGGCGGAGGCACGCAGAGGCTCTTCGTTTCGATAGGTACGCGCGTTCAGCGCATTCACAGCCCGGCGATGCTCAAAATCGCGGATCAGGATCACCGCAGCCACGCACACCAGGGCGAAGATGGCTCCTCCACGTCCGCGGAGCTGCGGCTTGCGCGATCCGATCTCCTCCGTGATCAGGGCAAACAGCCCCGGCAATACCAGCCCCAGGATCATCGCGATGAGCATGATGGGATCGACGATGAAAACAATGTCCCACGAATACCACTTGGGGTTAAACGGCGCGAACGGCCGCACACCGTAATTGTTGGTGAAGTCCTGGAACAGATGCAGCAGCGCCCCCAACAGCGCATAGATGTAGAGCAGCTTCCAGCGGGGCGGCAGTTTGGGCTCCCATCCGTCTGTGTTCCGCCAGCGATAGACGCCGTAGACAATGCCCACCACCGCTGCCGCCACAAATGGCGCCCCAACCAGGCTGTGGGTGATGCCGCGATGATGCTGCAGGCCAAAGATCGAGCCGCCAAAGTAAGTAAATGAATCGACGTCCGGGGCTTCGATTGCCAGCGCAAGAGTAAGCGTCGCCAGTCCCGTCCGGCGATTGAGACCGGCCCGGCTCAGGCAGGCGCCGGTCAGAATATGGGTGACAGGGTCCAAAGATCAGCCTCGGTGTGAAACTAGCATTCTAACCAAGACCGTTTTATCTCGCTCGGCGATGTGTTGTTGAGTCAGTTAACAGATGGGATAATGGGCTGAGACTCTGATGGCCGAGATTCCAACCACGCAAAGACGGCTGCTTTTATGCTCCCGCAGGAACGATTCGTTTTTGGCGTTGCAAAGCGCCGTTTTCAGCCAGGCCGGACGCTTTGTGATTGCCGTGCCGGTCGAGCAGGTTCAGGAGCAGATTGAAAACAGCGATTTTGACATCTTCATCCTGAACCACACGTTGCCGTTCGCGGACCGCAAGCTGCTGGCGCGCAAGATCAAGAGGCTCAAGCCCACCAGCGGCGTGCTGATTTTGCATCATAGCGGCGCCTTGGACAATCCTTACGTTGACCTGGCAGTGGACTCGCGATCCGGCGCCCTGGCCATGCTGCGGGGACTGGAGCGCGTGGAAACCATGTTGCACGCCCGCAGCCACCGCCGCGCCGACTTTGATGGCAAGTACGTCGTGGTAGCCGATAGCAATCGCAATTACACGTTTGTGACCGACTCCGTGTGTGACCTCCTCGGTTACGACCGCGCCGTGTTACTCGACCTTCGCATTGAGGATGTGGTGGACGGCGCCGCGCCCGTGGTTGTTCCTTTGTTCGAACAGTTCGTGGCTTCGGGAAGACAGAGCGGAAGGATCGTTCTGCGCCATCGCTCCGGCAGGCTCGTCCCCGTGCAGTATTGGTCCAGTGTAGAGCCGGATGGCTGCATGATCGCGCGCTGGGAGCCGGTGGAGAGCGAAGCAGCCTGAACGTCACTTCATCAGCAGCTTCACCCCTCTGCTTTCAATCGTCAGCTCAGCGGGCAGCGTTCCCAGCAATTCGCCATCTGCCTGCGAATGGATGGTGCGCGCATCCGGATCCGCTGTGCAGCGAAACCACCGCGAGTGCACCATATCCACATCCTGCACCTTCCAGTTCATGCCGGTGGCGACTCCCGCAAAGTAGGTAAGGAAGCGGCGCACCTTGTCCGTGCGAAACAACAACAGGCAAAAGCTGTCGCGCGTAAGCGCGGAACCCAGATTCACCAAGTGCAGCAGTCCGGGAAAGCGTGCCGCACGGATCGCCATAGCCAGCATGGCTTTGCCCTGCTTGCGCTGGCCCTGCTCGTCTTCCCACTCGATCTGAAACATGGGATAGCTGCCGCGAAAAGCCATGCGCGCCATCTCCAGAAAATAAGCATTTCGTCCCCAGCGCTCTTTGGCCTCCACGGCTGTGCGATACATCAGCTCCGCATCCGCGCCCACTCCGGCCGCGACAATGAAATAGCGCCGGTCCGGTGCTCCATTCCGCTTGGACAAGACCACCCCAGGATAAAATTCGCGCGGCGTGTAACCAAGGAGCCTGGTTGCCGCAGCGACCGGATTGGCGGGCAGCCCCAGGTCGGACGCCAGCAGGTTGCCGCTGCCCAGCGGCACCAGGCCGAGCGCCGTGTCCGTACCGGCCGCCATGATCCCGTTCAGCGCCTCATTGACCGTGCCGTCGCCACCGCAGGCTACTATGGTGTCAAAACCCGCCGTGGAAGCCTCCTGCGCCTGCTGAATGGCGCTGCCGGCATGAGTGGTCGCCGATGCCTCCACTTCCACGCCCGCGCCGCGAAGAATCTCGATCACGCGTGAGACCGCCCGCGCACGCTGGGCTTTTTTGCCTCCGGATGCCGGGTTATAGATCAGGAATGCCTTTCGCACCGCTGGATTATAAGCTGCTCAGGCGACTTGCGCGCTGAGCAGCGCGGCTGGTGGCGCAACGTGCTGCAAGTCCGGGCAACGCTCAGTGGCGGATTGCAGCGCAACGACAGGAAGCGAAGCCCACACAATATAATCACAGTCATGCCGTCTGCCGCCGAGGACAGGAACATCGACCAGAAAATCGAGAAGCTGCGCGACGAGATTCGCCGCCATGAATACCTGTATTACGTTCTCGACGCTCCCGAACTGCCCGACGCCGACTTCGACCGCCTGATGCAGGACCTGAAGAAGCTGGAAGCGGCGCACCCGGAGTTGATCACCCCGGATTCTCCCACTCAGCGCGTGGGCGGCAAGCCGCGCGAAGGGTTCGTCAAGGTCGAGCACTCGCGTCCCATGCTCTCGCTCGACAACGCCTACAACGAGCAGGAGCTACGCGACTGGGACCGCCGCGCTCGCGAGCTGGCGGGCTCGGACAAAATCGAATACGTCTGCGAGTTCAAGCTCGACGGCATGTCCCTTGCGCTCACTTATGAGAATGGCAGGCTGCTGCGCGGTGTCACCCGCGGCGACGGCGCGGTGGGCGAAGATGTCACCACCAACGTCCGGACCATGCGCTCTGTACCGCTCTCGATTCCAGCGGCCGCGTTCAAGAAGACCGATGTGCCGGCAGATTTCGAAGTGCGCGGCGAGGTCATCATGCCGCTGGCTGCCTTCCAGCGCATGAACGACGACCGCGCTGCTAAAGGGCTCTCTACGTTTGCCAATCCTCGTAACGCGGCCGCCGGAACGATCCGCATGCTTGAGCCCAACATCGTCGCTGAGCGCCGTTTGGACTACTACACATATTTTTTGCTGGTAAAAGGCAGGTATTATCCGGAGAAGCATTCTGATGCTCTCAAAGCGCTGCAGGCGCTGGGCTTCAAGGTGAATCCGAATCACCGCATCGCCCACGACATTGAGCAAGTCCTGGAATTCATCCACCAGGGCGAGGAGAAACGCGAGAAGCTGGGCTACGAGATCGACGGCATCGTCATCAAGGTAAATTCCATGCGCACGCAGGACCGCCTGGGTTTTACCGGCAAAGCGCCGCGCTGGGCCATTGCCTACAAATATGCCGCGCGCAGCGGGGTTACGCAGGTAGAAGACGTCAAGCCGCAGGTCGGACGCACCGGAAGGCTCACTCCCGTGGCCTGGCTCAAGCCGGTTTTTATCGGCGGCACCACGGTAAGCCGCGCCACACTGCACAACATGGATGAGATCGGCCGCCTAGGTCTAAAGATTGGCGACTGGGTCATGGTCGAACGCGGCGGCGACGTAATTCCCAAGGTCGTCAAAGTCGTGGAAGACAAGGAACACCCGCGAGGCCACAAACTGTTTCGCATGCCGGAGTGCTGTCCGGTCTGCAACAGCACCATTCGCCACAAGGATGGAGAGGTCGATTACTGGTGCGTGAACCTCAACTGTCCGGCGCGGCTCCAGGGCAGCATTCTGCATTTTGCCTCGCGGTCGGTCATGAACATTGACGGTCTGGGTGAATCGCTGGTCAATCAGCTCCACCAGCATGGTTATCTCAAAGACGTTGCCGATATTTATACGCTCAAGGACAAGCGCTCGCAGCTCCTGGAACTGGAACGCATGGGAGAAAAGTCGATCGACAACCTGCTGGCGGAGATCGAAAAATCGCGCAAGCTGCCCCTGGAGCGCGTGATCCTGGGCCTGGGCATCGGACAAGTGGGATCGCGCACGGCCGAGCTTCTGGCGGAACATTTTGGCTCCATGGATGAGCTGATGAACGCCTCGGCCGAGCAATTGCAGGAAGTCCAGGACGTCGGTCCCAGCGTTTCAACCAGCATTCGCGAATTCTTTGACGAAGCTGCCAATCGCAAGCTGGTAGAGCGGCTGAGCAAGTTCCTGGTCTTCAAGGGCGTCAAGAAAGTCCGTGGCACAGCGCTGGCGGGCAAGACGTTTGTTCTCACGGGAACACTGCCGAACTACTCGCGTGACGCAGCAAAGAAGATGATTGAAGATGCCGGCGGCAAGGTCTCCGGCTCAGTCAGCAAGAAGACCGACTACGTGGTAGCCGGCGCCGATGCAGGATCGAAGCTGGATAAAGCAAGAGAGTTGGGTGTGAAAGTGGTGGATGAAGCGGAGATGGAAAAGTTGGTTTCTCTGCAATCACGAACGTAGTGAGGGATCCCTATAGCTCAAAAGACAGTTTGAGGCAAAAACTTATGAATGCGAGCGCTCCTGAAGCGCATGGTGAGGGTAGTGATCCCTCGCCGCGCTCGGGATTAAAAACCCAAGCCTTCCGCACTGCCCGCGACTTTCTTCTCACCTATCGCGAAGACTACGCCAAAGCGTACGCAGGCTTTGAGTGGCCGAAGCTCGAAACCTTCAACTGGGCACTCGATTGGTTCGACCAGATCGCTGCCGGTGAGCGCCGCAACCAGACTGCGCTGTGGGTCTGTTACGAAGACGGCCGCCAGGACAAGTTGAGCTTTGCGGAGCTCTCCGAGCGTTCGAATCGCATCGCCAACTACTATCGCAGCCTGGGCGTGAAGCGCGGCGACCGCGTTTTGCTGATGCTCGGCAACATTCCTCCGCTATGGGAAACCATGCTGGCGATGATCAAGCTCGGCGCGGTGATCATCCCGGCCACAACGCTGCTCACCGCGAACGATGTGGCTGACCGCATCGCGCGCGGGCGTGTTCGGCATGTGGTCTGCGCTGCGGAATTGGCGCCCAGGATCGAAACCGCATGCGGAAACTGCACACGCATAGCGATCGGCGGCAAAGTTCCGCGCTGGCAGGAATACGAACAAGGATATTCAGCGCCTGCGGCCTTCCAGCCTGACGGCGCAACTGGCGCCAATGATCCGCTGCAGCTCTACTTCACCTCCGGTACCACGGCCAAGCCCAAGCTGGTAGTGCACTCGCATACCAGCTACCCGGTTGGCCATCTTTCCACCATGTATTGGATCGGCATCAGGCCGGGCGACATTCACTGCAATCTCTCCTCGCCGGGCTGGGCCAAGCATGCATGGAGCTGCTTCTTTGCCCCGTGGAACGCCGAAGCCACCATCTTTGTGATCAACCAATCACGCTTCAGCGCTCGGGGCCTGCTGGATGCGCTCACCGGATGCGGTGTCACCACATTCTGCGCGCCGCCTACCGTCTGGCGCATGCTGATCACCGAGAAGCTGGCGAACTGGAAAGTAAAGCTGCGCGAGCTGGCCAGCGCCGGCGAGCCGCTGAACCCTGAAGTCATCGAACAGGTGCGGGCCGCATGGGGTCTCACCATCCGCGACGGCTATGGCCAGACCGAGACCACGGCACAGGTCGGGAATCCGCCGGGACAGAAACTCAAAGTCGGCGCCATGGGGAAGCCCCTTCCCGGCTACCAGGTCCGGCTGCTCAATACCGAGGATCTGGACGCAGATGAGGGCGAGCTGTGCCTTCCGCTTGATCCGCCGCCCGCGGCGCTCATGCCCGGCTACCAGGGTGACGATGGAAATGTGATCCCGCTTGCAGGCCCGGTGTATCGCACCGGCGATGTGGTGCAGCGAGATGCGGAAGGCTACTTGACGTTTGTCGGCCGCGCTGACGACGTCTTCAAAGCCTCGGACTACCGCATCAGCCCGTTCGAGGTTGAGAGCGCGCTGATCGAGCATGCTGATGTTGTCGAGTGTGCGGTTGTGCCCTCGCCCGATCCGATACGCCATGCGCTGGTGAAGGCTTTTGTCACACTGCGGGCAGGCTGTCCGCCGTCCCGCGAGGTTGCGCTTTCCATCTTCCAGCACAGCCGCAAGGTACTGGCGCCGTACAAGCGTGTGCGCCGGCTGGAGTTTATCGATCTGCCCAAGACGATCTCCGGAAAGATACGAAGGGTGCAGTTAAGAACGGCGGAGGCGGAGCGCGGACCGGAGTTGAAGAAAGAGGAGTTCAGGGAAGAAGATTTTTTCTAACATCCCGAGCGGAGCGAGGGATCCCTATTTTCCAGGAAAATATGTCGCACCTACGGCGCTCGCTTTTTTTGCACTGAGTACCCAGGGCTGCTACGCCTGGGCTAGGCTGTTTCGCCCTTCGGGCTGGAGCGTTGATAAGCCAATATGGGAAAGCCCGACCGTAAATCAAAGCACAAGGTCTCTCCACCCTACTCGCGCGCTGGTGAGCACCCCATCACGCGAACAGCGCGCGTGCTGGGGAGCCCGCTGAAAAGCGCGCGCTCGCTTACGGGCGTCGGGATGACGTGCTGAAAACCATAAGTGTGCGAAAACGAACAGCGCCGCCGCAGGGTCTTGTCAAGATGTCCTATTTCGCGATTGATTCGCCAGGGGTAGTTGCGCTATGGTGAGGCAGCCCCGAGGGGTGAGCAAGGCAGATCCTTGAAAACCAGGAAATAGCAATTGGCAGTTAGCGATTAGCCAAACCAAAAAACGGAAGAGCGGTCGCAACCCACTGCTGAAAAACCAGCCCTCACCCTGAGACAAGTTGCGACCCACTGCTGCACGGACTTGGGATCCACGGCAAGCCGGGGCAGGTCGCCTCACTTGGGACAAGTCCACGCCAAATTGGGATGACCTGGGATGATTGGGGAGGGGGGAAGGGGTACCCCCTCTCCGCAAATTCGATGTGGTTCAGGCGACTCGTTCCTTGGTGCTGCAGCGCACGCAGCCCTTTATCACCTTTTCGCGGTGCTCGCGCAATCTTTGCTGAAATGCGACCAGGCGGCGTCCGTGGGTTGACGTTTCGTCGATGCCGCCTCTTTCCCCCGGCGGGCGCTCAAGGGTATAGACGCCGGGTTCGCGCATGGTCTCCGGGCCGGAGACAGCCGGCTGTTGCTTCGGAATCTCTCCTGCGATCGGGTTCATTACCTCTCGCTGGGGTACGCCCCGGCGAAACTCCGCGTCTTCCCGGCCGGCCTTGGCGGGTTTGGACGGTTGCAGCGTGGTCTTGCCTGTGGTTCCTGAAGAAACACCGAGCAGATCGTCCTCTTTGCCGACTCTCTGCGGCGTGAAGTCCTGTTTCAGGCTCTCCTGCGCTCTCGGGCTCAGCGGTTGGCGCCGCACTCCCTCAACCTCTTCTATGGGCGGCGTGATGATACGGTTTGTGTCCTTGTTGTACAGCACCGAGCCTTCATGCCACTGTTTCTCGTAATTCTTTTCATACTCTGCCCAGTCGTAGTTGGGCGCCAGCAGTCTCTCGTCAAACTCAGGCAGCATCTCCAGACGTTCTTTGTCGAGTTCGGCATAGAATTTGTCATCGTGGTTTCCGTACGGTGAAATCCGGTTCGCCGGCACCATTATTTTTTTCCGCGAGAACAGCCCGCCGGTGTTGAGCACCAGGTAGCGAATGTCGCCGCTCGAATGATCGAAGATCACATCATCAATTTTTCCCAGCTTCTCGTCATTGACGCCGTAGACCTCGGCGCCGCGGACATCGTCTACTTCCCCTTCAAATCTGTACTCCCGAAGAATGCCGTAGTGAGGCATAAGCCCTCCCTCGATTGTCGTCAATACTAGTTAGGATGCGAAAGGTAAACGGGATGAGAAGCACAATCGTGAGCTGGTGACGGAGACGGAAATCTCACTCATCAGACTCAGAATTTTTCTTTGATCCTCTTATATGTTGTCGTCAAATCTTCCGGCAGCACGCGCGTCTCGCCTACGGAGGTCATGAAATTCACGTCGGCCACCCAACGGGGCAGGATATGCATGTGAATGTGCGCCGCTACTCCCGCGCCGGCAGCCTTACCAAGGTTCATTCCCAAATTGATACCGTCCGGCCGGTACAGAGCGCGGAGGACCCCCTCCAACTTTTGGGTAAGCACCATCATTTCCTGGGCGGCCGGGGTGGATAATTTTTGTAGTTCGTCCACGTGCTCATACGGCACCACCATGGTGTGGCCGGAAGTGTAAGGAAAGGCGTTAAGAATCACAAAACAACGGTCGCCGCGATGGACCACCAGGTTCTGCTCATCATTTTGGGCCTGTAAAATGCCGCAAAAAACGCATTCGCCGGGCTTGGCGGCGGCGGTGACATAGGCATAACGCCAGGGAGTAAACAGGAAGTCCATGAACCTTCAAACGATACCAGAAGGGTTAGGGTCTTGAGGCGATTTTCCTGCACTTCCGCGTTTGACAGTGCCTTAGGCCATTGCTATAGTCGAAAGAGTCTTATGGCTCTTGAGGGACTGCCATAGGATCCGGCCGCTGGTTTCTGAAGCCTTCCGAAGAATTGGAAGTTTTGTGCCAGTGGGACTCGGTCCCGAGTCCGCCTTCAGCACTACTGCTTCTCCTCGAGTGAGTTCCAGCCGTGTTTTGGGTTCCGGTAGCAAAGGGATAATGTTGGTCGAGCACACAGCCCGTAGCGATCGCCACGCGTCCGAAGCTGAATCCACCAGCTCAGCCGATTCCCCACAGTCCTACGAAAACTCAATCACTATGTCCGGGAATGAATCTCAAACTCCAGCCCTTGAGCAGCCCAGCGCGGGTGTTGCTCACAAAGAAGAAACCCACATGGAAGACTTTGCCGCAGCCTTGGAATCGTACACCCTTGAAACTGAGCCGGCGCCAAGTGAAGACAATGTCTTCAAAGGCACCGTCATCAAGATCACCCCAACCCACGTTGTTGTCGACATCGGATTCAAGTCCGAAGGCCTGGTGCCGATCGCTGAAGTCACCGACGCCGCCGGCAACATCAAGTTCGAGCCGGGCCAGGAAATTGAAGTCATGGTCCAGCGCGGCGAGAACGAAGAAGGCTCCGTTCTGCTTTCGCATGAGCGGGCCCAGCGCGTGCGGGTGTGGGAGAACATTGAGAAGGCTTACCACTCGAAAGAGGCCGTAAAAGGCACGGTAGTGGAGCGGGTGAAGGGCGGCGTCTCTGTCGATATCGGCGTGAAAGCGTTCATGCCGGGTTCGCAGGTGGATGTGCATCCAGTACGCAACCTGGAATCGCTGAAGGGCCACGAGATTGAAGTCCGCGTTATCAAACTGAATAAGAAACGCGGCAATATTGTTGTTTCCCGCAAGGCCATCCTGGACGAAGAAGTCACCGCCAAGCGCGGCAAGACGCTGGAAAACCTGCATGAAGGCGCCATCCTCACGGGCACGGTCAAGAACCTCACCGATTACGGCGCTTTTGTCGATCTGGGCGGCATTGACGGCCTGTTGCATATCACCGATATGTCATGGGGCCGGCTGACGCATCCGCGCGACCTGGTTCACGTTGGTGACCAGATCCAGGTAAAAGTTTTGAAGTTCGATGGCGACAAGCTCCGCGTTTCGCTGGGCTTCAAGCAGTTGACGCCCGATCCGTGGCTTGACGCTGCTGAGCGCTATCCGATTGGGGCCCGCGTCAAAGGCCGCGTGCTGAGCGTTACCGATTACGGCGCTTTTGTTGAGCTGGAGCAGGGCATTGAAGGCCTGGTGCACGTGAGCGAGATGTCGTGGTCAAAGCGCATGAAGCACCCCTCCAAGCTGGTCAACGTGGCGGATGAAATCGAGTGCGTGGTGCTCAACGTGAATTCCAGTGAGCGCCGCATCTCCCTCGGATTGAAGCAGCTGGAATCAAATCCGTGGGAGCGTCTGCACGAAAAATATCCGATCGGCTCGACCGTGGAAGGCCGGGTGCGCAATCTCACCGACTTCGGCGCGTTCATCGAGATCGAAGATGGAATTGACGGGCTGGTCCACGTGAGCAATCTCAGCTGGACCAAGCGCGTGAAGCATCCTTCTGAAGTCCTGAAGAAGGGCGAGAAAGTGAAAGCCGTGGTGCTCGGCATCGAACCCGAGCAGCGCCGGCTCTCACTGGGCGTGAAGCAGCTTCAACCCGATGCCTGGGAGACCTTCTTCCAGACGCATCGCATTGGCGACGTGGTGCATGGCAAGGTGCTGCGCCTGGCGCAGTTCGGCGCCTTCGTTGAAATCGCCGAGGGTGTTGAAGGTCTCTGCCACAACTCCGAAGCCACTGACTCCAACGGCACGCCGATCAAGCTGGAAGCCGGCCAGGAGCACGACTTCAAGATCATCAAGATGAACCCCGAAGAGAAAAAGGTCGGGTTGAGCCTGCGAGCGGTGGGCGAAGAAGCCAGTCGCGCTGATGTGGAGGCCTACAAGCATCCGGCATCCAGCGCCACCACCACGCTGGGTGACATCATCAACTGGAAGCGCGCGGGCAACGATCAGGACTAAGCGCCCGTTTCAATTCAATCAAAAAGGCCATCCTGCGGGATGGCCTTTCTATTCTTAAGTTCCAGGAAGCCTACTTAAGTCTTAGCGTGATATTCGCCTGCTTGCGGCTGTCAAAGCCGCTCAGGGTCTTGGTGTCACTGCGAGCGCCCTCATGCTCGGCATAAACCTCATAGTCAACGTTGCCGGCTAATCCGGAAAAACGATAGCTGCCGTCTGCCTCAGTGATATAAGTCTTGATGGCCAGCGTTTTTGTATTTTTCAGATAGACAATCGCCTTCTGCACCGGCTGATCCTGCAAGCTGAATACATGTCCGACCAGCGTACGTGACTCCACCGGTCCGCTGCGTTGTGCAGCCGCCTCTCGTGTGATCGGAAACAGCAAGGCGAACGCCAGCGCAAGCGTCACCATGCCAAGAGATCTTTTCATTCCGAATCCCCCAAAATTTTTATTGAGCTTCTACTCTGTTAGATGCAGGCCGATATCCTGGCGTATCTCGCCTTCCATGTGAACTTTGGCTTCTCCTGTAAGTCTTTTCTTTTTAGACATTTGCGGCTTACCATCTTTTCCGGTGGGGGCATATTCGGCTTCGCCTGTGATCAGGTAGTCAGCGGCGGTGGTGGGCACGCGCTGCGCAAACTCACCCCGATGATCGGAGAACAATTCCCAACTGGGATGCTTTTTGCCTTCCGGCCGGATGTTGATCCTCACGCCATACAGGGGGCGGTCATCGGGTCCGTACGCAGTGCCGAAGATCAGTCCATAGCTTTTTTCCTGCTTTTCCTTCTTCTCCGGCTTCTTCTCGGCAGGTTGCTGCGCCTTATCGGTCTCCTGCGCCGCGGGCTGGAGCAACGCGAAAAACGTGAACAGCGCGAGCCAGACAGTCAAGTCGCGCGAGCGGCTCTTAGTAATCACTGTCTTCATCTTCCTCGTCAGAGTCGTCTTCTTCTTCGTCTTCCTCATACTCGCTGACGGGATTGAGTTCCAGCGGATGCGTGGTAATCACCTCAAAATCCGAGCCGCATTCCGGACAGGAGACGATTTCGCCTTCATCGAGTTCTTCCTCGTCCAAATCGAGGTCGGTTTCGCATTCCGGGCAAATTGCCATTTCTTTCCTCCTCTGGCATTGTCACAAAGGTGGCAAGGGCCACGTGATTATATTTAGAATCTCTGAGGGTTGTCGTCAAGTTCTCAAATGAGGGACTGAATGCCGCTCTTGTACCCCCGTATTAAAATCGCTTTAAATGTCTTGATTGCGCTTCTGATGCTCCCGGTACCCCGGGCCGTTGCCCAGAAGCCCCACCCGAAAGCCCACAGCAACCCCGCTTCTGCAGCCGAGAAGACGGCTGCAAAAACAAAGCTGGATCGTGATCCGGTTATCACTCAGATTATCAAAGACGTTTCTCCCCAAAGCATCCGGCAGATTGACGAGAAGCTCGTCACCTTTGGCACCCGGTCAACGCTCTCCGTCAACAACCCTGACGCCGCCACTTCCCCTCAGGGCATTGTAGCTGCGCGCAACTGGATCAAGTCGGAATTTGAGCGTATTTCCGCGGAATGCAATGGTTGTCTCGAGGTCAAGACAGACACGTTTATTGAACGGTCCAAAGGTCCACGAGATCGCATTACCCAGCCGACGGAGATCCAGAATGTCTACGCGATTTTGAAAGGCACCGATCCGGCCCAGGCCAATCGCATTTATCTGGTCACCGGTCACTACGACTCGCGCAACAGTGACGTGATGAACTCCACTCTGCCTGCGCCTGGCGCCAACGACGATGGCAGCGGCACCTCTGTCTCGCTCGAGTGCGCCCGCGTGCTCAGCAAGCACAGGTTTCCGGCAACGATCATCTTCCTCACTGTTGCCGGCGAAGAACAGGGCCTCAACGGCAGCACCCATTTCGCCAAGATGGCCAGTGAGCAAGGCTGGCAGCTGGAGGGCGTGCTCAATAATGATATTGTCGGCGGCAACCGCACTCCCGGCGACACGGAACAGAACAACAACTGGGTTCGCGTTTTCTCCGAAGGCATTCCCGCGGCCGCCACTGACGCCGATTTGCGGCGCATACGCTCGGTGGGCGGCGAAAACGATTCTGCTTCCCGCCAGCTGGCCCGCTACATCTACTCGGTGGGCGAGACCTACGATTTTGGCCAATTCTCTCCCAAGCTCATTTTCCGCCGCGATCGCTATCTGCGCGGCGGCGATCACAGCGCATTCAATGAGCAGGGCTTTGCCGCTGTGCGCTTCACCGAATATCGCGAAGACTTCAACCATCAGCACCAGAACGTGCGCACGGAAAATGGCATCGAATATGGTGACTTGTTGAAGTTTGTCGATTTTGACTATGTGGCCAACGTGGCCCGGCTGAACGCGGCTACGCTCGCCTCCCTGGCTTCGTCTCCTGCGCCACCCGCGGATGCCCGCTTGTTGACCCTGAGGCTGGAAAACGATTCCAAAATCGAATGGAAACCTTCGGCCGGCGCTGCTGCTTATGAAGTGTTATGGAGAAAGACCACTGACGGGGATTTTCCTGCAGAGAATGTCATCCGGACCACGGACACCAAGATCGATTTGCCGGAGTCCAAGGACAACGTGATTTTCGGAGTACGATCAGTAGATGCCAAAGGCCACAGGAGCCTGATCGTGATTCCAGGGTCGGAAAGAGCAGGATTGGAAAGAGCAGGGTCGGAAAGGGAAAGATAAGAAGGCAACTATGCCCAGGTCGATAACACTTTCACTGCCGCCATTCACACGTGCGATCAAGACGTTGGTCGCCGTGTATGCCGGTATCTATGTTCTCCTGATTATTCTCGCGGCCGTTCGCCTGCCGGAGATCCGAGGTTACATTCTTGGCTTTCTGGAACTCACGCCTCGCCATGTTGTTCATGGGAGGATCTATGAGCTGGTAACCTACGGCTTCAACCCGGGCGGATTTTTGAATTTGCTTTTCAGCATGCTGATGCTCTGGATGTTCGGGTCCATGCTTGAGGTCTCCTGGGGCAGCCGAAAGTTCTGGGAATTTTATTTATTTGGAATCGTCGGCGCTGGCTTGGGAACCGTGCTCCTGGCTTACACCGTGGGCACAGTGATCCACTTTGACCCATCGGGGGCCGCATATGGGGCGTGGGGCGGTATTTATGCCATTTTGATGGCGACCGCCATGCTCTTTGGCGACCAGGAAGTGTATATGTTCCCGCTTCCGATTTCGATCCGGCTGAAGTATCTCGTGGGAATTCTGGCGTTTATTGCGTTTATCGGCGCCCTGCAAAGCGACACAGCCAACCTGGCCCAGCTGAGCGGACTTCTGTTTGGCTGGATATACGTGAAATTCGTTCCCCGGCGCGGCATGCTCTTTGCTTTTTCTGAAGCGTCGTACGGCCTCAGAAATCGCTACCATCGCTGGCAACGCCGCCGCGCGGGAAGAAAGTTCCAGGTTTACATGCGCAAGCATAACCAGGACCCGAAAGATTATTTCGACGAGTACGGCAATTTCCGCCCACCCGATGATAAAGACAAAGGAAACGGCGGCAGCAAGGGCGGATGGGTAAACTAAGCAGCTAGCAAATAGCAACTGGCAAATAGCACAGCTAAAGCTAAATCCGCCTTTTGTCGAAAACAATAATTTCCGCACAGACTCCGCATGTCACAAGTTGGTCCGGCTAGTTGCTAGTTGCCAATTGCTAGCTGCTTCTTTTTCTTCTCTCCACCTGCTCAGCCGGCCGCAGCCGCGGGCTTTGCCGTCGTTCCCCTTCCGGCGGTCGATGCTCTCCCGCTCCCACCACGTGCAAGCGCATGAAGTTCGTTGAACCGCTGCTCGAGCGGGTTCCCGCAACCACGGCAATAATGTCGCCTGACTCAACAGCGCGCATTCTCATCAGTGCCCGCTCCGCGTTCTGCACCATCTCTTCGGAATTGGGAGTCATTTCACAAGCCAGCGGTGAGACGCCCCACATCAGGTTGAGCCGGGCACATATCGCAGGCGTTGCGGCAAAGGCGTAGATCGGCGCGTTGGGCCGGTACTTGGATATGAGCCGCGCCGTTGTGCCGGTCTCGGTAAAGACAGCAATGGCCTTCATATTCAGGTCCTGGGCGGCATGCGCCACGGACTCACAGACGGTCTCAGAAATCGAAAGCTGCCGGTGGTGGCGCCGGCGTGGTGCTGGTTCCTCTCGGGCGGATTCCGCCTCCACCACGATCCTGGCCATGATGGCCACGGCTTCCCGTGGATACTTTCCGCTGGCCGTTTCTGCTGAAAGCATGACCGCGTCCGTCCCGTCCAGAATGGCATTGGCCACGTCGCTGGCCTCGGCGCGCGTCGGCCGGGGGTTTTCAATCATCGACTCCAGCATCTGCGTGGCCGTGATGACCGGCTTGCGCCAATCGGCGGCGCGACGAATCACGTGCTTCTGAATGATCGGCACTTTCTCCGGCGGCATCTCGACACCCAGATCGCCGCGAGCCACCATCACGCCGTCGGCCACGTCCAATATTTCTTCCAGGTTTTGCTCGTCGACGGCCTGCGGCTTTTCCAGCTTGGCGATCACCAGAACGTCGGCCTTATGAAGCCGTGTCAGCCTCTTGACCAGTCGCACGTCATCTGCGGTGCGAATAAACGACACCGCAACAATATCGACGCCATGCCGCAAGCCGAAGTCGAGGTCTTTTTCATCCTTTTCCGTAAGCGACGGGACATTCACCACGGTCCCCGGCAGATTGATGCCTTTGTGCTCGCCCAGCAGTCCGCCGTTGATGACCTCGCATTCCACATCATCGCCGCGAACTGCCGTCACTCGCAGCTCGATCAGCCCGTCAGAGAGCAGCACCCGCGCTCCCGGCTCAACTTCCTGAGCCAGTGATCTGAACGTGGTCGAAATGACCGTTGCGGTGCCGGCAATATCCCGCGGGGTTATGGTCAGTTTGGCGCCCCTCTTGATCGCGATGGGCGTGCGATATTTCAGCCGCCCTGTGCGGATCTTGGGTCCTTGCAGATCCTGCAGAATGCAGATGGTCCGGCCTTCCTTCTCGGCGACCCGGCGCAGACGATCCATCACGCGCGCATGCTCCTCGTGTGTTCCGTGAGAAAAATTCAGGCGGGCGACATCCATGCCGGCGCGCATCAGATCGCGCAAAACAGCCTCAGAGCTGCTGGCCGGACCGATGGTGCACACAATCTTTGCTTTGCGGGCAACGGCTGCAATGGTTGGTTCAGTGCTCCGGATTGGGCTGGTCAAATCGCTTATACCTTCTTTTCTTTGCTTTCGGCCTCAGCCGGCTTGGGATACCACTGCGCGTTCATCTCCGCGCCCAGCAAAACCACCACGGAGACAATGTACATCCATACCAGCAGCGCAATCGCCGCACTCAGTGACCCGTAAACCACGCTGTACGTGGCGTAATCGCGCACGTACCAGCCGAACAGCATGGTCGCCGGAAACCAGAAGACGCCGGCCATTACGGCGCCAGGCAGAACGCGCCGCCACGATTGGGTCTTGGGCAGGCCGTGATGATAGATCAGCGCCATTACGGCGATCGCCGTGAGCAGCGCAATGGCCCAGCGGGCGGCGTCCCACACCAGCAGGACCAGCGGCTTGAAAAGGTGCATGGTCTCAGACTGTGCCCAGTTCTCCACTTCGCTGCCAAAAGCCACCAGAATCGTGGCAAAGCCAAGAGGGATCAGCGCCAGCAAGACCAGGTAGAGCGCAATCAGCCGCTCCCACCAGAAGCTCCAGGTGTTCACCATGCCGTAGGCTTTGCGGAAGCCATCCATCCACGAGATCATCACGCCCGAGGCGGCCAGCAGCGTTACGATCGACGCCGAGTAGATGATCCGCGTGGCATGGTGTTGCTTGGTCTGGAAGAACGCCAGCGCTGCCGATCGCGAGCCCGGCGGTAATACCCATCCCACGGCCGCCGAAATCTGCTGCAGAAAGCCTTCCGTCTGATGGGAAGCTTCAAGCACTGACGTAACCACCAGGAATGCAGGGAACAGCGTGAGAATGGACGAGTAGGCCGCCCCTTTAGCGACTGAGAATTGCCCGTGTTGAAAGGCCTGCCAAAAGGCCCGGCGGAGCCGCGTAAAGTGCATTAGTGGAATAGGTTAAAGGCAGTCTGCCAGCTTCGCAAGCATTTGCCAAACCCCACGGGCGTTAGCTCGCGGTTGGGGCGGCTGCACCTGCAGTTCCCGCGCGCGGGTGCATCAACGCAACCTGCTGTTCAATCGTTGTGGCAAACTGCTCCACCCGCTGGATATGACTGAAGATTTCCATGACTCCAGCAGCGGTCACCATGATGGTGCCGTAGTCTGCCAGAGGCGATTTCCGGAAAGATACCTGTTGCACCTGGTACAAAAACAGATCAAAGGAGCGCAGCGGCGTTCGGAACAGCACTCTTTGGTTTGTGACCGCGAACTCTGCCATGCTCACGCTCCATTGCGCCCAGCCGCCAATCAGAATGCCCGCCACCAGAAGAAGTTCTCCTGGCGTGGCGGAGAAGTTCCGTTGATCCGCCGGGGTATACCACCACGCGCCCAGAAGAGTTACACCCACGGCGCAGGCGATGGTCGCAAAAACGAAGGCATTTTTGTTGATGGTCCAATGGTGTTGTGTGCGAAAAAGAACCGTTTCCCCGGCCAGCAGATTGCGATCAACCTTTGCCATTTGCCTTCCTTCCCTGAGCGGCCAGCATTATACCTTGGAAAAACAAAAGCGGGCTGGATTTCTCCAGCCCGCGATAGTTTGTTGATCAGTAAACGATTGTTTACTCACTCGAAATATATGTGTAAAGAAAACTCAGGCCGGCTTTCGCCGGCCTGGGAAGCTGGTTGCTAATTGCTAACTGCTGATTGCTATTCCGCAGCCATCTCCTCGGCTTCGCCTTCCTGGCGCAGCAGTTCCAGCGCACGTTCTGCTTCGGCGTATGCCTGGGAAACTTCTTCCTGCACCTTGGCGGCAGCCTGCTCGAGCTCCGGAGCCAGTCGCACGTTGCGATAGTGCTCCATGCCCGTGCCTGCCGGAATCAGACGGCCCACAATGACGTTCTCCTTGAGGCCGCGCAGGTGGTCCACAGCGCCCTGGATCGAGGCTTCCGTGAGCACCCTGGTGGTCTCCTGGAACGACGCAGCCGAGATGAACGACTCCGTGGAGAGCGACGCCTTGGTGATGCCCAGCAGCAGCGGACGACCCGTGGCCGGACGGCCGCCGCTGGCGATCACCCGGTTATTCTCTTCCATGAAGCGGAACTTATCGATCTGCTGTTCCAGCAGGAAGGTGGTGTCGCCCACGTCCTCCACCTTCACCCAGCGCATCATCTGGCGGACAATCACCTCAATGTGCTTGTCACTGATGGTGACCCCCTGCAGACGATAGACTTCCTGGATTTCGTTCACCAGGTAAGCCTGCAGTTCTTTCTCGCCGAGTACGGCAAGAATGTCATGCGGGTTGAGCGGCCCATCCATCAGCGGCTCGCCGGCGCGCACGCGCTCGCC
>Ga0126381_100000039_pt1 | contig 158318 bp, 148 predicted proteins | sample PanSoiMetPlot_28_FD_96465 | JGI IMG/M metagenome (GOLD analysis project Ga0126381, IMG submission 96465) | Tropical forest soil microbial communities from Panama - MetaG Plot_28 | ecosystem: Environmental > Terrestrial > Soil > Tropical forest > Bulk soil | place: Panama | collected 2016-02-17
CCCGAGTAGGAGATCGGCACCTCGTAAATCCGCCATCCGGCGCGCGCCGCCTTTACGGTGATTTCCGGCTCGAAGGTGAAGCGGTCCGCGGTTAGTGTAAGGGTCGCCAGTTTGTCGCGCCGGAATGCCTTCATGCCGGTTTCCATGTCATCCAGGTTCAGGTTGCACAGCGCGTTGGCCAGCAGCGTGAGGCCCCGGTTGATCATGTAATGCCAGAAAAACAGCACCCGATGCGGCCCGCCTAAAAAGCGCGATCCGAACACCATGTCGGCGCGCCCATCGATCAGCGGTTGGAGCAGCGCGCGATAGTCGTGGGGGTCGTATTCCAAATCCGCGTCCTGCACCACGACGATCGGATGGCGTGCAGCGGAAAAACCCAGGCGCAGGGCGGCGCCTTTGCCGCGGTTGATGGAATGAAACAGGCATCGCACGCGCGGGTCTTCGAACTGCTTAAGAAGCTCGCGCGTGCCGTCGGTCGAGGCGTCGTCAACGGCGATCACCTCGCAATCAAAGCCGCAATCCAGCACCCGGCCAAGGGCCTGCGTGAGGGTGGCGGCCTCGTTAAAAATCGGCATCACCACCGAAATCTTGACGTCATCCCAGTTCATGCCAGCAACGCCCGCCTTTTCAATTTGCGTCCCGCCGCCGGCGCCTGGCCAGCATCCGCGCCACTCGTCGCGCCATCGCGCGCCGCCGCGCGCGGCCCAGCCCGGCGGCGTACGCGTCGAAAAATCGTAAACGATCCGTATTGGAAAGACCCGGCAGGTCGAATCGTCCCAACTGCACAAGATTGCGCAACTGCCGATAATGGCGCCACGCGGGGAAGGCCCGACGCGTCCGATCATGGTCGAGGAAGATGAAGCGGGGCGGCTCGCTCTGAACCACAAAGATGTTGTACGGGGTGAGATCGCCGTGGACGACGCCGGCCCGATGCAGTCGGGCAATCTCGGTGCCGAGCGCCCGCATCAAGGCGCGCTTGCGCGCCGCAAAGCCGTGGTCGTGCGTGCTCGCCGCCAGTTCCGGCAGCGAGATGCCGTCCGCTCGCGCCGACGTCAACATAGTGCGGGCGCTGGCGTCGTGCACTCCGCTGAGCAGCAGCGGCGGTGTGCGGAAGCCCTCCCGATGCAGTTCCTCGGTCACGCGCCGAAAGTTGCGGGCCCGCCCGCCGCGCATCATGCCTTTGACCGCTGCGAGTCCGTGCGGCGGCTCGAAGGCCTTGATATAAACTTCCAACACATTGCCGCTCTCGCCCGTGATTTGCGTTTGATAAGTCACGGCGTAGCGAGAACGATAATATAAGCAGCCCTCGATCCCCTCAATTGCCCTGACGACGTGCTTTGCCGCATCCGCGAACGCTTCCGGCGGCCTCGCGGACCATTCCCCGGTCGCGTCGATACGCCAACCGTTAATGGTGATTTCGCCCTTGCGCCGCTCGTTGTCCATCAATGGCTTTCGGGCACCGCGGCGCGCAGTGCGCGCTCCACGGCGGCGACCACTTCGCCGGGTTCTATCCGATGCATGCACTCACGGTCGATAGGGCAATGGCGCAGGTAGCATGGATGGCACGGGATGCGCGCTTTGATCGCGAGGTCGGCATAGCCCCATGGCGCCGAGCGTTCTGGCGCCGTCGCTCCCCACAGTGAGATTATCGGGCATCCGACCGCCGCGGCGATATGCATCGGGCCGCAGTCGGGTCCGAACGCGGCCCGACAATGGCGGAAGATTGCGGGCAAATCGTTCAGCCTGGTTCGTCCCGCCAGGTTGACGACCTCGATTTGGGCCAAATGCTGGAGCACCGCGTCGGCCAGATGGCGCTCATCCGGTCCGCCGATCAGCAGGGGAACGAGCCCATGGCGCCGATTCAATTCCATGATCGCTTGCGCAGTGGGCTGCGCGAAATAGATGCGGCTTTCCCAGGACGAGCCGAGGATCACACCCAGTAGAGGCGGCGCGGTGTTGCCGATCAGTTCAGCCGCGCGGCGCAGATCGTCAAGGCTGGGTTCAATGCCGAATTCGATGGGTGCCGCCGGTATTCCCAGCGCATCGCCAAAGCTCTGGTACTGCATCAGCTTGAGCCGCAAGTTGGGTTGCGGCGCAACCTGGCGCGTGGAAAACCAGTGATTGAATTCCTTGGTGTTGGCGGCGGAAAAACCGATCCGATCGGCAGCCCCGGAGACCCGCGCCAGGAGGCCGCTCTTTAGATGACGCTGCAAGTCCAGCACCAGGTCGAAGTGGCCGGCCCGCACACGGTAGAGAAAAGACGGAAACGTCCATGGCGCACGCGCGCGGTTATACACGATCAATTCGTTGAGCCATGGATGGCCCTCGATCACGGGCGCCGACTTGGGCTCAACTGCCCATGCGATGTGCGCTTCGGGATAAGCCCGGCGTATGCGCCCGAGTAGCGGCAGAGCGCGCACCACGTCGCCGATCGAGCCCAGCAGGATGATCAAGATTCGATGCGGAGCGCCCTCGCTGTCGCCGTCGTTCATCTATGAAAGGAAATTAACAAGTCTGCTAAACAAATGCTCGCCGTGTGCATCACCGGGTGCGTCCCTGATTGCGCGACCTCCCGCAAGAACTCTCCAATCATTTCGGCAGCAGCTTTACGAACGATATTTACCCGCGTCAGGTATGCTTTCCACGATGCTTCCCCCCGTTTGGCATTCAGGCTGGCCAATCCCTGAAGCCGTACTCGCCGGTTTCACGATTGTATCGGCAAAACGGTGTCTCTTGCCAATCGTGCGCACCTCATTATCCTCAGGCTGAAGGATGGAAATGGGTATGGATATCGAAGTCGTAAGCCCGTTATACAAGCGCTGGCAGAATGAAGCTCGTACTGACCCCGAGTCATTCTGGGCGAAAGCCGCACGCGAGGCATTCTGGTTTCGCACCTGGGACCGGGTGCTGGAATGGGAGCCCCCGACCTTCCGCTGGTTCGTCGGCGCGACAACCAACATCAGCTACAACTGCCTGGACTTGCAGGTGGAGCGCGGCAACGGTGGACGCACCGCTCTGATCTCGGAGCACGAAGACGGCAGCCGCCGGCAGTTTACCTACGCGCAATTGCTGGGCGAGGTGAAGCGCATTGGCGCGGCGATGCGCGCTCTGGGGGTGCGCCGCGGAGACCGCGTCGCCATCTACATGCCGACCATGCCCGAGGCGATAATGGCGATGCTGGCGGCAACCCGTATCGGCGCGATTCATCTGGTCGTATTCGCGGGATTTGGCAGCGGCGCGCTGGCCGAGCGATGCCGCCTGGCGGGCACGCGGGTGCTGTTCGCGGCCGATCATACAACGCGCAAGGGTCACAAGGTCGATCTCTGGAAGCTGGTCAAGGACGCGTTGGCCGACCCCGGATCGCCGGTAGAAAAAGTCGTGATGCTGGCGCGCGGCGAGCCGCCTACCGACCTTCGAGCGGGTAGAGACGTCCTGTGGGAGGATTTTCTCAAAGCCGGCGATGGTCATTCGACGGCTTACGAGCAGATGGAGGCCAATGAACCGGCCTACGTGCTGGCCACCTCGGGCACCACCGCGAGCCCCAAGATCGCAGTTCACAGCCATGGCGCCTACCAGGTTGGAATCCGCTCCACCGCCTCGTGGTGCTTCGGAATGAAGCAGCGCGACGTCTGGTGGTCGACTTCGGATATCGGCTGGGTCGTCGGCCACAGCTATATCGTGTATGCGCCGTTGCTGTCTGGATGCACGACGATCGCGTACGAGGGCGCCCTGGACCATCCGGGGCCGGAGACCTTCTACCGTATTGTCGCTGAAAATGGCGTGACCGGCGTGTTTACGGCGCCGACTGCCGTGCGGATGCTGATGAAGTCGGGTACCGAGCCGGCACGCGGCTACAACCTCGATTGCGTTGAGCGGGTATTTTGTGCCGGCGAGGCACTGAACGCCCCGGCCTGGAGATGGTTCCAGAAAGACGTGTTCCATGATCGCGTTCCGGTGATGGACCATTGGTGGCAGACAGAAACCGGCGGTCCGGTGATGGGCAACCCGTACGGTATCCATATGCAGCCGATCAAGCCCGGCTCGGCGGGAGTCGCGATGCCCGGGTTTGAAGTCGAAGTCCGAACTTTGGAGGGCAAGCGCTGCGAGCCGGGCGAAAAGGGGCTGCTGGTAATCACGCGGCCGTTTCCGGGCCTTACCCCGACCATCTGGAACGACGCCAGGCGCTATGCCCGCGATTACTGGTCGCAGATTCCCGGCGTTTACTGCACCGGCGACGCCGCCCACCTGGACGAAGATGGGTACATCTGGTTTAGTGGCCGCGCCGACGACATCATCAAGATCGCCGGCCATCGTATCGGCACGGTGGAGGTCGAAACCGCCTTCCTGGAGCATCCGGCAGTGGCCGAGTCCGGAGTCACGGGGCGTCCCGATGAATTACGCGGCGAGGTGCTGGCGGCGTTCATCGCGCTCAAGCCCGGCTATGACGCCTCGCCCCAACTGGCCCAGGAATGCCGCGACGTGGTGCGCCGCCAACTAGGTCCAGTAGCTGTAATCGGCGATATCAATTTCATCAGCTCCCTGCCCAAGACACGCAGCGGCAAGATCATGCGGCGGGTGCTCAAGGCGGTGATTCTCGATCGCGATCCGGGCGACATTTCGACGATCGAAGACGAAGGCTCGGTGGAGGAAATCCGCGCGGCGTGGCATCGCATGCGCGCTGAACTCGGATAGCGTTCGCACGGCGGCGTTTGAGTGGCGGGCGTGCGATCTACAAACGCAACCGAAGGAGGACCGGGAAGATGGGTCTGTTCTCGACAAACGGTGGAGCGTCATCTCTGGTTCTGAGGTTGGTATTGGGATTCGTAATGTTCGCCCACGGATCGCAAAAGGTGCTGGGATGGTTCGGCGGCCACACTTTGTTCGTCACGCTGAACATGTTCACGCAACAGATGCACATGCCGCTGCCGCTGGCGTGGCTGGTAATCGCTGCCGAGTTCGGGGGCGGCCTCGGCCTAATCGTGGGTTTTCTCACCCGGATCGCGGCGTTCGGTATCGCCTGCGATATGCTCGGCGCAATCTTGCTGGTGCACTGGAGATTTGGCCTCTTCGCGAACTGGTTCGGCAATCAGAAGGGCGAGGGCATCGAGTATCACCTGCTCGTGATCGCTATCTGCATCGCTCTAATAATCCTGGGCGGCGGTGCCCTCTCGCTCGATCACGCTATCGCCGGCGGATCTCAGTAGTCGGGCGATTGTCGTATATCGGCGGCGGCGATAGCGCTGGAGCATCCGCGATGGCTGCAATCAGTCGAGGGAGGATCGTGGCTAAAATATAGTCATGGATCCCGAGCGTCCCATTGTGAAAGAAAACGCACCAGCTATTGATCCTGTCTGCGGCATGGAGGTCGATCCCCCCGATACGGCCGGGCGCGTCATGCACGAGGGGCACGAGTACCTCTTCTGTTCCGAGCACTGCGTGGAGGCGTTCAGGACAGACCCGGAAAAGTATCTGCATGCCGGCGCGCCCTCAGAGCACGGCGCCGATGCACATAGCGTGCACGATACGCATCAACCGGTGCATTCCGCTGGCGGCCGGTACACCTGCCCGATGCATCCCGAAATCCTGAAGGGCGGCCCCGGTGTGTGTCCTAAATGCGGGATGGCGTTGGAAGCGGCGCTCCCCGCCCTCGGCACTGAATACACCTGCCCGATGCATCAGGAGATCGTTCGCGACCAGCCGGGGAGCTGTCCAATTTGCGGGATGGCGCTCGAGCCGCGTATGGCCGCGGGGTCCGAGCGGCCCAACCCCGAACTGATCGACATGACCCGGCGCTTTTGGGTCGCGGCGATCCTCGCCGTTCCCGTACTCGTGTTGGCAATGGTGCCCGAACTGTTTGGCGTACAAATCCTCGATCCCGCGGCCCGGCAATGGGTTCAGTTCGCACTGGCCACGCCGGTTGTATTGTGGGCCGGATGGCCGTTCTTTGTCCGCGGCGCGGCCTCAATCCGCAGCGGCAACCTCAACATGTTCACCCTGATTTCGTTAGGCGTCGGAATCGCATACCTCTACAGTGTTGCGGCGACGCTCGTGCCCGGGCTGTTTCCCGCCGTCCTGCATGAGCACGGAGTGGTGCCCAATTACTTCGAAGCCGCCGCCGTAATCACAGCGCTGGTGCTGCTGGGACAGGTGCTGGAGTTGCGCGCGCGCAGCCGGACAGGCAACGCGATCAAGGCCCTGCTCGGGCTGGCGCCCAAGTTTGCTCGTATCATCCGCCCGAGTGGAGTCGAAGAGGATGTTCCAATCGACGCAATCGTGCCCGGCGACAGTCTGCGGGTCCGGCCCGGCGAGAAAATTCCCGTCGATGGCATCGCTATTGCCGGCGCCAGCTCGGTGGACGAATCGATGATCACGGGCGAGCCGCTGCCGGTAGAAAAGCACGAGGGCGACCGGGTTATCGGTTCAACCGTGAACAGCACTGGCGCTTTTGTAATGCGCGCCGAGCGCGTGGGAGCCGATACCCTGCTCGCACAGATTGTCAGAATGGTCGCGGCCGCCCAGCGCAGCCGTGCTCCAATTCAGCGCCTGGCCGACGTCGCGGCGTCCTACTTCGTTCCCGCGGTGATGCTGGTCTCCGCGGTCACCTTTGTTATCTGGTATTTGGCCGGTCCGGTACCGAGCCTTGCCTATGCGATCGTCAACTCCGTCGCCGTATTGATCATTGCATGCCCCTGCGCGCTGGGACTGGCCACCCCGATGGCAATCATGGTGGGCACCGGCAAGGGCGCGACGGCGGGGGTGCTGGTCAGAGATGCCGCCGCACTTGAAACGATGGAGAAGGTCAACACGCTGGTGGTTGACAAGACCGGAACTCTCACCGAAGGCAGGCCGCGTATTGTGTCGGTCGTGGCGCTGGCGCCGTTCGACGAGAAACATCTGTTAGCGCTAGCTGCCAGCCTGGAAGTAGCCAGTGAACATCCGCTCGCCGCCGCTATAGCCGAAGGTGCGCGCAACAAACGCGTCACCCCGGCGCCAGCGTCGGATTTCCAGTCGCTGACCGGCAAGGGCGTGACCGGCCGCGTCGATGGCCGGGTGGTGGCTCTGGGCACTGCGGTGCTGCTCAGATCGCTCAACGTGGATACCAATTCACTTGCCGCCCGCGCGGAAGAACTGCGGCGCGACGGACAAACTGTAATGATGATTGCGGTGGATGGCGCGCCGGCGGGCTTAATCGCAGTGATCGATCCGGTTAAACAATCGACTCCGGAGGCGGTTCGCGCTCTGCGGGCCGACGGCGTGCGCATCGTGATGCTGACCGGGGATAGCGCAACGACGGCCGCGGCAGTGGCGCGCAAACTGGGAATTGAGGAGGTCCGCGCCGAGGTGCTGCCGGATCAGAAAGCCAACGAGGTGAAGCGCTTGCAGGAGCAGGGGCTAATCGTTGCGATGGCTGGCGATGGGATCAACGACGCGCCGGCACTGGCCCAGGCGCACGTGGGAATCGCGATGGGAAGCGGCACCGACGTGGCGATGGAAAGCGCGGGCGTCACGCTGGTCAAGGGCGACCTGCGCGCAATCGCGAAAGCACGCCAGTTGAGCCGCGCCACGATGCGCAACATTCGGGAGAACCTGTTCTTCGCTTTTATCTACAACACGCTGGGAGTGCCGATCGCCGCCGGAGTGCTTTATCCCGCCTTCGGGCTCCTGCTAAGCCCGATGATTGCCAGCGCCGCGATGAGCTTCAGCTCTGTGTCTGTAATCGCCAACTCGCTCCGCCTGCGCCGCCTGCCGCTGTAACTGAAGCTCCTTTGCCGGGGAGTCGAAGGAAAAATGCAGGCGAGCCCGCTATCGTTTCTCCGGTAGCGCCGGCATGCGTGCCGGTTCTGTTTGTTCCTTTTGTCCCGCAGGAAACTCGTGACCGTCTGTTATGCCGGTCTAAACTGAAATCAGTGGATGTGACGCAGCTTGTCGGGGTTGAGCATCAGGTAGATGCCGGTGATCTTGCTGTCGCGGAAGTCGAACGCGACCGTTGCTGGTTGGCCGTCGGGTCGGTCCAAAACAAAACCGGGAACCCCATTGATCTGCGCGAGCCGTACATTTCGCAGACCTGAAAGCCCCTTCTTTGCCAGGCCCCCGATCAGGCGGATCACCTTATCGCGTCCTACCACCGGACGGATTGCGGCAGGCGCGCTGCCGCCGGCATCGGAGTAGTAGGCGACATCGTCAGCAAGCAGTTCCGCCAGGGCCCGAGGATCGCCGCTTTGAGCCGCGGCGCCAAACCCCGCGGCCAGCCGCTCGCATTCCTTCTGCGAGGGCCGGAACCGTGGCCGCGAGGCGCGCACATGAGCTCGCCCACGCGCAGCGAGCTGCCGGCAGGAAGCGGGGCTCCGCCCCAGCGCGCCAGCAACTTCGTCGAAGTCCACATCGAACACGTCATGCAGCAGGAACGCGGCGCGCTCAAGCGGAGTTAGCCGCTCCAGCGTGAGCATCAGAGCCATCGACAAATCCTGCGCGCAGTCGCTGTCGCTTTGTGCCGCAAGTGCGTCTTGGTCCAGCACCGGTTCGGGCAGCCACTGTCCGACGTAATTTTCGCGCCGCACCCGCGCCGATTTCAGCCTGTCCAGGCAAAGACGCGCCACGATCCGCGACAGGAATGCGCGCGCGTCATTCACCTGGGAGTGATCGATGCGATGCCAGCGCAAATACGCGTCCTGCACCACGTCCTGCGCTTCGGCCAGCGAGCCGAGCATCCGATAGGCAAGCCCGGTCAGACACCCCCGAAGCGCCTCGAAGGTCGCGGTGCTATCCTGCGCGGTGCCTTCCATCAGGCGGCTTTTCGCGCGACCTGCGTCTGCGCGCCCCCGACCTTAATCAGCGAACATATTTTGCCATGGCCCAAAGCGTATTTCAGCGTTGGGAACATGCGGCCGGCTGTGATTCCGAACGCGAGCGAGACCAGCGCGCGCCGGCCCCATCGCGCAACGATTTCATCGCGCAGCGCGTCGGCCGTGGGATCATGCCGCAGCGTCGCTTGCGCGAAGCGATAACCCAGCGCAGCCTCCGGTGTCATCGCACGCTCATCGCCCGCCAGCACAGCCTTGATTGTCGCGGGCGCCACGCCTTCGCGCTCAGCCATGGTAACCGCCAGTTGTGAGCATGGACCGCAATCCTCGGCCAAGGTTGTGGCCAGTCCGGCGGCGAAGCTGGCGTCACGGGGAACGTCTTTACGATAGGTGGTGATACCCATCACTCGGCCAAACTTCAGGAACGCGCGCGCGCTGACGTCCAGGATCTCGCGCAGATAGCTTGCGTCGTAGTCATACTCCTTCTCAAACGCGTCGATTCGCCTCCGTAACAGCCATTTGATCATTGCTTCTTTCCTCCGTTGTGGAAACTGAGGGTGGCCATGCGATCCAAAGCGTAAGGAGCGCGGAGAAGTAAATGGTGGGAACATCGGCCATCACATGGTCCCATGATTCGCGCCCGCCGAGAGCGTCGCCGAGGTGCACAAGAGCATGAAGGACAAAAAAGCCCGCCGCCGCCAGCACCGCTGGACGTGCGCGAACGTCCAGCGCAAACCAGATCAGCGCTCCGCCTGCCGTCAGGTAGGCGCCGCCGATATCGCGTACGAAGTGCTGGTTAAAGGGGCCGGTGCTGGCCACCCCTGGAATACCAAGGTACCACGCCGCAGGCGCAAACAACATGAAAAGCCCGTTTGCGACGCTCAAAACGCCCAGTAACCACGCAAGTTTGATGCGCATGGCAGCTCTCATTCTCAACAATCAGACGAGGCAGCAGTCGGCGATGTGACAAAATTCTTTGATTCGTTGCGGGTCAACGACAGCTTCCGGGTGGGCGGTCGGCCGGCCTATAAAGCATGTGTCCGAACGGCGGCGCACGCCCTCAGGCGCTCATCCGCCGCACCAGCGCCGCCATCTCGCGCCGCATTTCGTGCGGCGGAAGGCAAACTCGGCCGCCATGACCGGGCAGCACCCAGAAGAAGGTCTCATCCACCAGGCGCTGCATTGACGCGGTCTGCTCCTCCCACGAATGCCAGCAGGCCAACCGATATGCGTCGAGCATCCGGCGCTGAGCGCTCCACCACAGATGATCGCCGGTGAACAGGAAGCGCCCCGCAAACAGCAGCACACAATGGCCCGGTGAATGACCCGGGGTTGGAATGATCCTGAAATCCGGCGAGATGCGGATCGGCGCGGTGCCTTCGATCACAATTTCAGCGTCCGGCTGTGCGCTGAGATCGTCCTGATGAATGATGCGCCGGGAACCGAACCTGCGCGCCAGCGATGCCGCTTCGGCGACGTCGTCGCGATGGGTCAGAAAAATGTAGCGAATGCCGCCCATTTGTTCGAAGCGGCGCACCAGATGCGTGACCGAGCGCGGAGAATCGACGAGCCAGTTGCCCTCGGGATGCCGAATAAAGTAGCTCGCGGCCCCATAACTGTCGCGCGAAGCGAAGCCGCAGTAATACACCGGTCCTTCAATTGGCATCGGGAAGTCGCTCATCACGCTTTTCGCGTCAGCGTGATGCAGCGTGCCGATCGATCCTACCGGACAGGCGAGCAACGCGCGGATCGCGGCGCGAGTTTCATCCGCGCTTTGCGGCTGCGAATGGACAAAGGAATACATCGACGCTTCGGCGAACACGGCGGGCGCCAGTTGGCGGCAGGTATCACAGTCGATACAGGTGCGATCGACGAAAAAATCGCCGTCGACATTCTCCGAGACTTTGTTTTTGAAGTCCGCCATGCCGCCGCCGCGCTGCGGGACGCATCCGCATTTTCCATAATGACACAAACCGGGCTCGATGGGGACCCGGCGAATGCGCCGGCAGGCTGCGATTGACACCGGCAATCGAGGGTATTAGCAAGCGGATCAGTCGCCGCGCCGGAAATCGGACGGACGCGCCGCACCGGCACAGGAGGAATATCATGGCGGATTCGGCAGCCAGCCAAAGATCGCAGATCATCGGGGTGAGCCAGCGTGAATGGGAGGCGTTATCGCCGGCGATCAAATTCAAGAAACTGTGGTCAGACCCCGCCACCAAGCGACGCGCACAAATAACGCGCTTTGAGCCAAGTGCGACGCTCCCGATGCATCGCCATGTCGGCGACGAGCTGCTTTACGTAATCGAGGGAGCAATCTCGGACGATTTCGGCACCACCACCGCGGGCAATATGGGTTACCGGCCCGATGGATGCGTTCATACCGTCAAGTGCAGCAATGGCGCGACGATTCTCGCCGTTATCACCGGCAGCAGCGAACCCGCGACCGAGATGGGCAACGCACCGCGCTCGCAGAATTTCATGCTGAGCGATATCGAGTGGACCGAAGCGATGCCGGGGATGCGCCACAAGCCGATCTGGCATGACAAGGCGACCAATCGGCGCGTCCTGCTCGGACGTTTCGAGCCGGGCGCGAAGATCCCGATGCATCGGCACGTCGGCGACGAACTGATCTTCGTGATCGAGGGCACCAGCGTCGATGAATCCGGCGAGGTTCCGGTCGGCGATGCCAACTATCGGCCCAACGGATGCGTACACAGCGTGTGGTCGAAAAACGGCGCGACGGTGCTGTCATTCGTCAGCGGCGGCGTCGAGATGGTCAAAAGCTAATCAGGCCTATGGAACCCGAGGTAGGAGATTAGACGCTGCGGTCCAAAAACTCCCGCACAATGCCGATCACTTCGGGCACGCTGTCCAGTATGAGTTGGTGATCGGCCTTTGGAATTTCGACCAGATAGCCGTTTTGCGCGGCGGCTACCAGCCGCGCAAGCGCCTCGGGTTGAGTCATCGTGCTCTGTCCCGCCCTGACCACCAGCACCGGGCAGGGGACATTGCGTATCCATTGGATTCCGTTGAATCCGTGAAGCCGCCGCCCGGTGCGGCGATCGAGCTTGTTGATCCATTTTCCGTCCGGGAGTTGGCGAAATGAATGCAGCGACAGATGTTCGACCATTTCGGGCGGCGCTCCCGCGGTGGGCGGCGTCAGCCGGAAGGAGCGCCGCGCCTCTTCCAATGATGCGAAAGTCCGTGGCGGTCTTTCCTCGCGGCTTCGCATCCGCGCCTGCATTTCCTCGTCGTACACCGGCCGCGTCTCCAGCAGCGCCAGCCCCCTGACGTTTTGCGGATAGCGCGCCGCATACAGGATCGACGGCAAACCGCCCCCGGAGTGACCGACCACGAACGGTTTGCCCATCCCCCAGTTGCCGATCACGGCGTGCATGTCGTTCATGTAGTCTTCAATTTCGTAATGACCGATCTCGGCGCATTGGCTGTCGCCATGGCCACGGCGATCGAGCGCCACAACGTGGTAGCTGCCGGCAAGCGCCGGCGCGGTAAAATCCCACCATCGCGAATGCGCCGCCGCTCCATGCATCAGCAACACCGGCACGCCGCCTTCGCCCCCATAATCGATGCAACTGAGCCACAGCCCCTCAGGCCCGCGGAATTTGAGGAAACGCATGATGGTAAAGACGCCTAAATGATGGGCCCGCGCGATTCAAGCGCCGCTCATCGTCAGGTATTGAAGCCAGGGAATGTGCCAAATGGAGGCTGGCAGACCTTCAGGCGGCTTTGGCGCGCATCTTGTACCGGATTGGCATGTGCTTGATGCCACCGACGAAACTCGATCGCATCCGCGCGACCGGTCCCGCCAGTTCGACGCGATCCATGCGCGCTGCTATCTCGCGGAAGATCATCTGCAGCTCGAGCCGCGCCAGGTTTGCGCCCAGGCAGAAATGTTCGGCGATGCCGAACGCCAGGTGATAGTTGGGCTGGCGTTTGATGTCGAATTTGAAAGGATCCTCGAAAACTTCTTCGTCGCGGTTGGCGGACGGGTAGAAAAGCGCCAGCTCGTTGCCCTCGCGGATCTTCTGGCCGCGGATCTCGGTGTCCGCGGTCGCGACCCGGTTGAACTGGATCACCGGCGAGGTCCAGCGGATGATCTCCTCGGCAGTGGAACGGATCAGCGACGGATCGCGCTTGAGCATCTCCCATTGATCCGGATTGCTGATCAAGGCGAACAGTCCCCCGGTGGTCGCGTTGCGCGTGGTTTCGTTGCCGGCGATGATCAACAGCGCAAAGTAAGACAGTAGTTCGAAGGGCGGAATCTCCTCGTCGTTGACCCGGCCAAGCGCCAGTCCCGTGGCCAGGTCATCGCGCGGATTCTTGCGGCGGTCCGCCACCAACTGGCTGAAGTATTCGAAAAACTCCATGCGCGCCTGCTGCAGCCCTTCCATGATCGTACCGCCGCGCGCGTACTCTGGGTCGGTCGGACCGATCATCGCATTGCTGAGGCGGAACATCATCTCCCAGTCCGAGCGCGGGATACCGAACATCTCCGCGATCACTGCCAGCGGCAGTTTGGCCGAAACGTCGGTCACGAAGTCGCATTCCTCGCCCCCGGCGATGCCGTCGATCAACTGAGCGGCGATCTCCTGCACATGCGTCGCGAGGCGATTGACGGCGGCGGGCGTGAAGCGGCGGCTCACCACCGAACGGTAGGCGCCGTGCTCGGGCGGATTCATGTTCAGCAACTGGCGCAGCAGCGCTTCCTCCGGAGGCGGAACGCCCGGTTCATTAATCGTAACAAACAGTCGCTGACTGCTGCGGAACAGTTCCGGCTGCCGGGAGATTGCAATGATGTCGGCGTGCCTGGTGACAGCCCAAAACGGGTCGCAATTCTCGCGCTGGTACCAGTACACCGGAGCCTCGCGGCGCAGCAGCGCCCATTCCTCGTGCGGATAGCCGCGCTCCACGTACAGGTCCGGCGTTAAGATATCCAACGTGTCCAGTGTTATGGGTGCCATGAGGCCCACCTTCACCCGCGGTCGCTTTTGACCAGATAGTCAGTTCGAGGATACACCAGAGCGCGGGCTTACGACACCGCTCGTTCCCGGTTCGCCGCAACGGCGCAATTACCTTTTGCGCGGGCGGCAAGTTTGCCGCAACCTGAAAACGCGGCAGGATGAATTGGAATCTGCCGGGCTTTCGGAGGTGACGAAAATGGCCGGACCGCTCACCGGTTACCGAATCGTGGATCTTACCCGCATGATTGCCGGTCCCATGGCCACGATGATCCTGGGCGATCAGGGTGCGGACGTAATCAAGGTCGAAGGCCCTGGCGCAGGTGATCTGGCCCGCGCATTCGCGGGACCGCGCCATCGGATGGCTCCGATGTTCGCAATCGCCAACCGCAACAAGCGCTCGATCGTGATGGACCTCAACGACGCTCGCGCCGTCGTGCTGCTGGAGCGGCTGGTCGGCAGCGCCGACGTGCTGGTGCATAACTTCCGGCCCGGCGTGGCCGGCAAGCTGGGAATCGGGGAGGCAGCGATGCGCCGCGCCAGACCCGACCTCCTCTACGTGTCGATCAATGGCTTCGGTGAGACCGGACCATACGCGCACAAGCGCAGTTACGATCCGGTAATTCAGGCGCTGTCCGGGCTGGCGTGGATTCAGGGGGTCACCGACCGCCCGAAGATGATCCGGCTGATAATCGCGGACAAGATAACGGCGCTTACTGCCTCACAAGCGATCACCGCCGCGCTGCTGGAGCGCGCGCGCAGCGGGCAGGGCCAGCACGTCAGGCTGGCGATGCTCGACGCGGTCATTTCGTTCCTGTGGGCGGAAGGCATGGCCCACTACACGTTTTTCGGGGAGCAGCGCGAGACCCATCCGGCGCCCGCGCGCTTGCGCGACATGGTGTTCGAAACCGCCGACGGGTTTATCACCGCCGGAGCGAACTCCAACGTGGAGTGGCGTGCGTTGGCTGAAGCCTTGGAGCATCCGGAATGGGCAACCGACGCGCGCTTCAAAACGCCTGCCGGCCGGGAGCGCAACGCGGAGGCGCGGCTCGAATTGACGGCGGCGGTGCTGCGCACCCGCAATTCAAGCGAGTGGTTGGCGCGTCTTGACGCGCGCGGAGTGCCCTGCGCGCCCATTCTCAATCGCTGGGAGATGCTGCACCATCCGCAAGTACGGGAGAACGGGATCGTGATCGAGAGCGATCATCCACACGCGGGCCGCATCCGGCAGCCGCGTCCCGCTGCCCGCTTCGATCGGACGGCAACCGCAACACCAAGGCCGGCGCCGCTGCTCGGCGAGCATACGCGCGAGGTGCTGGGCGAGATTGGAGTCTCAGCGCAGGAGATCGAAAAACTGTATGCCGTCGGCGTGATCGCCTAGCGTGACCAAAGATTCGAATTTCACAAGAGAAAAGCCTCAAACAGCGGGGCGGCCGCCTGGTTATTGCTCAATCCGGAACATTGGAAATTTCAGACAAACAGCCTTAAGGAAGCAGGAATCAACTCAGAAAAAACCCTCAGATTTCAGGGAGGTGGAATCTGAGGTGCGGTTAGAACTCCGGCAGCGCCGTGGTTTTCTCGATCCGCACCGCCTGTAGCTGCAGCGGGTTGAGTCCTAGCGCGAGCGCCATGGTGGGCGCGAGTTGGGTCGCGTCCACCGAGGTCTTGATCACGTGGCCCGCAACGCGGGGGTTTCCATAATCGGCCAGCACCAGAGCCACGTTGCGATCCTCCACATTGAATCCGCCGTGTTCGGCAATATTTGCTTCGATTCCGCTGTAATCCACGCCCATGCGCGGCTCGATGATAATATCGGGCACGCGCGAATCCTTTTCCGGATCGTTGGCAAACAGCTCCAGCGACGCTCCGCTGTAAATCTTTGAGATTGCCAGTGCCGCGCGCTCCTCGGGGCCGTCGAATTTCCTCACCATCTCGCGCGTCCTATCCTGATGGCGCAGCCATAGGACGGCGATACCCAGTTGCCGCGCAAAGCCCGAGTCGCCTGCCTTTTCCACGATATCGCTGGGCGTGGGAGAAACGCGCCGATACTGCAGTGGGTCTATCGGTGCATTGCCGTGCTTGGCGGTCACGATTATCAACGTGGAGTCCAGCAGATGGCGGGACGCGAGCGCGTCAACCATCTTGCCCAGCGACGCGTCAACGAACGCAAACGCGCCGGCCAACTCCGGAGTGGGCGTTCCCGCCTCATCCTGGTAGCCTCCGGGGCTCTTTTTTTGCCCGGTGTTAACGGCCTGGAAGTTCATTCCGAAAATCGCGGGGACACCCACCGCGCGCTGTCCCGTGTGATCCTTGCCCTCGATCTGATTGAGGGTAGCGCGCACCTTGATGTCGTCATATTTCTCGGTCAGCGGAACGCTCGACTGATAGTTCTTGCCGTTCCCCGCGTCGGCGGAAATCTCCGGGTCGAAGAGGTCATCGACGCCATGGCCCGACGGACCGTTGACGATGTCATACACCGGATGCTTGTCGGTCCAGGCGGTGCGCAGGCCGCGCGCTTTCGCCACTTCGAAGATTGTATTTACGCGGAGGTATTGATGCGGATAGACGGGACTGCATCCTCTGGAGGGGTCGAGCGGCAGCTTTTTGGGATCGAGCCCGCCTCCGGCGTCGAGCGCATGCGGGTTGTAGTCCATCCGTTGATCGTAGTTAACGGCTGTTCCCATACTCGCGCACTTCGAGCCTGGCGGTGAAAGTTTGTGGTCGTAGCTGAGGCAATACCAAACACCGGTCGAAATCGGAGTTCCGCCGGTAAATTCGGCCAGCGTTCCCGGGAATGAATCCGAAGGCCGTGAGGTCCATGCTTGTGTGTAGGTCACCCCGTGGGCACTGAGTTTGCCCAGGGTGGAATCGCGATGGTCCCGCACGTAATTGGCCAGATCCAACGCGTGCATGCCATCAACGCTGATGAACAGCACTCGCTTTATATGACCTCTGCTGCCGCCGCCCTCTGCCGCTGCGGCCGCCGCGACGATCGGCAGGCCTACTGCCAACACCGTCAGCACAATCCACCCCCGGGCTATCTTGGACATTCGGAAACCTCCGACCTGTTCTATAGCAACCACCGGCGCCGCAAAGTAGGGGAACGATGCTTTGGCGCAGTTTTTTGTATCGATGGCAAATGTTCATTTTGCTACAAGATGGCGGCAGCGTCGCGCGAAGTGAGGCCTCAAGTCACCCATGGAGACCGTCTGGACATACGCTTTGAGGTATTAAACAATAACCTGCTTGGGAATAGCGCCGGCTTGTTACTTAAGCTCGGGCATTTCGCATCCGGAGCCCAAAGATGAAGCTGACCTTTCGTGCAATCACAACTACGGCCGCAACGGCGCTCGCCTGCGTCCTTCTCTTGGGGCTTGGATCGGCCCGGGCCGCGGACGCCGACTCGACCAAGCTGCCCCGCGAAACGCTGGCAGCCGACAGCGACGCCAATTTCAGCCAGGCCAGCCAGCTTTTGCATACCGGCAGCTCGCAGACGGAGATGCAGGAAGCCACCGAGAAGTTGGAAAAGCTCGGCGCCGGCGGGCATCTGGTTGTGCTCGACGCCGGAACCCAGGTGCAGATCATGGGGGGAACCAAGGTCCGCGTGATGGGCGGTCCCCATGCCGGGCAGGTCTGGTGGCTCTTTACCGACGAGGACGTGAGAAGGCCCGGCGAACTGCCGCCCGGCTCGGTCGAGCAGCGATAACCTACGCTGCCACGAGCGCTGGCGCCCCTGGCCCTTCGCCTGTCTACGAGACCTTCATCCCCTGCTTGCGGAAATCGGCTCCCAGATCCAACCCCGGATAGACCTCGAAGTCGGTGGTATCGCGCCAGAAACTGATCATTTTGCGGATGTCGTCGTGGTTATCGGTCTCGAACACGATGACGTCGGGTGCGTTACTGCCTAGCGCCCCGTATACCGCGATGGTCTTCATCCCTTTGGGTTTGCCGCCCTCGTTCCACCACTTGCGTGACTTCTCAACCACGTCCTTGCTCTTGAGCGCCACACCCGGCTTGTTTTTATAAAACGCCACGTACAGCATCGCAGGACCTCCCTTAAGGTTGATTGTCAGGCGCGGAGTTTACTCCTTTGACGTCAAGCGGGGTAATCGGCGCGCGGGTTTGCTTGACGGCAGCGGCGCAAGTGGGCTGTAGTCCGCACTGAAGCAACGGCAAGAAGCCGCGGAATTGGACGCCGGCTTCAGGACGGCCGAGGAGGATCATCGATGCATCCATTGAAAGACAAAGCCTGTATCGTGGGGGTGGGTGAGACGCCCTACACGCGCGGCACCGACCGCAGCCAGCTAAGTCAGATTCTGCATGCGACCAAAGCGGCGCTCGATGATGCCGGTCTCAAGCCGCATGACATTGACGGCATGGTTCTCCCGATGCCGATGCCGACCATTGAGCATCTAGCCGCCAACCTGGGAATTCCCGATTTGCGGTACTCCGCTTCAAGCAATATCGGCGGCGCCGCGCCGGTCGCGGCGGTGCAGACGGCGGCGATGGCGGTAGCCTTGGGCGTGGCTCGCCATGTGCTGATTCCAGTGGGATGGAATGCCTATTCGGGTGCCGGCGTACGTGGCGCGGGACGCAGCGGACCGGTCGGCTTGCCGCCCTCCTTCGGCCTCACCATGTCGGAGTACTACATGCCATTCGGGCTGGCCGTTCCGGCGCAATGGTTTGCGTGGTTGGCGACGCGCTACGTCGAACAGTTCAAGGTGCCGCTGGAAGGGCCCGCATCGGTGGCGCTGGCCGCGCGCAAACATGCACAGCTCAACGAAAAGGCTTTCATGCGCGGCCGGTCGCTGACGATGGACGACTACCGTAACGCACGCATGATCGCGCAGCCCTTCAGGCTGTTCGACTGCTGCCTGGAGACCGACGGCGCCTGCGCGATAATCATCAGCTCGGCGGAGCGCGCCAAGGACCTCAAGCAGCCGCCGGTCTATATTTCGGGCACCGCCGAGGGTCATCCGCTTCCCGCCGACGATATTCCGGGGCGTAAGGACTTCTTCAAGATCGGTCTGTATTTTGCCGCGCCCAAGGCATTCGAAATGGCGGATGTGAACGTGCGCGACATCGACTTCGTGCAAATCTACGATTGCTTCACGCACATCGTGCTCCTGGAACTCGAGGCGCTGGGCTGCTGCAAGTCGGGGGAGGCCGGGCAATTCGTTCAGAACGGGCGAATTGAATTGGGCGGCGAATTGCCGTTCAACACGCACGGCGGTCTGCTTTCCGAAGCGCACCTGGCCGGACTCAATCATCTGGCCGAAGCGACCCGCCAATTGCGCCATCAATGCGGCGAGCGTCAGGTCAAGGACGCGGAGGTTGGCGTGGTCACCGGATTCGGCGACTTCGGCGACGGCAGCCTTGCGGTGCTCAGGAGATAACGACATGGAGACCACCACGAAATACAAACGTTTGCTGCCCCCGATGAGAGGCCTGGCGCGCGACTTTTATTCCTACTGCAAATCGCACGAGCTGCGCTTCCAGAAATGTTCCGGTTGTGGGCAATGGCGTCACGTGCCGCGCGAGATGTGCGCGCAGTGCGGATCGTTCGATTACGAATGGGCAAAATCCGGCGGCAAAGGCCAGGTATTCAGTTGGGCCACAACCAGCCAGCCGATGCTGCCGCAGTTCGCCGACGCCGTGCCCTACGCAATCGTCATCGTGGAACTGGATGAAGGAGTGCGGATGGCAACCTGGGTAGTCGATGTTCCACCCGATCAGCTACGTATCGGAATGCCGGTCGAGGTGGTATTCGACGACGTCACCGAAGAAGTAACGCTGCCCAAATTCCGTCCCCGCAAGTAGGCGGAACTCCAAAAGATTCCTCTGATCCATCTCCCACATTCCGTGGGAGATGGATCAGAGGGAGTGATACCACTTCAAGCAAATAATCCTCTCATCACAATCATCGCCTGAGGTAGTTATTGACTCTCGCCCTAAACCCTCTCCCCGGTCAGGAGAAGGGATCTAATGTTTCGCCGCGGGATTGAACATCGCGGTCAGGTCGCGGCGCTGGATTTTGCCGGTGGCACCCTTGGGCAGCGCGGCGAGGATGTGGATTTCCTTGGGCACTTTGAAGTCGGAGAGGTGACGGCTGCAATGCGCCACCAGCTCCGAAGAGCCGACGTCATTTCTCAGGACCACCGCTGCCCACACTTCTTCACCATACTTGGCATTGGGTACGCCGAACGCGGCTGCTTCTGCGACCGCTGGATGCTCGAGGAGGACGGCGTCGACCTCGGCGGGTGAGATTTTTTCGCCGCCGCGGTTGATCAGTTCCTTGATGCGCCCGATCAGGGTCAGATAGCCGTCGTCGTCGAGCACGCCCCGATCGCCGGTGCGGAACCATCCGTCGACGAACGCGACGGCGTTGGCTTCGGGATTGTTCCGATAACCGCGCATCACGTTCGGTCCGCGCACTGCGACTTCGCCCGCCATGTTCACCGCCAGATGACGGCCGGCCTCGTCGAGGATCGCTACTTCAGCGGTGCCGGGTCCGACGCTGCCTGGTTTGTGCGGCCGCGGCGGCAACGGATTGGACGCGACCTGATGGGTGGCCTCGGTCATCCCATAGGCCTCCAGCACGGGCGCTCCGAAACGCTCCTCCAGTTTCGCCAAGACCGCGGGTGCCAGCGCTGCGGAACACGACCGGATGAACCGCATGCCGCCGCGTGGTGCCCCGTCGCTATCCGCCCTTGCCAGCAGCACTTGATGGATGGTTGGCACGGCCGAGTACCAGTTGGCGCAATGCTCGCGCGCCGCTTGCCAAAACTCCGATGCGGAAAAGCGCGGCGGCACAATCACGGCGCCGCCCGAGGCCAGCGTCGAAAGCGCCGCACCGATCAGTCCATGAACATGAAATAGCGGCATCACAAGCAGGCTCCGATCATCGGGCGCAAGACCGTAATGCCGCGCTATGTTGATTGAAGAGTACAGCACGTTGGAGTGGGTAAGCGGAACGCCCTTGGGCCGGCTGGTGGTGCCGCTGGTATGCAGAAAGAGCGCGACGTCGTCAGGACGGGGAGCGTCCGCACCGGCCCGCTTATGCTTGTTCAACGGTACAACCTCCGTCGCACCGTCTGCGCCGGCGGCAGCCGGCCATACCGGCAGACCGAGCTTTGCAGCGGCGTCGCGCACCGCGGCATTGGCGGGATCTGCGATCACCACTCGCGCCCGTGCGTCCTCCAGGAAAAAGAGCAGCTCCTCGGTCTTGTAGGCGGGGTTCAACGGCGCAGCTATCAGGCGGGCGCGCGTCACGGCGAGGAACAGGAGGAGATACTCCAGGCCGTTGGGCAGCACCATCGCTACGCAATCGCCGGGGGCAAGGCTCGCGCCGCGCAGTTCTTCGGCCAATCCCTCGACCCGCTCGGCGAGGTTCCTGTAAGTGAAGACGGCGCGGGAGGCAGACGCGATGATTGCGGGCGCCGAGGAATTAGCATCTGCGAGCAAATGGGCCAGCGTCGTTCGTTCCGCCATGTGTCACCTCACACGCTCAGCCCGAATTCTACGCGCCACCCGGCGGCGGGCAAACATAACGCGTTCGCGTCAGCGGTAGGCGGGCGGCAACACCGGGCTTGCGATGGAACGGGCCAGCGCACGCATCTCGGACTGCATCGCCTGTACCTGGGTGTTGAGATCGTCGGCCGCCGATGGCGTGAAAGGACGCACAATCAAATTGATCCCGGCAAAAGGCGGCGGCAAATGACTTCGATCCCAAGACGGGAGCGTCAGGCCACGGTGCGCCGAGGTCGACACGAGGTAAACTTGTGCGTCGGCCAGTGCGGCTATCTCGAGCGGTCCGCGCTTAGCCACGCAGCATGGACCGCGTGGGCCGTCGGCGGCGATGATGCCGATTTCGCCCGACGCAATCCGCGCGATGAACTCGCGCGCTCCACTTACGCCGCGCGCGTTGCTGGTTCCGTACACGTGATCGATACCGAAACGTGCAAGCGCTGCCGCCAACAGGCGCCCGTCGAGGCTCGGACTGACCAACACGACCATCCGCCGGCCACGCGCGAGCGCGACAGGGGCGTAGGCCAGCAGATGAAGAAACATTCCATGCCAGGTCGCGATAACCACGCGCGGTGCCGCCAGCATGGCCCGCAGGACCGCATCCTGCTTGTCGCGCAGCCGCCAACTCCGCACCAGCATTCGCAGCGGCGGTGTTGAAGTCGGCAGTAAGATCTGCTCGAGCGCGAAAAAACGCAACCGGCGGCGCCAATTGGCCGGCAACTTCACGGCGGCGGCCGCCAGCCTGCTATGGCGCCCAGCCGCCGTCCACCGTGATTGGTGTCGCGTTGATGTAGGACGAATCGTCGCTGGCCAAAAACAGCGCCACGCGCGCGATCTCCTCTGGCATCGCCATCCGGCCGCTCGCCGAGGTCGGCATCTTGCTGGTGGGACGCAGTTCGCGCCCGGTCATCCGCCGATGTATTCCCTCCGCCATCGGGGTGAAGACCGGACCCGGGCAGATCGCGTTGACGCGAATCTTATGCTTGGCGAATTGCAGGCCGGCCACCTTGGTCAGCGCCACCACGCCGGCCTTGGCCGCGGTATATGCAGGGGTCCCGCGAAACGAGGTGAATCCGGCGATGGAGCCGGTGTTGATGATGGAACCGCCGCCGGAGGCAATCAAATGCGGCAGGGCATACTTCATGCCCAGGTACACGCCCCGCAGGTTGATCCCGATTACGCGATCGAAGTCCTCGTCGGGAAGTTCGCCTAACTGCGTTACCTCCTCGATGATCGCGGCGTTGTTGTAGAGGATGTCGAGGCGTCCGAACTCCTTGATCGTGCGCGCAAACATCTCCTTGACGTCGGCGGACGTGGATACGTCGGCACGAATTCCGATCGCCCGCCCACCTTGCGCGGAGATACGTGAAGCAGTGTCCATAGCGGTCTTTTCGTTGATGTCGACGGCGGCTACCGCGGCGCCTTCGGCGGCGAACATCAGCGCCGCCGCCAGGCCCATTCCGGATCCCGCGCCGGTGATCAGCGCAACCTTGTTGGCCAGTTTCATAGTTTCAATTTCCTGCTAAGCGGCGACGACAATCCCGATTCCGCCGCCGGGTCCGATGGTCCAAATCACCACGTTGGGTAGTGCTCCCTCTCCGATTTCAACCGAGTAAGCCTCCGCCTCGGCGAGAGCCTCGACCGAAGGGACAGGGTACCAATTGGCGATCGCGCAGTCCGCCTCGGTCAGATGCACAAGGTCGAGCCGCTCCCTGCCGAAATCCGCTGAAGTGACGAGATAGCCAACCTCGGGCTTTACCGCGCATGCGCAAAGCCGCGTTCCGGGCGTCAGCTGCCCTGCGGCCGCCAACTCACCGGTTTGCAGAACCACGGTCTGATCGGGTGTCAGGTCGAATGCGCCCTTGTCGGTATGCAGGCGAACAAGCGCCTTGCGCCCCGCGGAGACCGCCTTTGCGGCTTTGGCAACGTAGCGGCGCGTGCCGCTGTCAAAACAAATCGCCTCGAAGCCGGCTCTGGCCAAATCCTCGACTGCTATGGCGCCTTTCGCGGTACAGACGCGTTGCCCTGCCGCAAGGCATCGTCGGATCTGGGCAGCGGGCGCGCTCATCGCTTCAAATCCCATGGCAATTCCGCCCTCGAGAGAAGATTCCAGAAATGTTTTGTCCCGGAACAGGAGTTCGAATCCGCATCGACGTTTTTCCGCGCTCCGCTCGCGGAGCAATCCCGCAATTTGTCATTTCGCCCCGCGCCGCCGCAAGCCCGCGATCAAGAATGCCAAAAGCCTTGCCGGCGGACGATTATGGGATATCCGGCGCACGCCAAGGGTAAGGACTCAACCGGCGGGAACAAGATACAATGGTAGCTGAGCCCGAAACCCGCTCGCGCCGTGGCGTCGGCGCGGTTTCATGGGAGGCCAGCTCTGAACGACCTGATACGTCGTCTTGCTTTCCTGGTCCGAACCCTCGTCCTGGTTGGATGGGTAGTGATTACTCCGCCGATCATGTCCGATACCGAAGGGATCTATACCGGCGCGGACGGACGGCCCGCCAGCGTTGGTGTTGCGGATTCCTATTTCCAATGGACTGTTTACGGACGCTATCAGTCCGGGGCCGAGTGCGGCAAAGCGATGGATCAACTGCAAGGGCGCAGCCTGCATCTCAATCCAGCCAGCGCCACGGCGGCAGCATGGTCGTTCGCAAAATGTCTTAAGGACAACGACCCGCAGCTTAAGCCAGAACAGGGTCCAACCGAGCGCTTGCCCGACGCCCGCTCAAGCCAGTCCGTCAAGAATCCGGCCCAATGATGGCACGACGCGCGCGGTCGCATGAGCCGGGCTGTGCGTAAATCAACTTTCGCACGTTTCATGTTGATCCATCAGCCGGTGTAATCTGATCTTTGGTCGGATGATTCACCTCCATTACTCCAACCGCCTCGACGAGCTGATTTCCCCGCTGGCCCAGGCAGTGGTTGCCCAGCAGCGGCGCGACCCGTTGGCGCGCAGCGTGGTCGTCGTACCGAACCGGATCATCGAGGAGTTCATAAAGCTGCGCCTAGCGCAGGCCACCGGCGTGGCGGCGAACATCGAGTTTCCTTTCCTGCGCCGCTATCTCGGCCGCGTGGTGTCCGCAGCCGAACCAACGCTGGCGTTGCTCGACGCGGATGAGCTGGAGCTGGTTATCTTTGAATGCCTGCGCGATGGCGTGGAGGGCGGCGATCCGGAGCTGCGAGCGGTTGCGGATTATGCCGCGGCGGGCAGCCCCGGGCAGGCGGACCGGGAGCTGCGCCTGTTTGAGCTGAGCGCGCGAACCGCGCATCTGTTCCGCGAGTACGCGATTTCAAGACCTGCGATGCTTGCGCAATGGTGCGAGGGGCTGGCGCCCGAACTGGAATCGATGCGCGAGGCGGAGCGCTGGCAGCGCCATCTTTATGTTTCCATTTTCGGCCCCGACGGCCGCTTGCTGCCGCGATGGATTACCGGGGAGAAGTCGCGCCAATTCATGCTGACCTCTGCGCTGGCGGCCCTGGCTCCCGGCAAGCTGCGGGCGGCGCTCGCCACGCCGCTGCATGTGTTCGGGCTTTCCTACGCCGGCCCTGAGTTCGTTCGCGTCTTCGCGAAAATCGGCCAACTTACAGAATTGCATATTTATGCACTCAATCCCTGCATGGAATTTTGGGAGGACGTGGATAGCTCCTACGCCGGGATGCGCGAACTTCTGGTGCGCCGCGGACACAAAGTAGGGTCCGCGGTGGATAGCGCCGAAGATCCATTCGGCCTCGACGCGCCTGACGACAACCTCGCGCTGGTCCTGTGGGGAAAACCGGGCCGCGAATACATCAGGCTGCTCAATGAATTGACCGACTGTGATTTTGACGCCCACTTCATGAATCCACGGCGCGCCGGGCGTCCGGCCACGTTGCTGGCGAAGATCCAGGAAGCGATCCTGTGCCGTGAATCGCAACCTGCGCCGCACCACGGTCCGGGAGCGCCCGACGAAAGCATCCGCTTCCTTGGCTGTCCCGGAATCCGGCGCGAGGTCGAGATCGTCGCGGATTCGATCTGGTCGCTGATCAGAAGTGACGCGCAGCCCGCGCCCGAGCGTCCGCTGCGATTTCATCAAATCGCTCTGCTGATTCCCGACAACGAGCTGGACGCGTACCTGCCGCATGTCGAGACCGTTTTCGCGCAGCGCTATCAAATCCCCGTCAACATGGTCGATCGACCGTTCAGCGCCACCGGCCGCGTGGTGGAAGCCGTACAATTGCTGCTCGAACTTCCCAAAGGGCGTTTCAACCGCGACGAGGTGCTCCATCTCGCAACGCATCCGGCACTGATCGGCGCAGCCGCGGTGGACACCGAGCGATGGGAGCAATGGTGCCGGGCGGCCGGGGTTTTCTTCGGCGCGGATCAAACCGAGCTGGCAGGTACTTACATCCCGCCCAATCATTACCATTGGGACCAGGCGCTGCGGCGGCTCGCGCTGGGAGTTTTTATCGGTTCCGAACCCGGTGCCAATCTGCGAGCCGTTGCGGACGCGGACGGATGCGAATATCTGCCGTTGGAAACCGCGCAGGACGAACTGGGCAGTGTCGCGGGGCTTACCGCGAGGGTGCGCCGGTTGCTGGCGGAGGCTCTGGAGCTGCGTCACCGCCGCCTGCCGTTGGCGCTGTGGGCGCGGCTGCTCGGCGATCTTGTCAGGACGTACGTCTCTCCTGCCGATCCGGAGGGCCGGGCGATTGCGGACTACTGCGCCGGCGCGATCGACTCGATGGCGCCGGAGGGACTGCGCGGCGAGCCGGTTTCATACCCGGTAGCGTGTGCGCGGGCGCTGGAGCGTGTCAACGCGGTTCAGTCCGAGCAGGGACGCTATGCCGAAAGCGGCGTCGCGGTGGGATCGTTCTCTGCGCTGAGGTCGATTCCCTTCCGGGCGATCTTCGCGCTCGGCATGGGGGAGACCTTGTTTCCGCAGCGCGACCGGCATGACCTGCTTGATTTAAGGCTCGCTCGGCGCCGCGCCGGCGACGTCACGGCCAGCCAGCGCGACCGCTACCTTTTCCTGGAAACGCTTCTCGCCGCACGCGAGCGGATTTTCTTCTCCTGGGTTTCGCGCGACGCTCTGACCGGACAACAGCTAGAGCCCTCGCCGCTGACTGGCGAACTGCGGCTGATCATAAAGAGGTATCTAGGCAGCGAGGCGGACGCGGACAAGCTGACCACGATCCATCCCGCCAGCAGTTATGACCTCAAGTATTTCCGCAAACTTGCCGGCAAAGCGGATGATGTGCTGGTAAATTTCGATCCCAACGCGCGGCGCGGGGCGCGGATGGCTGTGCTGCGCGAGGATCTGAATCAGTCATGCGCCGGCAGCTTGCCGCGCGATGAGCCGGTGCTGGACATGCTGGCGCCGGAAGTGCGCCTTAAGCTCGCTCCTGCGCTACACATGGTCGAAGCGCCGGTTTCTTCTGCCCTGGCGCCACAGGACAAACGCGAAATACACCTTCCCATCGCGGCACTCAGAAGATACCTGGAATGTCCGCTCCAGGGCGCGGCGCAATATGCGCTTGGAATGGCGGATGACGATGGCGGCGATGAGGAGGACGTCGAAAACGAGCCGCTGACGCAGACGCACCTGGACAGAGTGATGCAGTTGCGCGACGCGTTCTGGACGGGACGAGGCGAGACTCAGGCCGCGCGCCATCAGTTCGAGCAGGCGCTCCGGCTGCATCAGCTCCAGGGCAAGGCCCCGGTGGGACCGTTCGCGGATGCCGCAGTCACCGCCTTCAAGCGGCGCCTTGACCTCTGCATCGCACAGGCCAAAAGCCTCGGCGTCGCAGGTCTTGCCGGATGGGAACGGATTCGGATTGGCGGCGCGGCCGAAGAGATCGCCGCCGCGGATCGAATCCTGGAACCGATCGTCCTGGACGTGCCGATGCGGCGGCCGTCCGGCGATACCATGTTGCGCGTCGCACTGCGTGGAACAGCGACCGTATCCGCCAACCGTGACAAGTCGATCATTTGCATCGTACGCAACAGCGGCGCCAAGCCGGGCGACTTTCTGAGCGGCTGTCTCGCCGCGATCGCGCTGACCGCTGCGGGGGAGAGCCGCGCTGAGCACTTCGACGCGATAGTGGTTGGCGATCCGGACGATCCCACTGACGCCGCCAAGCTTGTCAGGAGGTTGAGAATCCCATCGCGCGCGGATGCCATCGCGTACCTTACCGGGCTGGCCGAAGATCTCTTTTCCGCAAGCAATCATTATTTCCTTCCGCTCGAGGCAATCGAGAAAATCGTCAAAAAAAAGAAGGAGGGGAAATGGCCCGGGGACGATCAGATACGGGACATAATCGACGAGCTGCGCGAAAACGATTTTGCCCCTTGCCGATCGGATTACGGCCCGATCCGCAATCCTCGCGATTATCCTGCGCCACCGTCCCAGACGGTGCGCGCCATCATTGAGCGCCGCTTCAGTAGAATCATTACCATTTTCGGCGGGTAGGGCTGAGATGGCGACCGGCGCAGGAATTTACTATCGCCCATCGATCCTGAAAGAGATCCGGCGCGAAGCGCACGCGGTAATCGAAGCCAGCGCGGGAACCGGTAAGACCCATGCGATCGAGCATCTGGTACTCGATTTGCTGATGTCGGGCGATTGCGCCGTCGATCAAATCCTGGTCGTAACGTTTACCGAGAAAGCCACCGCTGAATTGCGCGTCCGCATCCGCCAGGTGTTGGAAAAGATTCTGTTCGGTGTGTCCGGCCCCAAGCCTGCCGGAGATACCGAAGCGGTCGTGATCGATGAAGCCGGCCGCCGCCGGCTGGAGAACGCTTTTTATTCATTCGACCGCGCGCCGATTTTCACGATTCACGGTTTTTGCCATCGGGTACTGACCGACTTCGCTTTTCAAAGCGGGACGCTGCTGGAACTGCAAGTAACCGACAGCCGGGGCGCGTTTCACCAGGCGTTTCGCGAGGAGTTGCGCGAACATCTGGCCGCGGGGAGCGCCACGCGCCCGCTCCTGGAGCGATGGCTGACAGGTTCGGAGCCGGACCAACCCAAGGGCAGGACGCCCGATGATCTGGAAAAAATGCTGTTCGAGGCTCATCAGCGCCGCTATCTCGACTCGCCCGACAGCGGGGGCCGCGCAAAGGCCGGCGAGCGACTCCTCGCAACCTTCGACGCGAAACTTCTACACGACGCCTGCGGCCGCTTGGGTCTGAAGCCCGAACCACTGCGCAACCTTAGAGGGCTGATCGACGATCTGGACGGATGCGTTGCCCAAGCCGGCCAGTCCGCTGAAAAACTCCTGGCTCTGCTCGAACGGCTGAAGTTCGATGCGCTCTTCAAGACGGACGGCAAGCTCAAAAAAGAATTCAAATCCGTCAGCCAAGCCCAGGACTTGCTGACTGCGGTCCGTGCGGTGGCAATCGCCGTAAGTTCTACGGAATGGAAGCTCGTAGATCTTTTCCTGCCGCCGGTCGCGCGCCGCGTTAACCGGGACAAGCGCGAGCGCGGACTGATTGATTACGACGACATGCTGGCGTGGGTTTGGCGTGCGCTGAACGGCGGCGGCGGAGCGGCGCTGGCGGCAGCCCTGCGCGAGCGGTTCCGTTGCGCATTGGTCGATGAGTTCCAGGATACCGACGACCTCCAGTGGCGGATTTTCCGCCGTCTGTTCGTCGAAGGCGAAGCCACCAACCGGCTTTACGTCGTCGGCGATCCCAAGCAGGCGATCTACTCCTTTCGCGGCGCAGACGTCTTCACCTATCTAGCGGCGCGTGCCGAGTTGACGGCTAAAGCGGTTCAGTTGGTGGACAACTTCCGTTCCACCGCCGGCCTGATCAGGGCATGCAATCATATCTTTGATCAGCAGGCGCCGGACTGCCTGTTCAATCGCGAGATCAAATACGAGCACCCGGTGCGATGCGGCCGCCCGGATCTCGAGGCGATCGAAGGTGCCGGCAATGCTATCGCTCCGGTGATCCTGATGCGCTATGAGCCGTCTCAAAAAGCATCGGTTCCAGCAGCGCGCCGTGCGTTTGGGCGGCATATCGCCGCCGAATTGCACCGCGTCATCGATGAGCAAACGATCAAAATCGAAGACAAGGGTGGGACACGATCCGTTGCCGCCAAAGACATTTTTGTGCTGACCCGCACCCGGCAGGAAAGTGCCGAGATGGGCGAGTATCTGCGCGAGGCCGGAGTGCCATTCGCGTTCTATAAGCAGGAGGGGCTGTTTCAGACCTCGGAGGCCAGTTACATCCTGGACGTGCTGTGCGCCGTCGCCGAGCCGCACGTCCGCTCCCGTCGCCTCAAGGCGTGGGTGTCGCCGTTCTTTGCCGTGCCGCTGCGCGATTTGGCTCTGATCGAGGAAGTGCCGCCCACGCATCCGCTGAACGAACGCCTTTACGAATGGAAGGGAGTCGCCGAGCGGGGCCAGTTCGCCGAACTCTTCGACCGGCTGCTGCACGACAGCGGACTCGTAAACCGCGAGCTGTTCCTGTCCGGCAGCGAGCGCCAGTTGACGAATTACCTGCACATCTTTGAAATCCTGCTCGCAGCGGCTCTGAGGCGCCGGCTCGCGCTGGCGGAAGTTATCGCGCTGCTCGACGACTACATCAATGAACGCGCCTTGCCAGAGCTGGACGAAGGCAATACCCAGCGCCTGGAAAGCGAACGCGGTGCAGTTTCAGTGATCACTGTTCACATGAGCAAGGGGCTGGAGGCCGACGTCGTGGCGCTGTTCGGCGGGCTGGGTCGGATTCCGGATCAGCGCAAGCTGGCCGTGTACCACGACGAGAACGGAGAACGCCGCTTCGCAATCGGGAAGGTTGCGAAGGATGCGATTAAGGATTCGCTCAAGCATGAGGAGGAAGACGAGGACCGCCGCCTCCTTTATGTAGCGCTGACGCGTGCGCGCGCGCGGCTATATCTTCCGCTGCTGCCGGCCGGCTCGATGAAGATGAAGCTCGGCGGCTATTATTGCGCGCTCAACGAGCGCCTGATCGCGATCGACGCGGATCGGCGCGATCGCGCCGTGTCGAACCTTTTCGGCGTTCGGCATGTGGCGGAGCCGTCCGAGGCCGCCGCGGTTGACTATTCCCGCAAGGTCGCGCAATGGCAGCCGCCAACCGGCCTGATGGACGATCGCACAAATGCCGTGTCCGAGAGATCGTTCTGGAATCTCCGTCGCACTCACGCTCCCCTCTACATGCGTTCCTACACCTCACTGCGTGGGCGGCAAGAAGAGCAGCGTTGGGATATTCCGGTGGAGGAATTCAAGGGCGACCTCGAAACGCCACCCGACCAGCGCGATCTGCCTGGCGGTCGCGAGGTTGGCATTTTTCTCCATGAAGCGATCGAGAAGATCGCGATGCAGTCTTTTGCGGAGGCGCCCGACCTTGCCACCTGGCGCAAACGAGATGATGTCGTGGGAGTGTTTCGCGCGGCGATGCATCGTAATCAGGTGAAAGAACCCTGGTTCGAGCGCGGCACGGAAGTGGTGTTCAATGCCCTTACCTCGCCAATCGCGGTCAGCGAGGGCCGCGTCCTGGCGCCTTTGCACCAATGCCGCAGCGTGCGTGAGATGGAGTTCGTCTATCCGATTCCCGAGGCTGGTCATCCGATGCTCTCCAGGGCTGGACGCGGCGAATGGAGGGTCGAGCGCGGCTACCTCAAAGGCTTTGTCGACTTTGTCTTCGAGCATGATGGTGCGGTCTATTTCGCCGACTGGAAGAGCGACCAGCTATCATCGTACGAACCCGCCGCAATTGAACAGCATGTGAAAAGCTACTACTTGATACAGGCGCAAATCTATTCGATTGGTGTGGTCCGGCTGCTCCAAATCCGCAGCGAGAGCGATTACCGGCGCTTCGGAGGGTTGCTCTACATTTTTCTTCGCGGCGTCGGCAAGGACGGGCGGCGCGGCGTCCATTTTCATCGTCCTTCATGGACCGAGATCTGCACTTACGAGGCGGACCTGTTGCTGATGGAAGACGGGGCTGCGTCTGACAATGGATGAGCGTTATCACAATTTAGGTATCGCCACGGTCTGGCTGCGGCATCCGGGTGTCGCCGGCGATGACGACAGCGCCCGGGAGTTTCGCCGCCGTATGCGCCAGATCGAAGCCGGAGCGGCCGAACTCAACCTGGATTCAGGAGCGGTTCATATAGCGGCCGAAATTGCCGCGATGGAGCCCGACCTCGAGGAGGAACAGAGGCTTGCCGTGATCCTGCTCGTAACGGCATCGCTGGCGGCGTTGCAGGAGGGCAGCACGCGCCTGCCTGTTGTCGGCGCGCAGGCGCACGCGCCGATGCGCCGGATTCTCGGTCCGTTGTGCGGCGACGCTTTTGGCCCCGGCGGAGCGGACGCGATGGCTGAGGCAATCGCGCGTCTGCTCGACTCAAAGCTGGTGTCCCACGTGATCGGCCGCAGTCCCGATGACTATCGGCCGCTGCTATTCCTGAGCCCCTTCATCTATCACCATCGCATACGGGTCGCGGAGCTTAAAGTTGCGCATTTGCTGGCCTCGCGGATGGCGCAACCACCGCTCTATGACCGGGACCGTCTCGACGCCGCGATCGCCGATATCATCAAGCGCGGAATTCGCGACGGCGGGTTGGTGGTGTCGGACGAGCAGCGCGGCGCGGTGGCCGACGCTGCGCGGCATCGGTTGGCGCTTATCTCCGGCGGGCCCGGCACCGGGAAGACCTCGATTATTCTCGCGATCCTGCGTGTGCTGGTCCGGATGGGAATCGGGGCCAGACAGATCGCGCTTGCCGCGCCGACCGGCAAAGCAGCCTTCCGCATAGCGGAAAGCATCAGGGCAGGCCTGTCGCAAATCGCAGATCCCGCCGAAGCGGACATTTTGCTCAGGGACAACTGCGCTCCCTGTACGCTGCACCGCCTGTTGGGTTTCTCGCCTAGTCGCGGCCGCTTCGTTTATCATCACAACAATCCGCTCGACGCTGCGGCGGTCATCGTGGACGAAGGCTCGATGCTTGACCTCTCCCTGATGCAGCATCTGGTGAGCGCGCTCAAGCCCGACGCTCGCCTGATCGTGCTAGGCGACGCCGATCAGCTTCCCTCGGTAGCCGCGGGCGCGGTCTTTCGCGACCTAACCGGCGCCGCCGCCGAGGCGCAAACGCGCAGCGATCGCGCCCGCGGCGTCTGCACACGACTGACTCACAGCTACCGGACCGATAGCAGCGAGCCGGCAGGACGCGCAGTGTTTTCCGTGGCGCGCGCGATTAACTGTGGGGACCAGAGCTTGCTGACACGAGTCGGCAACGCAGATGGCGGCCTGACACGGCGCATCCGTCCTGAGGAACTGGATTTTGGAGGAGTGGAATTTCTTGGCGGCTCCGCGATGACAGAGGCGTTTTTAGACCGGTGGTACGCCTCGCGCATCGCAGCGCACGACTTGGAAAAACTTAGCCTGCGAGTTTTTCACGAAGTTGAAAACGCTTTCGATGATACCGCAGGTCTGGAGCGGCTTTTCGATCACATGGCGGCTTCGCGCATCCTCTGCCTGACGCGAGTGCTGTCCACCGGCTCCGAGCGGATCAACGCGTCGCTTCATCGCCGCCGCGCGCAGGCCGCGGGTGTTGCGCCCGAGCGGGAATTTCTGCCGGGCGAACCGGTAATAGTAGTGCGCAACGACTATGAGCGGATGCTGTTCAACGGCGATCAGGGAGTGATCGCGAAGATCCGCCGCCCGGGCGGGCGCACGGCGCAGATGGCCGTATTCAGGCGCGACGGCGGGTTTATCACCTTTCATCTCGCGGCGCTGCGCGAATCGCTGGAATTATGCTACGCGACGACGATCCATAAGGCCCAGGGTTCGGAATTCGACGCGGTGGCGATCATGCTGCCGGAGCGGGACCTGCCGATCCTGACGCGCGAGGCGTTGTACACCGCGGTAACGCGCAGCCGCCGATCGTCGGCGATCGTGGGCGAGGAGGAACTGTTGCGCATTGCAATCTCCCGCGCGATGGAACGGTTTTCCGGCCTGGGGGAGGAGATTACGCGGTCGTTGTCTCACCTCGGAAAATAGCGTCGGAGAGCGCGTAGGACACGGCGTCCCTTTCAATTCCCTTGCTCTTTCAGGCCGGTTCCAGCTATGTGACGAGAGTCTAAGACATTTCAGGTCCGCATCCATCGGAGGCGCGTCAAAGCATGGAAACCATACGGGGCGAACAGGTTATCGCGCGTTGCTTCAAGAATGAGGGCGTCGACACGATCTTCTTCATGATGGGCGGACCGACCAGCGGCACCGCGGGCGCCTGCCTCGAGCTGGGCATGACCGGCATCTACGTGCGTCACGAACAGGCCGCGGCGATGATGGCCCACGCGTATTCGCGGGTCACGGGCAAGCCCGGCATCTGTATTACCCCCTCGGGTCCGGGCACCGCCAACGCCGTCACCGGACTCGCCAACGCATGGGCGGACGCCAGCCCGATCGTCGCGATCGGCGGTTCGGCGCCGATGCGCGGTGTGTTGCTGGACTCGTTCCAGGAGATGGATCAGTTGGCGATGATGCGGCCGGTGGTCAAGGCCGCCTACCGCGTTGACATGGCCGACCGCATCCCCGAGTACGTCAGCACCGCCTTCCGCGAGGCGATGGACGGCAAAAAGGGACCCGTCTATCTCGACCTGCCAGGCGACATCCTGATGACCAAGCTGGACGCCGAGCGGGTGCAGTACCCGGAAAACTACCGCGTGGACAGCCGGCCGGCGGGCGACCCCGCGCTGGTGCGGCGCGCGGTGGAGCTGCTGCAATCCGCCGAGCGGCCGCTGGTGCTGACCGGCAGCGGTGTATTGTGGGCGGGCGCGAGTGAGGAACTGCGCCAGTTCCTCGAGGCCACCGGCATCCCTTTTTTCACCACCCCGCAGGGGCGCGGAGTGGTGCCGGAGGACCATCCGCTATCCTTCCCGGCGGCGCGCTCGATGGCGTTTCGCGAGGCGGACGTAGTGCTGGTGATTGGGGCGCGCGCCAACGCGATGCTTTCCCATTTGCGTGCTCCGCGTTTTTCGCCGGACGCCAAATTCATCAACGTCAACCTCGACGGCCGAGAAATCGGCCACAACCGCGGCGTCGCGCTGGGAATAATCGGCGACGCCAGGATGGTGCTCGCCCAGCTTATCGAGGAAGCGGCGGGCAAGTTCCGCCCGCGCGAGGAAACGCGCTGGATATCGCAACTATCGGCCAAGCAACGTTCCAACGAAGAGCGCGAGACGCCCTTACTGCATTCGGACAACGTGCCGATTCATCCGCTGCGCCTGTGCCGCGAACTGCGCGAAATCATCAGCCGCGACACCATCCTGGTGGTGGACGGGCACGAGATTCTAAACTTCGCGCGCCAGTCGATCCCCATCTACAATCCCGGCACCAGCATCAACGCCGGCCCGCATGGTTGCATGGGAATTGGCGTGCCGTTCGGTATCGGCGCGCAGGCCGCCCGCCCCGACGCCCAGGTCGTGGTGCTCTCGGGCGACGGCGCCTTTGGCTGGAACGGCATGGAGATGGATACCGCGATCCGCCACAACCTGCCGATCGTGGTCGTGGTATCCAACAACGCTGGCTTCACCTCGCGCAAGACCGGCGGCAACGTGGGGCGCGAACTGGGATGGCAGCGCTACGACAAGCTGGTGGAAGCGCTGGGCGGCTACGGCGAGTTCGTCGAGAAGCCCGAGGACATCCGGCCCGCTATTCAACGCGCGATGGATACCCGCCGGCCCGCGTTGGTCAACGTTTGCACCGACCCGATGGCGCAGGCGACCACCAACATGGGCTTCGCAGGCTATTGATTGACGGGCCGCTCCCGGCGCTATTTCTCCGGCAGGGGCCGGCCGATGGTCTGCTCCAGCGCGATGCGCTGGGCCAGCGTTTGGTTGAGGGCCTGCAGGTATGCAATCCGAGCATCGCTATGCTGGCGAAACGTATTGATTAACGTCACGAAATCGATCCTGCCGTTGGTGTAAGAGACCAGCCCAACCGCGAACGCCTGACGAGCCACGGGGATCAGCGTATCGCGATAGAGCTTCGCCGTCGTGTAGGCAAATTGCGCCTGACGGTACAAGGTCGTTACCTGCGCCGCTGTCTGGTTGATTACCAGATCGAGATCCTCGCGCGCCGCTTCCAGGTCATAGGCCGCCCGCCGGTTGTCCTCGCGCTGCTTTAACCAGAAGAAAATCGGTACGTTAAGGCCGATCGAAATCGTATGGTCCTGCAGAAAGGTCGGCGCGGGGCCTGCTGAAGCCAGCAGATAATGGTCGAACGTATATCCCAGGACATAGTCCGGAGCGTATTCCAGTTGAGCTAACTGCAATGCGATCTGCGAGTTATGCTGCGCCAGCGCTGCCGCCAGGATTTCCTGGCGCGAGGCCTTTGCCAGTCCGATTAACTGGTCGAGGCTGAGTTCGAAAGCTACCAGGCGCAGTTCGCCCGCTAACTGCAAAGGCTCATCCGGCCTTCGATAAAGCAGCGCGTTGAGAGTCGTCTTGTCGTTGATACGAGTCAGCTCCAGTTGGCGCTGCATTTGCTGCGCCTGCGCCAGCGCGAATTCGGCATTGATGAAATCCGTCTGGGTGACCCGGTTGGCGGCATACGCAACCTGCGTCACGTTCAGCACCTGGCGGAGGTTGACCACGTTTGCTTGCGCTACCGCGACCATCGCCGAGTCGAGCAGCACCTGGTAATAACCGGTCTCAACCTGCGCACGAACGTCGCGCGCGGCCGCCTGGTATATCAGCCGCGCGATGTCCGCGGTGCCCGACGCGACTTTGGCCTGCAAATATCCCTTGCCCGGGAACTGAAGTGCCTGGGTGACCTGGAAGCTTTGCAGAGTCGGTTTGACAAAAAATGGATTGTTTGGGCTGTCTTCGTTCAGGAAGGTGAATATCGGATCGGCAGGCGCGTAGTTCTGCTTGATACTATGCGTGGCAGAGTACCATCGCGCTCGTGAAGCCCGTACCTGGGGATTGGCCTGTAGCGCGATTGCAACCAGTTGCGAGACTGTAAGTCCTTCTTGCTCCGCCGCCGCGCGGCCGCACCCCAATACACTGAGCATCAGCGCCGAAACTACCGCTGCCACTGAAATAATCGTTTTGCGCTTCACCTGTATCTAACCTGTCATTGCCAATTGAGTGTGCTAGCGTGCCATCGCAAAACTGCACTTGCGCATCGCCCTGAGCACGCCTCATTCCAGACACCGTGTGGGAACCCGCTTCGAAACTCGCTCGCATCGTATGGCACGATAACTTTGATGGCAAGCCGGAAACTGTAGACAAGTATTGCTGCCCTAAGCATGTCCTGGTCAAACACAATCCCGACTAATGCGGTCTGCGTGCGGTCATGACCGGTAGACGGGATCCGCGCCAGTCATTATATTGACGTCGTTTCGTGGTCCGCGGCCTTGATTAACCCATCCGGCTGACAAAATGCATTTGATGGCGGGAGGCAGATAGAAATGGCGCTACGTACGGCCCAAGAATATAGAGATTCGCTCCGCGACGGCCGCAGTGTCTTTTTCCGCGGCGAGCGGGTGACCGACTTGTCCCGCCATCCGGTTATCAGCATTGCGATTGAGCATGCATCGTTGGAGTATTCGATGGCGCAGGATAAGCGCTTTCGCGATCTGGCGGTGGCGGAGGATGCTGGCAGCGTCTATCACCGATGCTACAAAATACCCCGTGATGCGGAGGATTTGCGCAAACGCAGTGAACTAATAGCCGCCATCACTCGGGAAGGCGCCACCTATCCGGTGTTGATCAAGGAGATCGGCACCGAAGCCCTTTTCGCTCTGCTTATGATTGGAGAACAGCTCGCATCTCGCGGCAAACCGCAATACCTGGAGCGGGTCGAGCGCTATTATCGCTACTGCCGCGATAACGATCTGGCGCTCTCGGTCGCTCAAACCGACGTCAAAGGAGACCGCTCGCTCGGACCGGCCGCGCAGGAGCATCCCGACTACTATTTGCGCAAGGTTGAGGAACGCCCCGACGGCATAGTTATACGCGGAGCCAAGGTACACACGTCGCTCACCACCAACGCCAACGAGTTAATCGTTCTCCCGACCCGGATGATGCGTCCGGGTGACGAGCCTTACGCGGTATGTTTCGCACTGCCGCTGGATACGCCCGGGCTCAAACTTATCGCCAGTCCTCACGGCAGCGAGCCGAAAAATCCAATCGAGCATCCGATCAGCGCACGGCGCAAGATGATGGAAACGCTGACCGTGTTTGACGACGTGTTCATACCGCATGAGAGAGTCTTCCTGAATGGAGAAGTGGATTTGGCGGGGACGATAGCAATAACCTTCGTGCGCTTTCACCGCTTCACCGCGGTCTCGTACAAACTGCCGCTGCTGGAGCTGCTGGCCGGAGCCGGATGGGAAATCGCGGACGCCAATGGAATAAGCGGCGCCGGCCACGTCCGCGACAAGCTGACGCAGCTCGCGGCGTATCACAGTATAGCTCTGGGTTTGCTGCAACGAGCCGCAACCGCCTGCACAATCGAACATGGAATCGCGGTTCCCAACACACTGCTGGTCAACGTGGCGAAATACCATTTCGCTCATAACTATCATCACGCGGTGCAGCTGGTTCAGGATCTGGCTGGTGGTCTGCTGGTGACTGCGCCGGCCGCGGAGGATTTGACCAGCGAAGCCACCCGCGATTACATCAAGCGATTTCTCGGTGGACGCAAGGATTTCGACGCGGAACAGCGAATGCGTCTGATGTATCTCATTGCTGACATGACGGCATCAGACTATGGTGGTTACCAGGAAGTGCTTGCTGTTCATGCGGAGGGTGGGTTTGAGGCGGAGAAACTTCAGACATATCGCGAATATGATTTTAAGCAAGCCGCCGCTTACGCACGGCGGCTTGCTGGTATCTGAACTTCCGAGTCAATCCGGTGCCATGCCACTAGATATTTTTCGTTGATTTCGCCAATTTCATCATTGGTGGCCAGCGACTCACTACCTTTACAATTGCACCCCGATTTAACTCTCTCAACTTATTGCTTTTCAACATCGATAAACGGATACTCAATTGATAGAAGAGGAGATTCGCATATGCCCCGACAAGACGCTTCAACATCGGCTTTTGAGCATGTACGCCAGCAAGCCGTCAACGCGCTAAACAAACTGCGCCATGACATTCGTACGATCGAAACCCAATTGACCACTCTGCGCCATCAGGAAGAACAACTGGTATCGATAACCGGAGATGGCCGGGTTTCCACGTCCAATGGCGCTGCGGCGCGAGGTGGACGGATGAACTGGCGCGTCGTGCTGGAAAAGCTGCCCAAACGTTTCAAGGCGTCCGATGTGCGTGGCGTCCGAGGTCTGGCCAACAAACGCTCGGGCGAAATCTTTGCCGCCATAACGCGCTGGATCGATTCAGGCGCCGTCAAGCGCAGAGAACGTGGCGTGTACGAGCGGATTTGATGACCGTGGTTCATTAAGCCGCTCTTTTTTGCGGCTCGACGCGCGAGCGCTCCTTGCGCCACCACACCCCTCTCTGCCGGGATTTGCTGTAAGGAGCCCGGATCCGTCTGGTGCTTCGCGCGAAGATATAATTACAGGCTGCTGCCAAAGCCGTCGCGATGTAAGAGGCCGTGGAATTGTCTCCGCGGCCGTTTTGTATTTCTCCCCTACAAATTGTGAATATCGGTCATTATGCCTCATTGGCGCTCATTCTGGGTCTTCTTCCGGCCAAGCCGTAACCAGACTTGTGCACCGCTTCGGCCTGTGTCAAAGAACATCAAACTCAACAGCGGAAGGACTTAAGGCGGAACTATGAACTATGTCGACGTGGCGCAAGCAAGGACGATGCCAGGGCTTAGAATAGTATTGTCGCCCGGTGGTCCCGGTCCGTGGAGTGAAGCAGCCAAGAGCATCTGTCATGTGAAGAAACTTTCCTACATTCCGGTTGCGCAAGAAGTAGGTGGCGTCAATCCGGAACTGATGGAATGGACTGCGCAAACCAGCGCTCCGGCGGTTATCTGGAATGATGAGCGTCCGCGTAACATATGGAACGATCAACTATATCTGTTCGAACGCCTGGTGCCGGCGCCCCGGCTTATTCCGGAGCGAATCGAGGAACGGATTGCGATGCTCGGCTATAGCAACGAGATTTGCGGCGAGAACGGTATAGGCTGGTCTCGGCGTCTGATGATGTTCCAGCGTACGCTCAGCAGGAACGAGAGCCGCGGAAGGGGGCGGGCACTGATGGGCCCGATGGCGGAAAAATACGGCTACGAGGCAGAGGCGGCGCAGGACGCTCCGCACAGAGTCGCGCAGATTTTGAAAACCCTGGCGCAGCGTCTGGAAAGCCAGCGAGCCTCGGGCAACCGTTTTTTTATCGGCGATCGGCTTTCCGCACTTGATATCTATTGGGCAACTTTTGCCGCGATGTTGGCGCCTCTACCCCAAGAGGTCTGTCCGATGGCGCCGGGGCTAAGGCGGATGTACACCGACCTGGGCGATGCGGTGGAGTCGGAGCTGGTGCCGATACTGCTGGAGCATCGGGATTTTATCTATCGCGAATATCTGCAGCTTCCGCTTGATTTCTAGCGACTGACGGGATCCTCCGCTCCGATCCTATCCATGGTCATGGCGACGGCGCTTTTGAAATCAGCCTAAGAGCGGAAATAAATAGCTCGCGGGGTGGTCAGTGCAAACATCGTGGCGCAGAGGGCCTTTGTGACCCCCCTGCAGGACAGGGACTGTTTCAAAATCTGAACCTACACTGAGTGGTTCTTTTTGCCGCGCGCTCTCTCCCTTACCAGGAGGGGTAATTTCCCTCAGTGCCAGTGAGAGGTCTGATTCCAGGTGTTTGGTCCAAGCGTTTACTTGAACGCGGGCATCACGTGCTTTGCGAAGCGTCGCAGCGATTCCAAGGTTTGCTGATGAGAAGCGCCGCCCTGTGCCACCTCGAAGAGCAGGTAGTTGGTATCGTAATAATCAGCCGCCCAGCGAATTCGTTCGATTAGGTAATCAGGCTCGCCGAGCAGGACGAGGCCGAGATGATCGTAGAATTCGATTGGTTTGTCGCCGAAGCCTCGTGCAGTGGTCGGCTCGGTACCGCGTTCCAGCGATCCGAAGAACTTGAAATAGTTAAGCGTGCATTGTCCGCCATAGCGCAGGGATTCCGCCCGCGACTCGCCGCAATACATCGGAAACACGCCAGCCACGTCGCGCGCCGAAGGATCGTGGCCGTTTTCGGCCAGGGTCTTTCGATAGAGCGCGATATTAGTGCGCACGCTTTCCTTGTCAGGGATAAAGAAGGCGGTGCACAGATGAAGTCCGCGCTGGCCCGCGTAAACATAGCTCTCGCGGGTCGCGGTCCCCGACGCATATATGGCGGGATGAGGCTTTTGCACCGGCTGTGGGAAGAATTGATAGTCGTCGAATTGCCAAAACTTGCCGTGGAACGAAAACGGCTGCTCCGCGGTCCATGCCGCGATTATCAAATCGGTGCCCTCGCGAAAGCGCTCGAAGCTTTCCGAGCGGTCAACGCCCATCAGTGCGTAGGCATAGTTCAAAAATCCGCGGCCGACTCCGTACTCCAGGCGGCCATTGCTCAGCACGTCGAGCATCGCGTACTCCTCGGCCAGGCGCAGCGGATTGTGCAAGGGTACCAGGGAGACGCCGGTTCCCAGCCGTATCCGGCTGGTTTTGCCCGCCGCCGCCGTCGCTATTACGGCCGGAGCGCCGAAGGAATAACCGGCGTAGTGATGCTCGCCGAACCAGGCCGAATCATAGCCCAGTTCCTCCATGATCTGGATTTGCTCGAGAATTTGCGCGTAATAACTGGCGCTCGAGCCGTGCACTTCGCGATGGTAATCGATGTTATAGAGGACTCCAAACTTCATTTCACAAGCCGTTTTCAACAATTTTGCAGGTCAATCCGCGGCGCTGCCGCCCGGCAGGGGCCTCGCTGCATCGAAAAACTCCCGGCTCCGGCCCCGTAGGCAGGGCTCCGGAGCGTTGGAGCAACAAAGCACCAATCGTTGTGGCTGGCAACCATCCGCGTCTCCAGTCAGGATAGAAGGGTTGGCGGCGTGCTGACTTTACCCTGGCCGCGAATCGGCATGACGGAAGTTTGACCGCATCCGCGGCCATCATTTCAGCGCGAAAGCGCGGCCCAATGGCAGAGACGGCAGCCGCCATCCGGGTTAAAAGGTAAACGGTCACGAGAGGAGATTGATGATGAGCTTGTGGGTACAACTCACGCTTAAGGACCTGGCAAAACCTAATTCGGAAAGCCGCCCGAGTCTGGTCAACCTGGAAAGAGCGCTGTGGATGGAGCCTTTCGACGCCGAAGGAGCGGGAAGTGTGCTCCATTTCGGGGGGCAGGACACCGTCACGGTGAGCGAAAGCCTCGAGGAGATCGTGGACCTGCTTGACGCTGCAGAGGGCGCGGATGAGGACTTCGGCGAGGAAGAAGAAGAGGAAGAATAGCCGGTTCACGGCGCCGGCTGAGGGACGGCCTGGTTGGCGCCGCCAGCTCAACCGGACGCCATAAGTCTGTTGGAGCGGAGGAGAAATTGGCGGCGGCGTTCCGGCCTAACCGGTCGCCGCCTACGGTTTGAAATCGAGTGGCAAACCCGCGCCGCCGAAGAAAACTTCCAGCTCCAGCTCTGACGCCGCTTGTTCGCCGTTGACTTCGGCAGTTCGCAGCACCATTCGGCGTACAGAAACCGTGGTCCCCAGTTATGAACCGTGCGCTACAATCGGCGCGCCGCGAGACTGATTCTGGCGTTTCTTTTGCCCTTGGCCAAATCGAGCATAGTTGCCGCCGCGAGTTGAGCGACGGTAGACTTTTCAATGGTGCACCTTATGCCTAGCAGACAGACCAACGATCATCAGCGGAAGGAGTCGCTGCGTGCGATTCTTACCCACGAGCGCAACGAGGCGCTGGCGCGCGTGCGCGAATACCGGCATGACCAGGAGGAGGAGGCGACGCCGCCGCCCGGCGACGAGATGGACGTTGCGCGTTCGATGGCCGATATAGAGACCCATGCCAGCCTTATCGAACGGGTGGAAGATCGGCTCAAAGCGATCGACTTTGCTTTCGACCGTCTTGAGCACGATCGATACGGAATCTGCGCCCAATGCGGAGAGGAGATCCCGTTGGAGCGGCTCAAGGCGCTGCCTTTTGCGGCCTACTGCGTCGATTGTCAGGAAAAGCGCAACTCCGCGGCCCGGACCGGGAAGACCTGGATCGATGAGCCGTTTATCCGTCAGTGGGACGTGCCGGAGGAAATGGCGGAGACCACCGAAACCTCGCATGACGACTTCGTCGCGCTCCCTAGCGGAGAGGATGACGAATTAGCCGTGCCCAGCGCGGCGCCGTCGCCTTCCGAGGCAAAAGCGGCTAAAAAGAAGTCAAAGGCGCGACCCGGTGGCAAGCGCGCCAAACGATAACGGTGCTGCGAGGCGCGATGAAAAAGCTGTTCAGAAAGATACTGTGTCCGGTCAGCTTCGATCAGAATTCGATCTCCGCGGTGGAACTGGCGTGCGAGTTGGCTGAAGGCACCGACGCAACCATCTATCTACTTCATGTCGTTCCCGCCCCACCGATCACGGCGCGGCCGATTCCCATGGAGCCATATCCGCAGAACGAGCACGACGCCCGCGACCGGCTTAAGCAAGTTGCCCACAAGCATCTGGAGGGCAAGGTAAAACACGAAATTTTCGCGCGCACAGGAGATCCGGCTCGAATCACGATTGACATGGTGGAGGAACTGGGCGCCGATTCAATCGTGATGGCGACGCACGGGCGCACCGGCGTGAGTCATTTAATCCTCGGCAGCGTTGCGGAGCGGGTCGTGCGCGAATCGCCCCGCCCGGTGCTGACGGTGAGAGGCACCGCCCGCTGACGTTACTCTTATTTCCCTCTGGCCGGCGCCGCCAGAAGAATTTGCGGAAAATGTCGATATCGTAGAGCGCTGTTCGTCTACAGATAGAGCCGGGGCTGGTCATTGGCGGTATGCGCTGAGGATCCTGGCTCGAACCTCTACACGAGAAGGAGAACTACGATGAAATTCATGCTCATACGCAGGGCCGACAAGGATACCGAGGCAGGCGTTATTCCGAGCCAGGAACTGTTTGCCGCGATGATGAAATACAACGAACAGTCTGGTGAAAGCGGGTGTGCTGGTCGGCGCCGAAGGGCTGCAACCGAGTTCCAAGGGAGCGCGGGTTAAGTTCTCGGGGGGAAAGCCGAAGGTACTCGACGGTCCTTTCGCCGAAACCAAGGAATTGATTGCGGGTTTCACAATGATCGAGGCGAAGTCGAAACAAGAGGCGATCGACTGGGTAAAGCGCTGGCCGGCGATGGACGCCGGCGGCGGAGTCGAGATTGAGATTCGGCAGGTCTTTGAGGCGGCCGACTTCGGTCCCGCCATTACTCCCCAACTGCGCGAGCAAGAAGAACAGTTGCGCGCGCAGGCGAAAGAGAAGCAATAGCCGCGATGTGCAGAAGTATCAAAACGCTATTCAATTTCGAGCCTCCGGTCACCGAAGAAGAGGTTCGAGCCGCCGCGCTTCAGTTCGTAAGGAAGATCAGCGGTTTCGCCAGGCCTTCGAAGGCGAACGAAGAGGCGTTCTCGACCGCGGTGGACGAGATCGCCGGCGTCTCCAATCGTCTGCTGCGTTCGCTGGAAACCAACGCGGCACCGCGGAATCGGGAAGAGGAAGCGGCAAAGGCGAAGGCTCGGGCAGCAGAGAGATTCGGGGCCTAGAAGTTTCAGTAGCGATCACGAAGACGCCGCCATGAACGCAGGCAGAGCGGCACGCCTGAACGGCCCATCAACGAAGAGGCCGGCGCTACCGCAGAGGCCCCCCCGGTAGCGCCGGCCTCCACCAGCATCTGCTTTGGTAGTTAGAAGGCTTCGGCGTGTACCTTGGGCAGCACTTCGGCGGCGAACAGCTTCATCGATCGTTCCGCCTCATCCAGCGGCATCCCGCCGTATTTGAACACGCCGACGAATTCCTCGGCGTCAACGGTCTGTTTGATCTCACGCAAAACCTCCAGGCATCGTTCCGGCGTGCCGAAGCACTGTGTCCGGCCCAGCAGCGTCGCGTCGCCGCTCTTACCTGACGACATTGCCTCCGCCATCTTGGCATGGAACTCATAGCCCTTGGTCTTCTTGAAGTGCTCCGGCTCGTTGTACTCGTAATGCACCAAGGCGGATTCGCCGTAATTGGCCATCCACTTGTCGCGGCCGATCTCGGCGCTCTTTTCGTCCTTCGCGCAGTACACCCAGGTGACCGCGATCGGACGTTTTCCCTTCTGGCCAAATTTACGGCATGAACCCAGGTAAGCCTGATAATCCTTGGCGTGCTCGCTCCACGCCTTCTGCGGTATGATCAGCATCCCCATACCCGCCCGCGCCATGATATCGCCGGTCTCCGGGCTAACGATCGCGCCGAAAAAGCGGTCGGTTAAGTTGTTGTGCACCGGCCGCGGACGGATGCTCATCTCCGGAACCTTGTAGTACTGTCCGTTGAAAGAGAACCGCTCCTCGGTCAGCGCCAGCTTCACTATCTCGGCGGCTTCGGAAAAGCGCTCGCGCGATTCACCCATCGGGATGCGCAAGCCCTCGTACTCGATTCGTCCGCTGCCGCGGCCAAACCCGAGCGTCAACTCGCGGTCGCGCGCGAACAGGTCGAGCATCGAGATTTCTTCCGCGACTCGCACCGGGTCATGCCAGGGCAGCACGATGACCATCGTGGCAAGCCCGATTCGCTTGGTGCGTCCGCACAGGTAGGACAGGAACTGGGTAACGTCTGGAATCATGGTGTAGGGCGAGAAATGATGCTCGACCGCCCAGATGGAATCGAAGCCGAGCGGCTCAGCGAGATCGGCGAGCGCCAGGTCCTCGCGGTAGATGTCCGGATCGGGGACCTGGGTCCGGTAAAAGTTCTGGCAGAAAATCGACGCGCCTACTTTCATGCTCACAAACCTCCCAAGTTGGTTATTCGCTTTTCCAGGCAGCGCAATTCAGACACGCACCATCTTCGCGTTCGCATTGGGGGATGCCCATGGCGAGCATACCAAAGCTGCGCCGGTTTGAAACCCTGGCGCATCGAGGAGATCAGGGCTACATCAGGCCTTGGCGCAGGCAACCGCAGTCAAGACCGGGAGAAGAGTCATGGCAAAAAGGATGTTTCTCAACCAACTCAACACCAGGGACGCCAAGGCGTGCGTCGAGTTCTACAGGAAGCTGGGCTTCGTCGAGGATCCGGGGTTCAAGCAAAAGGAGGGAGCGCCGGTCAATCCGGTCACCGACTTCGCGGCGAAGATGGGCGCCGACGCAATCGGCGATGCCGACGACTTCGTGATGCTGCGCCTGCCCGACGACGACTATCACCTGGAAGTGGGCGTCTGGAAGCCGGGAAAGTTGGCTGGACCCACGTCACCGCCGAAATTCAATCAGGCAGGGGTGGTGCGCATCTCGTTCCTGGTTGACGACATCGACCAGGAACTAGCCGGCGTGCGCGCCAAAGGCATCCCGATAACGTATGGGCCCGAGACTCTCCACCTCAACTGGGGAACGACGCGCTTTGCCTTCATCAAGGACCCCGACGGCACTTTCGTCGAGTTCCTGGAAATCAAGCGCGGCTGAGATCGAGCCTTACACCATCGGCAGCGCGCCGCCGCGGGCGTGTAGCGTCTGGCCGGTCAGCGCGTTGCTGGAGTTGGTGGCGGCAAACACGATCACCTCCGCGACTTCCTCTGGATAGCACGGCCGACCCAGCGGCATGGATCCGCCCAGTTGCTTGAGGTCTTCCTCCGTGGGCCCGCTCTCGCGGCCCATCGCGGTATGCATCGGCCCGGGCGCGACAATCGTGACGACGATGCCGTTTTTCGCCTCCTCCATCGCCAGCACCTTGCTGAATTGGATAACCGCGGCTTTCGCCGCGCCATATAGCGCCAGACCCTGGTAGGGCGTGATCGCGCCGCCCGAAGCGGTGTTCACGATGTGTCCGCTCTTTTGCGCGCGCATCTGTTTCAGGACGGTCTGGCAGCAGAGCGCGGTGCCCCAGAAGTTGGTTCTGAAGACCTGCTCGTAGGTCTCTTCCTTCATCTCCTCGATCCGTTCGCTGGGGCAGATTGCGGCAACATTGGCCAGCACGTCGACCCGGCCGAACTCGCGCACCACGCGATCCACCATCGCTTCGATATCTCCCCGGCGGCGCAAATCGGTCTTCACGTAGATGGCGTCGCGCCCGCGCTCCTCCTTGATTGCTCTGACCGCCTCGCCGCCCCAGTCGTCTCTGAAATCGACCACTGCGATATCCAGACCCTTGGCTGCCAGGCCCATCGCGGCGCATCGTCCCAGCCCCCATGGCCGCGCCGCCCCGGTTACAATCGCTACGCGCTCGCTCTTTGCCATCGTGGTTACCTCCGCTGACTTCTTAATCCCTAACCGCCCCGGCTGCCAAGTGCCGTCACCGCACGTTGGCCGGGCCCATGCGATGATCTGGCCCAAAAGGTTCAAGCCAAGTATAAAGGTGAGGTTATCGCTCTTGTAAAACGCGGCGTCAGACGCCTGCGGCCGCGGCGATCGAAAACGGAGGTCCTTCATCAGATGGCAGAGTGGAAAGAGGAAGTCACCCGTGTGGCGGGGACTGACCTCGCAATAATCAAAGGCGGCCGGGGCAAGCCGTTGCTGGTGCTGCACGAGGAGTTGGGGCATCCGGGATGGCTCAATTGGCATGATGAGATGGCCCAGGACCGGACGCTGATCATTCCAATCCAGCCTGGGATGGGCAATTCGCCCAGGGTTGAGGACATCAAGAACGTGCATCACCTGGGCCTGTTTTACGGATGGATGCTGCGCGAGCTTGGACTGGCGCCGATCGACGTACTGGGGTTTTCCTTCGGCGGATGGACCGCGGCGGAAATGGCGACTGCGGACTCCAGGCTATTCCACAAGATGGTGCTGGTGGCGCCGATGGGGATTCGCCCGCCCGACGGCGAGCTGATGGACGTCTTCACGGTGACCATCGGCCATCAACTGAGCTCCACGGTCCACGACCGCGAGGCGACGCCTGAATACGAAAGCCTGTACGGTGGCGGGGAGCGGTCGGCGTCGCGCATGGAGGCCTTTGAGGACGCGCGCACCGAAACTGCACGGCTGGCCTGGGAGCCGATTCTGAACAATCCAAGTCTTCCCTTCTTCTTGAAGTCGGTTAAGGATCTGCCTGTGCAGCTTATCTGGGGACGCGAGGACCAGGTGGTGCCGGTCAGCGCCGGTACAGCCTACAAGAACGCGCTGGCCAACACCGAAGTCAGATTGGCGGTGTTCGACCATTGCGGTCATCGGCCCGAAATCGAACAGCGAGACCAGTTTCTGAAAACCGTGCGCGAGTTTCTCGCCTGACCGGCACAAGGAGAGCGCCATGTTCGTAATGTATTTTACCGAGCGTCCGTATCGCGAAGTTCCCGAGGAAGAGATCATCCGCAGCCGCAGTTTCTTTGGCACGCCGAACAAGTTCTTCGACCATGAAGTCGGCGCGCGGTTGTACAACGAATATCTCGATGAGGCGGTGTACGCGGAGGAACTCGGCTTCGACGGAGTGATGCTCAACGAGCATCACGGTACTCCGTTCTGCATGGGCGGTGTGATGGACGTCGAGGCGGCGATCCTGGCGCGCATCACCAAGAAGGTGCGCATCGTGCTGCTGGGCAATCCGCTGCCGATCGTAAAAAATCCGGTGCGCCTGGCGGAGGAACTGGCCACCATTGATCTGATTTCGCACGGCCGCCTGGTCCCCGGATGGGTGCGGGGCGCCGGCAGCGAGCAGGTCTTTCACAACGCCAATCCGGCCTACAACCGCGAGTACTTCAACGAAGCCCACGACCTGGTGCTCGCCTGTTGGACACGGCCCGGCCCCTTCCGGTGGGAGGGCAAGCACTTCACCTATCGCTTCGTCAATCCATGGACATTGCCGTATCAGAAGCCGCGTCCGCCAATCTGGATCCCGGGTATCATCAGCGGCGAGACCGTGACCTGGTGCGCAGAGCGGAAATACCCGTACATCGGCTTGGGCACCTCGCTGCACCTGACCGTCGATCTGTGGAACCTCTACGGCAAGGTTGCCGCCGATCACGGCTACCAGGCGGGCAGCGAGAACTTCGGCTATCTTCAACAGATTCACGTGGCCGACACCGAAGAGGAAGCCCAGGAACAGGGCAAAGCGTCTTTGTTTGGCGGCGGCGGCGCGAACTTCTCGCGTCCCGAATGGACCCTGCCGCCGGGTTACAATTCCAAGGAAGCCAACCGGCGGCTGTTCCAGTCCGCCAGCGACTACGGCTTTTTAGGTATCACCTCGGATACGCTCGCACGCTCGCGCGAGGAGGTTTCGCCTGAGGAACGCGCCCGGCGGCGCGCGGAGCGAAGGCAGGGCGACACGCGCCATCGTTTGCAGCGCGGCGAGATTGGTATTGAAGAGGCCAAGGCCAAGATCATGGCCAATTACGGCAAGGCGCAGGCTGGGATGCAGATCATTATCGGCACTCCCAAATCGCTGCTGCCCAAACTGCGGCTGATCATGGAAGTGCTGCGGCCGGGAGTGTTGGGCTTGTTCCAGGCGCAGGGCCCTCTGACCAAAGAACAGCGGCTCAACAGCATGAAGCTGATGGGCCAGGAAATCCTGCCCGAATTGCGCGAGTATGCCAAAGAGCTTGGCATCGTCGATCCGTTCGAACGCGAACCCGGCACGCGTCCATTCGTCAGCGGCACAAAGTACGAACCGCTGGTTGACTGGGAGGCGCTGAAGCGCGCACCCAAGCGCGACGAGTCGGTTCGGGTCTAGCAGATGCGGCGCCTGTCCGCTCGAAAGTCGGGCAGGCGCCGCACCGTCGGCCGGCGGCTAATCAGTTAGTGCGTCGTTTGCGAGCACGGTGAGGATTGAGCGCGGGCGCAGCGACGCCATTTGATCGCTCGAGAGAGGGAACCAGCCGCATTCCTACTTGTTCAGCACCTGTATCTTGAACGGCTTCAGTGTCTTGCTCTTGATCTTCAGGTAATCCGTCACCTGCGTTATCTGTTGAACTGTTGCCGAAGGGATCACGCGTGCAAGTGGCCGGCGTATTCTCGGTCGTTACGATCGCGTAATGCCCGAGCTTGCCGACCTTATCGCAGGTGCATCCAGGGTTCGGACGACCGTTTAGCGATAGTGGCGCATCAGGCCCACCACGACCCCGCGGACCATCAGGTCTTCCTCCGACGCATAGATCGGCTGCATCGTGACGTTGGCGGGTTCCAGGCGGATGCGACCGTCGGCTTCGCGGTAGAATTTTTTCACCGTCGCCTCGCCATTGACCAAGGCCACCACTGTCTCCCCTTCGTTGGCAACTTCACGGCCCTCGACGATGATATAGTCGCCGTCGCGGATGCCCTCGTCGATCATCGATTCGCCGCGTACGCGCAGGCAGAAAGTATTCTGACGGCGGATGAATTCCTCCGGCACGGTGATCGACTCGTTGCCTTCAATCGCTTCGATCGGAGTGCCGGCTGCGACCCTGCCCAACATCGGCAACTCACGCGCCGCGCCGCGAACCGTGTGGTCCACCATCTCAAGCGCCCGGCTATGGTTCCATTTGCGCTTGATGAAACCCTTCGCTTCGAGGTTCTTGAGATGTTTATGAATGGTCGCCAGCGAGGACAGGCCGAAGTAGGAGCCGATTTCCTGCAGTGTAGGCGCGTAGCCGAACTGACCAATGTAACCGTTCAAATAATCGAGCAGCTGCTTCTGTCGCTTGGTAAGCGTCGCCATGATGCCCCCAAAAACAGGTCTGTTGCGCGTGTTACAGTCGCCGTCCAATTCAAGGCGGCTGGCTCCACGGCTATCGGCTATTGTGGCGAAAATCAGGCGAATGGTCAAGCTTATGACGCTACTTAGCGTGGCAACGGCTATAAATATCGAGCAAACGTAGGCAGACCTATTACTCCTGCAGATGCTCTTCGGTCAGCGCGTAGCACGCGCGCGCCAACCCCCAGTCGGCTCCGGGCGCTGCGAGCATTCCTTCCCGCATCAGGCGGATAACGGCGCGGCTCACCAGCTTCGGGTCGATTCCGAGCGTGCGCGCGATCGTGCGTTCGGTGCCGTAGCCTGCAATCAAGAAGTATCGTCTGACTATGTGATAGGCGGCTTCTTCGCGCCCAGCTTGCGCGCCTGTGCTATCGCGTCCGCCCACCGGTGTTCCAGCTTGCTCCAGACGTAGGTAAAGGGCTCGTAGCGCTCTTCGACCTTGAGCAGCATGAACTTCTCCTGCAACTCCTTTATCGCGCGATCGAATTCTGCCCGCCGCGCCGCGCGGCTGTAACCGGTGGCCATCTTGAGCTCCCAAGTCGCGGCTACCGGGCGCCGGCGCAGCGCGTCCATCACCAGCTTGGCGCACAGGCTGAGCGCGCCGGCACGGAAGGCGGTCAGGTAGGAAGTGCGCCCGGCGCGCAGCCGGAGAAAAGCGGGGAGCATTTGCGGCGCGATAAACGCGGGCCGTCCCGCGATTACCTTGCCGTAATAAACCGCGCGCCGCGCGGTGAGCACGTCCTTTAGCCGCCACGTCATCCCGATCGCGTAATCGTGCTGGATATGATGGGGCAGCGGCGGCTCGCGCTCACCCACGATTGCCTCGCGCAGACAGGGTACGTTGAGCCCGGCGGTGAACGCCGTGCAGAAGCCCACCTCGCCGATAAAGTTGAGCGCCTGCGCTTCGGATTTGATCCGCCGCTGCGCCAGGCGGCGGAAGTGGAAGTCGCGATGATGTTCGAGGCGCTCCAACCAGCCGGATCGCGTTGGCGGCGCCGCGGCTGTCGTGCGCGGCGCCGTCAGTCTTTGACGCTCTCGACGCACTGGCGGAACATCGCGTGATAATTGGCCACCACGCCCAGTTGCCGCACGATACCCTCGGCTCCGATCAGCGAGCGGATCAGAAACACGCTATGCGCGGGTGACTTGTACAGCCGGTTTTGCAGCGCGATTTCGCCCACGGTGGTGGCCTTTGATACCGACTCGTATTTCTTGGGATCGAAGCGGCGATTGACCAGCACCGGCTCGAACAGGATGCGCACGATTTCGATCAGCGGCGCCGCGGGTTGGGTCCGATCCAGGTAGCCCAACGCCACCAGCGCTTGCGCCATCGCGCGTTCATCGCCCGCCAGCAGCGCGCGGGCGAGCTTCAGATGGGCCTTGCGAATCGGCTCCTGAAAGCGGCGGATCGATCCGAAATCCAGGATACCCATCCGCGGATGGTACGTGACCAGGTAATTGCCCGGATGAGGATCGGTATGCAGGACGCCGAACTCCAGAATCTGGCGCCAGATCAGGGTGAAGTATTTGCGCACCACCCAGCTTTTGAGTTCGGGATCGACCACGGGCGCGAAAACGTCGGTCAGCGGGTAGCCGTCGAGGTACGTCATCGTCAGCACGCGGCGCGAACTTAGTTCAGGAAACACCCGCGGGATCATCACTTCGGGATCGCCGCGCAGCAGGCCGGCGAACAACTTCATGTTCGCGGCCTCGCGCTCATAGTCCAGCTCCTCGATCAGCCGCTCCTCCAGTTCGGCGTACACGGTGGCCACGTCGATCTTCTGGCGCATCATGTCGCGCGCGATCGCCTTGAAAGTCGTCAGCAGCAGCTTGAGATTTTTCAGATCCTGCCCGACGGTCTGCTCGACGCCGGGATACTGAATCTTGATCGCCACCTGCTCGCCGCCGCGCAGCGTGGCGCGATGCACCTGGCCGAGCGAGGCGGCGGCAAAAGCCTCGCGCTCGAAGCGGGCGAACAACTGCTCGGGCCGCTTGCCCAGCTCGCTCCGAATCTGTTCGGAGATGGTCGCGTAGCTCATCGGGGCGACGTTAGCCTGGGTGACGCTTAAAACTTCGAGCGCCTCGGCGGGCAGGATATCCTCGCGCGTGGAGAGCATCTGGATGAGCTTCAGAAAGGCGCCGCGCAACTCCTTGGAACCTTCCACGATCAGGCGGGCGTTCTTGATATGCGTGTCGAGCAGCGCCTTGGTGTGGGCGTCCTGACTCATGAACGGTTTGCGCAGCGAAGCCCACAGGTAGCTCGATCCGACCTGCGAGGCGAGCCCGCCCATCTTGATTGCGCGGCGTGCGCGCCCGCTGGTCAGGTTCCTAGAGCCCGCCATCGGCCTCGCTCCGATCAAGGCCGACGCGGTTGATCAGCGTCGCCGCCATTGCCGCACCGAAGCCGTTGTCGATATTGACCACTACGACTCCGCCCGAGCAGGCGTTGAGCATACCGAGCAGCGGCGCAATTCCGCCCATCGCCACGCCGTAGCCGATGCTGGTCGGCACCGCGACGACCGGTTTGTCGATCAGGCCAGCCACCACCGATGGCAACGCGCCCTCCATCCCGGCGACCACGATCAGCACGCTGGCGGCGGCCAACTGGTCCAGGCTGTCGGTCAGGCGATGCAGTCCGGCCACGCCCACGTCGTACAGCCTGGACACTTTGTTGCGGAACATCTCGGCGCACACGGCGGCTTCTTCCGCCACGGGGATATCGGAGGTGCCGGCGCTCAGCACCATCACGGTGCCGTGCCCGATCGCCGGCTGGGAATGGACGCGGATCAATCCGACCTGCGCCTCGGCCCGATATTCGAAGGACTTGAGCTTGCGCGCCAGCACACGCGCCTTGGGCGGGTCCAGCCGGGTCACGATCAGGTTCTCCCCGGACTCGACCACGCGCCGTCCGATCGCCGCGATCTGTTCGGCGCTCTTGCGTTCGCCGAACACCACTTCAGGGATTCCGCGCCGCAGCTTGCGATGCAGGTCAACCTTGGCAAAGCCGAGGTCCGCAAAGGGCAGATGGCGCAGGCGCTTGAGACCCTGGGCGACGCTCAGGTTACCCTGGGCGACCTGGTTGAGGATGTCGCGGATATTGGCTTCGGTCATGAGCGGCGCAACTGCTCTGGGCGCAGCGGATGATCCAAAATCAGCAGCACGTCGCGCACAGCGCGCGCGTCGGCGCGGGTCACCCGGATGGTGACATCCGCCACCGAAAGTTGTTCGCCGGGGTTGGGAATATGGCCCAATCGCTCCACCACAAGGCCCCCGATGCTAGCATATTCCTCGCCTTCGGGCAGACGCAGGCCGAAGCGTTCGTTAAGGTCGGCGGGGGTTGCGCGCGCAGAAACCGCCAGCGTGCGCGCGTCGATGATGCGCGCCACTTCCTCGCGCACGTCGTATTCGTCCTCGATCTCGCCCACCACCTCTTCAAGCAGGTCCTCCACCGTGATAATTCCCGCGGCGCCGCCGTATTCGTCCACCACGACCGCCATGTTTTCGCCGGTGCGCTGCAGTGCGAGCAGAATTTCGTCCAGCGGCGCCGATTCGGCGAAGTAGCTGACCGGCCGCATGATCTCGCCCACGGGCCGGCTCAGATCGGGCGCCTCCAGCAGGTCGAACACGTGGACCACGCCGACGATGTTCAGGATTTTGCCCTCGTAAACCGGCAGGCGGCTGAAGCCCTCGCGGCGCACCGCCTCGATGGTTTCGGCCTGCGAGAGCGTGGTCGGCACGCCTTCGACCCGCACCAGCGGCACCATCGCCTTGCGCGCCTCGGAGCGGGTGAAGCGAAAGATGCGGCTGATCATGAAGCGCTCCGCGGGCAGGATTGCGTCAGCCAGCGGCGCGGCTTGGGGCCCGTGGCGGCGCATCAGCAGGGCCAGATCTTCGCGGGAGATAAGCCCTTCGTCGCTGTCGGTGGGAATTCCGAACAGGCGGCGCATGCCGCGGCTGAGCAGGGTCTCCACGCTCAGGAGCGGCGCGAGCACGAAGGTAAACGCGCGCAGCGGGTAGGCGGCGAAAATCGCGAACGCCAGGGAGCGCTTCAGCGTCAGCAGTTTGGGCAGCGACTCGCCGACCAGCAGGCTCAGCGGCGCCAGTATGAAGGGAGCGATGAATTCGTGCCTGGGCGAAGCGGTGTGCAGCGAACTGGTCAGCACGGCGGCGGCGGTCACGGTGGCCAGGTTGGCCCCGGTCAGAATCGCAGCCAGCAGGCGATCGCGCCGGGCGAGCATCCAGTTTAACAAAGTAGCGGATTTTTCGCCTAGTTGTGCTCCTGCCTTGATCTTCAGCTCGTCCGCGGACACCACCGCGATCTCGCTGGCCGAGAAAAACATCTGCGCGGCGACGCATACCGCCAGCGCGCCAATCAGCAGCGCGAGCGTCATGCCGCCCTCATAAAGGTCATCAGCTCGACGCTGGCGCCGCGCACCTTCTCGACGCTCACGTCGAAGTTGCCCAGTTGAAAACGTTCGCCTTGGCGCGGCACCCTGCCCAGTTTGCGCAGCACCAAACGGTTCAGCGTGGGCTCGCCGCTGTCTCCCAGCGGCAGGTTGTGCGGTCCCAGCACTTCGCACAGCTTGCGCAATTCGATCGAACCGGACACGCTCCACGAGCCGCCGGCCAGCGGCGTCATTTCCGGCACCTCGATATCGAACTCGTCCTTGAGTTCGCCGAAGAGCTCCTCCAGCAAATCCTCGAGCGACACCAGGCCGAGCAACCGGCCGTATTCGTTTACTACCATCGCTATCTGCTGATGGCTGTGGCGCATGTCATCCAGCAGGTCGCCCAGGGCTTTGCCGGGTGGGACGAAGTACGGCGGCCGCATCAGGCGCTCGATTCGGGTCGGCGTCCGGTCCAGGCGGCGCGCGACGACGTCCTTAGCGTGAAGAATACCTACAATATGTTCCGTATCGCCCCGGTAGATCGGCACGCGGGAGAAATGCCCCCGCGCCACTTCGGTAGCCAGCGCTTCCGGCGGCGTGTCGATGGGAAGGGAGAAAATCATGTCGCGCGGGGTCATCACTTCAATCACGCGCCGCCCGCCCAAATCGAACACTTTGTGAATCATCTCGCGCTCGGCCGCCTCGACCTGGCCCTGGCTTTCGCCGGCATGCAGCAGGGCCTTGAACTCGGTTTCGGAAACCGGCTCGGGCATCGGCGCCTCCTCCGCGGGAACAAACAGTTGTGCCACGGGATGGAGAATCCGGGTCAGAGCCGCCAGCGGGCGGGCGGTAAGCTTCGCGACTCCGATCGGGTAAGCCAGGGCGAACGTCTTCGGAGTGATTTCCGCGATAAGCAGTATCAGCACGAAGTTAATCGGCACGGCCGCCCAGGCTCCCCAGACCCCAATCACGAAAAGCAGGAATGACGTGGACAGGCATTCGGCGAAGACGTTGCAGATTTCGTTGAGTCCGATGATCGTGACCAGCGACTCCAGCGGCCGGCGCAGCAATCGATCTACCGCGGTGCGAAGCGGCCCGGTAAGTGCCTCGCGCGTGCGCTCCATCCGCACCAGCGAGAACAAGGCAGTTTCCGAGGCCGCTAAGAGACTCGCCATCAGGAGCAGCACGCCGACTAAAACGGGTAAGCCCCACATGTCAGCGCCTCTTCCCGGATGGTTCGCCCTGGAGTTGGTCCCATCCGCGTGATCCTGAAGCCGCAATCAGGCGGCCGTCAGGGCTGCGAAGACGAAGACCATTTCGGCGGTCAACGATCCGTCCGATGCGATGAACCGCGACTCCCAGCCGGCGGCTCAGCGCGTGCGGCGAATGGCCGGGACGCAGGCAGAACAGCAGCTCGTAGTCCTCGCCACCGCTCAATGCGAAATCCATTCGATCTCCGGCAACTTGCAGGTATTGGCGCGAGCGCGGAACGGCGGCGAGATCCACCTCAGCGCCCACCGCGCTGCGCTTCAAAATGTGGCCGAGGTCCGCAAGCAAGCCGTCGCTGATATCGATCGCGGCCGGCGCCGGCCGGATGCCGGACAGTTGGCGGCCCGCCGCCAGACGCGCCTGCGGCGCCCCGAAGCGGGCCACCAGGTATTTGCGCGCCGCGCCATCCGCTTTCAGCTCGCCCGCCATGATCCGCCATCCTAATGCCGAGTCGCCGAGCGTACCGGTGACAAAGATATCGTCGCCGCTGTGAGCAGTGTCGCGCCGCAAAGCCTGGCCGGCAACCTGGCCCAGCAACGCGATAGTGAGGGTCAACTGCTCGGATCGCGTGATGTTACCGCCCACCACGTCCACGCCGGCGCTGCGCGCCGCCCGTCCAAGGCCGCGGTATAACCGGTCAAAGAATGGCGCATCCAGACCCTTGCGGATTCCCAGATTCACGACGCAGGAGCGCGGCGTCCCGCCCATCGCCGCGATATCGCTCAGGTTGACCATCAGCGAGCGCGCACCAAGTTGTTCCGCGCTTAGCCACGCAAGGTCGAAATGCACGCCCTCCACCATCGAATCGATCGTAAACAATTGCCGGTGCGGCGCAGGTGCGATGATAGCGCAATCGTCGCCGGGTCCCAGCAGCGTCCGATGCCCATAAGGCAACCCTCGACACAGACGCTTGATCAGCTCGAACTCCCCGGGCGGTTTCATAGACGTCGCAGCAGCCCGCGCGGGGCGGCCGATAGAGTCGAACCTGAAAGTTGCGCGCGGTCCGGAATTGATGGAGGGTCGATGAGCAATAAGCGCTTCCGTAGCCTGCTACTGCCACAAAGCTAAATGATCGAAGCCAAGTGGGCAATAGCGCTCCCCCCGTATGTGAACAACTGGGCGCCGGCTATTGCGCGCGAAGCTATCCAAGACTGTGGGCCTTGATTCCCCGGCGGGCGGCGAGTCTATTGTAAAAACCGCCGGATGGAGAAACACAACCGGCGTGGAGCGGGTGGCGCCTTCTTGCGTCCGGCGGTCTGCATTCTGGGGTTAAGCGGCCAACCGCCTTGAAAAAATACTTTCGGCTGCGGAGGAAAAATGGCTACCGTACAGCAGGCGTCCACTGGATCCGGCCACAATTCGATTGCCGGCATTAAGGTAATTGACGTCGATACTCACCTGAGCGAGCCCTATACGCTGTGGACTGCGCGGGCGCCGGCCAAATGGAAGGAGCGCGTTCCCCAGGTAAAAACCGTAGACGACAAGCGCCAATGGGTAATCGACGGCGAGACCGTGATGGGACCGGTGTCCGCGGTGAGCTGCGTGAGCGCGGACGGCCAAAAATCCCGCGGCATCGAATTCTTCCGTTGGGCGCTGGAAGACGTGCATGCCGGCTCCTACGACGTCAAGCCGCGCCTTCAGTTCATGGACAGCGAAGGCATCTGGGCTCAAATCCTGTACCCGAACTTGCTGGGCTTCGGCGGTCAGCGCGCCGCCACTTTCGATCCCGAACTGCGCCTGATGTGCACGCAGATTTATAACGATGCGATGGCCGAGTTTCAGCAGGAATCCGGCGGCCGGCTTTACGGGATGGCCCTGATGCCATGGTGGGACGTTGAGCTGGCGGTCAAGGAAACCGAGCGCTGTCACAAGTTGGGAATCAAGGGCATCAACACCAATTCCAGCCCGCAGGACCATGGAATTGCCGATCTCGGACAGAGCCACTGGAACCCGCTATGGGAGGTATGCTCCGACCTTCACATGCCGATCAATTTCCACATCGGCAACAGCACTGAGTCGATGGATTTCTTTGGCAAGTCGTGCTGGTCTTCGCAGAGCGACGACCGCAAGCTCGCGCTGGGCTCCACCATGCTCTTTCTGCACAACGCCCAGGTTTTCGCCAATATCATCTACTCGGGAATCCTCGAGCGTTATCCTAAACTCAACTTCGTGTCGGTGGAGAGCGGGGTCGGCTGGATGCCCTTTTTGCTCGAAGCTTTGGATTATGAGCTTGATGAAGCCGCTCCAAAATCCAAGGCATTACTCAGCATGAAGCCCTCCGAATATTTCCGGCGGCAGATTTATGCCTGCTTCTGGTTTGAGCACCGAGGCTTCCGCTCGGCGCTCGATGCAATGGGCGTGGACAACATCATGTTCGAGACCGACTTCCCCCATCCCACCTGTCTGTATCCCAACGCCCTGGACCACGTGGCTCAGACTTTGGAAGGGCTCAGCTTCGAGGACAAACGCAAGCTGCTAAGCGCTAACGCCTCCCGGGTTTATTCGATTTCGGTCTAGCAGGCGCGACGTTTTTAAAGGCGGGCGGCGAGATCGACGCCCGCCCGCCTTGAGTTGTTGGGGCGGGCCTCAGTGCCCGCCGTCAAGATGCGGTTGCTGCGCCCGCGCGCCATAAGACGCCGGCTTTCCCACGACCGCTTATTTCGATTCCTCGACAAAAAGCGTGATGCGTCCATGGGCGCCGTCGCCGACTGGTACGAAGGGTTGGCTGCCGGCGGCGCCGTGGCTGAGAAAGTACTCGACCGCGACCACGGTGTAAGCAGCCCATTTTCCCGGCGCTGAAGACGGCAGGAAGAGTCGCTCTCCGGTGCGCGGGATGAACCTGATCAGGGACAGCGGCACTTTGCCCACCTGTTCCTTCTTCGCAACATCGAATAATTCCAGATAGTTTTCGGTTTGAGTTTCAGCGGCCATGGCCGCAATCCTCCCAATCGGTTCGCCGGGTCGCGGACCAGGAATTCCGGTTTCAGACTATCAAAAGACGCCCCTTACTATTAGAGCCTGTTGCCCGGCCTCTGACTGCCACCGCTGCAGCAGGGCGCACCGGTTTGGCCGGCACAATTTCCATTCCTCATCGCTTCAGAGCGGCGATCTCGACGCTGAAATCGACTTTCTGTCGGTCGCGGTCCGGCGCAGAATAGACTTGGCAGTATTGTCTTCATACGAGGTTCTCAAAAGGACCGAGGAGGAAGCCGTGTCTGAGGAAATTTCCACCAGAGAACTCGAGCTGATGGACGCATACTGGCGTGCCGCTAATTACCTTTCAGTCGGCCAGATTTATCTGCTCGACAACCCGCTGCTCAAACAGCCCCTCACGCGCGAGCACATCAAGCCGCGCCTGCTGGGCCATTGGGGAACAACGCCGGGGCTTAATTTCCTGTATGTCCATCTCAACCGGATCATCAAGAAACACGAGCTGGACATGATCTACGTGATTGGCCCTGGTCATGGCGGTCCCTCGTTGGTGGCCAACGCCTATCTCGAAGGCACCTACACCGAGACTTATCCCAACATCTCACTCGACGAAGAGGGTATGCAGCGGCTGTTCAAGCAGTTCAGTTTCCCCGGCGGCATCCCCAGTCATGTGGCGCCGGAAACGCCGGGGTCGATTCACGAAGGCGGAGAGTTGGGATATGCGCTGTCGCACGCCTACGGCGCGGCGTTCGACAATCCCGGCCTGATCGTTGCCTGCGTGGTGGGAGACGGCGAGGCGGAAACCGGTGCGGCGGCAACGGGATGGCACGGCAACAAGTTTTTGAACCCGGTGCGCGACGGCTGCGTGCTGCCGATTCTGCATCTCAACGGCTACAAGATTGCCAACCCCTGCTACCTGGCGCGCATTCCGCATGACGAACTCCAAAAGCTGTTCGAAGGCTATGGCTACAAGCCTTATTTCGTGGAAGGCCACGAGCCCAGCAAGATGCATCGGCAAATGGCCGCGACGTTGGATGAGGTGCTCGCGGAGATCAGGAAAATCCAATCCGACGCGCGCAGCCGCGGCTTTACGCGCCGTCCCGCCTGGCCGATGATCATTCTGCGCAGTCCCAAGGGATGGACCTGTCCGCCGGAGATCGACGGCAAGAAATGCGAGGATTACTGGCGCAGCCATCAGGTTCCGATGAGCGACATGGACAAGCCCGAGCACGTCCGCGTCCTCGAAGGATGGATGAAAAGCTACCGGCCGCAGGAGCTGTTCGACGCCGGCGGCAAGCTCAAAAAAGAGCTGGCCGAGCTCCCGCCGCGCGGCCATTTGCGCATGAGCGACAACCCTCACGCCAACGGCGGCATCCTGCTCGAGGATTTGCGGATGCCGGACTTCCGCGACTATGCGATCGAAATCAGCAACCCGGGCGCGGCGCTGTCGGAGGCCACGCTGGTCCAGGGCGAATTCATCCGCGACGTGATGAAGCTCAACCTCGAAGCAAAGAACTTTCGCATTTTCAGCCCGGATGAGAACAACTCCAACCGATGGCAGGACATTTTAGAGGTGACCAAACGCGCATACACGGCGGAAATCCTGCCCTACGACGATCATCTCTCACCCGATGGGCGCGTGATGGAGGTGCTCAGCGAGCATCAATGCCAGGGATGGCTGGAGGGCTACCTGCTGACCGGTCGCCACGGGTTTTTCAGCTGCTATGAGGCCTTCATCCACATAATCGATTCGATGTTCAATCAGCACGCCAAGTGGCTGAAGGTGTGCAACCGCATCCGTTGGCGGCGGCCGATCGCGTCGCTCAATTACCTGCTGAGTTCACACGTCTGGCGGCAGGACCACAACGGTTTCTCACATCAGGACCCCGGCTTCATCGATCACGTGGTGAACAAAAAAGCGGAAATCATACGCGTCTATCTGCCGCCCGACGTCAATTGCCTGCTGTCGGTGACCGACCACTGCCTGCGCAGCCGTAACTACGTGAACCTGGTAGTGGCCGGCAAACAGCCCGCGCCGGTGTGGCTTACGATGGACGAGGCGATTAAGCATTGCACCTCTGGAATCGGCATCTGGGAATGGGCCAGCAACGATCGCGGCAGCGAGCCGGACGTGGTGATGGCCTGCTGCGGCGACGTGCCGACGCTGGAGACCTTGGCCGCTGTAGATCTGATGCGCAAACACGTGCCCGAACTCAAGGTGCGCGTGGTCAACGTAGTTGACCTGATGAAGCTGCAGCCCGCCAGCGAGCATCCGCACGGACTGCCCGACCACGACTTCGACGCGCTGTTCACGATCGACAAGCCGATCATCTTCGCCTTTCACGGCTATCCGTGGCTGATTCATCGCCTTACCTACCGGCGCAAGGCGCACAGCAACCTGCACGTGCGCGGCTACAAGGAGGAAGGAACCACCACGACTCCATTCGACATGGTGGTGCTCAACGAGATGGACCGCTTTTCGCTGGTAAGCGATGTAATCGATCGGGTGCCGAAGCTGGCGGCGCGGGCCGCATATACCAAGCAGGAAATTCGCAACAAGTTGATTGACCACAAGCAGTACATCATGAAATACGGCGACGACCTGCCGGAGGTCCGCAACTGGCGATGGAGCGGCGCGGGGCCAGCGCCTGCTATCAAGACCGACACCGGCAGCGACAACATCTGACCTCATCCTGAGGCAGCCAGACGCCCTCTCCCTGAGCAGGGGAAGGGTTGGGAAGTAAGGGTTTTCCCCGTTCCCAATCCGCTCGGCTTTGCATCCTCCAAACCCGGCGAATGTCGCCGCTGCGGATTTGCGAAAATCCGCCCTTTCCCGTTATGGTGCTGACAATTCGCTATTCGCTGTGAAGTCACCGAATCCTGACCTGTTCGCGTGGCAAACCAGCCTGACCGGGGCTCCCCGCCCCGCATGGTTCATCGAGGAGCGTCTGACATGGAGAAGACCGCGATAGGAGAGGTGCTGGCCGCAGTAAAAACCGAAGGCCGCACCTCGCTAACCGCGCCGGAAGCGAAAAAAGTTTGCGATGCCTGCGGGATCGCCACTCCAAAGGAAGGCCTGGCCACCTCTGCCAAGCAGGCTGTGACGCTGGCCGAAGAGATTGGATACCCGGTCGTAATGAAGATCGTCTCGCCGGAAATTCTTCACAAAACCGAGGCTGGCGGCGTAATCGCCAATCTCACAAAAGCGGCCGAAGTACGCAGCGCCTACAAGACCATCATCGGCAACGCCAAAGCATACTCACCTGACGCCCACATCGTGGGCATGCAGATCCAACAGATGGTCGGCGCCGGCGCTCATGAGGTAATTGTGGGCGCGATCACCGATCCGAGCTTCGGCAAATTGGTCGCCTTCGGAATGGGCGGCGTAATGGTCGAGCTATTGAAGGACATCACATTTCGCCTCGCGCCTGCATCGCGTGAAGAGGCGCTGGCGATGATCGATGGTGTTGGCGCGGCGGAAATCCTGCGCGGGGTGCGCGGCGCGGCTGCCGCCGACAAGGATGCTCTGGCCGGATTGATTTGCTCGGTTTCGCAGCTCGTGGATGCGTTTCCCGAAATTTCCGAAGTTGACCTCAACCCGGTGTTTGCCGGCAAGGATGGAGCCGTTGCGGCCGACGTGCGCATCATCGTGAACTTCAATCCCGCCCCGGCCCGTTTCAGACCCGCCCAGGCCGAGATTGTGGCCGCGATGAACCGTATCATGCGGCCCGATTCCGTGGCGGTAATCGGAGCTTCGGCGGAAGACGGCAAGATCGGCAACTCCGTCATGCGCAATCTGATCGACGGCGGCTACCGCGGCGAGATTTATCCGATTCATCCGCGCCTGGACGAAGTGCTCGGAAAAAAAGCGTACCCTAGCGTCAAGGATATCCCGGGTCCGGTGGATGTCGCGGTGTTCGCGATTCCGGCCCGCGCTGTGGCAGGCGCGCTCGCGGAGTGCGGCGAGAAGCAGGTCGCCGGCGCGGTCCTGATTCCCTCGGGCTTCGCGGAGACCGGCAACCAGGATCTGCAGGATGAAGTGGTCGCGGTGGCGCGCAAGTACAGCATCCGGCTGATGGGGCCCAACATCTACGGCTTTTACTACACGCCCAAGAATCTGTGTGCGACCTTCTGCACTCCTTACGACGTTAAGGGCAAGGTCGCGCTGTCATCGCAAAGCGGCGGCGTCGGGATGGCGATCGTAGGCTTCAGCCGCTCGGCCAAGATGGGAGTGTCGGCGATCGTCGGGCTGGGCAACAAATCGGATATCGACGAGGACGACCTGCTGGACTTCTTCGAACAGGACGACAACACGCAGGCAATCGCGATGCACTTTGAAGACCTGAAGGATGGCCGTGCGTTTGCCGAAGCCGCCCGGCGGGTGGCGAAGAAAAAGCCCGTTGTTGCGCTCAAGGCAGGGCGCACCGCGATGGGCGCGCGCGCCGCGCGGTCCCATACCGCGGCACTGGCCGGCGATGATCGGGTTTATGAAGACGTGCTCAAGCAAAGCGGGGTGGTGCGCGCGCGCAGCCTCAACGACATGCTCGAGTTTGCGCGATGCCTGCCGCTGCTGCCCACGCCCAAGGGCGAGAACGTGCTGATCATTACCGGCGCGGGCGGCTCGGGCGTGCTGCTGGCCGACGCATGCACCGACTGGCGCTTGCAACTAATGGCCATGCCGCCCGATCTTGACGAGGGATTCAAGAAATTCATTCCGCCCTTCGGCGCGTCCGGCAATCCGGTGGACATTACCGGCGGCGAGCCGCCCACGACGTATCGCAACACCATAGCGTTGGGGCTGGCGGACGAGCGCATCCACGCGCTCATCCTGGGCTACTGGCACACGATAATCACGCCTCCGATGGTGTTTGCCAAGCTGGTGAGTGAGGTTGTCGAGGAGCATCGGGCACGGGGGATCAACAAGCCGGTAGTTGCGTCACTGGTTGGCGACGTGGAAGTCGAAGAGGCGTCGCGCTATCTGTTCGATCACGACATCCCGGCCTATGCCTACACGACGGAGCGCCCGGTGGCAGTCCTGGGTGCGAAATATCAATGGGCCCGCAGCGCAGGATTGATCTGACCGTCGATAGAGTCTGCGCAGGACCGGCTTTTAAGGGGCCTCATCAACGACTGCCTTTGATGCGAAGACTCGGCTTGGAGCCGCGATCGGAGCGCAAATCTGTAAACCGGAATCGACCGGGTGCGAAGCGAAAGGACGCTCATCAAGGCGTCACGAACACCATGAGCTCGGCGCGCTGCGTGCCGCGATGCGGCACGGCCACGTAAAGCCGATGCGTGCTTGGCACCAGCAATGATGTGCGTGCTCCGGGCAAGGTGCTAATCGTGCCGACCCTCTCGTAGGTAGCGGAATCGGACTGACGGAAGACGTCCACGCATCCCTGGCCCCCTGACAGATAGATCAGCTTGCTCGCGGAGTCGTAGAACAGGTCGTCGGTGTCGCCGCACGCGCTGAGCATCGCGATCTCCTTGCCCGCTTCGGTCTCGAGCACCAACATCCGCGGCGGTCTGCGCGTGCCGATGAACAGGCGCTTGTGCTCCTCATCCAGCGCCATCGGAAAGTTGCCCGCGCCATCCTTGAGCTTCCATTCGTTGAGCAACACTCGGTTGGCGCGATCGAACACCTCGATTTCGTCCTGGGCCGGGACGTTGACGAACAGGCGGGTTCCGCGCGCCTCCAATTGGAACGACTCGGGATGGCCGTCAAGGGGAATTTTGGCGGTTTGCACGGCCATTGCGGGATCGATTACGGCCAACGCTCCGGCGCCGTAACCGGTATAGACGAGATTGGCATCGGCGTCGTAGCGGACGTTGTCGGCGTCATCAAGCCCGCGCACAGTGCCGAGCGGGGCGAGGGCGCCGGTAAAGAAAAGCAGGTCCCCGCTGCCTCCACTGGCAACAGCGATCTGCCCGGATTTCCGCAAATAGCAGACGCCTTGCGGCGCACTGACATACCTGATGATGCCGGTTACCTTGGCAGCCTCTGTATCGATCTGGATCACCCGGTTGCTCCCGATCGCGGCAACAAACAACCGGTGTCCGTCGGGAGTCGCCGCCATGTGGTCGATTCTTCCCTCGACACCATCGAGCGGGATGGTTCCCGCCAGGTGCGCGGAGCTATTGCCGCCGGCCGCCGCATCGCCGAAAGCAGCGGCGGCAAGCACCAAATGGACAATGACTGTCACCAAGGTTACGGCCATCAATTTTGCGGCCATCGGTCGCGGCGGCTCAGAGGGACGCTGCACTGCCAAAGTCCTTTATTAGTTTGCGTGCGCGAGTGATGGCGCCGCCAATAATGCTGCGAGCGGGTTCCTCGTTCGGAAGAGCGCGGCGTACAAATTGCTTCAGCAGCTGCATATGTTCCTTCAGCGCGGTGCGCGCCGCCGTAACATTGGGCGATTTGTTTGCCTGCAGCTTGCGCGGACCTTCATGACCGCCCTCGGAGAAGTACCAATCTTTGAATTGTCCTCGAAATCCCGCCCGGAACATCAATTCGCCCAAATGCGAGGCGGCGGGGGGGACTCGCGCCACCAACTCCGCCAGAGTCAGGTCCTGCCCGCCGCTGTCGTAATCGATCATCAGGTGGCCGCCCATGGGTATCAACTCGCCCATCAGACGGATGACACCGGCTTCGAGACCCAGGGCGCGGGCATCCGCAATTCGCCCATTGCGAAACTCTACTTGGGGAAAAATGCGACACTCGACCCATTGCTTTACCCTGCGGCCGCCGCCGCTCACAATCGCGGTCACGAAGTGGCTGGCGGAAGCTTCACCCTGCGAGTCGGCGAGGTCGATGTCCACATAAAGCCATCCGGCGCGCGGCCGAACCGGCCGGACGCCTGTTACTTTGAGACGGAAACGGCCCAGCCGATGGCCGTCGATTTTACGCGTCATGAGCCGCGCCGCGCTCATTTGCTCTTGCATATTCGATGGGATTGCCCGATGAAATGGTTTACTATAAACGCTCAGATTTCGGACGCTCCGATTTAGCCTATGCGTGGACCTGAAGTCCAGTCTGCCTCGTTCCCAACCGCTCACTGTTCAGCGTGCGAGAAGGTCGTACTTACCTATTTCGCTCTCGATGAGAGCGCCGAAGAACTACGGCGGTGTGTTGATTGCGACGCTGCTATAACTCAAGACCTTGATTGGATCGGCGCCGATGCGCTCGAAGAGCTCGGCTACCACTTCGGCGTTCCGGGCGAGAAGCGTTCCGGAGGCTGCGGCAGCGGCGGATGCGGTTCCGGGTCCTGTTCAAGGTAAAGTTGCGCTTAGCTTCGCGGTAATGATGCGGCTGCTGCTGGAGGTAACGCTTGTAGCAAAAACTCGTAAAAGGCGATAGTCAGATACCAGTGATGAATAATTTTGCCCGCTCAAATCTGTTGGAGGATCGGCGATGAAAACTACAGTTTCCGTAATCAAGGCTGATGTCGGCTCGATAGGTGGCCACATCAGGCCCAGCGCCCGGCTCAAGGAGACGGTCGAGCGCTTTGTGCGTGAGAAGGGCAAAAAGCTGCTTCTCGATGTCTACGTCAGCTCGACCGGCGACGACGTTGCGCTGCTGATGTCGCACGACCGGGGTGTGGATGACCCCAAGATCCATGAGCTGGCTTGGGACGCGTTCATGGCCGGCACCAAGGTGGCCAAGGAGCAGGGACTTTACGGCGCGGGCCAGGATCTCCTCAAAGATGCCTTTTCAGGCAACATCCGCGGCCTGGGGCCGGCTTCGTGCGAGATGGAATTCGAGGAGCGACCCAACGAGCCGTTCGTATTCTTCGCCGCCGACAAGACCGATCCGGGCGCCTATAACCTGCCGATGTACCTCGCGTTTTGCGATCCGATGCACTGTGCCGGGCTGTTGCTGTCGCCCAAGATGGCCAAGGGTTTCACCTTCACCATCATGGACGTCAACCACACCGAAGGCGACCGCGTGATCGAGTTGAAGGCGCCCGAAGAATTGTACGACATCGCGTGCCTGCTGCGTGACAACGAGCGCTTTGTGGTGGAGTCAATCCACAGCCGTGCCAACAATGATATCGCCGCCGTGGTCTCGACCTCCCGGCTCCACAATATAGCGGGCACTTACACCGGCAAGGACGACCCGGTCGCGCTCGTGCGCTGCCAGGGCAATTTCCCCGCCACCGGTGAGATTCTCTCTCCCTATCGGATCGGCCATTACGTTGCCGGCACGATGCGCGGCAGCCATCACGGCCCCCTGATGCCGGTCAAGCTCAATTCGTCCATTTCGTTCTTCGACGGACCGGCGATCGTTAGCTGCGCCGCATTCTGCGTCCACGAGGGCAAATTCACCGAGCCTGTCGATGCGTTTGACCATCCGTTCTGGGAATGGGTGCGCAACAATGTCTCGCAGAAAGCCGCGGAGATCCGGAATCAGGGCTTCTCGGGACCCGCGATGCTCCCCTACAGCGAACTGGAGTACGGCGGAGTGGTCGAGAAAATGGGTCAGTTGGACGAACGTTTCATCGTGCGCAAGGACAAAGAGGCAACGGGCAACGGCCGCAAGACCAAGGCCGCCTGACGCGCAGCAGATTGAAGCAATAAACGGGAGGCGCCCCAACGGGCCACCTCCCGTTTTTATTTTCCAACTCGCGCGCTTTTGAGATACCTGAATCCAAGTCTCAGGATGTCACTCCGGATGTGTTTTTTTCTAACAAAATGTTTTGGCCATAAATTTTCGGTCTTAAGAATGCCCGGGTGAGGCGGCCTCTCAAACTTCTTGGTTCCTGATTTCGAAAGTCTGAGTATTTTCGCGATCACTCAAGCCGGCCCAGTTGCCTCAAAGCCTCGTACACCACTATCGAAACCGCGTTGGACAAGTTGAGGCTGCGCACGCCCGGCTCGAAAATTGGGATGCGGAAGGCCGGGCCGATGCCGCCGCCGAGAATCGTGCGGCCCAGCCCCCTCGTCTCGCTGCCGAACAGCAGGAATTCGCCCGGCGCAAATCGCGCCTGCATGTAACTTTGTGTTGCGCGGGCCGAAAACAGTTTGAAATGCGCGCTCGGATGCACGCCGAAAAACGCCTCGACGTCGTCATAGGTGCGCAAGTCAACCAGCGGCCAGTAATCCAGGCCGGCGCGCCGCAGGTAGCGATCTTCCAGCGAAAACCCCAGCGGACCCACCAGGTGAAGGCGCAGCTTTGTTGCCGCCGTGAGCCGTGCGATCGAGCCGGTGTTCTGAGGGATTTCCGGCCGCACCAGCACGACGTTGAGCAGCGCGTCGCTCACTTCGGCCGGTTGGCTTGGCGCACCGGAAAGCGCTTGCCCGCGACGTTGAAAAAAAATCCGCCGCTGTCATCCATCCCAAGGCAGTCGCTAAGGTGGTAATAGGCGGCACGCAGAAAACGGGCCGTGAACGCGCCGTTCTTGACCCTGCCGTACAGCACATTGTCGCGTCCCACTTCCAGCGAGGATGCGTCCAGCGGCTCCCGCTCATCGTCGTTGAGCACCAGGGTAAAGCCTCCGGCCGCGTCGCCTTCGACCGATTTCACCACGTAGGGGGTATCGTCCACCGTGATCGACGCGCGCTCGTCGCCGACCTGCAGGAAATAGCTGCCGTCGGGGTTGCGCCGGATGCTGCGGCTGAAGAGCAGCGCGATACGCGGGTTGTCGATCCGCTCTTCGTCGGTGTACCAGTTGCCGTCGCGCCGGAACGAGATCTTGCCCGACTCGACGGCGTAAAAGCCTGCGCGTGGCATGGTTACTTGCTGCGGCTGTCCACGACCAAGGTCACCGGGCCGTCATTGACCAGCTCGACCTCCATCATCGCGCCGAACTCTCCCTCTTCTGTTTTTATGCCCGCCTCGCGGCATAGGAAAAGAAAGTACTCATAGAGCTCGCGCGCCTGTTCAGCCGGCGCGGCGCCGGTAAAGGAGGGACGCCGGCCCCCGCTGGTGTCCGCGAGCAGCGTGAATTGCGATACGACCAGCAGTTCGCCGCCCACCGCCGCCAGGTCCAGGTTCATCTTGCCCGCCGCGTCGGCAAAGATACGCATCCGCATGATACGCCCGGCGGCCTCCCGCGCGTCGGCCTGGGTGTCGTAGGTGGCGATGCCCAGCAGCACCATCAGGCCAAGCCCAATTCGTCCCACGACCCGGTCGCCAACCGTAACCTGGGCGCGTTTGACTCTTTTGAACAACCGCACGCACGCCAACGTCCTTATAGCTGGACCGATTGGCGCCGCGAAAGCCCCGCGTACCGGGGGTGGCTGGCGACCAACCCTGCAGTCGGCATATTATAGTGACGTCGCCATGATCCCGATCCTTTTGCGCCTGGGCCCGATAACCATCTACAGCTACGGGCTGATGATGGCACTGGGCTTTATTGCCGCCGACATCGCCTGTACCAGCGAGTTCAAGCGCCATGGTTTTAAGGGCGAATGGGCCTCCACGCTTATCCTGTGGACGGCGATCAGCGGCGTGGCGGGCTCACGGGTTTACGATATCATCGACAATTGGCCGCGTTACGCCGCCAATCCGTGGAACATGCTCTTTTCGGGAGCGGGGTTCGTTTGGTACGGGGGACTGGCGGGCGGCATCATCGCCAGCTATTTCGTTGCTCGCTATTACCGGATTCGATGGCTCGTATTGTGTGATATGGCGGTGCCGGGACTCGCTATCGGCCACGCCATCGGGCGCATCGGATGCCAATTGTCGGGAGACGGCGACTGGGGAATGGTCTCCAACCTGCCGTGGGCGATGGCCTATCCCAAGGCGATCGTCGGATGGAACGGCCGCAGCGTGCTGGCGCTTAGCAGCAGCAATCAATTGGTGGCGGCGCCCGGATGCAACGACGTCGGATGCGCTCCGTGGGTGCGCGTGCACCCGGCGCCGGTTTACGAAACGATCCTGTACACCGGGGTTTTCCTGGTACTTTGGTCTCTTCGAAAAAGGCTTAATGTCGACGGCCAGATCCTTTATGTGTACCTGGTCCTGGCGGGTATCTGCCGCTTTCTGGTCGAATTCATCCGGGTCAATTCGCGGGTGCTGTGGGGACTCTCCGAAGCGCAGCTCATCGCGTTGATAATGGTTGCGGTGGGAATTACCGGTTACGCCTGGTCATCGGTTGCCTCGCCTGCGCGCACCACCGCCAAACAGGCGGCGGCATGAGAACGCGGTAGAGATGAAGAGCAAGAGTCTGTCGATCCTCGGTCTGACGCTGATGGCGGCAGGATTGGTGTTTTTTGCGCTCCGCGCGCTGCTTCCGGGACTGATAATCCCCAGCCATGACAGCAACGGCGAGGCGCCGGTATCAGCCGGCGAGATGGCCGCCGACTTCAAGCTACCGAGCCTGTCGGGAAAGCCGGTCTCGCTCTCGTCACTGCGCGGAAAGGTGGTATTCTTGAACGTCTGGGCGACTTGGTGTGGGCCGTGCCGCGAAGAGATGCCCTCGATGGAAACCCTGTACGAAGATTTCAAGAACCGGCAGGATTTCGTAATCCTGGCCGTTAGTCAGGACCGCCGGGGCAAAATTGCCGTGCAACCGTTCGTGGAAAGGAACCATCTGCATTTCGACGTCCTGCTCGATCCCGATAACGTTGTCGGCGACGCCTACAATGTCAGCGGGGTCCCCGAAACGTTTATCATCGACCGCAAGGGCCGCATCGTCGCCCATCACATGGGAGCTTTCGACTGGTCGCAGAGCGACGTGCGGCAAGCGCTGAACGAATTGCTGGACAGCAAGGAGGGCTAGCTGCGGATTCCTAACGGCCGCGGCGCTGCATAATCACAGGTCAGGCGATGGCGATTCTAAAGAAACACAAATGGCTTATCAGTGTGGCGATCGGAGCGACCCTTTGTCTGATCGTGGTGCAGGAACTGACGGCACGGCGCGCGCAGGCCGTGTCTGAGAGCTCTTACGAAGAGCTGGAAACCTTCGCCAACGTGCTGGCGATCGTGCAGAAAAATTACGTCGAGCCGGTTTCCACCAAGCAGCTTATCAACGGCGCGATCACCGGGATGCTGGCCTCGCTCGACCCGCATAGCGCGTACCTGACGCCCGAGCTTTACAAGGACCTTCAGATCGAAACGCGCGGCAGCTTCGGGGGTCTGGGAATCGAGATCACGATTAAGAACGGCGTGCTCACTGTAGTCTCACCGATCGAGGACACGCCGGCTTACAAGGCCGGCATCAAGTCCAACGATCAGATCATCAAGATTGACTCCAATTTCACCAAGGACATGACTTTAACCGACGCGGTCAAGGCGATGCGCGGGCCCAAGGGCAGCAAGATCACGCTGACGCTGCATCGCGAGGGCGTGCCCGAACTGTTCACCGTTCCCCTCTATCGCGACGTGATCAAGATCAAATCGGTCAAATCCAAGGAACTGCCGAACGGCTACGACTACGTGCGTGTTGCCACCTTCCAGGAGCACACCGACGATGACGTCGACGCCGCGCTGCAGAAGTTTCAAAAAGAGCACGGCGGCAAAATCAAAGGTCTGGTGCTCGACCTGCGCGACGACCCGGGCGGTCTGCTCAACCAGGCGGTCCACGTTGCCGACGACTTCCTCGACGGCGGCATGATCGTCTATACCGAAGGCCGCCTCGAGAGCCAGAAGCAAAAGTATCTGTCGCATAAGAAGGGCAACTACGAAGACTATCCGATGGTAGTGCTGGTCAACGGGGGCAGCGCCAGCGCCAGCGAGATCGTGGCTGGAGCACTTCAGGACCATCGCCGTGCCGCGATTCTCGGGACCCAGACCTTTGGCAAGGGCTCAGTCCAGACCATTCTGCCGCTGGACGATAAGTCCGCCCTGCGGTTGACCACGGCGCGTTATTTCACCCCCAACGGGCGCTCGATTCAGGCGGTCGGAATCACGCCCGACATGGTCGTCGAACAACCGAAACTGACCCCGGTATCGGAGGAGGTGCCGGGCGACGTTGACGAAGAGACGATTCGCGAAAGCGACCTGCCTCATCACTTCTCCAACGGCAAGGGTGGGAAGAGCCTCGAATCGCCGGGGCCGGCCTCTAAGGGAGGCAAGAGCCACACGCTGGCGCTGCCGCAGGGCAAGCCGGCCAAAGATGTTCAGCTCGACCGGGCAATCCAGTTGCTCAAACACTGGAAGAGCTTCCAGGAACAACTGGCCAAGGGCGAGAACCTGGCGTCCAAGTAAGCCAGCTGATTCGGCATAATGCGCAACAAGAAGGCACCGGCAGCCGGTGCCTTCTTGTTTTTCGGTAGCGCGGGCTTCCGTGCCGGCGTCTTCTAATCCGCAGACAAAAAGGCAAGGACCAATTCAACCAAAGCTGTGGGCGTCTCCGAAACGTCGGGGTGTGGGCGTGGAAGCCATCGAGCGGCGTCCGCGCCACCTCTTCGGGATCCACCGACCAATTTCAGGAGGTCGTCGGATGCGGGGAAGAATCTAGCTTAGATCGTCGTCCTCGTCGCCGTTCTTTACTTCGACGCGGTACGGCGTGGTGCGCAGCTCGCCCTGGCTGTCGCGAACCAGGACCTCGATCTTTTTTTCCACTTCGTCGAGCTTCTGATTGAGCGATCGCACCAAAGCAACGCCTTGCTCAAAGGCCTTGATCGATTCTTCCAGCGACAGTTCGCCGCTGTCGATCCGGGCCACAGTGTCCTCGAGCAGCTTGAGTTCGTCTTCGAATTTCTTTTCCTGGGCTGCCATCGGTCAAATTACGTCTCCCGCGCGCGCGTCACCGCCTGGATACGTCCGCGCTTGACTTGTACCTGCAGCTCGTCGCCGATTTCGACGGCTGCGGCATCGGTCACGACGCGGCCGTCGCGAGTGTTGATAGCCACGGCGTAGCCGCGCTCCAGCACCTTGAGCGGAGAAAGCGAGTCGAGCCGGCCCGCAAGCTGTGCCAGCAGATGGCGGCGCGTCTCCATTGCGCGGCTCATCCCGCCAATCAGGCGTCCGTTGTCCGCAGTAATCTCGCGCCGGTATGTGGCGGCGCGCTGGCGCAGTGGCGAGCGGCCGAGATGGGCCGCCAGGCGTGCGCTCTGGACGCGGCGTTCCTGGACCATCGCGGTCAGGCTGCGCGCCAGATGCAGCGCCGTGCGCGCGGCGCGGATGCGCATCTCGCGCGCGATGTGAAGGGGAGCGCGCAAGCGCTGCGCCAGATGCGCCAGTTGACGGCGCCGATCATCGAGCGCGCGGCCCGCCGCCGCATGCAGAGTCGCCGCGGCTTCGTCCGCGCGCTGGCGGTTTTGCCGCAACTGCGCCGCGGGGTTCCTCACGCCGCGCGCAAGCTGGCCCAGCTCCTTTCGATGCGCCGCCACGACTCCGCGCATCGCGCCCACCAGCGTCGCGGCGGTTTCGTCCAGGCGCTGACGGAGTTCCGCCTTGCTGGGCATCACCAGGTGTCCCGCCCCGGTTGGCGTAGGCGCGCGCAAATCGGCGGCGAAATCCGCGATCGTGTAATCGATCTCGTGTCCCACTGCCGAGATCACCGGGATCGAGGACCCCCTGATGGCGCGCGCTACACCTTCTTCATTGAACGCCCACAGGTCTTCCAGCGAGCCGCCGCCGCGGCCCACGATTATCACTTCGGAGCGTCCGTCGCGGTTGAGATCGGCGAGCCCTTGCGCCACGTCGGCCCCCGCTCCCGCGCCCTGCACCCGGGCCGGGCGAATCAGCACATGGACATTGGGATTGCGCGCGAGCATGGTGGACAACATGTCGCGCAACGCGGCGCCGCCCAGGGCCGTTACGATACCGACGGTGCGCGGCAGGAACGGAATCGGCCGCTTGCGGGCCGCGTCGAAAAGACCCTCGGCGGACAGGCGCTGCTTGAGCTGCTCGAAGGCCACTTGCAGCGCGCCAAGTCCGCGCGGCTGAATCTCTTCGGCATAGAATTGCAGCGTGCCGCGGGCTTCATACAGGCTCACCCGACCGCGCATCAGCACCTGCATCCCGTCGTCAACGCGCATCTTCTGGCGCACCAGCGCGCTGCGGAACATCACCACCGGAATCGAGCTGCGCTGGTCTTTGAGAGTGAGGTACAGATGACCCGAGGGCGCCAGCCGTACGTTGGAGACTTCGCCAACGACCCAGTATTCGTCGAGATTCAAATCGAGCGCGTCGCGCACCGCGCGCACCAATTGCGTTACGCTAAGCGGCTTGGGCCTGCGCACGCCGAACTCGAGTTCCCTCTGACGGTTCATCGTTTCAGCAACTTACCAGAGACTACCCGCCGGATTCCATCGCGGCTTTCGCGCGCCGCCCCGCCGGGCGTATCGTTGGATTCGGGAGGAACCGCGATGCTGAAGGCTGGCGAGGACGCACCTGACTTCACTCTCATGACTCACCACGGCAAGCCGTTGAGCTTGTCGAGCCTGCGCGGCAAAAAGGTCCTGCTCTGGTTCTATCCCCAGGCCGGCACTCCGGGTTGCACGGCCGAAGGATGCAGCCTGCGAGACAATTTCAATTACTACGAGGAGAACAACATCGCTGTGCTCGGAGTGAGCTTCGACCCGATAGAGGACAACGCCGCGTTTGCGGCGAAGCACGCCTTCCCCTTCATCCTGCTTTCCGACACCGCGCGCGAAGTGGGCCTCGCCTACGGCGCCTGCGACAGCCCCAAGGCCGCATACGCCGAGCGTATCAGCTATGTGATCGACGAGCAGGGCAAGATCATGCGGCTCTATCCGCAGGTCGATACCAGGGTCCATGCCGCGGAAGTGCTCGCCGACCTGCTCAGCGAATGAATCAAATTGGATGCGGTTGTGGCTGCATTGGCCTGGCAAACGCGCCGCACAATGATGTAAAGAATCGATGCGCGGCTTGGTAATCCGAATCGGGACATGACCCGCATGAACACCGCAATCGCACCGCAGCCGCTTAAAGGCGTGCGCGTCGTCGATCTGACCTGGATGCTGGCGAGCGCCGGCACGACCGTGATCCTTGCCAGTCTCGGCGCCGAAGTGATCCGCATCGAATGGCCGGGCCATCTGGATTTCACCCGGCGCCAACTCGTCGCCAAACCCAAGCCGCCGCCGCTGGGACCGCCGCGCAAGCCGGGTCCGCTGCCGAAATCAGTACAAGGCATCCCCGAAGCCAACGCCAGCGGTCTGTTCAGCGATCGCAACGCCGGCAAACTCGGCATCACGCTCAATATGCGCGTTCCCGACGGCGTCGAGCTGTTCAAAAAACTGGTGGCGAAGAGCGACGTGGTGATCGAAGGCTTTCGTCCCAGCGCGATGCGCAGTTGGGGTCTGGATTACGAGACGCTAAGGACGGTCAAGCCCGATATCATCTACCTGCAGATGGCCGGCTTCGGGCGCACCGGTCCTTACAGCAGCTTCGCCTCCTATGGTCCAACGGCGCAGGTGATGAGCGGGATTGGCGCGATTACCGGGTTGCCTGAGCCGCATCCACCGACGATGTGGAATCATTCCTACATGGACGTGACCCCGCCGTTTTATGGCGCGATGGCGCTGATTTCGGCGCTCTACTATCGCAACCGCACCGGCCAGGGACAGTATATCGATCAGGGTCAGTACGAACCTGGCTTGTTCCTGAGCGGTCCAGCGGTGCTCGATTTCAGCGCGAATGGACGGCGCACGCGGCGCATAGGCAATCGATCTCCATATCTGGACGCGGCTCCGCACGGGATCTACCGCTGCGCCGGCGACGACTGCTGGATTGCCATCGCGGTCTTCGATGAGGATCAGTGGCGTGCGTTGTGCCGCCAGATGGGCGATCCGGCTTGGTGCGCCGAAGGCCAATTCTCAAGTATGCAAAACCGCCTCGGTCATCAGGACGAATTGGACGCCCGTATCGAGGAGTGGACGCGCGGCGAGGATCGCTACGCGCTGATGTACCGGTTGCAGGAAGCGGGCGTGGCAGCAGGCGCTGTCCAATCACCGGCAGACAAATTCGAGCTCGATCCGCAGCTCAAGGCGCGGGACTTCTTCGTGAATCTGCCGCAAAGCCATATCGGAACCTGGCCGCACACGCGGCATTTCACTCCCAAGCTCACCCGCACTCCGGCTCATCCAGGCGGTATCACGAATCGCGGCGCACCGTGCGTTGGCGAGGACAATCGCCACGTTTACGCGGAGTTGCTCGGATTGTCGGACAGGGAGATCGCCGACTACGAGGAAAGGGGCGTCATCTGATGCCGGCAACACAGGGATTGCGCTCGACTCCGGGATGCCTTGACGACGTGCGCGTGGTGGAAGTGGGAGATCAGCGCGGCGAATATTGCGCGATGCTGCTGGCCGGACAAGGCGCTGATGTGATCAAAGTCGAGCCCCCCTCGGGCAGTCCGTCGCGTGGAATCGGACCATTTTACCAAGACGTCCGCGATCCCAACCGCAGCCTGTTCTTCTGGACCTACAATCACGCCAAGCGCGGCGTCGTGATTGATCTAACGCGCCATGAAGAACGCAATTTCTACGCGGCGTTGGTGCGCGGCGCCGACGTGATCGTGGATAGCCAAGGGCCCGGCATCATGGATCAACTCGGTCTGGGTTACGATTACGCCGCCGGACTCAACGCTGACGTGATCTACTGTTCGATCACGCCTTTTGGGCTCAGCGGGCCGTGGCGCGACTTTACGGCTTCAGACCTCGTGCACTCGGCGCTCGGCGGGATGGCCTATTGCTGCGGCTACAACTCTGCCGACGGCAAAACATGGGATTCGCCGCCGTTCAATCCGATGGGATGGCAGACCTGGTGCAAAGCCGGGGAGCATTCCGCAGTGGCAGTGATGGCGGCCTTGTTGTGCCGCCAGATGGGCGGTCCCGGACAGTTCATCGACGCCGCCATCCACGACGCGATCGCACACAGCACCGAAGGCACCGTGCCGCGCTACATCTTCAACGGCGTCAACCAGACGCGCACGCTGCCGATGCAGATTCGATGCAGCGACGGAGTTTATCTCAACGTGCTCGGATTGCCGCCCGCCGATTTCAAGAAGGTAGCCGAAGTCCTCGCGCGCGACGGCTTCTCAGAAGACGCTGAGGTTCTATCGAAGGCCGATCCGAACCAGTTCGCGCAATTGCCCGGAATGATTCGCCGATGGGCCGCCGCGCGCCCCGCCATCGAGGCTTTCAAGGCGCTGCAAGGCTGCGGGATGGCGGCCGGGATGGTGCGTTATCCCGAAGATATGATTGACGATCCCCACTGCGCGGCCCGCGAAAACTTCGTCGAAATCGAGCATCCCGAACTCGGCCGCAGCTTCATCTACCCGCGCCAACCCCGCCAGCAGACCGCTACCCCCTGGCGCTGGGGCCCAAGGGCGCCGCTGCTAGGCGAACATACGGAAGATCTCCGCCGCGAATTGGGCCTGACGCGATGAGGTAACGCCAGGTTTCTCTGGTCTTGGAGCGAAGACAATTTTCGCAGGTGGGATGCTCAAACACATTGGTGCGGAGGAGTTTTCTGTCACCTGTGCTTAGCTTGGGGGAGGATGGGCAACGCTGTATGCGCCGGATTCGGGCGCTTGCAAACTTGTGTTTGACGGTGACGAAAACGGGCCATTAAGATAAATTAATTGCCCATAGAGAAGGCCAAAGCGGGAGCCCGCTGGAGACAGACTTATGCAATACGATCTTATAATTCGCAACGGTACGGTGATCGACGGTTCGGGGATGGCGCGGTTTCGCGCCGACATCGGCGTTGCCGGCGGCCGGATCGCGGCGATTGGCCGGCTGCGCGAAAGCGCCCGTGAGGTCATCGACGCCGAAGGTCACGTGGTTGCGCCCGGCATCATCGACGGGCATACGCACATGGACGCGCAGGTTTTCTGGGACGCCCTGGGCACCTCGTCGTGCTGGCATGGCGTGACGTCGGTTGTGATGGGCAACTGCGGGTTTTCGCTGGCGCCGTGCGGCGAGCGCGACAAGCACCTGGTGATGCGCAACCTCGAGCGCGCCGAGGATATCGCCCGCGAGGCGATGGAAGCCGGCATCAAATGGTCATGGGAAACGTTCGCTCAATACCTCGACGCAGTGGAACGCGCGCCAAAGGGAATCAACTACGCAGCCTACATGGGCCATTCCGCATTGCGTACTTACGTGATGGGCGAGCGCGCCTTCAGCGAGGAGGCGACCGAAGCGGACATAGAGGCGATGAAGCGCGAAGTGCGCGACGCAATCCGCGCCGGCGCGATCGGTTTCACCACCTCGCGCAGCTCCACGCATGAAACGGCCGACCGCAGACCGGTTGCCAGCCGCCTAGCCAGTTGGGAAGAGGTTCGCCAGCTGGTCGGCGAGATGGGCGAACTCAACGCCGGCGTGTTTGAAATCGCGGGCGAGCAGACCGGGGCCGACCCGGAACGCACGCGCGATTACCTGGGCCGCCTCAAGGCGTTGGCCCTGGAAACGGGCGTCCCGGTTACCTTCGGCCAATTCGCTCATCGCCGCTATCCCGACGATTGGCGTCAGTACGTCGGTTTGGCGGACGAAACCGCGCAGGCTGGCGGACGTATGTTCATCCAGGTCCACAGCCGCCCGGTCAACGGCGTCAATTCGTTTCAAACCACGATGCCCTTCGACAGCCTGCCGATGTGGCGTGAGATCCGCAAGCTGCAGCTCGAGGAACAAAAAGCCGCTCTGCGCAACCCCGAAACCCGCCGCAAGCTGGTGGAGATTGCGCGCGAGCGACGGCGCAGCGCCGAGCCGAAGAATGGCCAGCTATTCGCGATGGGACCGGACTTCCAATGGTGGTGGGTGGCGGACAAGCCGCTGCCGCCGTATCGCTCGGTGGCAGAGATTGCCGCCGAACTCAACCAGGATCCGGTGGACGTGATAATCGACCTGGCGCTTAAAACGGACCTCAAGCAGCTTTTTTTCCAGACGGTCGCGAATGAAAACCAGGATCATGTGCTGGAGATGATGCGCCATCCGCGATGCGTCGTTACCTTCTCGGATTCGGGCGCACACGTCTCGCAACTTATGGACTCCTCCTTGCAAAGTCACGTGCTGAGCTACTGGGTGCGCGAGAAGCAGGCATTGAGGCTGGAAGAGGCGATCCGGATGCTGACCTTCGTTCCCGCGTCGCACTGGGGTTTGGGAGAGCGCGGGCTGCTGCGCAAGGGCTGGGCCGCGGACATCATGATCTTCGACCCCGATAAGATCACGCCGGATTTGCCCGAACTGGTTTACGATCTCCCTGCCGGTGCGCGGCGCCTGCGCCAGAAAGCCACGGGCATCATGGCAACGATCGTCAACGGCGAAGTAGTGCTGCGCAACAACCAGCATACCGGAGCTCTGCCCGGCAGGCTGCTGCGCGGCCCGCTGGCTGCGTAAAGACCGGCATATCGGCCGCGGCAACCGCCGCTTAAGTCACGAGGGCCAACGTTATGTTGCAACGGCTCTTTCATGTGAACATCTGTGTCCGCGACATGGACCGTTCGGTCCGCTTCTATGAAGAGGTGGGCTTCACCAAGGTCAACGATTTCATGCTCGACGATCCGAGTCTTGAGGCGGGCCTTGGTATCAAAACCAAAAAGCTGCGCGGCGTCTTCATGCGCGTGGGCGACGACCCCAATGCTCCGGCGCTCGATCTGGTGCAGTTTCTGGATCCTCCCACCCAGGGCCAGCCGTATCCCTCGCTCAACCACGTCGGCATCTGCCGCATCTGTTTCTGGGTCGACAACATCGACCGGATGTACGAGCGGCTGCGGGCCAATAAGAATATTGAATTCGTTGGCCCGCTGGTGGTGCTGCACGGTTCCAACAACTTCCAGGTCAAATTCGTCTGTCTTAAAGATCCCGACGGCAGCGTTTTGGAGCTTATGGGCCACGTGTGAGGTTCAGGCTCCACGTGAACAAGCCGCGATCGATGCGACATCCTGGTTGACGATTGAGTCCGAAGGGACAGCCGCAGAGTCCTCCGGGCGTTCTTACCAGCTTCATCGGCCGCAAAGCGGAGGTCGAGGAATGCCTGAGAATGGTGCGCGATCATCGCCTCGTGACGCTTACGGGGATGGGCGGAGTCGGCAAGACCCGGCTGGCCTGGGAAATCATGCAGCGGCTGCGGCGCGATCGCGACGCATTTGACAACGCACTTATCGTTGACCTCACCCATGCGACAGAAAATTCGGAACAGTCGGTAGTTACGAAAATAGCGACGGCTTTGGGCGGTCCGCTAAGGGACCACGAGGATGAGATTGTTCGCGCGCTGACCGGAAGCGCAATCCTGCTCGTCCTTGACGGCTTCGACACGGTCTTAAGCGGCGCGGCCGTGGTGGACCGTCTGATCCGCAGTTGTCCCGGGCTTCATCTGCTGGCCACTTCGCGAAGACCTCTTGATATCGACGGCGAGCAATGCCACGAAGTCCAAGCGATGGAAACGCCGGAAGCGGCGTTTCTGGCTGGCACCGCAAGCCTGGACAAATTCGACAGTTTTCAGCTCTTCAGTGCGCGGGCGCACGGCGCAAACGTGGAGGCGGCTGCGGGCGACCATGCTGGCGCCGATCCAAAACTGGTGGAAGTTCTTCAAATGACGGCGGGTATTCCTCTCGCTATCGAATTGGTCGCGGCGCGAAGCCGTGAATCACCCCTGTTCGAAATCGCATCGGCGCTGGACAAGAAGCGAGTCGAAGTTTGGGGGCGCGAAGGTGCGGAGGCTGACCAAGCTCACGCCAGTCTCGTGGCTTGCTTCGAGTGGACGATGGCCCTGCTGCCCGCCGCCGCGCGCGAACTGTTGCCCCGGCTTTCGGTTTTCGCGGGAGAGTTCTTTGCCGATGCCGCCGAAGCGGTCTGCGAGGTCGCTAACGTCTCCGATCACCTGCGGCTGCTGGTGCAGTATTCGCTGCTAACCCAGGAAGAGCTGCTGAGGCAAAACCGCTACCGGATGCTGGAGACTATCCGCCTTCTTGCGGCCGATATGCTCGACAGAATTGCGGGGGAGGCCGATCGATTAAAGCGTCTGCACGCCGCGCATTTTTTGCGTGTTCTTTGGTCGGCGGGCAATCAGGTCGCCGGCAAGGAGCACTTCGCGGGCCTCGCGCGCATCGGGGCCGACCTGGACAACATTTTCACGGGAATCGAAAACAGCCGATCGCTTCAAGATCATCGGCCTGTAGTTGATTACTCAAGCGAGTTCGCATTCACCAGATACCTTCCTATGACGGGCCGCGTCGCGGAAAATCTCGCCCTTGCCATGAAAGGAAGGGCGGCGGCCGCGGCCCTGGCAGACGCCGGTCTGATAGCGGCCTGTGACAACAACCTCGGCAACGCCTATACCGATCTGCCCGTTGATGAACATGGCGAGAATCTTCGCCTGGCGATTGAGTGCTTTGAATCAGTCCTGCGTTTTTATACCGAGCGCGACTTCCCGCAGGATTGGGCCCGGGCACAAAACAACCTGGGCGTCGCATATCGCACTTTGCCCGGCGGAGATCGCACCGAAAATATCAACCGCGCGATTGCCTGCTTCGAGGCGGCGCTGCGGTTTCGCACCGAGCGCGACTTTCCCCTGGGCTGGGCCGAGACCCAGCACAATCTCGGCAATGCATACGTGAACCTGCCCACTGGCGCCCGCCGCGCCAACCTGGAACGCGCGATTGCCTGCTACGAAGCCGCGCTGCGCGGCTACACCGCGGCGGAGGCCACCAAAGGAATTCAAAGGATTAACGAGGTCTTAAAAGAAGTGCGAGAACAGTTGTCGGGGAGTTCATGACCATGGCGGAAGGTAGATTGGCAGGGCGTTACGCAATCGTAACCGGAGGCGGCTCCGGGATCGGCAAGGCCACCGCGGAGCTATTCGCGTCTGAAGGCGCAACGGTGGTAATCGGCGACCTCGAGCGGAGCCAGGGCGCGGACGTGGCGCGCAGTCTGGGCGGCGCGTTCATCGCCACCGACGTTCGCGAAGCCAAGTCAGTTGAGAAGCTGGTCGCCGAGACCTGCAACAAGTACGGCCGGCTCGATGTCATGTACAACAATGCCGGCATCTGTCTGGGGGCGTCACTGATCAACACACCGGAGGAAATGTACCTCAACACGATCGCGGTGGATCTCAACGGCGTGTTCTGGGGGCTGAAGTATGCGGGCAGCGCGATGGTCAAACAGCGCGGCGGCGCGATTGTCAACACGGCGTCGGTGGCGGGTCTGATCGGCAGCCCCGGGCTATCCGCTTACAACGCCGCAAAGGGCGGCGTCGTGTTGCTGACCAAAAACGCGTCGCTGGAGTTCGCCTCAGCCGGAGTGCGCGTCAATTGCGTCTGCCCGGGCGTGGTCGATACTCCGCTTATTGCACCCTTCCTTTCGGCGGGTGAAGGGATGCGTAAAGTACTGGAACGGACCCATCCGCTGGGCCGTCTCGCGCAGCCGATCGACGTTGCCAAGGCCGTCCTCTTCCTGGCTTCGGACGATGCCGCGTTTATCACCGGCCACGCGTTGACTGTTGACGGCGGAATCACCGCCGGGCTGAGCGGCGTTGTCAATTCAGTTTGACAGGCGCCGGAAATTCAAACGTGCAAGCGCCCGCGTTCAGTAACCTGGCACGTCGAGCAGCGGAAATGCGCTGTGCACCGACGGCGTCGCGACCGGCCGTGCCGCGCACACGTACGATTTGTCCAGTTCGGACAGTTTGTTGACGCCGAGCAGGCCCATGCAGATGCGAATCTCTTCCTCGAGGATTTCCATTACGCGTACAATCCCGGCGCTGCCTTCGGTTGCCAGGCCGTAAACGTACAGACGCCCGACCACTACCGCGTCGGCGCCAAGGGCAATCGCCTTCAGTACGTCGCTCCCCCGGCAGATGCATCCGTCCACGAGAATCCGGGCGCGTCCGCCGACAGCGGCGACGATCTCCGGGAGCACCTCTATCGAACCGAGTCCGTGGTCGAGCTGACGTCCGCCATGATTTGAAACGTAGATGTATTCGATACCATGCTCCAGCGCGAGCATCGCATCCTCCACGGTTGCGATGCCCTTGAGGATGAAAGGCGCGTGGAATTTCGAGCGCCAGCGGTCAACGTCGCGCCAGCTCATCTGCGCTTGAAAGCCGTAACCGGGGCCGGTGCGCCGCACCAGACCGAAACGTTTGGCGATATCGCGTTCGCGCCGGCTCAGATACGCGGTGTCGACCGTCAGGCACAGGGCGTCGTAGCCGCAGTCGAGCGCACGGCCAAAATGATCGTCGATGTAAGCTTCATCGCCGCGCGTATAGAGCTGAAAGATCTTAAGCGCTCCGTCCGCCTTTTGCGCGGTTGTTTCCAGGGCCGGCAGAGTCCCTGAGCTGACCAGCATCCCGTTGCCGAAAATCTTCGCGGCCTCGCCGACCGATCCCGCGCCGCCCGGTTCGAAGAGCTGCAACGCACCGACCGGGGCCATCAGGACCGGGATGCGCAAAGGCTTGCCTAGCAGGCTGCCGCTGCTGTCGATCTGCGTGACGTCGCGGAGCACGCGTGGTCGAAAGGCGAGTGAGTCCAGCGCCTGGCGGTTGCGGGCCACGGTGGTTTCGGTCTCTGAGCCTCCGACCAGGTAATCCCATACGTTGCGGTCAAGTTTGCTGCGCGCCGCCCGGACGAACTCGTGCAGGGTCTGAAAACGATCCTCGATTGGTTCGGTCATTGATTCATCCCGCTTGGTTTTGGTCGCTGAAAGTTAGCAGGCCGGGGCATCGGCGGCCAAACGACGGCGGCTCGGATCCGCGACGTTTTTCGAGCCGACGGTAAGCGCTAAGATTTCAGGCGGAAGCCATCCTGCATGGCATCGCTGGGAACGCGAATGAACTCGGGCAATCTCAATCTGGCAGACGCAGCCCGCAGCGCCGATGCCGTCCGGCAGCGCGGCGCGGCTGCGGGCACGCGAAGTGAGCCGCCTTCGCCGCCGGGCCATTTTCTTTTGGGCAACGTTCGTGAGTTGAGCGCTGACCCGCTCAACTTTGTGGTCAAAGCGCGCCGCGACTATGGCGATTTCGTTCGGATGCGATTTCCGTTCGTGCGGGCCTACCTGGCGGCGCATCCGGACGACATCAGGCATATCGTCCAGGACAATCACGACAACTACACCAAGAACAACATTGATTACCGCCTTCTAAAGGGCGGCTTGGGCGAGGGTTTGCTGACCAGCGACGGCCCTTATTGGCTAAGCCAGCGGCGCCTGCTCCAGCCGATGTTTCTGCGCGAGCGAATCACGGAGTTAGGCGCGCTGATGGTGGATGAGGCCAATCGGCTTGTGGAGGAGTGGAAGCCGCGCGCACATAGCGGCAAATCCTTCGACGCCGCCGTCGACATGACGCGCGTGACGCTCGCCATCGTGTCGCGCGCGATGTTGAGCACCGATATCTCCCAGCATGCCAGGATCATCGGCGAGTCGCTCACAACCATGAACGAAGCGATGGCCCAAGCCGGGCTGTCCGCGCTGTTGCCCTTTCTGCCAACCCGTACCAACCGCAGAATTCGCGCCGCCAAGCGCGCGCTGGATGCGGTAATTTGGAAAATCATCGCCGAACGCCGGGCGAGCGCCGACCAGCCCGACGATCTGCTTGGGCTGCTGCTGGCCGCGCGCGATCGGGAAACCGGCAGGCCGCTTAGCGATACCCAGGTGCGCGACGAAGTCGCGACCTTTTTGCTGGCCGGGCATGAGACTACCGCCAATGCGCTGTCCTGGACCTGGTACCTGCTGGGGCGAAATCCGCACGCCGAAGCGAAGCTCCATGCTGAACTGGACGAAGTGCTGCGTGGGCGCGCACCCGAGGTGAAGGATTTGCCGCGTCTGCGCTATGCCGCGATGGTGATCGAGGAGTCGCTGCGGCTATATCCGCCTGCGTGGGCCTTTTCACGCTCCAACATCGATGACGACGAGCTGAGCGGCTACCGGATCAGGCGCGGTTCGCTCATTTATATCAGCCAGTACGTAACCCATCGCCATCCGGGGTTCTGGGAAGAGCCGGACCGGTTCGACCCCGAGCGCTTCACGCCCGAGCGCTGCGCGATGCGGCCGAAATACGCCTACTTTCCCTTCGGCGGCGGCCCGCGCGCCTGCATCGGCAGTCAATTCGCTCTCACCGAGGCGGCGCTTATCTTGTGCACGCTTGCGCAGCGCTATAGCCTGAAGATCGTCCGGCACCATCCGGTAGAGATGCAACCGCTCGTCACACTGCGTCCCCGCTATGGCATCAAGGTGATCGCCCAGCCGCGCTGATGCTTGCGCCGGCTTAATCCTGAAAAAGCCATCCCGCGACGCCGAACCGCGCAACTCGCTCGACATCGAGTGGAAAAAGCATAGGATCGACTCGCAAATGTGATATGCATCGTCGGCGCGAATCGCGTGGTCTTGGATTTAAGGCGGCCCATGAAAAATCAGGACACTCGAGTATGGCGCGTAGTCTGGAGTCTGGCGCTCGTGCAGTTTATTCTGCTGGGGCCGACCTACGGGACCCTTGGCTATTTTTACTCGCCCTGGATGAAGGAATTCGGCTGGAGCCACGCCCGGGTTGCGGTAACGACGACGGCCTTTCTTTTCGCGCAGGCCGCGGTCAGCCCGATTGTCGGTTGGCTGCTTGACCGCATCCCCGCGCAGATCGTGATGACGGTGGCCGCCTTGGCGGTAATAGCCGGCTATCTGTGGGCCAGCACCATTCACTCCTTCGGTCCGATGGTTGCCGCGTTCGCTCTGATTGGCGGCGGCGTCAGCGCTTCGACCTACGTGCCGGCGATGATGGTGGCCGCGAACTGGGCCACCGAGCGCCGCGGTCTGGCGCTGGGAATCGTACTGGCCGGCGCGGCGTTGGGGGGAACAGTGCTGGCACCCATTTTCGAAGTGATGCTCGTGCACTATGGATGGCGGGTTGCGATGCTCTGCCTGACGGTCCCGATGTGGCTGATCGCTATACCGACTATCCTGGTGATGGTGCGGACGCGCCCGCCCACCGGAGCTGGCGCCAGGAGCGTCCGGGAAGAAGCCGAAGCGCTTGGCGGCTTGGAACTGGGACCCGCACTCATGTCGATGCCGTTCTGGATGTTGGTAGCCACTGAGTTTATCTACAACGTCGGTTACCAGGGTTTTGTCCATCACCTGATGACCTACTACATCGGCGCCGGTTTCAAAGCCGAACGTGCCGCGCTGATCCTCGGTCTGCTGACCTTGTTCACCACGGTCGGCGCGATCGGGCTGGGCGGCTTTGCGGACCGGCGCGGCGTACGGACGGTGCTGATCGGTTCGTTGGTGGGCCTCGCCGCGGGCATCGCGATCGTCCTGGGCGCGACCTCGAAAAATTTCGGCACCCTGTATGCGGCCGCGTCGATGATAGGGGCGGGGTTATGCGTCGGTGCGTCGGCAACTCTGATGCCGGCTATCCTTGCCGAAGTGCTGGGGCTGCGGCGCTACGGCACACTATGGGGACTGGTCAGACTGATCGGATGGATTGGCGGCGGGCTCGGTCCGTTCGTAACCGGGCAGATCTTCGACCGCACCGGAGCCTACACGCTGGCCTTTGAATTCTGCGCGATCTGCATGCTGATCGGGGCTTGTGGGGCGGCGATGATCAGACCCGCCGAGGGAGTTGTCCCCGAGCCAGTCGTGACCGCCTGAACGCGCAAACGCGGGGTGGGTGGCTGCCGGCGCCTTCCGCGATGAGAAGCAGCGGCCGACTATAAGCCTGGCAGCGCGGCCCTGGTTGCATAGCTCGCCCTCGCCACACCTGCCTTCGGCAAACCATTCGAATCCGTATGCGCGTGCGATAGACGGCCTGGATTCGCCAAGCTCATTGCGCGAATACACCGCCGTCAACCGGCACGACCGCGCCAGTCACAAACGACGCGGCGTCGGAGCAGAGCCATATCGCGGCCGCGGCGATCTCCTCAGGTTGTCCCTTGCGTCCAATCGGCGTTCCGGCGACGAACTGCCGCTCGGTCTCGCGATTGCCACCCAGGATTCGATCCATCATCGGCGTGTCGATTAGACCCGGACAGATCGCGTTGACGCGAATGCCGGATCGGGCGTACTGGAGCGCCACGCTCCTGGTCATTCCGATCACCCCGTGTTTCGCGGCAGTGTAGGGACTGAAGCCGGGCGTGCCGCAAATGCCGGCGGTGGAGCTGGTATTGACGATTGCGCCGCGCTCCTGGCGCAGCATCTGCCTGACCTCATGTTTCAGGCACAGCCACACGCCCTTCAGATCGACCTTTATGATCCGGTCCCAAAGCTCTTCGGAAACCTCCGCCATTGGCACCAGCGGCCCCTCGATGCCGGCGTTGTTGAATGCGCAGTCCAGGCGGCCATGTTTCGCGGCGATCGACGCGATCAATGCTTCCACCTCAGAAGCCTCCGCGATGTCGCATCGCGTAAACTCCGCCCGCCCGCCGTTGCTTTGTGCCAGGTGCGCCGTTTCTTCTCCGCCGGGGAAAATATCGGCTATAGCAACGATCGCTCCCTCGCGCGCGAATGCCAGCGCAGCAGCTCTGCCGATACCGGAAGCGCCGCCGGTGATTAGACAAACCTTGTCTTGTAATCGTGCGCTCATATTCGTGCTCCCCGAAGTCGCGCATCCGGTTAGGTAGCACTTTTTTGGTTGAGCAACAAAGAAGATAGCGCTATGCCTGCGAGTGCGGGTTTCACACCCTTCCCGGCCGCGCCGTGAAAAGCGACGTGGCGAAAGGAAAGCCAGATGGACCTCAGCCTCTTCTTCGAGATCGAAACCGCCGACATGACCGCGGCGGGGATCAAGCGGTGCTATGAGGAATGTATCGAGCAGGTGATGCTGGCCGACGAGCTTGGGTTCCGTACGGTGTGGTTCGTCGAGCATCATTTTCTGCCGTTCCTGTCCTACTGCGTATCGCCCGAATTGATCCTTTCCCATCTGGCGGCACGCACGCGCAACATACGGTTGGGCCACGGCATCGTGCTGCTGCCCTTCAGCATCAACCACCCGGTGCGGGTCGCGGAACGGATCGCCGTGTTGGACTTGCTCTCCAACGGCCGGGTTGAATTCGGCGGCGGCCGCTCGACCACGGACGCCGAGCTGAGCGCCTTCCATATCGATCCCGACGCGACCCGCCCGCAATGGGAGGAAACGCTGCGCGCCCTGCCCGCAATGTGGACCGAGCCGCGCTTTTCATGGAACAGCCCGCTGCTTCAGATTCCGGAGCGGCCGATCGAGCCCAAGCCGACCCAGAAGCCGCATCCACCGATGTGGGTGGCGTGCAATCAGCCCTCGACGGTGGAATTCGCCGGGAAAAACGGCCTGGGCGTGCTGGCGTTCGGGGTAGGTCAGGGCCAGTCAAATGAGTTCGTGCGCAAGTACCGGGAAAAGCTCAAGGAAGCCACACCGATCGGGAAGTTCATCAACCCGAAATTCGCGCTGCTGACGTTTACCTTGTGTTGTCCCACCGACGAAGAGGCGCTGGCCATCCAGGGGCCCAACGTAAAACGCTACGTGGAGGACACCAGGATAATTTTCTCGCCGTGGATCGACGGCAAAATTCCTGAGAGCTACCGATGGCAGATGGAGGACAACAAGCTCAAATTCAAGATGTTCGAGCAGGTCGCGATGGAAGAGATCGTCAAGGCGGGCGGAGCCTGTATCGGTAGCCCGGAGACCTGCGTGAAGGTGCTGGATTATCTGACCGACGCCGGTGTCGATGAGGCGCTGCTGTTCATGCAGATGTACACCACACCACACGAGAAGATCATGCGCTCGATCGAGCTGCTGGCCAAAGAAGTAAAACCCCGCCTGAAGCAGCGCGACGACGGCGCGCAGACAGCCGCCGCGGCGCCGGTTAACCGCTAGGAGCGAGCAGACGATGAAACTGCAGGGCAAGGTTGCGATGATCACAGGGGCGTCCCAGGGTATCGGCCGGGAGTATGCGCTGCGGTTTGCACGGGAAGGCGCCGCGGTTGCGATTGCGGACATCCGCGAGGAAGCGGCCCGGCAGGTTGAAGCGGAGATCACCGGGACGGGCGGCAAGGCGATAGCGCTGCGGGCTGACGTGACCGACCAGGAGCAGATGAACCAGGCGGCCAAACGCGCCACGGAGCGGTTCGGACCGGTCGATGTGCTGCTCAACAATGCCGCGACCTACTTCGATTACGACGCCACCAATCAGAGCCTGGAGTACGGGCGCAAAGTGATGGACATCAACGTGTTCGGGATCGTGATCGCCGCGCGCTCGGTGTTTCCTTTCATGAAGGCGAACCGGCGCGGGTCGATCATCAATATCGCGTCGGTAGCTGCGTGGCCGCAGAACACACCGTACCTGGCCGAACTCGACACGGTGCCCATCGAGTTCTACAGCCTGTCCAAATCGGCGGTCACCTTTCTGACCCGATGGATGGCGCAGACGCTCGGCCAGTACAACATCCGCGTCAACGGTATTGCCCCCGGCGTCGTGATGACGGATGCAACATTGAAGCTTATGCCTGAGGACATGATCGCCTTCTTCCGCAATCAGACGGCTTTGCGGCGCGATTTGCAGCCCACCGACCTGACCGGCACCGCGGTGTTTCTTGCCTCCGACGACAGCGCGATGATGAGCGGGCAGACCCTGGTGGTGGACGCCGGCCGGATCATGCTGACGTAGAGTCAAACCGAACTCGACTTCCGATTGAAGCGCAAAGATTGGCGCACAAGGTCTTTGTGTGTTTCGTGATCCTCGACGAAGTGAAGGATGTCGAAGGAGCGGGGACACTGGGCTTGGTGGTGGATGCGCCAGGGCTGCCCACGCGTTGATGGCGGGTACGGTCGGCCCCGCTATTTCAGAGCTTCAGGCTTAGTCAGGCGAATCAGCCGAGCCGCTTTCCGGACTGGCGAAGTCGGACGCGATATTGCAGCACAACTCGTAGCTGGTGCCGGCCCGGGGCTCTGCTTCGTAGCCTTCAATGGTGCCGTCGTCGGTGATGTGCACCGCCTGGTAACCAATCGGTCCATAAGCCCGGCGCACCGTGAAAATATAGTATTTCCCCGGCTCAAGGGGTTCGGGGTCGCTGTTCTCCGGTTCCTGCCGGGCGAAGTGCTTGGGCACCTCGCCATAGGTTACCGCGGTCAGGGCGAATTTCTTGTTTTCTTCAACTCCCGGCATGTGACCCAACAGCGAGCCGCTCACTCCACGATCGGCGGCGATCTCCCACACCGGGTCGCCGCCTTCGAAACGCATAACCACCGCTCCGCTCTTCTCTCCATGAGAGGGTATCAGGGTCGCCGAAGCGAATTTGGCCACCGACAGCGACTGCATGTAATCGTCGCGACGCGCGTAGCTGATGTGCACCGTCACCGACGGGTGCGCCGGAGTGGCCGTGGGCGACGGCTCCGGCGACGCTTCGCTCTCTTGCGTTTGCTGTGACTGGGCAGCCTGATCGGCCGGCGTTTTGGACTGCTTGTGCGTCGAGCAGCCGCACAATAGCAGGGCGGTTAGCGCCAAAAGCGGCAGCTTGCGACAACCAGGGAGCAGAGCACCTAAGGACGAGATTGACAGGATGGCTCTCATTGGGGAATCGAACTCAAAATTGGGCGGTCTTTATCTAATCCTATTCCATACTACAGCGTCGAAAAAGTGACCGCCGAGACCATCGAGTCGGCGCTTCCTTCCACTTGTTTCGCAGCCTGAGGCAGCCGCCAATCGCACGCGGGTAAAAGCGCGGAGACTATTTTATCGCCTCTTGCGTGAGAGTGTCGATTTTCTGTGGCCGGCCCAATTGCGACACAAAAACACGATGCGCAGCCGCGGCGCGCGACTGCGAAAATAATGCCATGAAAATTTTTCCCGCGGCTCACAAGGTCTATTGCGGCAAGTGCTCTTCCAATAGATGATAGGGTTGTTTATCCGCAAAGCTTGAAGCGGGAGAAGGAGACGGATGGGGCCAATCGGTAAAGGAATCTTCCTGACCAAGGGTGTCGGCAAGCATCGGGAGAAGCTCACCTCCTTTGAGTTGGCCCTGCGCAGCGCCGGGATCGCCGAGTTCAATCTCGTGCGGGTCAGCTCGATCTTTCCACCCAACTGCAAGCAGGTCCCTTTACAGGAAGGGCTCAAGCATCTGACACCGGGGCAGATCGTGTTTACTGTCATGCATGAGAACGCGACCAACGAACCGCATCGGCTGATCGCCGCTTCGGTCGGTCTTGCGGTTCCTGCCAACCCCGCCCATTACGGCTATCTCTCCGAGCATCACAGCTTCGGCGAGACCGACCAGAAGGCCGGAGATTACGCCGAAGACCTCGCAGCCTCGATGCTGGCGACGATTCTGGGCGTCGACTTCGATCCCAACGTCAGTTACGACGAGCGCAAAAACATCTGGCGCATGTCGGACAAGATCGTCACCACGCGCAACGTCACGCAATCCGCGATCGGCGACCGCGACGGACTGTGGACGACCGTGGTTGCAGCCGCGGTATTCGTGGACCTGCCCGAGGGGAAATAGCTCTCGCCGAATCAGCTCAGTGCCCGTGTGGCATCGCCGTCTTCGGGATCGCGCCGACTCCTTCTGCCGGTTTCACCAGGAAGGCGGCTAGCGCACCAACGATCGTCGAGGCGGCGCCCATCTCAGATGCCACCGAGTAGCTCGATGTGATGTCGAAGATGCGGCCCACCAGGACAGTGCCGCCGCTCAGCCCGAAGGTCGCCGCCAGTCCGATCAACCCTGAGATCGATCCAAAGCGCCGCAGGCCCAGGGTCTCGACCGTCGCCACAGGCACCACTGAACTGGTAATGCCGGCGGTCATTCCAAAGGCGATCACGAAGATAACCAGGTAGAGCAGCCATCCCTGCGGACGGCCGGCGCCGATCAGCAGCAGCAGCGACACCGCCATCGTAATCAACGCAAACGGCAGCACCCGGCGTGCGGTGAAGCGGTCCACGATGATTCCGATGAACGGATTTACCGGCACGCCCACCGCGGTTATTGCGCCTTGCAGCAGGGCGGCGTGCGCGGGCGAGTAGCCCATGTGAATCAGGTAGGGCACTGTATGGTAGAAGGCGGCAGCCAGGCCGACGCTGGAAGTTAGCTGGATTAGACCGAGCAGCCAGAACGGCGCAGTGCGCAGTGCCGGCCGCAACTCAAGGCCCGGCAGGTTCGCTACTTCTTCGGCGACGCTGGCTTTGACCGCTCCCGCCGGGCGGGTGCGAATCAGCAGCAATATCATCGGCAGGACGATCACGATGATCGGCACCGCCAGCACAAAATAAGCAGTAGCGATGCTGTAATTGCGAATCAGGTAGTCAGTCATCGGCGGCAGGATTATTCCGCCCGTGCCGGAACCGGATAGCGTGGCGCCGATCGCCAGTCCGCGATTGTCAGCGAACCAGTTGGCGGCCACCACCGCGCACGGAACGACGGTTGAGGCGGCTCCGCCGGCGCCCATCAGCGTCCACGCTCCCAGCATTCCCCAAAACGAATGGGTCCGGCTGGCCCACAGCAACCCGACCGCGATCATCGCTGCGCCGGTGCCCATGACCACACGCGCCTGTATCCGATCCAGCAGCCATCCGGCGATCGGTGCGGCACCGCCCAGCAACAGGACGAAAACGGTGGCCATCAGGGAGGTTCGCGCGTGGCTCCATCCGTACTGCTTGACCAGCGGCATGAAGAAGATCGGCACCGTCATCGCGGTGCTGCCGATCAGGAACAGCATCACGACGAACAGCGTCGCCAACACCAGCCATCGCTGCCGTCGAACATCCGGGCGGTTCGTCTGTTCGGGTATTGCCGCGGCCGTTGCCGTTTCCACCGCCATGAGTGACCTTCCTTCGACCTGCGTCCAGCATCGCTATAGTACCGGCCTGTGGTTTCGGCAAGTCCGCCCGCGCCACCGCGGTTTTGCTGGGCGCGCCAGTTTTGTTACGATTCCCGCGCCACGAAGAGGCCAGCAGGAACGGGTGAATCATGAAACTCGACACAGGGCTGCATTGGAGCGACATGCACGAGATACCGGGCGTGGCCAAGGCGGCGGAGCATGCCGGCTTCGACGCGTTGTGGAGCGCCGAATCCGGGAGCGACGCGCTGCTGCCGCTGGCGATCGCGGCGGTCAACACCGAGCGAATCAAGCTCGGAACCGCGGTGGTGCTCGCCTTTCCGCGCTCACCGATGGTGCTTGCGTACATGTCATGGGATCTGGCGCGGGCCTCCAAGGGCCGGTTCATCCTGGGGCTTGGCACCCAAGTCAAGGGACATAACGAGCGCCGCTTCAGCACGCCCTGGCTGCCGCCGGTGCCGCGGATGCGCGAGTATATCGAGTCGCTGCGGGCGATCTTCAAATGCTGGTCGGAGGGCGGCAGGAAGCTGTCCTATCAGGGCAAATACTACAACTTCTCCCTGATGACGCCCGCCTTCACGCCGCCTCATCACGACTACGGCGCCATCCCCATTTACACCTCGGGGCTGAACAAGCACATGTGCCAGCTGGCCGGCGAACTGTGCGACGGCTTCCACGTGCATCCGTTCCACACCGCCAAGTACCTGCGCGAGACCGTGATGCCCAACGTGGAGGAAGGTTTGAAGCGGGGCGGACGCCAGCGCAAAGACATCTCGATTGCAACCGGAGCCTTCGTGGTGGTGGGTCGCAACGACGAGGAACTGCATTCCGCGCGCGAGGCCGTGCGCCGGCAGGTTGCCTTTTATGGTTCCACCCGAACCTACAAGCCCGTATTCGACGCGCATGGATGGGGCGACGTTACGGCGCGGCTTAACGAAAAGACCGCCAAGGGCGATTGGAAGGGGATGCCGAACGAAATCACTGATCAGATGCTCGACACGTTCGCCATCAGCGGGACGTTCGACAATGTCGCCGCGAAGGTCCAGGCGGTATACGGAGGCTTGCTCGATCGGGTGACCTTCTATTTTCCTTATCGGCCCGGCCGCGACGACGAGGAATGGCGCAAGGTGGCGCGCACCTTTAACGGCTGAAAGCTCTGCGGGCCGGGAGCCAAAGACCCGCCGGCGCAAGGGAGCGGTGCATTACCGTAAAATCTTGCAACCCGTGCGCCCGCAAACAATGCTGAAACGGGCGCCAGCCGTGAGCATCATCCGGCTTCAACCAGAAAAAGGAGAACTTATGAGAATGATGGGAAAGACGCTCGGTGCAATTGTGCTAGGCGCCTTGATTGCGGCCGCAGTGACGCCAGTCCGGGCCCAGGAAGCCGCTGCCACCTCCACTGAGAAAACCTTCACGGTAGTGGCCGAACAGATCAACAAAACCAAGTTCTGGTTTCCATCCAACATAATGGTCAACCAGGGTGACAAGGTTAAGCTGGTGCTCAAAAACGATATTGAGGGCGCCGACAACACCCATGGGTTTACCATTCCAGCCTATGGGATCACCGAGGTAATCACGCGCGGCACGCCCAAGACAGTAACCTTCACCGCGGACAAGGCTGGGATTTTCCCGTATAGCTGCCAGCTCCATCCGGCCCACGTCGGCGGCGAACTGCTGGTTATCCCGAAGTGACAGCGGCGCGGATGCCTGGACTACAAGCACAACCGCCCGCCTGTCTCACAAGAGGAGTTCGCCAATGACTCAAGCTGAGAAATGGGGAATTCGGCCGCTGTCCAATTGGGGCCGTTGGGGCAAGGACGATCAACTGGGCACCGCCAACTTCATCACGGCGGAAGTCGTCGCGCGCGCGGCCAAGGAAGCCCAGCGGGGCAAAATCATCACCTGCGCCGTCCCTATCGATCGCAACGGCCCCTTGTTCCCGGGGCGGCAGCCCTGTGTGCGCATGATGTCGTTGATGAATGTGCCGGGCCGCGAGGTCGGACTCAAGACCGACTCCGTGGTGAGCGATGACGTCATCGTCATGCCGCTTCAGGGTTCGACTCAATGGGACGCGCTGTCGCACGTGGGCTACGGCGGTTCCTACTACAACGGCGTGCCTTACTCGGCGATCACAACCGAGCGGGGTGCGACGAGAAATTCCATCTTCAGACTCGGCGAGAGCCTGACCACGCGCGGCGTGCTGATCGACATGGTACGGTACAAAGGCGCCGAGGATAAAGGGCATCTGCCGGCCGAGTATCCGATCACGGTTGCGGACCTCGAAGGATGCCTGGCGATGGAGAAGGCGGAGGTGCGTAGCGGCGACGCTATCCTGCTGCGCACCGGCTGGGTTCCCCATTGGTACAAGCATCCCAACGAGCGGCGCGGCTACTTCAATCATCAGCCGGGCCTGCACTTGAAGACCATCGAATGGATCCACGACAAGGAGGTCGCCTGCGTGGCGGTCGATAACGTCAACGTCGAATGCGTGCCGTCAGGCTACGACGAGGAAAACGTGTTTCACGCGATCGCAATCCGCGATGTCGGCCTGACCTTGGGCGAGATATTCGATTTCGACGCGCTGGCCGCCGATTGCAAGGAAGACGGACGTTATACCTGCTTCTTCGTGGCGCCGCCGCTGCGCTTTCGCGGCGCGGTCGGGAGCCCGCTCAACCCGCTCGCGATTAAGTAGAACGCGTCGCGTACAGTTCGATCGTCTCGGCCCAGCGCAGGGCGTCGGGACTGCCGGGCAACTTGAGTCCGCGCCGCCGCAGGTAGACCTTGAGAATCTTGCCGATCAACCCACCAGGACGCAGCCGGCGCTTTCCGCGGCGCATCGGGCGCAGTATGGCCGCCATCCATGCGGGCATCGGCACCTCCTGACCCGCGAAGCACGCCGCGGTCGCCGCCGGTTTGAAGCCAGCCTTTTCCACGCATGCCGACAGTGTGGCGGCGGTGAAGTAACACACGTGGGCGGGCGGCGAGAAGTGCATGAATTCATGCGGCGTTCGCACCGCCGTATCGCATTCGAAATTGGGCGTGCTCAACGCCAGCAATCCTGCCGGCGCCGTCAGCTCACGCACCTGGTTCGTGAAGGCGATTGGGTCCGCCGTGTGCTCGATAACCTCAAAGGCCACCACGCAGTCAAAGGGGCGCGTTGAACTCGGCAGCTCCTCGATAGAGGCATAGACAGGGCATCCGAGGTCGCGGCGGCATCGCTCGCGCATCGTTTCCGACATTTCCACGCCGCTGACGTCGAAGCCGTATCGCCGCGCCATCGCGAGAAACTTGCCGTCGGCGCATCCGATCTCGAGCATCCGCCGGCCCGTGGCCAGCGCGCTGATGCGCGGCAGGCGCGCCTCGTAATAACGCCGCACACCGCGCCAGTAATGGTCGTAACCGCTCAGGTAGTGGATCTCACCGCCTTCGTTCCAGTAACTGTCGCGTTTGTACAGCGCCGTCAGGTCGTAGCCTTCGGGGAGCAAGGCGAACATGAAGCCGCAGGCGGAGCACTTCGCAATCGGGAAGCCCTCGCGCACGATGAACGGCGCAGCGGCCCCGCCGCACAGCTTGCATGCCGTCATTGGCGCGGGCTCCATCGTGATGCTTTTGACATGAGCATGCCAAGGGGCAGCTTACTTGAGCAGACCCGATGCGAAAACATCGCCGATTCGCTAGGCTTTAACTCGATGCACTCACGCACCCTGTACCTACGCTCGGCGCAGTGGGCCGATCTTATCGCGCGTCCCGACCAACTGCTGGCCGGCGATAAATTTCGCGAAGTGAAAAACATCGCCCGGAATCGGGCCGGATTTTTCACCTCGGAGCAGGGTACAGTGTTCGTCAAACGCTTCGCGCCGAGGTCGTGGGTCGAAGGAATGCTGGAGCGGATACGCGGGTCGCGCGCCGCGCGTTCGGCGCAGGCCGCGCAGATGCTGACGCGCGCGGGTTTTCTGGTTCCGGAGCCGCTGGCGGCATGCGAGGAATTTTCGGCGGGCGCAATCAGAACGAGCTGGATTTTCAGTGAAGCGCTCGACACGGCGCGGGTCTTTAGCCGTTTTATCGAGCGCGGACATGCTCCGGCTGAGCAGGAGAGGGTGGCGCGGCGCGATACCCTGGCGGCGGTGGCTGAATGTGTACGGCATCTGCACGACGCCGGATTGTTTACCTCGGACCTGCAGGAAACCAACCTGATGCTTGACCTCGCCGATGGCGCGCTCAGAATTTATTTCGTAGATCTCGATGGGTTCCGGCGGCTGGCGCGCGTATCCTGGAAGCGTCGGCGGCGCAATCTGGTGCAACTGGACCGCAGTGTGGGCCGCTTCATGAGCCGCAGCGAGCGGCTGCGCTTCCTGCACACCTATCTGGGAGCCCAATGGGACCGGCAGCCGGTGCGCAGACTCGTGGAGCGTCTGATGGATGAGCGCGCGCGCAAGGAGCGTGAATTTATGCGCCGGCGGTTGCGGCGCGGACACAAGGGGGAATCGTCGCCAGTGGCTGCCAGCGGGCGCGAAGCGATCGCGCCCGAGCTTTCGCCTCCCGGGTAAGCTTCGAAGTTCCCAATGGCAATTTCCATCCGCAAGCGCGAGTACGATCACCACACCGAGCAGGTTCATGCCGTTGGTGGCGAACGCGTTCGCGACCTGATGCTGGGGCTGAACGACGGCTTGGTGGCTTCGCTGGCCGTCACCTCCGGCGTGAGCGGCGCCTTTACGCTCCGCAAAGTGGTGGTCATGGCGGGGCTGTCGGAGATGCTGGGCGGAGCGGTTTCGATGGGTCTCGCGGCGTTTATCTCCGCGCGCTCGCAGATCGAGTTTTACCACAGCGAGATCGAGCGCGAGCACCTGGAGATGCGCAAATGGCCCGACCGGGAGCGCGACGAAATTCGCGCGATCTATCGAGCCAAAGGCTTTGCCGGAAAGCTGCTCGACGATATCGTGGCGCACATCACCTCGGACCCCAAACGCTGGAGCGACGTGATGATGCGCGAGGAGCTGGGCTTCAGCGGAGATTTCGAGTCGCCCCTGCGCTCGGGCGCGACCGTGGGACTCGCCTACTTGTGCGGCGCGGCGGTGCCGGTAATGCCTTACCTGTTCGTGATGCCATCGCGTGGCGTGGTGTATTCCGCCGTTGCAACACTGCTCGCCCTGTTCGTGGTCGGGGCTGCGAAGACCATAATCACGGCGCGATCGTGGTGGCGCAGCGGAGTGGAAAGCGTGCTGACCGGGGCCGCCGCGGCGGCGGCGACCTTCGCCGCGGGGTCGATGTTCTCGCGGCTCTAGGGTGCGGAGTTGGCGATGGCACAGGCGGCAGAGCCGGCGGCGGACTATGGACTCGCGCAGCGCATCCGCGCGCGTATTGAAGAAATCTACGCGGCCAAGTCTGTCAAGGGCGAGGGCGACTTGAGCTACAGCATCATGCCCGTTGCCGTACCGCCTGAGCGTGGCAATTTTTTACTTGATGTATGCCGCGCGGAGCGCGCCGCCAGTACGCTGGAAGTGGGAATGGCCTGGGGGCTTTCGACCCTGCATATCTTTCAGGCGCTGGTGGAAAACGGCGCCGCCGCGCCGCATCACGTGATCATGGATCCTTTCCAGGCCGCCGTTTATCACAACGCCGCGCTGCGCACTCTGCGCGAGCTTGGACTTGAGTCGAGCGTCGAGTTTTATCCGGAGCCTTCGGGCCTGGTGCTGCCCAGGCTGGTTAGTGCGGGCCGCCAGTTCGACCTGGCCTTTATCGACGGCGACCATCGGTTCGACGGCGTCTTCGTGGACCTCTACTACGTCGATCAACTGCTAAAGCCTGGCGGTGTCGCGGTCTTCGATGACATGAGCTGGGACGGAGTCTATTTGGCCTGCCGGTTCGCCCAGACCAACTACGGCTACCAGACGATTGCGGAACTGGCCAATCGCGGCGGCTCCGGGTCTGCACCGGGCCGGCCGCTGATGCGCGCCTGCCGCAAACCTGCCCGGCCAGTGGAGCGCGACCAGCCTCATTTCGTGTCCTTCTTCGACGACTTCCAATCGAACCAGTTCGGCTCCCGCCTGACGGCCTCCACCTTGCGCTACCAGGGATTGCTCGCAATGCGGGACGGACGGCGGGCCGAGGCGCGGCGCTATTTTCTTGCGGCGCTGCGCGTAGATCCCGCGCACGTGAAAACTTATTTCAGGCTGATTCGAACCTATCTACCGGCGGCATTGATTCGCGCCACGACCGGCCGCACACGATCGGCACCCTGAAGGAAAAATCCGCTTTCCTTAGTGACGGAGAGGGGTCCAGAAAACTCAGGCGCGCGTGTGCGCCGACCACCTTTTCATATGCAAATTTTTTGGGCTTGTTGTGTAGCGGACTCAGCGGTTCTCGGGATGCTTAACGGCGGCCTGCACGACATGATTGGTGCCGTCGGTTTCAATTACGTATTCGTCGCCGTGCCGATTTTCGAAGAATAGCAGCTTGCCATCCGTTTCGCGCAGCGGAATGACGTTGAACGGACGGCCGAGCATCTCGACAACTTGCTCCAGGGTGCTGCCGACCAGAGGACGGACAAAGGGCATCGTATCGGCTTCGCCCGCTTGCCCCGCGGCGCTGTTTGAACTCAGCACTGTCAGGCCGATGGCAATAGTCATCAGGGTGATCCAGCAGCCGGAAATTGGCGAGCGTGGATCTATTGCCCCGCCCTTAATTGCCACTCGACCCCGGCGGGGCGCCCGAGACTTCGACCAGAACTTCATCACCCTCCACCTTGACGGCGTAGCAGGCGACGCGCTTGCTCTCGTCTTCCATATAGCAGCCCGTGGTCACGTCGTAAAACCATCCATGCCACGGGCAGGTCACGACGTTGCCGTCGAGGTCGCCCTCGCCCAGCGGCCCGCCGCGATGCAGGCAGGTGTTGTTAATCGCGTAAAACTTGCCGCCCACGTTGAACAGGGCGATGGTCGTGTTGCCGACCTGAAACGGCTTGCCGGTTCCCTCGGCGACATCCGCCGCACTTGCGACCTTAACAAAGTTGCCCACAGTGGCTTACCTCTCTGACCCGAAAGACCGATTGTAGTGACAGCCCGAGGCAGCCTGCAACCGGCGCCGCTCAGGTCGTGTATTCCGCGTTGATCTTGACGTAATCATAGCTCAGGTCGCAGGTCATCATGCTGAAGCGTGCGGAACCCTGCTTGAGATCGAGCCGCACGCTGAACTCCCGCTGGCGCATCGCCTGCGCCGCCGCTGGCAGCGCTTGGGTCAGGATCATTCCGCGCGCCGCAATCCGGATTCTGTCCACCCACAGCTCGATCCGATCCGGATCAAACCGCACGCCGCACGCGCCCGCCGCCGCTGTTATCCGCCCGACGTTCGGGTCGTTGCCGAAAAAGGCGGTCTTGACCAGCGGCGAGTTGGCGATTTGGCGGGCGGCCCGCGCGGCGTCGGCAGTGGAACGCGCCCCGCGAACTTCAACGGTGACAAATTTGCTGGCGCCTTCACCGTCGTAAACCAGCTGGCGCGCCAGGCTTTCAGCAACCTCGCCGACTGCCGCTTCAAAAGCCCCCAGTTCGCGCGCGGCGGGTTTGCGATTGGCGGCCGCGCCGCTGGCCAAAAGCATCAGTGTGTCATTGGTGGACATATCGCCGTCCACGGTGATCGCGTTGAAGCTCGCCGGCGCCGCATTCGCCAGCGCGCGTCTGAGCGCGGGAGCGGGGAGGGCGGCGTCGGTCACGATAAAGGCGAGCATCGTGGCAAGGTTGGGTGCGATCATACCCGCGCCCTTGGCGGTTCCGGCAATCGTGACGGTGGCGCCGCCCATGCGCAGCGTGGTCGATGCCAGTTTGGGCTTGGTGTCGGTAGTCATTATCGCCGTCGCGAAGGCGCCGAGCCCCTCCGTGGAGAGCGCCGCGCAAGCCTCGCGCACGCCGGCGCGATATTTTTCCAGATCATAAAGATGGCCGATTACGCCGGTCGAGCAGGGTACTACGAGCTCTTCGGCGCATCCAAGCTCGCTCGCTACGGCGGCGCACGAGCCGACTGCCAGCTTCATCCCGGCCTTGCCGGTGAAGCAGTTGGCCGAGCCCGAGTTGGCCGCGACTGCGCGCAATTGCCCGGAGCGTAAACGGCGCTGGGAAAGAATAACCGGCGCAGCTTTGACCTGGTTGGTGGTAAAAATAGCTGCCGCTGCAGCCGGTGCGTCCGCGACGATGAGTCCGAGATCCTTGCGCGTCGCGTCAGTCTTGAGACCAGCCGCCACTGCGGCAAATCGAAATCCCGCCACCAACCGCGGCTCCGCTTTCACCTCCATTGGTCCGACCTCCGTTCGCGCTATCTAAACCAGAGGGGACAGAGCCGGGCAAGCCGCAAACGACAGGCGGGAAAGTCTGTCGACGACAGGTTGGAAGGCCTACCTGTCCGATGTCCATTCGTCATGGTTCGGAGCGGTTGAAAAATGGCATCGAGCAGGCGACAACTTGTACTTAATTCGAGCTGGAGCAGAGAGATGGGCGACAGAATCCAACGGGCCTGGGAGCGGGTGCGGCAAATGCGGCTGCTTATCGAAACTCATCGCGGAGAGGCGGATGACCTGCGCCACCTGCTCAGACGCAATCGCGCAGGCGTTCGTCGAGGCCAACGTTTACCGGCTCCTAGTGCCTGAGGAGTTCGGCGGTGAAGGGATCGATCCGGTCACTTACTATGACCTCGCCGAAGAGGTTTCATCTTACGATGGCTCAGTTGGATGGAATTACGCGATCGGCGCCACGGGCGGAGTCGTCGCGGGCGGCCTTCCGGCCCAGCAGATGCGCGACATCCTGGGGAGCCCTGATTGCGGAGTTGCGGGCGGCGGCGCTCCGGTCGGCCGCGCCGTTGCTCAGGAGGGCGGCTACCGCCTGACCGGCCGTTGGGGATGGGCCAGCGGAATCCATCATGCGAAATGGGCTATCGCATATTGTCCGGTGTATGACGGCGAGCGGCCCAGACTCTCCGCCGAGGGCGTGCCCATCGTGCTCGGATTTATCACGCCGAAGCAGGCGTGCACGGTCCTCGACACGTGGCACGTTGGCGGGATGCGCGCGACCGGTAGCACGGAATTCGAACTGCACGACGTTTTCGTTCCTCAAGAAATGGTGCTGCGCCTCTTGAGCGGCGAATCGCGCCTGCCACACCCGATTTTCCGCATGCCCGCAAGCTTCTTCGGCTTCAACCATTGCTGTGTGCTGACCGGGATTGCGCGGCATGCGATAGCCGGCCTCAGGACTTTGGCGGAGACAAAAACCTCCCCGATGGCCGGAATCAGCCTGCGCGAGGACGTCGGGGGGCAATATGCGGTCGCGAAGGCCCAGGCGCTGGTCGAATCAAGCGGGCTTAACGTGCGCGACTCGTTCCGGATGCTTTGGGAAAAGGTGGTTGCCGGGGAGGCGGTGCCGCTTGAAATGAAGGCCCGCGTCCGCCGGGCTTGCGCGCACGCGACGGAATGCGCCGTCGAAGCGGTCGATCTCTGTTATCGCGCGGCCTGCGGGAGCGCCGTTTTCGAATCCGCCCCGTTCGAGCGCGCGCTGCGCGACGTACATGCGGCGGCCAGCCGTATCACGCTGCGCCAGACCATGATGGAAGAGGCCGGCCGCGTGGCGTTTGGCCTGCGCCCGCGCAGTCCGCTGTTCTGACCTCCGGTACCATCGCCAAATCCGTCCAGCTTTCGCGGTTGATCGGCGGTCTTCTTCGTATTTTGATGGTCACGATTGAAAAATAACCTGCCGGGAGGATGAGCTATGTCCGCATTGCCAGAAGCTGCCGACCTCGAAGCTCTGCGCGCTTTCGATACGCCGACGATTTGCAACGCGCTGGAGGTGGTGGCTCCCCATCGCCGGGCGCTCGGCTTCAATCGGCGGCCGCTGGTTGCGCCTTTCACCGCGCTGAAGCCGGTGGTGGGCTTCGCGCGCACCGCGACAATCCGATGCCGCGAACCGCATCCGCTGGGCGCGCGCCACGCAGGCAAAATCAGTTTCGCCTACTACGAACATATCGCGGCGCCGCCGATGCCCAGCATCGCCGTTATCCAGGACCTTGACGGGCCAGATATCGGACTGGGGTCGTTCTGGGGCGAAGTGAATAGCCACATGCATAGGGGACTGGGATGCGCGGGTGTTATTACCGACGGCTCTATCCGCGACCTGGACATGTGGGCGGAAGGCTTTTACGCACTGGCAGGTTCGATTATGCCCTCACACGCGCACGTTCACGTCGTGGATATCGGTACGATCGTAAACGTCGCGGGCATGGTGGTTGCCCCCAACGACGTGATCCATGCCGATCGTCATGGCGCGGTGGTGGTTCCCGCCGACGTGATCAAGGCGGTTCCGGAGGCGGCCAACCTTCTCGCCCGGCGCGAAAAGGTGATCGTCGAGGCGAGCAAGAAGCCGGGCTTTTCCATCGAGCAACTGAAAAAGGCGTTTTCCGAATCGGCCCAGGTACACTGAGAGGTCCACTGAGAGCGCGCCTGCGGGCGCGCTCTCAGTCGCCAGCCGCATCAGAGATGGGCGGCGTCGCGCAACGCCGCTTCGCTGTCGCCGTCTATTGAACCGCCAATTATCATAAATTTACCGAAATTGCCTGTGCGGCCGCTTCCAGTCGGGCGCGATGATGCTAAGCTGTCGGCGCTTGTCCGGGGAGGAATGGCCCGTGGATGACATGGCCGAAATCGAGAAGCTCTACACGCGGTATTGCTGGACGCTGGACGAGAAGAAGCACGAAGACTGGCTGAGCTGCTTTGCCGAGGACGGCGTGGTGGAAGGTCCGAACTTCGGACGCTACGTGGGGCGCGACCAACTACGCCAGTTCCTCGTCAAGTACCGGGCGGAAACGGCGATGTTCCAGGTGCGGCACGTGATCAGCAACATCACAGTGGAAATCGAGGGCGACAGCGCGGTTGGAAAATGCTACCTGCTTCATTACCGGACGCATCGCGGACGCACGGAACTAAGCGCCATCGGCGGCTATCACGACCATCTGCGCAGAGTCGGTGGAAAATGGCTGTTCGCCGAACGCAAAGCGTTCTGGGACTACTCGGGAAGCTCGGCCTAGAACGCGCGTGAAGGCATACCGTCTCGCGGCGACGGTCCTGCGGCTGGCCCTGGCAGCGGCAGCTTGCGGCTGCGCAACGCCCGCGATGACGGCAAGTGGGCCGGCAATTTGCACTCCGTTCGGGGACCCGCCCGCGATTGTTACCGGAGTGGTCAAACCCGACTGCCTGCATGGCATAATGCTGGGACCTTGGAAGGATCAGAACGGCAACGATCGCTACGCCTGCGTGTGGGAGCCCTATCATCCCGAAAAAAAACGCCACTTGCCGATGGTGATCTACCTGCATCCGTCGTTGTTCGGTCCCAAAACGGTGGCGAAAACCGGCCTCCTCGTTTACCAGGACAATACCGCGGTTGGCGCGGACGCAGCCGGCGGTTATATCGTGCTGGCTCCGATAGGCCGCACAACTCTGCATCATTATCCGCGTCCCGACGAGAAGGGACTCGGATGGGATAACTGGTACCGGCAACTGAATCCGGCTGGAGCGGTGACGGTGCACAATGCGCTTTATCGTGCTAACGCCGACGCCGCCGCGATCGACCATTTCGTCACGGAAGAAGTGTCCACCGGAAAGGTCGATCCGGGGCGGATCTATGTTATGGGATGGTCCAACGGAGCTGCGATGGCCATCTTATACGGGCTCAGCCGGCGAAACATTGCGGCCGCGGCCGTCTATTCCGCGCCAGATCCGTTCGGCGCTTTCAACGACCCGTGCCCGCAGGCTCCGGTCCCGGGTCAGCCCGCGAACGAGACGCAAATCGAGGTCTTGAATCCGGCCTTGCCGATCATGCATGTGCACAACAATTGCGACATCGCAGGTTTGTGTCCGAACGCTGAGCGGATGTCGCGGCAGCTTGCGGCCGCGGGCGTCGCGGTCCGCAACACGATCATCGACTATGCGCAAACGCAGGCGCAAGAATGTACCCTGTTATGCGGTGCCGGCGGAAACGGCGTTATCACGCCGGCAGCCGATCTCCCTGGCTACAGCCTGGGATTTATTGAACATTCAAGATGGCCAACGCAATGGACGCCGGTGATGCTGGATTTTTTGCGCCGCCATTCCTTGAGCGGCGGCGCGCAGCCGTCCGAAGGAGGACCGCACGATGAAAATAATATCGCTCATTAGCCACGGACCGAAGCAAAGCCGCGCGGATTTCCAGCAATGGTTTTTGCGCGAGCACTCCCCTGACATCCTGAAAAATGTTTTCCATTTGTCCCATTACATCGTTAACGTCAACGACGTCTCGCCCAAAATGGCGACCGCGCCAATCGATTCAGCGCCGGTGCCTTACGATATCGTGACCGAAATGTGGCTCGCGGATGAGGGTGGCTCGGAAAGCACGGTGGAATTGTACAACGCGACCACGGCTCCGGTGATCGCGGAAAGCCTCGACAAATCCTCCGCCACGTTTCATTCGTACCTGGTCAGCGAGGTGGTGGAAAAGGACAAACAGAGTTTTCCCTTGGGGCAGCGGGCGCCCGGCGTGAACCTGGTTTCCGCGATCACCTGGGCCGAAGGCAGGAACAACGAGACCGGGCGGCAGGGATGGCGCAAACACGGGCCGCTCGCATGCCGTGTCCACATCGGGATGACCCGCTACGTCCAAAACTACGTCGAGCTGGCTCTGACGCCGCAGGCGCCCGGCTACAATGGCGTAGCGCTGCTGTATTTCCCAACCCAGCAGGACCTGGAACAGCGACTTTACGACACGCCGCAAAACGCCGAGGTGATCGCCGTGGACGTCAAGAGCTTCGTCAACCTTGAGAAGATCGTCACGTTCTACACCACGCAGTATTCGCTGAAGTGATTGCAATTCATCGGGGAGGAACGCAATGGCTCAAGGCAGAATCGCCGACCGGGTGGCGATAGTCACTGGCGGCGCTTCAGGGATCGGCAAAGCGACCGCGCTGCTGTTTGCGCAGGAAGGGGCAAAGGTAGTCGTCGGAGATTTGGCCAATAGCGAGGGCGAGCAGGTCGCGAATTCGGCTGGGGGACTGTTCGTTCCGACCGACGTGCGCGACCCAAAGGCGATCGAGAAGCTGGTTCAGGTGGCATGCGAGCGTTTCGGCGGGCTCGATATTATGTTCAACAACGCCGGCATCGGCGTGGTAACGCCGCTGCTCGAGACTTCAGAGGAGCTCTATCTGAACACGCTGCGCATCGATTTGGACGGCGTGTATTGGGGGCTCAAATTCGCCGGTCGGGTGATGGTCGAGCAAAAGCGCGGCGCGATCGTAAACACCGCGTCAGTCGCGGGCATCCGCGGCAGCCAGGGGCTTTCGGCATACAACGCGGCGAAGCATGGCGTGGTTGGCATTACGCGCAACGCGGCGCTCGAGTTTGCTCATGCCGGCGTCAGGGTGAATTGCATCTGCCCGGGCATCGTGGATACGCCGCTGGTCGCGCGCGCATTCGGCAAGAGCGAGAAGATCCGTGAGATGATGCATCGGGCGCACCCGCTGGGCAGGATGGCCAAACCGGAAGAGATCGCGCGCTGCGTGCTGTTCCTGGCCTCGGATGACGCATCGTTCGTGACCGGCCACGCGCTGGTAGTGGACGGCGGGCTTTGCGCGGGAGCAGGCGGCGGTGGCGGCAATTAGGATGACGCAGTGGTGTAGTCGGGCAGTTGTGGCGCTTACTTCTTCTTCCCGGAGAATTTGTTGGTCAGATGCCCGATCAGATGGTTGCGCGTCGCGGGGATGTCCAGCGTGTCGAGATCCCAGTCGGCGTCGGGCCGGTGGATTACGCGGTTCATCTCTTCCTCCGGCCACAGGCCAATCTGGCGCCCGTTGGCCTCGAACACCTGGCCGTTGACGTTGGAGCACGCTTCGGTGCACAGCCACACCGCGAGCGTGGCCGGATGCTCGGGTTTGATCTCTTCATTGTCGGAGGAGACCCAGGTGTTCGCCAATCCCGGAAAGCCCAGGACTTCCTGCGAGATTCTGATCGTTTCCATCACTTCCGGGATCGCCATCCGGGTTGCGGCCCGCGGCCGGATCGCGTTGACGCGTACATTGAACTGGCCGAGATCGCGGGCGACGGTACGGGTAAAACCGACGATTCCCTCCTTGGCGGCCGAGTAATTGGCCATCCCGTAATGACCCAGGCCGGATTCCGAGGCGGTGTTGACGATCACGCCGCTGCGCTGTTCGCGGAAAATCGGCGCCGCGTGCCGGGTGCAGGTGAAGGTGCCCTTGAGGTGGACGTTGATCACCAGGTCCCAATCCTCTTCGGTCATCTCCCAAATCTGCTTGGGACGCAGATTGCCGGCGTTGTTGATCAGGATGTCGAGGCGGCCGAAGTGTTTGATCGCGCAATCGATCACCGCCTTGCCGCCGGCCATGGTGGCGACGCTGTCGGTATTGGCGACGGCGTCGCCGCCCGCCGCCTTGATCTCATCGGCCACGATTTGAGCGACCCCCCGATCGGCGCCCTCGCCGGTCGGCCTACCGCCAAGGTCGTTGACCACCACCTTGGCGCCCTGCTGAGCCAGCAGCAGAGCTTCGCTGCGTCCGATTCCACGACCCGCGCCGGTGACCACCGCGACTTTGCCCGCCAGCCGTTTCGCCATTGCTAAATCCTCCCCGCTACTTTTTGATAAAGTCGCGCACGAGCGCGGCGACCGCCGCCGGCTGTTCCATCGGCGCCATGTGCGCCGCTTTGTCCACGATTTCGGTCCTGGAGTCGGGAACGAGCCGCGCGAACTCCGCGGCATACACCGGCGGCGTCAGGCCGTCCTGCCTGCCCCATACGATCAACGTCGGCGCGGTTATCCGATGGATTCGCTTCTTTAAGCCCTTGTCGGGTACGGACCAGATGAACTTGCCCGTGCAGGCCTGCGCCCAGGTCAGGCGCACGACCGAATCGGCGTCCTCAAGGTTGGCAAAGATATGTTTGCGTGCCGGATGCGTCCGATCGTGGAACAGCAGCGGCTCCAGGTCGGGCTGCGCCATCACCATGTAATTTTTGATCGGAGTGTCGTCGCGCCACAGGCCCAGCGAATCGATCAGAACCAGCTTGCCGACGCGTTCTCGTGCCGACGCCGCCAGTTCCGCGGCGACCATCCCGCCAAAAGAGTGACCCACCACTGCGGCGGACTTCAGTCCGAGCCGGTCGAAGAGTTCGTCATAGAAAAGGGTCAGATCCCAGACGTCATCCAGCGGCTTGACCGCGTCGGGGAGCCCGTCGCTGGTGCCCGGATGCTCGGGCGCGTAAACGGTGAAGTCGCGCGCCAGCAGGTCGAGAAATTCATCCCACACCAGGCCATAGCCGCAATGCAGGTAAACCAGGGCGGGGCCGCTGCCCGCCACTCTTACGCGTGCCCGGACTTTGTCCTGCCACACGGTGACTGTCCGTTCCGAAGAGGGCGCCATCGTACCTGCCTTTCCGTGTACTAATTGCGAGAGCCGGGCGCCGGTTTAATGCGCCTCGCGGCCGGCGCCGGCGCTGGTGCCGTTTCCACGAAGCCGTTGCGGCCACCAGTTGTTGACCCACCCTTCATCGTCCCACACGGTGCGGAAATGCGGCATTACCTCGCGGCTGAACAACTCGATATTCTTGAGCGTCAGCTCGTGCGGCATCGAGCCGATATGCAGCAGCACCATCAGATTGCCCACGCGCAGCTTTTTGACAGCCGTCATCAGCTGATCGCGCACGGTGGCGGGACTGCCGGCAATCACGAACTGATTTTCGACAAAGTCGCGATACTTCCAGTTGGGCACCTGCATCATCAGCTCGCCCTGTCCCGGGTTGATGTTCTTCACGCTGTGCACCAGGCTGCGGTAGTCCTGATGCCCCGGGATCGCGAGCAATTCGGGCGCAATGTGCAGGCACTTGTCGTAGAAGTAGCGGATGTGCGGAAAATATTCCTGCTCCGCCTTGGCGTCGGTTTCGGAAACCGCTACCAGTTGCAGGAAGCCGGCGCGGTACGGATTGGCTTCCAGGCCGGTCCGGGACACGAAGTCCCAAAAACCGTCCATTATTTTTTTGCCGACGTTGTTTCCGTAATAGCTCAGGAAGCAGTAGCAATGGCCGTGTTTGGCGGAGAAATCCCAGGTGCTGAGGCTGCCGCTGCCGGGAACCCAAACCGGAGGATACGGGCTCTGGATCGGGCGGGGCCACAGGTTGACCATCGGCAACTGGAAAAAGCGTCCGTTCCAGGCGAAGATTTCGCGGCTCTGCCATGCCTTCAAAATCAGGTCGTGCGCTTCATAGTAGCGCTCGCGCTGTTCGATCGGACTGATGCCGTAACACAAGTTGACGTCCATCGGAGAACCCAGCGGCATCCCCGCGACCAGCCGCCCGCCGCTGATACAATCCAGCATCGCGTATTCCTCCGCGACCCGGATGGGCGGGTTGGTGGTGGGCAGCGTCGCGCCCATCTGCACGATCGCGGTGTTCAGCCCGTTGGTGGCACGCGCCAGCACCGAGCCCATTACGTTGGGCGAGGGCATGAAGCCGTAGGCGTTCTGATGATGCTCGTTGACGCAGATACCGTCCATGCCGCAGAGCGCGGCGTGGATCAATTCGTCGAGGGTCCAGTTGTAGTACTGGCCCACCCTCTCCGGATCGGCCAGTTCCCAAAACGGCGGATCGACCCAAACCGAGTGGTAACGCTTCTCGAAGTCCGCGGGCAGCTCGCGGTACGGCATCAGATGGAACATCGAAATCTTCATGCCGATCTCCTTGCGGATTTGAGCCCGATGAATCGGGCCGACCGCGCCGGCAAGTCGTAGGCCGGCTCTTGAACTAACACAGTTGACCGGCGATATACCATCGGCGCCGGCACGAGCCGCGCATGCCGGAAATCGATCGGCCGCCCAATCTTTTTGGCCCCGTTGTGCATATAATCGTTGTGGGAGGGCAGTTGATGTTCCCAAAGCGAGCCAGGCATCCGGTTGAACTTGTCGTCATCGCGTTTGCGATCAGCAGTCTTTCCGCCTGCGATATCAACAAGGCTCCGAGGTTGGACGAGCAGGTGAAGGCGGCATGGAGCGAGGTGCTCAACCAGTACCAGCGCCGCACCGACCTGATTCCGAACCTGGTCGAGACCGTCAAAGGTTACGCGCACCAGGAACAACAGGTATTGACCCAAGTGACGGAGGCGCGCGCCAAGGCGACCAGCATGCAACTTCCGTCCGACATCCTCTCCAACCCGCAGGCGTTCCATCAGTTCGAGCAAAACCAGGCGGCGCTGGGAGGAGCGTTGGGCCGCTTGCTGGCGGTGAGCGAGAAATATCCGGACCTCAAGTCGAATCAAAATTTCCTGGCGTTGCAATCGCAGCTCGAAGGCACGGAAAACCGTATCGCGGTGGCGCGGCGCGATTACATTCTTGCGGTGCAGAATTACAACCTCGCGCTCAGAACCATTCCGGACCGCTGGGTGGCGGCGTGGATGTACCCCGACCTCAAGGTGCGCGAGACCTTCACTATTCCGCAGGAAGCCCAGCAAGTGCCCAAGGTCAAGTTCTGATGGCGCCCAGCCACTTCATGCCGCGCCGGTGGGCGCTGGCAAAATGGTGCGCGCTGGTACTGCTGCTTGCCCTCGCCCGCGCGGGCGCTGCCGCCGAGCCCACATTCCCGCCGCTCAGCGGCCGGGTCGTAGATGATGCGGGCATTCTGAGTCCTTCCACCGTCAACCAGCTCACCGCGATGTTGGCGCAGCATGAGAAGGCGACCGGCCAACAGGTGGTGGTCGTTACGCTGGCTTCGCTGCAAGGCTACTCGATCGAGGATTTCGGCTATCAGCTCGGGCGCTTTTGGGGAATTGGCCAAAAGGGCAGGAACACCGGCGCTCTGCTGATCGTGGCGCCCAAGGAGCGCAAGGTCAGGATCGAGGTTGGCTACGGGCTGGAAGGTGAACTGACGGACGCCCGCTCCAGCGTGATCATCCAAAACGACATCCTGCCGCAGTTCCGCCGCGGGGATTTCAACGCCGGAGTAATTGCCGGCACCATGGCAGTCCTGAGGGTGCTGGGCGGCAACCCCGAAAGTGTCGCTCAGTCCAACATTTCCAACACGGTACAGCATTGGACCAACTCCCCCTGGTTCTTTCTGCTCTTGGTTTTGGGATGGCTGATCGTGGTTTCGGTTATGCGCCGCCTGGGCCACAACTCCGGTCTGATCCGCCGCGTGGGGCGATCCGGGTACATGGGCGGGGGTTTTTATGGCGGCTGGGGTGGCGGTTCCTCGGGTGGCGGCGGCGGATTTTCCGGCGGTGGCGGATCCTTCGGCGGTGGAGGCGCGTCGGGAGGTTGGTAACCGGACGCCCATTGACGCGCGAGGAACATAAGCGCATCAACGCCGCGATTGCGGCGGTCGAGCAAAGCACCGCGGCAGACCTCGACCTGGTGGTGGTCCGCGTCAGCGACCGATACTCATTCTATCCGCTGTTGTGGGCGGCAATTGGCGCCGTGGCGGCAACGGTGATCCTGGTCCTGCTGCGGCCGGCGGTCAGCGCGCGCATGGCGCTCTCATTTCAGTTTCTGATCCTGATCGTGTTGACGCTGGCGCTTGACCTGTTGCCATTGCGGCTGAAGCTGGTGCCGCAGCATGCCAAACGGGCGCACGCGCGCCAGCTGGCGCATCGGGAATTTGCGGCGCAGTACGCGCGCGGCGGGCCGCCGCGCAAGCGCATCCTGCTGTTCGTCTCTGCGGGCGAGCGCTACGTGGAGATTATTGCCGACCACGAAACTTACGCTGCCGCGGACCGGGCGGTGTGGGACAAGATGGTCAACGACTTCATAGCTGCCGTGCAGGCCGGCCACCTGGCCGACGGTGTCCTTGCTGCGATCGAAGCCTGCGGCGCCGTGCTGCGCACGCATCATCCGGCGTGAGCAGCGGGGCGGTCTTCCTCGACCCTTATTGCAGATCCGTCGCAGGCAGGTAACACCCCCCCACCCAAACCACGTCAGATCGTTACTTGATGAGCGCCAGCCAGTCCGTTAGCGCATCCCGCGTGGTGCGGAAGGCGATCTCGTCCCAGGGGATTTCGCTGGCTGCGAAAAAACGCACCTCGATTGCTTCCTCCGAAAGACCGGGCAGATCCTCGCCGGGCGACGCGAGATAGACTGCAACCGCCGAGTGCGGGTTTGCGGGATCCGTATATAGCCCCAGGTGACGATCGATCCGCACCCGCATTCCAACCTCTTCCAGAGTTTCGCGCAGCGCGCCCTCGGTCGGAGTCTCGCCGAAATCGACGTAGCCGCCGGGGAAGGTCCATTTGCCGATTTCCGGTTCAATACCGCGGCGCAGCAGCAGGACCTTGCCCGCGTCGACCACCAGGCAGCCGGCAACCAGCTTGGGTCCCAGGAAATGCACGAATCCGCACTCGGAGCATACTTTGTGCTCGCGCCCGTCCGGCAGCAGGACGCGTTCTTCCAGTTTGCCGGCGCATAGCGGGCAGAAGCGGATTCCCAACGGGTAGCGATGCTGAACGTGATGGTTCACGCGCACGGGTTGATCGCCCATATTCCTGTCCCCTGATTCCCTGTCCCGAAAACTCAACCTGGCGAGGGCTGCGACCAGTCCTTCTGCCATTTGCGTATATGAACCAGGATGCCCGCAGTCACCATCGCACTGCCCACCATCGCGGCCATCACCACGGTTACCATAAGTGGATATTCATCGGCGGGAACATGTCCCACCGCGATTGCGATTATGCTCAAGGTGGCGGTCAACAGCATCGCGCCGATAACGATCAGGAAGTCCGCGACGATTCTCATCACATAGCACAGTAGCGACAACCGTCCGGCACGGCCATAGACGCGCGGCGATTGCGCTGTGGGCCGCCGATGGTTTACGGTGGCCGCAAAAGTATCGTCATGATTGCCGGAATTGACATTGGCGGATCCACCACCGACGCGGTTTTGCTCGACGAGCCTGGCATGCGGGTGGTTACGATCGAGCTGACCGACCCGGTTGCCGCGGCCGCCGGCGCGTTGGGCAAGCTGGTGAGCCAATGCGGGTTGCGCCTTGACCAAATCACCGCCGTGGCGGCCACCGGCGCGGGCGCCCGCGGGCTGCCCGATTCGTTGCTGGGGCGGCCGGTGTTCAAGGTGGACGAATTCACCGCGATCGGCGTGGGCGGCAGCACCCTGGCCGGGAAGGAATCCGCGCTGGTCGTATCGCTCGGCACCGGGACAGCAATCGTGTCGGTGCGTCCGGACAGAATCGAGCATGTGGGCGGCACCGGTGTTGGCGGCGGCACTTTGCTGGGACTGGCGCGCCATCTGCTGGGCGTCTCCAAGATCGATACGCTGGAAGCGATGGCCGCACGCGGCGATTTGTCGCGCGTCAATCTCACCGTAGGCGACATCGCGGGCGGTCCCCTGGGAGATCTGCCGCCCGGCAGCACCGCCTCCAATTTCGGCAAAATCGGCAGCGACCCGGCGCCCGAAGACAAGGCGCTGGCGATTATCAATATGATTGCCGAAGTGGTGGCGGTCCTGAGCGCCAGCCACGCGCGCGCCTGCGGTCAGCGCGATATCGTACTGACCGGCAAGCTGACGCGCACAATCCAGTTCGCGCGGCGCTTCGCCTACATGGAGATGATGTTCAACCGCGGCTTCATCATCCCCGAGCACGCGGCCTATGCCACCGCGATTGGAGCCGCCCGCTCCCGCCTGCCGTGAACACCAAACGCGACACGTCGAGGCTGGTGGCTAATGCCGTGTGAGCTGCTTAAAGGCTTTCGGATGCTCGACCTTGCCGACGAGAAGGGGGCGATGTGCGGCAAAATGTTCGCCGACATGGGCGCCGAGGTGATCAAGGTCGAACCTCCCGGCGGATGTATGACGCGGCGGATTCCTCCGTTCCTGGGTGACCGCTCGGGATCGGACAGGTCGCTCTACTTTCTCGCCTATCAGGCAGGCAAGCGCTCTGTCACGCTGAATCTCGAAACCGCCGACGGCCGGCGTCTGTTGTCCGAACTCGCGCGCAAAGCGGATTTCCTGGTCGAGTCCTTTCCGGTGGGCCACATGGAATCGCTGGGACTGGGCTACCAGGCTTTGGCCGGCGTCAATCCACGCCTCATCTACGCGTCAATTACTCCGTTCGGCGATCGCGGTCCGGGCCGGAATTATAAAGCGGCGGACATCAACGTGTGGGCCGCGGGCGGCAACATGTACCTGATGGGTGAGCAGGGCCGGCCGCCGCTGCAGATAAGCGCGCCGCAGGCCGGACTGCACGCCGGGGCGGAAGCCGGCGCGGCCGCGATGATCGCGCACTATGCGCGCCAAGGCAGCGGTCAGGGGCAGCATATCGTGATCGACATGCAGGCCTGTGTTGTGTGGACGTTGATGAACGCGCAAGCGTTTCCGATCATGCATGGCGCCTCGATGACCCGCAACGGCGTTTTTTCCGGTGCGCTGCGCCTGGCGCGCAAGATGGTCTTCCGATGCGCCGACGGGCATATCTCGATGTTGCTTACAGGCGGCACCGCCGCCCCATCGATCAGCGCGCTGGTGCAATGGATGGACGAGAAGGGCTTTGCGGCGGACTGGATGAAGAAACAGAAGTGGTCGGCGTGGGCGCCGGGCGTGATCAGCGATGCGAGCGATTACGAAGTCGAGCAGATCCACGATATCGAGGATCGCGTCGAGCGCTTCTTCATCACCATGACCAAGCGCGAGATTTACGCCGGTGGGCTGAAGCGCCGCATACTGCTCTCGCCCGTCAACACGGTGGCGGAGATCGCGGCGGACGACCAGCTCCGTGCGCGAGAGTTTTTCGTTCCGGTTGCGCACGACATCGACGGCCCGGTTACCTTCACCTTTCCCGGCGCGTTCGCGAAGCTCTCCGCGACTGCTCTGGCCGCGCCCACGCCGGCGCCAAAACTCGGCGAGCATAATGAGCAGATCTATGGCGGGCTGCTGGGGCTGGCGGCGCACGAGCTTGCGATGCTGCGTGCGGTTGACGCTATCTGATTGCGGGAGCGGCGGCGTATGGCACCTTTTGCCCTCGACGGGATTCGCGTGCTGGATTTCACTTGGATCGCGGTCGGTCCAATTACCACCAAGTACCTGGCAGACAATGGCGCCGACGTGATCAAGATCGAATCCAGCACGCACATCGACGTGCTGCGCGCGGCGCCCCCATACGCGGACGGCAAGTTCGGAATCAACCGCAGCCAGTTCTTCGCCGATTACAACACTTCCAAAAGAGGCGTGACGCTGAATCTCAGCCATCCCAGGGCGCGCGAGCTGGTGATGCGCCTGGTGCCGTGGGCCGACATCGTGGTCGAAAACTTCACCCCCAAGGTGATGCGCGGGTGGGAAATGGACTACGAGCATCTGCGCCAGGTCAAGCCCGACATCATTATGCTGTCGAGCTGCCTGCAGGGACAGACTGGGCCGCAGGCGGCGATGCCCGGGTTTGGCCAGTTGATGGGCGCGCTGTCGGGCTTCTATTACGTCTCGGGCTACCCCGGCGGTGATCCGGCGCCGCCCTACGGCGCCTACACGGATTTCATCACGCCACGTCTGGCCGTGGCGGTGCTGGTGGCGGCGCTCGACTACCGCCGCCGCACAGGACAGGGACAGTACATCGACGTTTCCCAGTTTGAAGCGTCGCTGCATTTCCTTGCTCCCGCGTTGATCGATTACTTCGCCACCGGGCGCGTGCTCCAGGCGCAAGGCAATCGCAGCGAGCGTTACGCTCCGCATGGCGCATATCGATGCCGCGACGAACACGGCTCGGAGCGCTGGATTTCAATTGCCATCGGGGATGAAGCCCAATGGCAGGGCTTGCTCGGCGTACTGGGTAACCCGCGGTGCGAGGAACGCTTCGCCACGATGCTTGGGCGTTTGGAAAATCCTGATGCGCTCGACGATTTTGTCGGCGCCCAGGTGCGAGAGCGCGGCGCATGGGAGCTGACCGCGGCGCTGCAGGCGGTAGGCGTGGCGGCTTACCCTGTCCAGAGCTGCCTTGACCTGCATCAGGATGAAAACCTCGACGCCTTCGGCTTCTGGAATTGGCTTGAACACCAGGAGATGGGATCGGCGCCCTACATGGGCGTGGCGCATCGCCTGGACGCGACGCCCGGGCAATTGCGAAGTGCCGCGCCGGCTCTCGGTCAGCATACGGATGAAGTCCTGCAAGAGATGATGGGGTTGAGCGCGGAGGAAATAGCGCAACTGCGCAAGGACGGCGTGTTAATGTAACGTCGTATGCCCGACCACGCCGCAACCGCTATGATGATGAGAGAGGCTCCGGCCTCAAGCCCATACCCAGGAAGGAGCCCCGACCATTTCACCGCGTAAGCAGTTTGGACCGGCCAACAAGGGACACGCCGTCTGCGAGTTGCAGCGCTTAAAGTTTAGCTCGCCGGACGGAGTGCGCCTGGCGCGCGAGTTGTGGGAGATTCTGCGCCGCAAAAAAGGCTGCACGCTCAGCCGCTTGTATCGTTCCGCGAAGGACGACGCTTTGTGGCTCGCCTATTCCGAGTGGAGCAGTCTGGGGGAACTGGCGGGAGCGCGGCGCGAGGCTGCGCGCTCCCCGCTTAACCGGCGTCTGCATTCGACGCTCGGTGCGAGCAGCGAGCGGGCCTTCGAGCCGTTCGGGCCAGTGCACAGCGTTCACGGAGTCAATTTTGCATCGGCGCCGGCCGCGATGCTGATCGACTTCGAAGGAGAGATAGAGCAGCCGGAGGAAGCGTTGGCGTTTCTCGCGCAAGCGCCGGGATACATATCGCATATTCTGATGCATGAAGTGGGCAAGTCGGGAACGCTTGCGTGCCTGGCGCATTTCGATAGGGCGGATCACGCCGGGCAGGCGGCTCAGACGATGGCGGAGAAGGAGGCGTTGCGAGAGTTCAAGCCGGCTGCGGAGCTGTTCCTGGTGTGATGGTGCCTGCGTAGTGTTTGAAGTGTATCAATCGCCCTCGCTCTCTCCCGCGGTCGAGTGCGGGAACAGAATTGAATGCGGTACGAGCTGTTAGTCGCGTCTCGCTACCTGCGGTCGCGGCGCAAGTCCGCGTTTATTTCCATCACCACCTTTTTTACCGCAATCGGCGTGATGATCGGTGTGGCGGCGCTGACAATTACGATCGCTGTCATGAACGGGTTCGAGGCCAATCTGCGCAGCCGAATCCTCAGTCTTACTCCGCAAGTGCAGGTGGTGCGCTACGGAGCGATGTCGAACTACTCCGAGGTGCAGCAAGCGGCGGAAAAGATTCGGGGTGTCACCGGCGCGGACCCGTTCATAATCGGCCAGGGGATGCTGACTTCGAAGACGGCCGCGCGCGGCGTCGTGGTGCGGGGAATCGATCCGGCCAACCCGGCGGCAGTCTCCGACCTGCGGCGCTACCTGGAGCAGGGCAACCTGGCGAGCCTCAACCAGCCGCCCGCACCCGCCGCGAGTCCCGCGCCGGCCGCGAGTCCCGCAGCCGCACCGACACCGCTGGCCGGTTCGATCGCGATTGGCGAGATTGTCGCCGGCAAGTTGCACGTGCATCTGGGCGACGAGGTAAGATTGATCTCACCCATCTCGGTCAGCGGCGGCGAGATCAAGGCCACCAGCGCGCCGTTCCGCGTAAGCGCAATTTTTCTGTCCGGAGTGCAGTTTATCGACGAAACGGTGATCTTCATGGACCTTGCCCGCGCGCAGGCGTTCTTTGGCCGGCCGCGAGTGGTTGACGGCGTCCAGGTGCATCTCGCCAACCTCGACGACACGTGGCAGGTCACCAATGAATTGCGAAAGATCTTTCCCTTCCCGCCCTACCGCGTGCGCAACTGGATCGAAATAAACCTGGCGGCGTCGGCCGGCTTTGCGATGCTCAAGCGGGTTTACAGCCTCGTGCTGATGCTGCTGATCGCGGTGGCGGCCTTCAACCTGGTGGCGATGCTGATCATGGTAGTGATGGAGAAGCGCAAGGACATCGCGATCCTGATGACGATGGGCGCGACGCGTGGTGCAGTGCGCCTGATCTTCATTATCAAGGGGCTAATCGTGGGTGCGATCGGCACAATCGCGGGGCTGGTGCTGGGCACCGCCGGATGCTTTACCCTGGCTCACTATCACTTCATCCATATACCGCGCGAAATATATGGCATCTCCACCTTGCCTGTCGCGGCTTCTCCGGCCGCGTTCGCATGGGTGGCGCTGGCAGCGATGCTGCTGTGTTTCGTTGCCGCACTTTACCCGGCGCGGCAGGCCTCCAAGCAGTTGCCGGTCGAGGTTATTCGCTGGGAGTAATACCCATTCGCAGGCGAGGCGCCTGCGCGCCGCCCGACCGATACTGCCACGGCCACCGCCTGGCGCGGCGGTAGGCTAGTCGCGGGGCGGGGCCAAATCGGGCCGGCCCTTGCTCGCAACCTTGGACTTGCGAATCACCAGCGTCTCATGACCCCGCACCTTGATGGTGCGCGCGGGTTCTGACGACGGTGCCTTGCTCATCATCCGCTCGTCCCTGAAGCGGGCTCCGGGTCCGCCGCCGCGTTTGCGGCGCCAATTGCTGAGCTCTTTGGAAAGTTTGGAGGCCAGATCGCTGTCGCCTACCTGGGCCTCGGCGTCTAGCGCTTCGCTATCCGCAGGATTGTTGGACGTCTCTTGGGAACTCATCTAGCTCCCTTCTCCCTGAGGCAAAATTACCCACCGGTCCATGAACTTATATGGATCCGGTTGGGTTCGGCTTAGGTTTTTCAGTTCTATTCTGGAAGGCCAAAAATTTCTTACGCGAGTTCTACGCTATCCTGCTTAGGATAAAAGACTGGAGAGTCGGAATGGTTAGGATGGCTCTTGCCTGTTCGGGATGTCCCCGGCTGATACTTGTAGCTTACACCAAACGCCTTACTGTTGGAAGATACTCTGCATCCGCAGTGCAAGGCCCAAATCGCCCGCGATCCGCAGCCGGCCGCTCATGAAGAGCATCTGGCCATTGGCCTTGCCGGTGCTCATGTCCACATAATCCTGAGACGCCATCGAAATTGTGATATTGGGAGACGGGTGAGATCCTTCCTTAACATCGCAGGTTTCGTTCTTGATCGTCACAAACCATTTGCCGCCGCCATCGCCGGACAGATCGAACTGGTAAACCGCATCCAATCCCTTGGCGGCGTCCTTGTTGAACTGGGCAGGCATCTGCGCGAAGACCTCTTTGCACGTGGTAGGTACTGCGTCCGCCATTGTCGCTCCTCCTGCTACCAGTCTGACAAAAACACAGTGACGATGAAGGCAATGTAAGCGCCGCATCTGAATTTTGTCAACAGTTTAATCGAATGATTAACAACTTTTCTTTGGTGCATTGTGACCTCAACTGCGTTGTGATCCGCCGCAGACAGCGTTCCTTGGCCTCTGATTCTTTTTGACACATAAACAAACAAGCTTCCGCTGTCGCCGCACATCGTTTGAAACAGCCAGCCGTACTCTCTAGAATTCCGATCCGGTTGATAGCTATGGCGCTTAGGAAAGTCACTTTATTTGACCATCGCGGCCTCGGAATCGAACCCGTCGACGAAGAGGGGCAGGCTAAGCCCGCCGTGCTCGGCGTGCGATGGGTAAATCCCGACACGCTGGAAACGATCTATCTGCGCGGCGGCAAACGCACCGATCCCAAGGGGCAGGTGCTGTCCGAAATAAAGCCGACGCTGCACTGGCCGAAGGTGCGCGTTCAGGGACATAGCGAATCCGACGTGGGAAGCTAGGTTGGGTATCAGCGCCCTCGGCGGGCTCCGAATCCTGGATCTCACCGATCTAAGTGGCGCGCTGGCCGGACGGCTGCTCGCTGACATGGGCGCCGACGCGATCAAGGTGGAACCGCCCGGCGGTGACCCGACACGTCGCATCGGCCCATTCGTCGAGGACCAGCCGCATCCCGACCGCAGCCTGCCGTTTTGGTTCTACAATCTCAACAAGCGCGCCGTGACGCTGGATTACCAACATGCGCGCGGCGCCGATCTGTTCATGCGGCTGGTGGAATCGGCCGACGTGGTGATCGAGAGCTTCGAACCCGGCCACCTCGAACATTTGGGCCTGGAATGGGAGCGTCTGCGCGAGCGCAATCCGGCGCTGATCCTGTGTTCGATCGCGCCCTTCGGTCAGACCGGTCCCTGGAGCGATTTCGCCGCCGACGACACGGTGCTCGCCGCGTTGTCGGGAATGCTCTACGTAAACGGATATCCGAACCAACCTCCGGTGCGGCCCTTGGGTCTGCAGGCTTATCACTGCGCCGGCTACTACGGCGCTATCTCGATCATGTGTGCGCTGTTTGCGCGCACGCGCTCGGGGCGCGGCCAATGGATCGACCTGAGCATCCAGGAAGCAGCCGCGTGCGGCGTCGAGCACGTGGCGCCAAGTTACTTCGGGATGGATCAGATCGCGCGGCGGCGCGGCACGCTGCACTGGGCTGGGGGATTCAGGTTGGGGCGGTGCCGCGACGGCTGGATCATGCACAGCACCAGCGGCGATTGGACGACCCTTCTCGAATGGGTTAAAGGCGACGGGGCCGCGCAGGATCTGAGCGAGCCGCAGTGGTCGGACGCGGCATACCGGCGCGCCAACGCGCCGCATCTGTTCGACGTGCTCGACCAATGGGTCGCGGATAAAGCCCGCGAAGAGATTGCCGAGCGCGCGCAGACCCTGCGGCTGCCCTATGCGATCCCGCGATCGATCAACGATCTCCCCCGTGACGAGCAACTGCGCGCGCGCAATTATTTTATCGAAGTGGAGCATCCGGAATTGGGACGCAAGTTTCTCTATCCCGGTGCTCCACACCTGTTTTCCGGGACGCCCTGGCGCCTGTACCGGCGCCCGCCCCTGATTGGCGAACATACCAAGGAGGTCTTGTCCGGCGACCTTGGCCTGTCGGTCGAAGTGCTGTCTGTCCTGCGCGCGGAGGGAGTCTGTTAAGGTGACGCTGCCGCTGGAGGGGATTCGAGTACTCGACTTCACCTGGGTGGTGGCTGGTCCCGCGGCAACTCGGGTTCTCGCGGACCAGGGCGCCGAGGTGATCAAGGTCGAACGGAAGGTGAGCGAGTTCGTGATTGGCACCCGCCGCGCCGGCTTGATGGCGGACCTTAACCGCAACAAGCGTTCGATCGCGATCAATATGGCAGTACCAGCCGGTATTGAGCTGGCGCATCGGCTGGTCAAGGCCAGCGATATCGTGGTGGACAATTTTTCCGCCCGGGTGATGCGAGAATGGGGGATGGACTACCAGAGCCTGATCAAGATCAAGCCCGAGATCATCTGTCTGAGTATGTCCGGTTTCGGCCACACCGGGCCGCGCACCAACTTCGTCAGCTACGGGCCGACCCTGCAGGCGCTCAGCGGCTTCACGATGCAGATGGAGGACGAGCAGGGCCGCCCGGCCGGATTCGGCTACTCCTACGCCGACATGGCGGGCGGCTATTCAGGCGCACTGGCGGCGTTGATCGCATTGTGGCATCGGCGGCGTACCGGTGATGGCCAATTCGTGGACGTGGCGCAATTCGAAGCGCTGGTGAGTGTGATCGGCCCCTCGATGCTGGATCTCACGGTCAACGGCCGCGAGCAGCAGCCGCCGCGATGGAACTCGCAGGAAGCTCCAGCGGCGCCTCACGGAGTTTACCGATGCCGTCCCGACGGCGAAGACACGGATCGATGGCTGGCGATCTCGGTGCGTTCGCACAGCGACTGGCGCCGTTTCGTCTCCGCGATCGGCTCACCGCAATGGGCTTCGGACCCGAGGTTTCGCACCCTGTTCCTGCGCATGCAAAACCGCGACGCGCTCGATCATCATATCGCGCAATGGACCGCTGAGCAGGACGGGTGGCGGGCCATGCGCCTACTGCAAAAGGCGTCAGTCGCCGCCGCCGTGGTGTCCAACGCGGAAGATCTGTGCAAGCGCGACCCGCAGCTTGCGGCGCGCAACTTCTGGCCCGCCGTCGGTCTGCCCGGCGTCGGCCAGACCCATTTCAGCAACGTTCCTTTTCGACTTTCCGAGACTTCAGGGTCGGTTCGCTTTCCCGCTCCCGAAACGGAACAGGACCGCGATTGGGTGCTGGTTAACGTGCTGGGACTGGAGCGGGGCGAGCGCGAGGCCCTTCTCGCGGCCGGTGCCATCTACCCGGATTGATCCGCCTGATTGAGGCGCGGGGATTAGCCGTCTCGCTTTGCCCCGAGGATGGATGCTATAAAAATGGTCCGATAAGAGGCAGGCCAGCCGTTGTCGTCGGGGTGTAGCTCAGCCTGGCCAGAGCACTGCGTTCGGGACGCAGGAGTCGCTGGTTCAAATCCAGTCACCCCGACCATCCTTTAACCGGTGCCGGGAAAATTCTGATTCGAATATCGGCAATCGCATTGGCGTCCTGATCTTGCCTCGATCTCGCGGTTTGTTGTCGGATGGATATCGCATGCAAACGCTCGTTTCGCTTCTGGTCCTGCTCGCAGCCTACCTGATCGGCTCCATTCCGGTCGGTGTCCTTGTCGGCAAAGCTTTTGGTTTCGATCCGCGCGCGGTCGGCTCGCATAACATCGGGATGACCAACGTGGGGCGGGTGGGCGGCAAAACCGCCGCTGCGCTGACTTTCGTCGGCGACCTGCTCAAGGGACTCGCGCCGATTCTGATCGGGAAAGCCTTGAATGTCAGTGACGCCGGGCTTGGGTTGATCGCGCTGGCCACGCTGCTGGGGGCCGTTTATTCGGTTTTCCTGGGATTCTCGGGCGGGCGCGGGGTGGCCGCCGCATTTGGTATCTGGATCGGCCTGGCGCCGACGTCGGTGGCGGTCGTCCTGCTGGCGGTGTTCCTGGTGGTGCTGGCAATCTCACGGATCGTGTCGCTGGCTTCAATCGCAGCCGCCTTCGCCCTGCCGATCGCGGTTGCGCTGTGTTCGTACGAACAGTTCTTCATCGTGTCCCTGCTGATGACGGCGCTCGTGCTGTGGCGTCATCGGGAAAATATCGGCCGGCTGGCGGCCGGTCGCGAGCCTGCGTTGGGACGCGGCGGTCGGGAATCGACGGCTTAGAGGCCTGCGGAAAAGGCATTCGCCTGCATTTTGACCATCGCAGCGAGGTCGTGGAGTGGCCCACCCCCTCATTTCGTGGCATCGAGATTGCGACCTGCAGCGTGCACGCCGCCGTGTGGATAAATGCCGTTTGACTGCGATAGAATACTGGTGAGGCTACACCTATACTCCTTTGAGCCGTCACGGTATTCCGGCCGGGAGGATTTGGGGGGCTGAGACGCGGTAAAGGAAGTTCTATGAAGAAAGTCGAGGCGATCATCAAGCCGTTCAAGCTCGACGAGGTTAAGGAAGCGCTTTCAAGTATCGGGGTGCAGGGGCTGACCGTTAGCGAGGTGAAGGGATTCGGCCGCCAGAAGGGTCACACCGAGCTTTACCGCGGCGCCGAGTATGTGGTGGACTTTCTGCCCAAGGTCAAGCTTGAAATCATCGTCGGCGACGATTTGACGGCGCAGGTGGTCGAAACGATCGAGCGCGCCGCGCGTACCGGGCGTATCGGGGATGGCAAGATTTTCGTAATGCCGATGGAAGAAGTGGTCAGAATCAGGACCGGCGAGCGCGGTCCCAACGCGATCTGATCCCCCTTTTGATTCTCTAAGCGATTTTACTTTTCTTTCGCGTTCTAGCTGACATTATCCCGTGCGACAAAGCCCTGTGCGCCTTTGTCGGGCCCGTCAGTGACCTCTATTTGAGCGCCCTCGGAATCCTCCGAGATGATGCGCACCGGGGTATTGTTGTCCAATTCCTTGGTGACGAAACCTTCACCCAGCCCGCCCAGCATGCCCATCGTACCGCCCTGCTTTTTGAGGTCTTTGATTTTTTCGAAGGTCGCCTCGTCGTGGTAGAGCCGTACGGTATGTTGACCCGGGCTGGCGACCACCCGATGGCTGCATCCCACCGCCAGCATTGCCGCCGCCAAGGCCATTCCAATCGCCAAGCGCCTGCTCTTCATATCACCTCCGCCGCGTCGGGCCTCCCGAGCGCCTCAGCGGACAATGGTCGACGCCATCTTCGCAGAGCAAGGCGTTGCGCCGCAATCAGATCGGCCGGCGGGGGCAGTCGAGCGCACCCGCTCCATGATGAAAGCCATGATGGAACCCTATGTGTGCGCGTGATAAAAAAGCATCAGCGCGACCCCGCTGCGACACCAACTTGCGATGCGAATTGGACTAATCGCCGACACCCATATTCCTGAAGCCTGCGACCGGCTGCCCGAGGCCGTTTTGGAGGCCTTCCATGAGGTGGACCTGGTGATGCATGCCGGCGACGTTTACGTAAACAGCGTAATCGACGAACTAGCAGGCATCGCGCCGGTGCTGGTGGCGATTGGTAACGGCGACGAAGGCAGCGAGTACCATCGCCATCGGCTGGAGCCCGACGAACGAATCCGCGAAGCCCACCTGCTGGAAGTGGAGGGGTTGCGGGTGGGCCTGGCCCATGAACTGCCCACCCCGGATGAAACTCCGGGCCGCGCTTTCGACAATGCGATGAAGCGCCATTTTGGCGGCCCGGTCGATATCCTCGTGCAAGGCCACAGTCATGTCGAAGGCACGCGGCGCTTTGGCGCCACGCTGGTGGTCAATCCCGGCAGCGCCACTTTGCCGCACAACCTGGAGGATCGGCCAGGCACGGTGGCGATTCTGGAAATCCGCTCCGGCGGCCGCTTTTCCGTTGAGATTATCGATTTGGCGCGCTTTGACGCCGGCAGCCGGAACAAAATGGAACAGCGCTAGATTTTTTCCCGCCCGGCCGCGATGTACACTGCTTCGATGAATCGCGCCGGGCTTTCCTGGATAGCATAACCCGGTTTCTAAATTTGCGGCGCCCCGGCGTGAAGATTTCACTCACCGGGGCCCATTAACTTTTGAGGGAACAGTTTTGTCTCAGCAACAAGGAGCCGCAGTCCCAGCCGAACGCAAGGTCTCGATGGAAAAGCTGGTCAACCTGTGCAAACGCCGCGGTTTGATCTTTCCTTCCAGCGACATCTACGGCGGGCTGGGTTCGACCTGGGACTACGGACCGCTTGGGGTAGAACTCAAGCGCAACGTCAAGGAGGCGTGGTGGAGTCAGATGGTGCGCCGGCGCTCGGACGTGCTCGGACTCGACGCCGCCATCCTGATGCATCCGCGCACCTGGGAGGCCTCGGGCCACCTGCAAAGCTTCACCGACCCGCTGGTGGACTGCAAAAGCTGCAAGCAGCGCTTCCGCGCGGACCATCTGCACAGCAACCGCTGTCCCGCGTGCGGCGGCGAACTGACCGAATCGCGGCAGTTCAACCTGATGTTCAAGACGTTCATGGGCCCGGTGGAGGACACCGCCAGCACGGTTTATCTGCGTCCGGAAACGGCGCAGGGAATTTTCGTCAACTTTCCCAACATAGTGGATACGCAGCGCGTCAAGCTGCCGTTCGGGGTCGCGCAGATCGGCAAATCCTTTCGCAACGAGATCACGCCGGGAAACTTTATCTTTCGCACGCGCGAGTTCGAGCAGATGGAGATGGAGTTTTTCGTCAAGCCCGATGAGGGCGAGGAAGCTAAATGGTTCGAATACTGGCTCGAACAGCGCTTCGGCTGGTACGTCAAATTCGGCATCAACGCGGACCATCTGCGCCTGCGCCCGCATGAGAAGGACGAGCTGTCGCATTACTCCCGCGGCACCACCGATATCGAATTCCTCTATCCGTTTGGCTGGGGCGAGTTGGAGGGCGTGGCCAAGCGCGGCAGCTACGACCTCGATCGTCACGCCGAGTTCAGCGGCAAAGACCTGACCTACTTCGAAGAAGAGACCCGTTCGCGCTTCCGCCCGTGGGTGATTGAGCCCGCCGCCGGTGTGGACCGCGCCTTGCTTGCGTTCCTGCTCGATTCGTACGACGAGGACGTGGTAGAAAACGAAGAGCGGATCGTGCTGCGCCTTGACCCGCGCCTTGCGCCGGTCAAGGCCGCGGTCTTTCCCCTGCTGCGAAAGGGCGGCCAACCTGAAAAGGCCCAGGAGGTTTTGCGGATGCTGCAGAGCCGATTCATGGTTGCCTACGATCAGGCCGGCTCAATCGGACGCCGCTACCGCCGCCATGATGAAGTCGGCACTCCGTTCGGTATCACCATCGACCACAAGACCATGGAAGACGACACGGTGACGTTGCGCGACCGCGATTCCACGGTCCAGGATCGAATTGCGATTGGCGCTTTAGCGCGCGAGCTGGAAGAGCGGATCGGCTGGCAAAAATGAGGCGCGTGCAAGTAGCGCAAAATTTCAAATCCAGCGGCTTGCGGCACGAGCGCAGCGGCGATACCTTTTGAATAATTAGCGTTGCTAAACCGCTAGCAACTTCTTTTAAGGAGATTTTATACATGGCGCGCGTGCATCCTGACCTTTACTTTTTCGGTGGGGGAACGGCCGAAGGCCGGGCCGCGATGCGCGAACTGCTGGGCGGCAAAGGGGCCAACCTGGCGGAAATGGCGTCGTTGAAGCTCCCGGTGCCGCCCGGCTTCACTATCTCGACCCGGGTCTGCACCTACTACTACGAGCATCGGGAGAGTTATCCCAAGAGCCTCGATACCGCCGTGGACAAGGCCATCGTGCGGGTGGAAAAGCTGCTCGGACGCAAGTTCGGCGATCCGGTCAATCCGCTGCTGGTGTCGGTGCGCTCGGGCGCGCGCGTGTCGATGCCGGGCATGATGGACACCGTTCTGAATCTGGGGCTCACCGACGAAACCGTCAAGGGGCTGGAGGCGGCCAGCAACAATCCGCGCTTTGCCTGGGATTCCTACCGGCGTTTTTGCCAGATGTACGGCGACGTCGTCTTGAAGCTCAAGCCCGAGAACAAAAACGACATCGATCCATTCGAGGAAATCATCGAACGCAAGAAGGAGCAGCGCGGCGTCAAAGCCGACCTCGAACTGTCGGTTGACGACCTGCACGAGCTGGTCGGCGAGTTTCGCGATTTAATTCGCGCGCGCGTGGGGCATGACCTGCCGCAGGATCCGTACGAGCAACTGTGGCAAGCTATCGGCGCGGTGTTCGGCTCATGGCAGAACGATCGCGCGATTACTTACCGCAAGATCAATAACATCCCCGACGATTGGGGCACCGCGGTGACGGTGCAGTCGATGGTGTTCGGCAACCTGGGTGAGGATTGCGCCACCGGCGTCGCGTTCACGCGCGACCCCGCCACCGGCGAGAAAGGGATCTACGGCGAATACCTGCCCAACGCGCAAGGCGAGGACGTGGTCGCCGGCATCCGCACGCCGCTGCAGATAAGCGTGGCCAACGGACGCAAATGGGCAGAGCGCAACGGCATCGGCGAGGAAGAGCGCAAGACCACCCATCCGACGCTGGAGGAAAGCTTTCCGCAAGTGTTTCGCGAACTGCTCAAGACCGCGCACAACCTCGAGCACCATTTCAAGGACATGCAGGACCTCGAGTTCACGATCGAGCGCGGCCGACTGTTCATGTTGCAGACCCGCAACGGAAAGCGCACCGCGGAGGCCGCCGTCCGCACCGCGGTGGAGATGGTGGGGGAGCGGCTAATCGATCGGCGCACCGCGCTGATGCGTGTGGAGCCGGTCCAACTCGAGCAGCTGCTCCATCCGCGGCTTGATCCCAACGCGCGCAAGGAGGTGTTGGCGCGCGGACTGCCCGCCTCGCCCGGCGCGGTGGCCGGCGAGGTTGTGTTTTCGGCCGATGAAGCGGTCACGGTCGCCGGCGCAGGCCGCAAGACCATCCTGGTGCGGGTCGAGACTTCGCCCGAGGACATCCACGGGATGCAGGTTGCTGAAGGCATTTTGACGGCGCGCGGCGGGATGACCAGTCATGCCGCCGTGGTGGCCCGCGGAATGGGCAAATGCTGCGTCGCGGGATGCGGCGAGCTGCGCATCGATTACGCCGCCGGCACCATGGCCGCCAACGGACGGGTGATTCGGCGCGGCGAATACCTGACCCTGGACGGCTCCACCGGCGAAGTGATCGCGGGGCTGGTGCCAACGGTGGAAGCCGCGATGTCGTCCGCGTTCAAGAAGTTCATGAGTTGGGCCGACGCCGAGCGCAAGCTGGGCGTGCGCGCCAACGCCGACACCCCACACGACGCCGAGGTGGCGCGCGCCTTCGGCGCCGAAGGAATCGGGCTGTGCCGCACCGAGCACATGTTCTTCAACGAGGACCGCATCACCGCGGTGCGCGAGATGATCCTAGCGGAGAGCGCGGAGCAGCGCGCGCTTGCGCTGGAGAAGATCCTGCCGATGCAGCGCGGCGATTTCGTGGGCATTCTGCGCGCGATGGCCGGTCTGCCGGTGACGATCAGATTGCTGGACCCGCCGCTGCACGAATTTCTGCCCAAGGGCGAGGTTGAAATACACGAACTCGCCACCAAGATGGGCGTGCCGTACGAGCAACTGAAGCAGAACTGCGATCGGTTGTTTGAATTCAACCCGATGCTGGGTCATCGCGGCTCGCGCCTGGGTATCACTTACCCGGAAATTTACAAGGCGCAGGCCCGCGCGATTCTGGAGGCTGCCGCGGAGCTGAAAAAGGAAGGCGTCAAAGCGATCCCCGAGATCATGCTGCCGCTCATCGGCGACCGGCGCGAATTCGATATCCTGGCCGGCGAGATCCGCGAAGTGGCCCGCCAGGTGCTGAGCGACGGCGCGCGCAACCTGAAGTTCACCGTCGGCACCATGATCGAGCTGCCGCGCGCCTGTCTTCTGGCCAACGAGATCGGCGCGTCGGCGGAGTTCTTCTCCTTCGGCACCAACGACCTCACGCAGATGACCTACGGGCTTTCGCGCGACGACTCGGTCAAGTTCCTCGATGTCTATCTGGCGCGGGGAATTTACAAGCGCGATCCATTCCAGGGACTGGACGCCAGCGGAGTTGGTGACTTGATGCGGATCGCGATCGACCGTGGCCGCAAGGCCAACAAGTCGCTCAAGCTCGGCATCTGCGGCGAGCACGGCGGCGACCCCGACAGCGTCAAGCAGTGCCATCGCCTCGGGTTGGATTACGTCTCCTGCTCGCCGTTCAGGGTGCCGGTAGCTCGTCTCGCCGCAGCCCAGGCCGCGATCGAATCGAGCAAGAAAACCCGCGAGTTTAAAGACGTCTGACGCGGGTGATTTTTGCCTCGTCCGCACCCGGAGCGAGGGTTGCTTAGAGTGCCCAAGCCGCGGGGGCGAACTTATTCGCGGCCGTGGCGGAGTGTCACTTCAGTCGCCGGCGGGAGGTGCGGACTTTACCGGACTCGGGACCAACGCTTCGAAGCGCGGATCGGAGCGCAGCGGATCGGTGGCCGCTTCCTTGCGCAGATGCACCATGTAGTCGGACCGCTCCTCGTAGGCGCGGCGCAGCCAGTGAAAAGCCTGCTCGATGTCGCGCAGGCCTGTGTGGATCGCTCCCGAGTAGAACGCCGGCACGTAGGTCTTGCGCGCCAGCTTCTCCAGGACGGCGAGCATCTGCCGCGCCTCGGCTTTCTTGCCCGCCATCGCGTACGCGTATCCCAGTTGCATCGTCATCGCCGGGCTCTCACCGGATAGTTCGCGCGCCTTCTTCAGGTCCGCGATCGCCTGCCGATGCATTCCCTTCTGCGAGTATGCGCGGCCCAGATTGAAATAGGCGAGGACGAAACCGGGCTCCATCGCCAATACCTCTTTGGACTCCTCGATTACGAGGTCGTATTGGCGCTCGAAGTAAAGCAGCGAGGCCAACGTCGTGCGCAATCGAAGCGAGAGCGGATCCAGCTGCAGGGCGCGCTTGATTTCGCCGATCGATTCCTCCAGGCGATCGATCGTTTCCAGGTAGTATGAATACCACTGCCGCGCCGGAGCATAGGCCGGATTCAACTCGAGTGCGCACCTGAGCGAACGCTCTGCGGCCGGCCAATCCCAGTCGTACCACAGTTGGATATATCCCAGTGACGCATGGCCCTCGCCCAGCGTCGGATCGAGTTCGATCGCGCGGCGCGCCGCGGCTTTGGCCTTGGGCATTACGTCATTGGGCGCCGCCATCCCCAGACGCACCGAGGCGAGCAGCGCGTAGCAGTCGGCCAGGCCGGCGTGCGCGGGAGCGTAACCCGGGTCGCCCTTGATGGTCTCCTCGAAGCAGCGTATCGCTCGCCGCACGCCGTCGACGTTGCGCCGATTCCAGAAGTAACGCCCGCGGAGATATGAGTTGTACGCCTCCGGGTCCACCGGGGCGGCGTGTCCGGCCGGCGCGCGCTCCGCGATGGACACACCCACGGCAATTTCATTGGCAATCGAACGGGCGACCTCGGTCTGAAGCGCGAAGATGTCGCTCAGATCGCGATCGTAGCTTTTGCTCCACAGGTTGGTCTGCTGCGCGCCGCTGATCAGGGCTACCGTGATACGAACGCGCTCCTGGACCCGCCGCACGCTGCCGTCCAGGAAATATTTAACGCCCAGTTCCCGCGCGATCTGGTTAAGGCCCTTGCCGCTGCGCTTGTATTGCATTGCGGTGTGCCGCGCGATCACGCCCAGACGATCGGGCGCCAGGCGGCTCAGTTGCGCGATGAATTCCTCGGTAAGTCCATCGCTGAAGTATTCCTGGTCGGGGTCGCCGCTCAGGTTGGTCAGCGGAAGGACGGCCAGCATCGGAATCTGACCATGCCCGGCGCCGGAGGTTGGAACCGCGCCGGGCTGTCCCCGCTGCCACCACGCGTCAAGTTCGGACTGGTAGGCGTAGATGCTGGCGAGCCGGTTGTGCAGTTTGCGATGAATCGGGAGACCCTCTTCCCTTTCCCAACGCTGAACCGTGCGCACGTCGCGTTGGAAATGAGCGGCGATTTCCTTCCACGAATCGAACCGCTTTCCGGATGGCAGAGAAGGTTGCTGATTCTCGCTCATTGCATTTTGAGCCGCAACATAAACGGAGAGCGGAAAATAACAAATAGCTGGTGTGGAACGCCAGATCTGAGCGGATCTGATCTGTAATGAACTGATAAGCTAATGCGCATCCAATGATTGGAATGGCAGACGCGGGCTGCTTCAGGACGCCAACGCAAAGTACGGCGCAACGCTAGCCGTAGTAGTCCTCGACCGAGACACCCGTCACGTCGATACTCTGCACCTGGTTGTTGCGGAAAATCTTGAAGGTCAGGGTATCGCCCGGCTGGCGGCTCCACAGCGCGGTGTAGAAGCCCTTGCGTTCCTTGATGCCGCGGCCATCGACCTCCAGCACCACATCGCCCGGCCGCAGCCCGGCTTTATCGCTGGGGCCGCCCGGCATTACACCCGCAATCACCACGTGGTCGCGCAGCGTGTATGACAGCACGCCCAGCCAAGGACGCGGCCCGACGCTGGTGCGCCGGCCATGACTGAGCAGTTCGTCGCGCGCATTGAGAAAGCATTCGCTCGGAACGGCCAGCACCGAGCGGCCAATTTCCGCCAAACTTAGATATGACAGTCCCAGCATCTGTGCCTTGCTGTTGCACACAGGCCCGCCGCCGACCCCGAAGTTCATCGCGGAGGCCATGATGCAGCGCTCCAACTGGTACTCCCACACGGCGTCGAACGCTCCCAGGTAGGTGATGATACCCGAGTCGGCGCGGCGCTCTTCGTTTCCCGCCGCCGTTACCACGAACACGTCTTCGCCCAGCGCCGCGTTGGCCGAAGACGTGAGCAGCAAATGCGGATGCGGGCCCCGTCCGTCGACGCGCACCAGCCCCAATCCACTGGTGTAATCCTGCGCCAGTACCCATCCCTGGCGCTGCTCGCCGTTACTTAAGGTGACGATCAGGCTCTGGGCGCCCATCAATGCGTAGTTGACGGTCAGGACCAACCCCGCCGGGTCGACCATTACACCGCCCGCCCGCCGCTCTGTGCCAAGGCCCACCGCCGCCGAGGGATGGCTGGCAGGCACCTGTGAGTGAATCCCGACCGTGGCTTGCGAGGCCCGTTCGAGTAAAGGCAAAGATGCGTTCAACCTACTCTCTCCGTCGAGTTAGGCTAGGCAGGCTTTGAAGCGACTTGCAAGCACAAAGAACCGGCTGGCGAGACGCTCGCCAGCCGGCAATGACAAATGCTTTGGTTAGAGGAAAACGAACGGATCAGTGCGCGGATGGACTGGCCTTGGCGCCGGAGGGCGCAGCCTGAGCTTCCGGCGTTTGCGCGGCGCGCATGGTCAGTAGTTGCACCGCGGAGCCGAGATCCAGCTCGCTATATTTGCGATCGGAATACAGCTCGTTGAGCCGCTTCACCACGTCCTCAGGCTGTTGATCGGAGATCGCCAACTCACGCGAGAGTTGATGGATGATCTTCTTTGCACCCTTCCATCGAAACAGGTCTGCGGCAACCACCAGGTTGTCGAGCTTGCCGACGCTGACGTTCATCGCGTCGCTGTAGCCATCAACATAGCCCTGCTTCTCAGAGGCGCCGAGTTTGTTCCAAAATGATCCGTTGTGATCAAGACTTTGCGCGGCCAGCCCCAACCCGCAACTCAACATAAATCCCAACACCACGCCAACGGCAAATTTCTTCATCCGCCACGCCCCTCCTGGGCGCAACACACATTTTAGTATCAAAAAGCTAACTTGGTATCAAGAGTTTTTGTGGGTTTTCTTAATGCAATGGTTGCGATTTTCAGGGATCGGGCTCTCCTTGAGCAGCCACACCCGTTGAATATGCCGCTGCCCCGCTGGATTATTAGGACGACGTCGCCTGTGAATTGGTTTACATGTCCATCGAGAACCAGATCCTGGATTTTATCCATCGTCCCGACTCCGGCCGGTTCGAAGAGCTGGCGAAGGCGCTGTTCGCTTATCAATTTAACCACGTCGAGCCGTATCGCGAATTTTGCCGCTGCTGGGGCGGCTCGCCGGCCAGCGTAAAGACAGTCGCCGACATTACGCCGGTCAGCACCGCGGCGTTCAAGTACGTAAAGTTCTGCGCGGGCCTGCCGCAGCGCATCTTTCGTACCAGCGGCACCACACATGGACGTGACCGGCGCGGGGAACATTTCATGCCTGGCGTTCAGCTCTACCGCGCCTCTGCGCTTGCACACCTGGAGCGGATGATGTTCCCCGACCGATGCCGCCCCTGGATGCTGGCGTTGCATCCGGTCGCAGATCGAATGCCGGAATCCTCGCTCAGTCAGATGATTAGCTGGTGCATCGAAAGTTTTGGCGGGGCGCGGTCGCTATGTTGCGCCACGCCGCAACAGGTTGATTCCCGGGCGGCCTTCGACTTTCTGCGCGAGGCCGAAGCCGCAGCCGAGCCTATTTGTATCCTGGGCACGACGGCCGCCTTGTCAGCGATCTTCGACTACCTACGCGTCATCGGCGCGCGACTGCGCCTTGCCGCCGATTCGCGCGTGATGGACACCGGCGGTCCCAAGGGGCAGAGCAAACCGCTGACGCAGGCAGAGGTTCGCGCGATGGCGCAGCAATACCTCGGGATTTCATCGCCCTGGGTCATCAACGAATACGGGATGACAGAGCTTAGCTCGCAGCTTTATGACGCGACGCCGGTCAATTGTCCCGGCGCATCCGAAGGCGTCGAAAGAGTCAAAGTCGCTCCGCCGTGGTTGAAAGTTATTGCCCGGGACCCGGCAAGCCTGCGCCCGGTTGGTCCACAAGAGATCGGGTTGCTTTCGTTCTTCGATCTGGCCAACGCGGGTTCGGTATCGGCGCTGCTCACCGAGGATTTGGGTGTGGTGAATGCCGACGGAACGGTGCGCGTATTGGGGCGGCTTATAGGATCGGATCCAAGAGGATGCGCACTGGGTATCGAGCAGTTCGCAAAGGGATACGCACACCCTCGCCCGCTTGTTCGCCAGGGAGATGCGACAGATTCAGGAATAAAAAAAAGCGCACTTCTTTCCGGCGCCCTCTCGCCGACCGGTGTGAGGGTTGGGATCGGGGTAGCTTCTCCGCCAACAAATTCTTCAAGCTTGGGGCAGACTTCAGCCAAACCGGAATTCATCAAGGGTATCGCAGCGCGATTGCGTGCGCAGGCGGACCGTAAGCTCGCGCCGCAATGTGCCGCCGAGGCGCTCGCGCACGCATGCGCTCGATGGCGCGATCCGGATTTTGGCGGACGCTCCTCTGTGCTGGCGGCCAGCGGGGCCGCGACAGGTCAGAGTCGAGCGCTGCTCGATGCGTCGCTGGACGCGCTGCTGGCTGGCTTCACACCCGAGGCAATCCTCGATCTTGTCCGCCGGCTCGGCGTACGTGACCGCCTGATCGGCTTCATCATGCCGGGCAATGTGATGGGTGCGGGTCTCCACGAACTGGTTCAGGCGCTGTCCGCCGGCGCGTGCGCGCTGGTCAAGCCGTCAATTGCCGAGCCGCTGTTCTTCGCGGAGTTTCAGCGCACCTTGCAGGCAATTGATTCCGGCGTCGCGGCGCGAATGCACGTGGCGCGGTGGGACAGGTCCGCTCACGAATCGACGATTGCGATGGCCCAGGCCTGCGATCGAATCGTGGCCTTCGGCGAAGACGATAGCATCACCGCAATAGCTGCGCTCGCCGGTTCCAAGATGGTCGGGTTTGGCAGCCGATCGAGCGGAGCATTGCTGTCGCGCGAAGCGATAGTGGGGGCGCAGACGCAAACTCTGGCCGCGGCGCTGGCGCGCGACGCATGTCTGTTCGATCAACGCGGATGTCTCTCACTCAATCACATTGTCGTTGAGGCACGATCCTTTTCGGATGCACGGGACTTCGCAGAATTGCTGGCCGGCGCGATGGCGGCGTCGGCGCGGTCGATACCTGCCGCTGCCACCGCACCGATTTCCGAAGCGGCCGCCGCTCGCGCGGCGCGGGAGGATGCTCGATGGCGCCGAAGCGGCGGCGCGCCGGTTGCGATGTGGGAAGGAACGGGCCTGGAGTGGACGGTCATTTTCGATCCCGAGGCTGGCTTTGAGCCTTCGCCCCTGTGCCGCACGGTTTGCGTCAGCATGATTGCGAATGAAAGCGAGTTGCGCGGGCGCCTGGCCGGCGCCGCCGGATCGCTGGAAGGCTTTGCCATCGCTGACCCGGCAAACCGGCTGGAGAGCTGGCGCGCAATCCTGCGCGAGATGGGCGTTTCCTGGCTCTGCGCGCCCGGCCAGCTCCAGTCGCCGCCCCCGTCGTGGCCGCATGGCGGCGGCCGCTTTCTTCATCTGATGGAACCCGCCGATGGGTGACGATCTGCGCGCGGACTTCTTCCGCCACATTGCCCAAACCTCACCGGCACCAATTGGTGTTGAGATCGAGCGGGCCCAGGGCGCATGGCTTTATGCGCGCGATGGCCGGCGCTACCTCGACTTCATCTCCGGCATCGGTGTGGCGAATCTGGGCCATGGTAATCCGGCCGTTCTTGAGGCTATCGCCCGGCAGGCTCAGCGCTACTTGCACGTCATGGTTTACGGCGAATACGTGCTGGACGCGCAGGTTAAGTTGGCGCGCCGGCTGGCGCAATTGCTGCCCGCCGGACTGGACCAGGTCTACTTCACCAACAGCGGAGCCGAAGCGATCGAAGGAGCGCTGAAAACCGCGCGCAAGCGCACCGGACGCAGCTCTTTCGTGGCTTTCGACGGCGCCTATCACGGCGACACGATGGGCGCGCTGGCGCTGGCAGGCAACCCCGGGTTTCGCGCTGCCTTTGAACCTCTGCCCGGCCCGGTACGCCATCTGCCTTATGGCGAGATCGATGCGCTCGAAGCGGTCGACGCGAACGTCGCCGCCGTGGTGATTGAGCCGGTGCAGGCCGAGTCGGGAGTGCGTATTGTAAGCGTCGAGTTCATGCACGCACTGCGCCAGCGATGCGACCGTGCCGGTGCATTGCTGATCTTCGATGAGGTCCTGACCGGCTTCGGCCGTACAGGCAGCCTCTTTGCACTGGAGCACTACGGGGTGACGCCGGACATTATCGTTCTGGCCAAGGCGTTGGGCGGCGGTCTGCCGCTCGGTGCGTTCTGCTCCTCTGCGTCTATCCTCTCGGTGCTGCGAATGACCCGCCCTTGGGTCATATCACCACCTTCGGTGGCCATCCGCTGTCCTGCGCCGCGGGACTGGCCGCGCTGGAAACGCTGACGCGCGAAAAGCTGCCCGAGCGTGCCGGGCAGACGGGAGAGGCAATCATGGACCGCCTGGCGCAGCTTGCCTCACCCGCCGTCACCGCGATTCGCGGAATCGGCCTGCTGATAGGTATCGAACTTGAATCCGCGGAACTGACGCGCCAAGTGGCCGCCAAGTGTATCGAGTCGGGTGTGATCGTCAACTGGACGCTGAACTGCGACCGCGTCGTACGTCTTGCTCCTCCGCTGACAATCAGCGAAGAGGAAGTGGATTTCGCGCTGCGTATTATCGAGCAATCGCTTGGATGAGAGGCGAATGAGTCAAATAAAAAGAGGCATGCCTCTCGTTTCTCGTCTCTATCCTCACTATTCCCCAAGGAGGTTCCGTCGATGGGAGACTTGGACGGCAAGGTAGCTTTTATCACCGGCGCTGGTTCGGGAATCGCGCGGGCAGCGGCGCGATTGTTCGCGCTGCAGGGAGCGCGGGTAATAATCGCGGAACTGAAGCCGGAACTGGGCCGCGCCAGTGAAGCGTCGGTGCGCGAGGCGGGCGGCGACGCCGCCTTTGTCGAGACCGACGTCACAAAAGAGGACAACGTCAAACGGGCGGTGCAGCAGGCCGTTGCGCGCTACGGCAAAATCAACGTGCTCTACAACTGCGCGGGTGGTTCGATTGCGCAGGACGAGCCGGTGACCGACGTCGACATGTCGGTGTGGCAGCATACGATGTCGCTGGATTTGCTGGGTACGTTCTTGTGTTGCCGTCATGCGATTCCGGAAATAATCAAGGCTGGCGGTGGTACTATCGTGAATATGTCTTCCGGCGCGGCCCTGCGCGGTTCGTACAAAGGGCACGTTTACACCGCGGCCAAGGGGGCGATTATTTCTTTTACCCAGGCGCTGGCCGGCCGCTACGCGCGCGACAATATCCGCGCCAACGCGATCTGTCCGGGACTCACGGTGACCGAGCGGGTAATACGGATGTTCGGAGACCCGCGCAAGTCGCCCGACTCGCCGATGGCGCCCGCGTTGCGAAGCCATCCGTTTTCGGTGGGTGATCCGGAAGATATCGCGAACGTGGCATTGTTCCTGGCTTCGGACAAGTCGCGGATGATAACCGGCGCATCGATTCATGCCGACGGCGGCGGCTCGGCCTACTAGTTCGCCGTGGCGCTTGATTTCAAGTGACGCAAAGTCCGTGCGCCTGGTGTAAAGTCAAAACGGTTGATGAGCAGCCAGCTTCAACCCAATCGTCACGGAGACCGCCGTGGAGCAGAAAATCATCAACGATAAGGGCGTGCATCACATAGGGCTGGCGACGCTCGATATGGACGGCACGCTGGATTTCTATACCAACATCCTGGGCTGGAAGGTGGCCTGGTGCGACATTATCGAACCGCCCGAAGGCGGCAAAATCAAGCACGCCTTCCTCGATACGGGCGACGGCACACTGGTTGCCTTCATGTGTCCAGAAAACGTCCCGGGCATCCCCAAGGAATGGTCGACCGACATCTACAGCGCGCAGAAGCTGCCGCCGGGCTTTTATCATTACGCGTTCAAATGCGACACACTTGACGAACTCGAAGCGCGCCGCGACGACCTCTTGCAAAAAGGCGTCGATGTAACCCCGGTTGTCGATCACGAATGGTGCCGCTCCATATATTTCAATGACCCCAACGGTTTGCTGCTCGAGTTCTGCGCGACGGTTCGGAAATTCAATGCCGACGACAAGATCATGAAGCATCGCGAGCAACCCGGTCCGATGGTCGCCGATCCGAAGGACGCGCAGCGCGTGATGGCGCGCCTCATGGGAAGCGGAGCACGGAGGTAAATGCCGATGCAGGATCTGCTGCCGCGCGCCGAGAAGCTCGCGGCCTTGCTCAAGGATCGCAAGGAGACCGTTGTGGTGGCGGAATCGTCAACCGGGGGTCTCATTTCGGCGGCGCTGCTCAGCGTGGCGGGCGCGTCGGCGTACTTCCTGGGCGGCGCGGTCGTGTACACGCTCAGGGCGCGCCGCTCTTTGCTGGACATACAGGACGCGGCGGTCGCCGGGATGCGCGGGGCGAGCCAGTCGTATGCGGCGCTGTTGGCAAGCACAGCCCGCGAGCGATTCAGGGCAACCTGGGCAATTGCGGAAAGCGGCGCTACCGGACCGGTGGGCAATCGCTACGGCGATCCTGCGGGCCATACCTGTATCGCGGTCGCCGGGCCAGTGGATCGGGTGATCACGCTTGAAACCGGCCTCAGCGATCGCGTCGCGAACATGCGCACTTTCGCGGCCTCGGCTCTCGATCTCCTGGCCGACGCGCTGGCGGCGTCACCAAAATCCGACCGCTGATCCGCTTTCAGCGTCGAGCACCTGGGTGATGTCACCAAACCCGATGCGTGCCAGCTTCTGGAGACTCGGGCCTTGCTGATGCGGGCGGCGGATAGACGCTCGATCTCGCTTTGCAGCATCTCCCCGGACATCGGCGCGCGCCAGCAGCGGTTGGCCAGGGTATGCGCGGAGCGCTTTGGAATCATGCCGCCGTCGGGCGACGCCCGTCTGTTCGGCATCGGCGTGTTGGAGTTGGGACTGAAAACAAAGGAGATGCTGCCGCCGCTGAAGGCCGCGGCCTGGGCAGGTGGTGTCGGGCCGTAACTTGCTTTCTTCTACGGCAAACGACGCGAGGCGAACACCCGTTGGCATTTCAAATACGGCTCGGGTGACCGCAGCGGCGATTGGCTCAGGTGGCGGGCCAATCTGGCAGCAGGAGGGTAATGCTCTTGCTCATCGGTTGACGGCCTCGAGCAGCTCCTCGCTGCGGCATACCGTGATAGAGGAAGAGTGGCCGATAGCTCGATCGCGCACCCCTTGAGCGCGTCGTCAGCGCGCGCCTTTAGCAGCTTGCGCGCATGCGCGCCGCCCAGGCGGAACCTTTAGCGCCGAGTGCCAGGGACGAGTCTGGAGTGGCGCCCAAGCTGTGATGATCGGCGAGCGGGGGGGACGCAATCCCCCGCTCGCTAGTGCCGCCTATTGATTGTGCGGGACGAACACGGTGGTGTTGGCCTGCGTTTTGTTGTTCAAATTATCTGTGCATTGAACAGTCAGCGTGTAGGTTCTTCCAGTGCCTGTGCCATCCCGCTCGGCGCGTAAATTGGCGCTCAGTGGTCCCGTGATAGCGAAATCAGGTGAATTGGAGTCGCTCGGTGGTTCACTACTGGCGATTCCGATTAGCGTGCACACCGGAGCTGGATCGCAGTTGTCGGTCGCCACTGCCGTGACTTGAACCGGCACGAATTTGTGGTTGGGCGACCACAATACGTTGGGACTCGCGGATACGGACGAGATGACCGGCGGTATGGTGTCATGCACATTGACCGCCTGGCTCTCCGTACTGAGGTTGTGTACTCCGTCCGCGAATGTCCAAACAATCGTAAAGTCGCCCTGTCCGAACGGACCCGTGGCGCTTGGCGTGACGGTAATCGGTCCGGGGCAGTTATCCGTCGCCGTCGGCGGCGCCGGCAGCACTGCGGAACACTGCGCGGTTACATTCGGCAGACTGGCCAAGGTGGGCGTTGGCGCCATGGTGTCATGCACGTGGACTGCCTGGTCCCGAACCTTGCTGATGCCCGTGGTGGAGTCGGTGAAGGTCCATGGAATCACCCAGTCGCCCTGGCCGAACGGTCCGGTCACAGTTGTTGTCCCCGTGATGGATCCGGCGCAAGACTGCCGCACGATCGGTGCTGCAGGAAGCGGCGCCGAACACTGGGCGATTACATCCGGCAGAGACGGCGCGTCGAATCCCGGGGTGAAATTTGATGTCAATGGCAGGGTAACCGTCTTGAAGGCCCCTACCGTAGTGGTCCCACTGGTCTGGTATTCACTCTGGACACCGCCAATCGAAGGCATCCATTTCGCGCTGGAGATTTTAATCGAGTCGAAAGTCCATTCCGGGCCTATCCCGGTGCCGTCATTGGAAATCGTGATGGACGCCAACACACCAAGGTCCTTGCTTGGGATGGTCACATGGTCGACGTGACCGGCTTCCATTCGGCCCGAACTATCCAGGGCATCTCTCGGTATGACGTCGCCGGTTTATATAGTGATCGTCGCACTGCCCTTGCACCCGTTGAGCGTGAACACAAGATTGGCATCCGTTCCACTTCCGTTAGCAGCATCCGTCGTGACTTCCAGCCCATACGCCGATTGCAATGGGGCTTGAAACGGATTGTCGCTGCGGGTCGCCAGCCGGATCTCCGGATGCTGCCCGACCGTGGTCAACAGACCCTTAATCTTGGCGACGTCCTGCGTTGGGTCGTCGGGAGGCTCGCAGTTGTTTATTTTGAAATTATCTATGGTGCACCCTACGGGGATGTCGGTTCCGATGGTGCCCGGGATGATGCCGTCCACGCCAAGGTCGATGTAGAAATTCCATTCCGAATCGGTAGCGAGCAAGAACTCATAGCTGAGAATCTTCGGAAGGCCGGTGCTCGCCCGCAGGAAAACTCCGTAGTCCTGAGAACGCGGCTGTACGCCCGTTGGGTCAAGAGCTAAGGATTGAAGGGCTGTGCCATCCCCGTATCCGAATTTTGTATAACCAAGCGAAACGAAGAAGTTATAGACCACGGAGGGATCAGTCTCCCCGTCTATCTGAACGCCCTCGTTCGGATCGACGAGGTCATCGTTCGTAAAGTCTGTTCCGCCAAAGGCACTGGTGGCGTCCTTCTTCGATCCAACGCTGTAAATAACGGTCAGATTCGGATTCGACAAGCCATCGGTAAGGTGGCTTTTGACTGCCTGCTGGATTTCTTTTACATGCTTCCCGTCCGCGACTGACGTCTTTATGTCGAAGGCGATCATTGCCAGTTTCGAGGAGCTTTGACTCGCTAGACCATGCACATAGTCCAGCCAGCGGGCGAAGTGAGTGTCGCTGCATCGGCCCTGGCGGTATGGGGAACTTGAGTCGAAGTCGACCAGGTAGGCTGTGGGAACGTCGGTCCCTGCCACGCATGACGCTCCCGTATAGACCCATTTATTGTCGAGGATCTCCACAACACATGATGCCGCGCCATCACCGGCGGTATAGTCGTTTCCTTCGGTGCACCCGGTCTCGCCATCGGTTATGCACTTCAAGCAGGGCCCATCGGACGCCAATGTAATGTCGGGTTCAAGCGCGTTTGCACCGGCCATCAGGTCGTTGTCGAGTAGGCCCTTATCGTTGGGATTGTGCGCGACAACGTAGAAGGGTCGCTGATCTGACCCATTGAGCTCGGTTTTTGCTGGAATAGGAGGGGGTACGCAGTTGGCCAGGAATTCCGGGTCGTAAATCGTGGGGTCGGCGACACTCAGGCCGCTCGCGCAGTTGGGGCTTGTGATGCAAGCGATCTCGCCAACGTCACCGCAGCAGACGCCTGCTATCTCGGTCCCGGGGCAGGCTGTTCGGCACACGCCCCAACGGAGCGAAAGGCCTGGCTGGCATTCGGCGGGACAGTTCGATACGTTCCACCATTCGTCCACGACGCAAATCCGCTGGAGGTCTCCCCCGCAGCAACCTAATGTTGGGGTGTTCCCGTCGCCGCACCAGCAGGCGGCTGCGGCCGACCCGGTATCGACGAATCCGCAGCCGAGCACCACCAGAAGAAATACGGCTCGTGCGAATCCGTAGCGAAGCTCGGAGGAAGCCCACGCGGGCGCTCCCGCGACCGTACTCACAACGAATCTTGACAATCCGTTCTTCATGTCCGTTTTACTTCACCCCTATTCTTTAGTTTTCGGTAAAAATCTAGATTTTTAATCAGGATTGAGACTCGCATAGACGAGGTCTGCTTTGCAAGCGCAAGTTACAATCTGTTGTTTTGAGTGGTAGAATTTTACGCATCTGGATTTGACCATATTTCTTCCGATTTTGCATCGACATCCAAAATTGGTCCATCCCGTTCAAGCGAGTGTCTAACTGGCGAACGGCAACGGTTGGCGAATGCCCTGGTGGATTTTGAGAAGCGAACCACTGCTCATCGCGAGAGCGACGACAAAAGTGGCGTGATATGAAACTTCGACCGTCTGCCGACAATCACCTGCAAGCCAAATGGCCATCGCCAGTCCGATGACTGAGACTGGGCCACAGTGAGCCGGCGGTGAATTAGAGGTCAGGGTGGGAGAACTACTGAAACGCCTCGGGATGCCGGTCGCACTCTAACCTGGCTGAGGTCTGCGCAGCGCGACCGTTACCAGAGGCCGGCAGCCACCCTTGAAAAGTAGTAGCTGAGTAATCTTCGGCTGTCGGTCGCCTTGTGCGATGCGACCGTATCTTCCCCTGGCGCTGAATCGGAAGTGATGACGGTCCGCCAAATCGCGGAATACCTGAATTGTCATTACAGCACTGTCTATAACCTCCTCCGGCGGCGGAAAGTACCCTGCTTCCGGTTAGGCGGCAGCTTGCGGTTCTTGAAGTCCCAGGTCGATATGTGGATCGCGAAAGCGGCGGTAAAGTGAAACCGTAGGAAAAGCGGTTGTTCGCAAGTTCAAGGAGGGTGGACAATGAAGAACCTCCAGACCGCCCTTGCCATCGCTTTGGCTTTCGTCTGTTTTGCCCCGCTTGCCCGCGCGGGACCAGTCGGCATGTCAAGAATTCAAGACTTGCCGGCCGAGAAAGGTGCCGCCCTCTATGTGCTCCAGAACGCCGCAGCCGAGGCGCTGCAACGGGCGCAGATGACGAAGGGTTCTCGGAAAAGCTACTGCCTCATGAAGAACGTCGAACTCAGGGCCCTCATTCAGCGGTTGGAAAATGACCAGCGCGTGACAGTCGGTGAAATCTACGACGCGGTCGCTGGCTTGCTCGACGAATTGGATTATCGCCCGGTCTCCTTTTCCAATTGCCTCTGAAGTAGAGTCAGTCGGCGCCGCTCAAATTTCCACCGGGACTTATTCTTGCCTGATTGTCGGCCTGCGGCGCCCGGAATGAACACACGCCGTGTGCGCCCGACCCGCCGCTAATTTTCTACGATCCCTTTTCATTTGATTCAGCGCGGGCGAGTTTATTCTGGATCCTCCTCCTTATTGTCGGCCCTCGCCTCCGAATGGTCCGGCCAACCCGATTCGAGGCGCCTTCTTGTACCGTCGCTTTTTAAGCAGATTGCGCTACAAGTCGTAGGGTGAAGCCCCGCCACGCCGCTGCCCCCGCCGGTTCGGAGTCGGGGTGCTTCTCAATTATCAGGTGGTGCCGGCGTTACCCGATCATCGATGGCGGGCACGCCAGCACGCCCCAATGTTTTTAATTTTGTGTGGGCCAGGACTAGCGGGCGCGGCGAGGGCTGTTGACCCTCGCCGCGGCGGCTATTTCAAGGTTCTATGGGCAGCTTGTACAGCTCGATCACATTGGTGCGCGCGATGCGCTTCTGGTCCTCGAGCGGCACGCCCGGAAAATGCTCTTCCAGGTTGGGGACCGACTTGGGCCAGGTGCCGTCGTAATGCGGGAAGTCCGAGCCCCACATCATGTTCTTCGTGCCGACGATATCGCGGCATCGCACCGCGGTCTTGTCGCGCATGAAGGTGCAGATCACCTGGTCGTGGAAAATCTGGCTAGGCGTGCGGCCTGAAGTGATACCACCCACGCCCGCCCACGCCTGATCGCGGAAGTAGTGATAATCCATCCGCTCCAGCGCCGGTGCCGGCCACGAGGCGTCATTCTCCACGCTCAGCGCTATGAGCTTGGGATGACGGTCGAAGGTCCCGCCCATGATCATCGTGCAGATGGAGTACATCACCGGCGTAAAAGCGAGTGAGAAGTCCACCAGCATGTTGTTGGTCAGCGTGAACCACTTCTTGTCGCCTGCAACATGCAGGCTTACCGGCATCTCGAGGTCGGACGATGCGTCCCACAGCGGGGCCCATTTTTCGTGATGATAGCCCTCGCCGATATCCTGCTGGACACTGATCTGCGCCGACACCATTCCCATCTTGCGGCATCGCGCCATCTCCTTGACCGCGCGGTCCAGCGGGTGGGTGGGAATCATGGCGACGCCGAACAGGCGCTTGGGAGAGGTGGCGCAGAAGTTCGCCAGCCAGTCATTGAACGCCTGCATGCATGCGAACTGAAAGTCCAGGTCCGTCATCGGATAGAAGGTCGTGCCGAAGGTCGTATAAAGCACCTCGGCCTCCACTCCATCGCGGTCCTGGTCCTTGAGGCGCTCAAACGGATCGTAAGAGCCGGGCAGCACGTTTTCCCATCGCTCGGCCATCTTGACGTCCTTGGCCTCTTTAAGGACCGAGGACGAAGTGCCAATCCCACGTTTTTCCTGCCGGCCGCCCGGGCACCAGAACATATCCTGGTCGGGGTCGTGCACGAGACGCGGCGCCTTGTCCAGGTACTTGCGGTCGATCCGCTTGGTCCACAGATCGGGCGGCTCGACCACGTGCGAGTCGGCCGATATCGGTTTGAATGACAGGCTCATATTGGTTTCACTCCCGCCGATTTGTTACTTCGGAATTCTGCTCATTAATAGCGTATCGCGGGCCGAAAGTCCCGCGCCCTGAGCATATCTCACCAGCGCGACACGACCACCTTCTTGCGCGTGTAGAAGTCGATCCCGTCGCTGCCCTGCAGATGGAGGTCGCCGTAAAACGAACTCTTCCATCCGGTAAATGGATAAAACGCCAGCGGCTGCGCCACGCCCACGTTGATTCCAATCATCCCGCATTCGACTTCGTCGCGAAATTGCCGCCCCGCCCGGCCCGAAGCGGTGAACACCGCGGCCATGTTGCCCAGCGGCAGCCGGTTGACCAGGTCGATCGCGCTGCGCACGTCGCTGACATGGGCAACGGAAAGTACAGGTCCGAAGATCTCGTCGCGTCCAGCCGCCATTGCGGGCGTCACTTGGTCCAGGATTGTGGGGCCGACAAAAAACCCCGGACGATCCAGGTATTCCCGGCCCCGGCCATCAAGGATCAATTGCGCGCCCTGATCCGCGGCCCGCTCGATATGGCTCAGGACGCGCCGCCGATGATCGTCGGCCACCACCGGCCCGAAATCCACTCCGGGCTGGTCGCCGGGTCCCAGCTTAAGCTTGCGTGCCGCCGCCTCCAGGCGCTGGGTAAGCTGGCCCGACCCGCCGCCAACCGCAACCGCAACGCTGCCGGCCAGGCATCGCTCGCCCGCATTGCCGAAGGCCGAGTTCATAATCGCGGGAATCGCCAGGTCGAAGTCGGCGTCGGGCAGCACAAATATATGATTTTTGGCGCCGCCGGCGGCCTGCACTCGTTTGGTATGGCGGGCCGCTTCCTGGTACACGTGGCGCGCCGCCGGCTCGGAGCCGACAAATGAGATCGCGCGCAGCTCCGGCGCCGCCAGCAGGGCATCGACCGTATCCGCTGCGCCATGGACCAGGTTTAGCACCCCGTCAGGAAAGCCCGCCTCCGCGAACAGCTCCGCCAGACGCATCGCGCCCAGGGGGGTGCGTTCGGAGGGTTTGAGCACGAAAGTGTTTCCGGCCGCCACGGCCAGCGGAAACATCCAGAGCGGAATCATGATGGGGAAGTTGAACGGCACGATTCCGCCGACCACGCCCAGCGGATAGCGATAATAATCCTGATCGACGGAAGTGCTCACGGCGCGCAAGGTGCGGCCCTGCAGCAAAGTTGGCGCGGCGCAGGCGAAATCGACCATCTCAATTCCGCGGCGCACCTCGCCGCGCGCTTCCTCCAGAGTTTTGCCGTGATTGCGAGTGATGATCGCCGCCAGCTCCTCGAAATGGGCCTCCAGCGCGGCCTTGTAGTTGAACATCAGGCGGGTGCGCTCCATGACCGGAGTGGCCGCCCATTGGGGCAAGCTGCGCGCGGCGGCGGTCACCGCCTGGCCCGCTTCGGACGCCGGGCTGAGCGGGGTCTCCCCAATCACTTCCCCGTTGGCCGGATTGTAGAGCGGCAGGGTCGGGCAGCCGCCGGGTTCACGCCATTTTCCACCGATGAAATTGGCTAACATTTCTCGCCCTGATCGTCTGGTGTAATTAAACGCCGCCCCGGCAATAGCGCAAGGCCCGTTACCTGAGCTAACTGTACCGTAAACCGCTCATCCGTTCGGGTGCCAGCTTGACACTTCCGCGCAACGCGAACGATCATTGAACACGTTTGGTCCAAAATCCGCCTGCGCCACGGGAGTTATCGCGATGGAGAAGCTTCCTGCCTTCAAAATGGTATCCGCCGATTCTCATGTCGTTGAGCCGCCCAATCTTTGGGTGGAACGCGTGGACCAGCGCTACCGCGAACGCGCGCCGCGAATCGTCAGCGAGCCCGATTCGGACTACCTGGTATGCGAAGGCGGGCTGACCTATAAGCATCCCATCGGACTAACTGTATGCACGGAAGCGGCCGACAACGAGGTCAGCATGATCGGCCGTTTCGCCAATGTGCGAAAAGGCGCGTGGGAGCCGGCGGCGCGCGTGGCCGATATGGACCGGGACGGGGTTGAGGGCGAGATTCTCTACACCAGCTTCGGGCTCAGCATGTTCTCGATTCCCGACCAGGATTTCCAGCTCGCCTGCTTCCGCGCCTTCAACGACTGGCTGGCCGAGTACAGCTCCGGCGCGCCGGGGCGCCTGTTCGGCGTGGCGATGATTCCGACTGATCCGATCGAGAACGCCACGGCGGAGATGGCGCGATGCCGCAAGCTGGGACTGCGAGCGGCTATGATCAGTATCAGCCAGGACACCGGCCACGGATATGAAAATCCGAAGTACGACCCGATCTGGTCGGCATCGGAAGACCTGGAGATGCCGATCAGCCTGCACGTCGCGGCCAGCAAGAAGCATTTCTCGCAGACCGGCAACGTACTGGCGGACTTTTCGCTGGCGTTCACTCCGACCATGTACTCGCTCGCGGCGATGATTTTTTCGGGCGTGTTCGATCGCCATCGCAAGCTTCGGGCGGTGTCAGTGGAGAACGATGCGGCGTGGGCCGCGGGAATCCTGGAGCGGATGGATTTCCGGGCGCATCGCGACCAGGGATGGGCCGGAGCTTTCAACGGGATCACCTCCGGCCGCAAACCCAGTCAAATTTTCCACGAACACGTGGGTGTGACCTTCATGCGCGATCGCACGGCAGTGCGATGCCGCGACATCATCGGGCTTTCCAACCTGATGTGGGGCTCGGATTACCCGCACTTCGACGGCACCTGGCCCCATTCCAGGGAGGTGTTGGCGGAGCACTTCATCGACGTTCCTGTGGACGACCAGCTTCGTATCGCGCGCCGCAACACGGTCGAGTTGTACAAGCTGCCGTTGGCGTAGCAGGCGAAAGTCCCGATCAAACTTATCGCGATGCGGGCTGCAGGAAGAGGACCTGCATCACCGCGCCGACAGTGGATTTGCAGGCCACGACTCCACCCGCGCCCAGCGAGGTGCAGTCGTCAATACAATCGTCGTACTCGCTGCGCGTATCGACCAGGCAGTCTTCCAGGTCCTGAAGGTTCTCGTTGCCCTTTTCGTATTGTGAGCGGCAGTCGCCCAGCGCTGACACGTATTCGCTCTTGCAGTCTTCGTTGCAGCCGGCCCGTGCCGAAGCACCGGAGGCGGCAAGGACGGCGGCGGTCAGAAAAATGACCAGCCAAGGCCGGGTCTTGAGCTCGCGCGCAGCGCGGGTTGGATAAGGACCGAGGACCGTCCGCCGCCGAACCTTCCACGTCAGAACCGCAGAAATTTTCCGAGCCCAGGCCATCGTCGCTAACCGGGCTACGCCGGTTGATCCTTTTGAAGCTTTGCCAATTCTTATCGATAAGAACACTTGACGCAATTACGCACGCGCAAATCATGGCTTGCCAGCCCAATGCCGGGTTGAGAAAGTCATTGCGGCAGCCTTCCTTGGACCGCCGCCGGAAATATCGATGGGTCTTTTCATCGCGTGCCACTCCTCCTCCCGCGTCCGCCGGCTGCGCTGGTTTGCCGCCGCGATCGGATTTTTCAGCGCACTGATCGCGCTGACGACACCATCGGCATGTGCCAGTTCAAGACAATGGGAGCCGCTGTTGCTGCGCGGATACCAGTTGCCTCAATTGCTCAACACGCCGGTCAGCCGGATCGAAGTGCTGGCCGTGCATGGGGGAAAGCTCAACCCGATCCCGTTCCAGGTCGACTCCGTGTTGGTGGGCGGAATATTCGGGTTGCCGCAAGGCCCGATACCGACCACGGGCGGTCCGATTCAAGGGTTTGGCCCCAATGACGAGATGTCGATGATGATGTTCGACCTCGGCGAGCGCATCGCCAACCCGGCGGAGCTGCCGCCAAGCGCCGTGGAAATTACTGTCGCGGATCCGCTCGGCGGGGCCGATCGCTACGCTTACGCGGCGGTGGTCAAAAATCCCCGGCTAAGCCCGGTTCGCTACGTCGATTATGACCCACAGCATCATATCATTCGGGGCGGCCATTACCGGCTGAGCCTGGCGCACGAGTTTCCCGACGATTTCCGGGTGCAGGACGATCGGGGTGAGAGCAGCAGAAATCTGATCAGCGCTTTCGAGCTGCGCGGCGTGGTCACAGTGTTAAACCTGCTGCGGTTCCATCTCAAGGAGGACGACATTGACGGCAGTATGCTTGCTTATCGTGCCGGTCCGGTGCGGGTCATTCGCAGGGTGGGCTATCGCTTTCGCGTTTTCCTGGGCATCTATTCGCCGCAGATCTCAGCGGTCGAGTTCTTCTACAGCGATTTCGCCCAGGTGCCATTCACGATGCGTATGCCGATGCGCAATCTGTTTCGCGACATCCAGGGGCGCATCGCGATGGACTTCGTCGATCTGCGGGGCTATTCGCTGCTCAGCTCTGGCCTGAAGCGGCCAATCGAAATTGGCGAGCACACCGCGGACACAATCGGTGCAACTACGCCGGCGGATTGGCTGGCGCTGGTCGGCGATGGCCACCTGATGCTGGAGATTTTCGCCCCCTCCTCTGAACTCGGGCTGATCGCCCGCCGGCTCTATTATCGCGCCGAGCCGCCGGCGCCCGGCGCCAATTCGCAATCCGCGCCGATTGCGGCCGCAGTTGGAATCGAGACCGACGGATGGCAGCGGCTTTCAGGCGGCTCGCATCGTTTCGACCCATTGTTAATCAGCGTGCCCGAGAGCTACGGCGTCGATCACGCGATCGCCGAGACATCGATTGCGCCAGTGGTAACAGTGCGAACCGTGGGCGAGCGCAATTTGCCCCCGGCCGCTGCACGATCGGGGTCCACGGTCGCCCCTGCGCCGCTGAGCGAATCGGGCAAGTAGGGGTTTGTGCTCATTCAAAGCCTGAAACGTTGCGCGGCACCGTTTGCGAAAGAGGCTGGTGCTGGCTAGCAAGGCCGAAAATTTGTTTTCGCCTTGGGGCTCGATGGCCGAGGCAAATGATAGAGGGCGCGAATGCTACTGTTAGTTCATCCCTGGTTTGGACGGTGCATGGCGCTGACTTGTGTGACCGCGGTGGCGATCTGGCGGCTAAAATTTGCCAGGGTCTGGCTTAATCCAGCCACCCCCTGATCCATGTCGGCGCCGCACGCGGCTCTGAGATCCGATTCGCCGCGGTCAAGAATCCGTCCACTTACCGGGTCATTGATAGTCCAGCGGGCTGCCAGGTGCGCATTGCCCTGGTCGCACTCGAAGCGGTCCACGCTGACCGCAATCTGGTAGTCGATATGAGTGGTGCTGTACCAGGGAAAATTGACGATCTGCTGGGTGCCGAGCAGGGTGGACAGGTTGTCCGAGAAGACGTGGATGAAGTCTGCCTTCAGCGGCTCGGCCCAATGGTCGTTTTCCGCATACTGCAAGCGATTCGCTTCAACCCGCGTCACGATATCGCTGCGGTCCAGGTAGTCTGGAAACTTAACCGGACCCATACCCAGCACCAGGCCGCTGGTGTTTTGCGAAGCCGGCTGCGATCCGGCTTCGCCCGCTGCCATCGGGGTGAGCACAAAGAACCGCGACTTGTCGGGAACCGGCGACAGAAAACTGCATCGCGCCAGCGTGATCGCGAGCAGCCAAAGCGCGGCCAGCCTGAGTAAGTAAGTCAACTGCTTCATCGCCCGTCCTGAGACATTGCTCTGCCGCGGATGAGGGCACTGGGGTTGCGCTGAAGGAAGTCCGCCAATTCGCGGGTCGACCGCGCCGCACCGGTGATCTCTTCGAGCGTCTTGTTGAGTTGGTAAGTAAGCGGCGAGGCCGGATCCAACACGAGCTTGGCTTGGGTAAAAGCCGCGTGGGCCTCGATGAAGGCCTGCTGCGCGGCGGCCAAAGCGGTGCGTGCCTGGCGCATCGCTTCGGCGGTGTTTTCGGACGCCCCGTGCAGACTACGCGAAAGAGGGCCGACCTCGCCGCGGATCGTATCAGCCATCCGCTGCGCGCTCTGCGCCGCCGCGTCGAGCGATTTGGTCGCGCGGTCCAGGCGGGCGATCGTTTGCTGTAGCTGCGGCGACTGGACCAGGACGCGGATTGCTTCGGTCATCTGCATCATCGACGAGAGCACCGCCGGGAAGTCGACCTGGCTGAGTTTGGCGACCACTTTTGTCACGCCCTGCTGGACCTGCTCGAACTCAGTCGGCTGCGTCGGTATTTCCCGGAAAGTCGAATTGGGCGGCAGCACAAAATGCGCCGGCGTCCCCGGATGCATGTCGAGTTCGATATAGAGCACGCCGGTCAGCAGGCTCTCCAGCGCCAGCTGTCCGCGCAACCCAGCGTTGATCAGACGAGTCAGGGTTTGCGGGTCGTCCAGGTTGAGCGACTGGCCCCCGCGGCTTACGATTTTTCTTTCGTCCAACTCGATCAGTACCGGAACCCGCATCACGGTGGGGTTGTTGGAATTAATCGAGTATTGCAACTGGGTCAGACTCAATAGAATCCGGTACACGGACCCGATCTCGACGCCATGGAATTTCACCGGTGCGTCCACGCGCAGCCCGTTGACGTTGCTCCGGAAATAAAGCACGTAGATATGCCTGCGCCGGAACAGCTGCCCGGAACCCAACAGGACTATCGCCACGACGACCAGGGCGACCGCGCCGATTATGAACCCGCCAACCAGCGCGGGGTTTGCCCGCTTAGCCACGGTCCTGCACCGATCCGGCCGGCGGTTCGCCCCGGGTCAGGAAGCTCCGCACCCGCGGGTCCGCGCTATGGTCACGCAGTTGGCGGGGATTACCGTACGCAATCGGGGTGCGGCTCTCCCCGTCGAGCAATACGCTGTCGTCGCCGATCGCGAAGATGCTGGCAAGCTCGTGTGTGACTACCATGACGGTCGAGCCCAGGCTGTCGCGCAACTCCAGGATCAGGTCGTCAAGCCGGCGCGAGGTGATCGGATCGAGGCCGGCTGACGGCTCGTCAAAGAACAGCACTTCGGGATCGAGCGCGATCGCTCGGGCCAGTCCCGCCCGTTTTTGCATCCCGCCGCTGATCTGCGCGGGGTAAAAATCTTCAAATCCCTTGAGTCCCACCATCGCCAGCTTCAGCGAAGCGACTTCGCGGATTTCCGCGGGACTGAGATTGGTGTACTCCGACAGCGGCAAAGCCACGTTTTCAGCCAGCGTCATTGAACTCCACAACGCGCCGCTTTGGTAGGTCACGCCGAAGCGCCGCAGCATCCGCAGGCGCTGATCCGGATCGGCGCGGGTAAAACTTTCGCCATTGTAAAGGACCTCGCCGGCTGCAGGTTCCAGCAGTCCCAAAAGCGTGCGCAGGAGCGTGCTCTTGCCGCTGCCGCTTCCGCCCATGATGATGAAGATCTCCTTGCGCCCGACGGCGAAGTTGATGTCCTTCATCACCACGAAGCTGCCGTAGCCGATGCTGATGTTGCGGACCTCGATATGGGACGTCGAGTCCGGGGCCCGGATAGTTTCCAATTTGTCGGCCGCCATCAAAGACCAAGGATGTTGAAGATGACGGCGAAGATGCCGCACGCCACCACGACCAGCACGATACTGGTTACCACGGCGGAGGTGGCGGCGTCGCCCACCGCCGAGGAACTGGAGCCGGATTGGAAGCCGCGCAGACATCCCGCCAACGCGATCAGAACGCCGTAAGTGGCGGCCTTGAAAAGTCCCCCAAACAGGCTGGTCAGGTCAACTGCGTGCAGCGAGGTATCGAGGTAACCAAACAACGGAAGATGCAGCATCACCGAGCCGACCGCCGCGCCGCCCATAATCCCGAGGAAGTCGGAGTAAGCGCACAGCAGCGGCATCATCAGGACCAGCGCGACCACGCGCGGCACCACCAGAAATTCCATCGGCGAAAGTCCCATGGTCTGCAGTGCGTCGATCTCCTGGGTCACTTTCATCGTGCCGAGCTGTGCGGCAAAGGCCGCACCGGTGCGGCCCGACATGATGATTGCCGTCATCATCGCGCCCATCTCGCGCACCATTCCGATCGCCACCAGGTTAGCCACGAAGATTTGCGCGCCGACCTTTTGCAGTTGCACCGCGCCCATGAATGCCAGAATCACGCCGACCAGAAAACTGATGAGCGAGACGATCCCAAGTGCGTTCGCCCCGCATTGCTGGATGATCAGCGCCAGATCCGAGACCTGGTAGCGGGCGCGTCCCCGCAACATGCTGCCGAACGCCATCCCAAACTCGCCCAGGAAGGTCAGGGCCTCGCGCAAGGAACCGCCGTAACCGATACCGATCTGGCCCAGACGCGTCAGCAGACCCGGCGCCGCGGCGACGGTCCGTACATCCCTGGCTTCGGGCACCGCTTCGGCCAGTTGCAGCAGCCGCATCAGCCCTGCGGGCAATCGGCTGCGATCGATCGGAATTCCCTTCGCACGGCACAACTGGCCCGCCTTCGCCACGAAAGTCACCAGGGCGCTGTCCCACGCTCCCAGCTCGGTGGTGTCAAAGACTATGCGTTTGGGCGCGGGGCCATTAGCCAGCTCGCGTTCCAGGTCTGCGGTCGATGGCAACCCGGCATCCAGCGACCATGTCCCCAACAGGCGGATCGCCAGGATGTCATCCTCGCGCTCGAAGAGGACCGCGCTGTCCTCGGCCGCAGAACTCGAGCCCTGCGTCGCGGCCGGAGTGCCGGAGACGGCATTTGGGGTGTCGGCAGGCGAACTATCAGTGCGAGTCTCGGGCATCACGCCGCTTTCCTTTAGCAAGTAGCACCGCCATAAGAAAGAAATGCTAGCATGTTTGTGGCCAATTCGCCGTTTCCACCCCGCGCCGGACGGGGCCGCCCCATGACGGATCGCGCGCGATTGTCTTGGATGGAGTGCGAGATGTCCCTAGACTGTCCGCTGCCGCAGGGCGGCAAAACCAAATGCAGCGAAACATTTCAAGAATCGCGATAGCAATCATAGCGCTTGCGCTGGCGGCGCCGGCCGCCGCTCAGACCGCGGTAAAGATTCACGATATCCTGCGCAGTCCCAGGCAATACAGCGAGCACGATGTAGCGGTCTTCGGCCACATACGCGAACTGGCCGTGGGACCGCAATACACCACGTTTAGAATTTGCGGCGCGCGATGCCTGAACGTGCTGGCGTGGGGCCATCCGCGAATCTCCGACGGCCAGGCGCTCAGCGTGCGAGGGCGGTTTCACGAGGTAAAGGAAATCGACCATCATAAGGTGCGCAATTTGGTAGAGGTAGAGCACGGCGCGCTCTAGCCTTTGGGTCCCATTGCTTGTCCGGGCATCTGGCTGCTTTTTCAAAACGGCCTTGGCCGAGCAGTAGCGACCTCTGCCGCTGGCGGTGTATCAATTCTCGCTATGGGCCATCTGCCCCGCGAGGTGAGCGATGATACCGACCAGTCCATTCGGAAGCACCGGCCATAACAGCAGCCGCATCATTTTTGGCGCCGCCGCTCTGGGCGGGATGAAGCAGGACAACGCCGACCGGCTCCTCGACCTTCTGCTCGAGTACGGCGTAAATCATATCGACACTGCCGCCGCATATGGCGACTCCGAGCTGCGCATCGGCCCGTGGATGCGCGAGCATCGGAAGTCCTTTTTTCTCGCCACCAAAACCGGCGACCGGACAGCGGACGCCGCACGCGCCAGCCTGCATCGATCGCTCGACCGTCTGCGCATAGACCGCGTGGATCTGATCCAGCTCCACAACCTGGCCGAGGAGGACGAGTGGGAAAAGGCGCTAGGCCCGGGCGGTGCGTTGGAGGCGCTGGTCGAGGCGCGCTCGCAGGGACTAACGCGGTTCATCGGCGTGACCGGGCATGGCAGCCGGATCACGGCGACGCATCGGCGCAGCCTGGAGCGCTTTGCATTTGACTCCGTGCTGTTTCCGTACAACTTCACGATGATGAGCATCGCGCAATACGCAGCCGATGCCGAGGCGCTTATCCAAACGTGCAAGGAGCGCGGCGTGGCGGTACAGACCATCAAGTCAGCAGCGCGCCGGCGATGGCAGGACGGCGATCTTCGAAAACGCAGTTGGTACGAGCCGCTGCGCGACCGCGAAGCGCTGCGCCGTGCCGTCCATTTCACACTGAGCCGGGAAGGGCTGTTCCTTAACTCTTCAAGCGACGCCACACTGTTGCGCGACATCCTGGACGCCGCGAGCGAGCCTGCGCTGGAGCCCACGCGCGCGGCGATGGAATCCGATGTCGCCGACTATGCAATGGAGCCACTATTTATTCCCGGCGTGCGCGATCGGATCTGAAATAATCATAGCGCCCTGGATTACGCAGACTCAAACGTTGCGCCGGCTCGATTCGCGATGTAAAGAGCCGCCACCAAAAACGCCGAAGACCTACTGACCACGGAGCGGGGAATGGAGCCAGACACCAGCCAGGGGAACGATTTGCTATCGTTGATGGAGAATGATTATCGGCAATTAGCCGCGCTCTCCGCCATCGAGCAATGGGCCTATCATCACCTTTATGATCAGTTGAATGTCATCGATGCCAAGGCAAGCTCGCTCCTGCGCGTGAATAGTACGATAATGGGATTCCTCGCTACCATCCTGACCCTGATGTCGAGGGTTCATCAACTCGATCCGATTCCCTACAGGAGAAGCTTTCTGATCGCCGGTGCGGGAATTCTCGCGTTGTTCGCGGTGGCGGACATCATCGGGCTGCGCTCCATTTTCTGGCTCAAATATTTCTCGTTCGAAGACGCACACTTTGAGCAGTATCGCCGGGATTGCTTTACCCTGATAAAGAGCCGCGGCAGACGGCTCAAGCAGATAACCATATTGTCGTTCATGGGCGAGTTAGGCTTCGCCGCGCTGTTTATACTTCTGGTCATCGCCGAGTTGACTCTGTGACCCGTTGCAGGCAGGACCTACTCGCTTGCGATAGTGAATTTATATGGAACTGGATGCTTTTACCTTAGGCTGGAATCTTGCGTCTGTCTTTGCGACGGTTGTGATTCACTCTCTTGGCACCGTACTTATCGTCACGTCGCGGCCGCGGATGTTCGGTATTGCATCGCAGCGCGCCAAGGTGATTCTCGGGCAATTAGTCATCACGATCATTGTCATTGAATTACTGATCCTGCACGCAATCGAAATCGGTTTTTGGGGGTTCTGCCTCCATGCGCTTGGATTATTCACCGGTTTAACATCGTCTATGTACTTCGCGGGCATTTCATATACCAGCCTCGGTTACAGCGGGGCTCTCCCGTCCCCTCGTATCGGTTTCTCGGAGGTTCTGATCGCGACGGTGGGTCTGTTAATGTTCGGCTGGTCGATTGGCATTTTGGTGACCACCGTTATTCAGTACGAGAAGTTAGCTCTCGGCATTGACCCTGCGAACTATCTGCCAGAGAAGCCCGAGCGTGAAGCTCGCTGATCTGCGTGGGCAGCGCGATTCTTCTTAGCCTGCTGGCAGTTTTCGTGCCCCGCGGGATACCAATGGAACGGACGACGGGGCCCAACCCTCTGCATCGATATCGATCAGTGGCGGTTTGTCGCTGCTGACCGTTGCGCGGCCATGCGAGGACATGTTCGCGTACCGCGCAACAATTCCAGGCTGAAGCATAAGCGAACTTATTTGGTTCAGCCCCAGGGCTTAAGCGCTGAGTGTAAGCCGGAATTTGGCAAGAGAGGCTTCTAGCGAAACGGAAAATGGCGATCGATTTGATTTATTCCAAGCAGGTCATCCGCTAAGTACCCAGTTGCGCGACCCAGTTCCAGTACGGACTTCGCTTTAGCTGCGCGGTGAAATCAGCAACGAAGGCTTCCTTGCCATTGACGCTTTTCGGCCAGGACATGTCCACCACCTGCCACGCCACCAGCCGATGGCCGGTGTAGATTAAGTAGAGCATCGTGCCCCACAACTCGGGCGGAATAGCCGCATTGGGCCAAGAGCCGCCATGCAGATTTTGGGTTTTGTCCGGTATATTCTCGATCCTCACCGCGACGTCTTTCATGTCGGCCGAAGGCGTTGACATCAGGTTTGACGCGAAGCGGTAGTGTCCGCGCTTGTATTGAAGAATCACTTTTGGCGCCGGCGAGTCGGCAAAGTCGCTGTGCCAGTTGGCGAAAGTCCAGTCATAAATCTGGATTTGCAGGCCGGGAGCTTTGCCGAGATGCACGAAGTGCGGACCCTGGTCACCGAACTCCGCTTCGATATCGCCAATTTTCCGAAACTTCGGTCCGATCTCGAAAATGTGAAAGGTAAGACAGCAATTGGCGCCGCCGCTCCATTCGGAGATGACCAGATCGGGCCGGCCCTCGCCGGTGATATCGGCGCCCATCGTCACCAGTTTCGCGTCGGGATCGTCGTCGTACAGGGTGCCGATGACGAATTTCTCGCCGCTCTCGGTGGCCTGCTGGCGATAGATGCGTTTGTGGTCTTTGAGGATTTCGTAATAAGCGCCGTTGGTGTTCGAATTCGGATCGAAGTAGGTATTCGCAGTATAGTCCTTGAAGCTGGCCGCTTTCTGCAGCGGAGGAGTTTCGTCAGCCGCCGGCGATTGTGCTGGCGCGACGAACGCCGAGAGCGTTGCGAGTACTACAGCAAGCAGCAGATGCGAAACGGCGGCTTGGGGGATTTTCGACCCCGCCGTGGTTCTCTCCGAGCGCCAGGTTTGCATAGCCTGGCACCTTAGCAACGGATCGCGGGAAAAGCATGCGGCCACACATTTCAAGAACCCGGCGCAATCGATGCGGCGCAATCATTCGCTGTCCGGATGCGGCTTGACGGCGCTGAACTGCGCCAGCAGAAGCAGATCGTAGGCTGCCTTCACAATTCCGCCGCATACCAGCGGCCATCCGAAGGAAGAGAGATTCAGCATCGCACCGGCGATCAGTGGGCTGAGCGCGGTGGCCAGGCTGCGCGGCACGTTGGTGACACTGGCTGCGGCGGCGCGCTCGCGCGGGGGCACCACCGCCATAACGTAGGATTGGCGCGCCGGCACGTCCATCTGCGAAAGCAGCATCCGCAGGAGCAAAAAGCCGATTGCCAGCGATGCGGTGGGCATCACGCCCGCCAGCACCAGAAAAATGTTGGCCGGCAGATGCGTAAACACCATCGTATTGACCAGCCCGATACGTTCGGCCAGCCAGGCGGAAACGAACTGTGACAAGCCGCCCAGCAGGCCCGCGGCGAAGAACACCGCCGCGGTGGTCTGCGGGGAGAGATTGAAGCGGCGAAAGAGCCACAACACCAGCAGCGACTGCACCACGAATCCGCCGCCAAACGAATCGAGGCTGAACAGCGCCGACAGCCGAATCACGATCGCCCGCGAGTGCGCCAGCGGGCTGCGCGGCGCGACCGCCACGCTGGTCTCCGCCGCCGGCGACATGTGCAGGTATCCGGCCATCACCGCGATCGCAAGCAAGCCATAGCCGACGAATCCCATCCGCTCCGCGGCGGCGCGGCTCCAGCCGCGATGCGAGGCGATGATCGTCGGGAGTGCGCTCAGCAGCGCTCCGATTGCACCGGTAAGCGTTGCGCAGACGTTGTACCAGGCGAAGATGCGGGTGCGGTCGCCGCCTTTGACGGTTTCCACCAGCAGCGCCTGCTCCATCGGCAGAAACACGCTGACGTCGCCGGCCGAGGGATTGAGAGTGCCAATTACCGCGACCACAAAGAGCGGCCAGAACGAGCGTGCCAGAGTAAAACCCACGCCCGTTGCCAGCATCAAGACGGCCGCAGCCTTGAGCAGCCGCAGCGGACGCAGTCCGTGCGGCGCGAGCCCCACCACCAAGGTCAAAGCTGCCGACCCGAGCAGCGTTCCCGTCACAATCGCGCCCACCTGGAAAGCGCTGAATCCGATTCCCTGCAAATAGCTGACGAGCAGGATGCTCACCGCGCCGTCACCCAGCGCTCGCAGCGCGCGTGTCAGCACCAGCCATCCAGCGTCGGCGCTGGCGCTTTCGGGCAGCAGCCGCGACGCCAAGCCGATACCGCGGGTTGGCGAAATAGTGTTCGTGTCATCCCCTTGCATGCGAGAAAGTCTGCCTGCCGCGGCGCATGGTTGAAAGGACCGCTGTTGGTGCAGGAACCTGCAACTCCCTGACGGAAAGGTTGCGTATCAGCAGTGGCAGCGCGGGGCGCCTACCAAAAATCGGGACGCGTAACCCCTCCTCGCCCTCTCCTGAGATCGAGAAGCGCACAAAAAGCTGAGTGAGTACACCTTGGAACTCACTTGTACAACCTAAAGCTCTTTGCATCAGAAAATAGATGAGATTAGCCTATCTTAGCTTTTGGAAATCGGATCATGAATATGCATGCGTATTCCCACGCCGGCCGCATTGTCTCGCGTCTGTTGCTCGGATTTGCCACGATAACGCTGGTGACCGCACTGGCAGCATGGCTGGATGCGGGAACCAAGCCTTCCATCGCCTATGATTTGTCCTCTGCGGCCAAGCTGACGCCGCCACCGATGGCCCGCACTCGTGCAATCGCCGCCACGAGAGCGATGCCGGCCGTGAGTGGGAGGAGCGGCCAATGGACCTTTATCGGTCCGGATTCGATCAGCAAGGGGCAGGGGTTAAGCACAAGCGGCGAATGCGGCGCCCCGGCGCGAATTGCGGTGACGGGACGCGTTACCGCGATTGGTTTCGGCGCGGAGGGAATATACGCGGGCAGCGCCTCAGGCGGGGTA